>Ga0302178_10000357_pt1 | contig 42738 bp, 35 predicted proteins | sample I_Palsa_E1_3_FD_198790 | JGI IMG/M metagenome (GOLD analysis project Ga0302178, IMG submission 198790) | Peat permafrost microbial communities from Stordalen Mire near Abisko, Sweden - I_Palsa_E1_3 | ecosystem: Environmental > Terrestrial > Soil > Palsa > Peat permafrost | place: Sweden... | reverse complement strand
CGGGCGAGCCGCCGGCCGCTATCTTGCAAAGGCTGGCGATCGTGGCAGAGCGCCGGCGGGGGACACCGTCCGCTGGCTAGGGCAGTGCTGTCTGCCCGGCACGGTTATCGCGGGCTGCCGCCGCGAGCACCTGATCGTTCGCCATTCGCCGTGAACAGTCGTTGTCTCCTATTCGTGTTAGTAGATGAGCCGACTCAGGGCTGCCGATCAGACCTGACCAGGCTCGACCAGACGATGGCGACGATGACTGAGTCGGGCGCTGCGGCGCCTGCGAAGGAGCTGGTTAGCTTGGCTGACACGGCGGATTTGACCGCGACCGCGACCGGCCTTATGGAACGCTCGGCGGCTGCGTTTGCGTCGGGTGTGCCTGAAGAAACCAGGGATGACGGCTTTTTCGGGCCCGCCAGCGTCACCTGGCGGACGAGCGCGGACCTGGCCTCGCCGGTAGCGGGCCTGCGGTCCCTGCTGATGCAGGCGCTGCATCCGCTGGCCATGGCCGGTGTCGATCAGCACAGTAGCTGGCGCCGGGATCCCGTCGGCAGGCTCGCCGCCACCATGACGTACCTCACCACGGTCACCTTCGGCGACCGGGCTACGGCCAGGCAAGCTGCGGCCCGGGTGCGGCGCATCCATGATCATGTCCGCGGCACCGACGCGGTTACCGGCCGCCCGTACGCGGCGGGCGATCCCGCTCTCCTGCTCTGGGTGCACGGGACGCTGGTCGACTCCGTCCTAGCCGCCCGAAGCCTGGTCGGGACGGCGCTTTCTGCCGCGGACGGCAATCGCTACGTCGCGGAAATGGTGACCGCCGCCGAGCTCACCGGCGTGCCCCGCCACCTGGTGCCGTCCAACGTCCCCGAGCTTGACCTGTACCTCGCGTCGGTCCGGCCGATCCTGCGCGGCACGCCAGCGGCCGCCGAATCAATGGCCTACCTGCTGGATCCGCCGGGAATGGACGAGGACACCGCGGCGATCTGGCAGGACGTCCGCGACGCCGCGATCGCCGTGCTCCCGCGCTGGGCCCGGCAGATGTACGGCTACGGCGCGCCACCGCCCCTGACACCCGGCCGCCGGACCGAAATCCGGCAGTCGCTCGGCGTCCTTGACGCCATGTTCCTCGGTCAGCCCGGCGTGCTCGAGGCGCGGCAGCGGATCACCCTGCGGATGCGCGGAGGGCGGCGCACATGAGGCTCATCAGGCTTCTCGCCGCGGTGCTGGCGGGCGCCGCGACCCTGGTCCTGCCCCGCCGCCGGCCCGGACGGCTGCGCCTTGACCGCGCCAGGGCCGTGCTCCGGCTGGCCGCGCGCGGCGGGGCCCGCTACGCGGCCAGCGCGCCGCGGCTGTTCGCGGCCGCGGGCGAGCAGCGCCAGCTGCTGCGAGAGGACCTGGCCCTGCAGACCGCCGAAGACGTTGCCGGCACCCTGGGGGCGATGAAGGGCGTCATGATGAAGATCGGCCAGATGGCCAGCTACGTCGATGACGGCCTGTCGCCCGCGGTCCGCCGCACCCTGGCCCGCCTCCAGGACAGCGTCCCTCCGATGAGCCCGCGGCTGGCCGCGGCGGTGGTGGAGGAAGAACTCGGCGCGCCGCCGGAACGAGCGTTCGCCCGCTGGGATCCGCGGCCGATAGCCGCCGCCTCGATCGGGCAGGTGCACCGGGCGGTCACCCTGGACGGCCGCGCGGTCGCCGTCAAGGTCCAGTACCCGGGCATCGCCGAGACCATCGCGGCCGACCTGCGCAACGTCGCGCTGCTGCGCCGGATGCTGCGCATCGCCGTGCCGGCCCAGGACGTCGACGCGCTGCTGAGCGAGCTGAGGGACCGGATCGGCGAGGAACTTGACTACCGCCGCGAGGCTGCCAACCAGCGCCTGCTGGCCGGCTACTACGACGGCCACCCCACCATCGGTATCCCCGGGGTCGTCAGCGAGCTGTCCACCCGCAGGCTGCTGACCAGCGAGCTATCCAGCGGGGTCCGCTTCGCCGAACTTGCCACCTGGCCTCAGCACGAACGTGACCTGGCCGCCGAGACGATCTACCGCTTCGTCTTCCGCAGCCTGTACGAGGTGCGCGCCTTCAACGGCGACCCGCACCCGGGCAACTACCTGTTCCAGCGGGCCGGCCGGGTCACCTTCCTCGACTTCGGGCTCGTCAGGCGCTTCAGTCCCGCCGAACTGCAGCCGCTCATGCGGATGGCCCGCACCATCTGCGTCGAGCACGACCCCGAGGCGTTCCGCCGCAGCCTGGAGAACGCCGGATTCCTGCGCCCGGGCGCGCCGCTGCGCACCGAGGCGATCGTCGAGCACCTCGCCGTCTTCTACGACACCATCCGCGAACCAGGTCCGGTGACCATCACCAGCGACTACGCCGCCGCGGTCGTGCGCCGTTTCTTCGACCTGCGCAGCCCGGTCGCCGACTACATCAGCGTCCCGAGGCCCTACGTGATCCTCCAGCGCATCAACCTCGGGCTGTTCGCGGTGCTCGGCGAGCTGTCCGCCACCGCCGACTGGCGCGCCATTTCCGAGGAGATCTGGCCCTTCGTCCAGGGCCCGGCCACCACCCCGATGGGAGAGGCCGAGGCCGCGTGGCAGGCACGCCACCAGGTGCCTGCGGCGTGACGGCCCCGAGCCGCCCTGCCCCGAGCCGCCCTGCCCCGAGCCGCGCGTCAGCCGCCGAGGCGTGCGCGCTGAGCCGGGGCACGAGGTTACGTCGTTCAGATGAAATAGGAAAAATCTACTACCTGTACTAGTAGAAAAGGCTGGCTCCCAAGGGGGCCTCCTGCGAGCTGGACACCTGGCCACCGGCCAGCGGATCCCCGCCTTGGCCGTGGCATCCCCATGACGTGCTCATTGTCCCTTAGGACGGGACATGTGAAGTGTGATGCACGTCGCATCCACCGGCTCCGTCCGGCTGAACCGATCGAGTCTCCTATGCGTGTTAGTAGTTGAAAGCGAAACTAGTGGAGCCGCCCCGTTGAGGCCCAGGCCCGCGGGACGGCTGACGACAGGAGGAAACCAATGTCCGATCGTATTGCCCAGTGGCAGCCGGATCAGGGCGCGGCCTCGGCCGCGCGGGCGGTAGGCGCGCTGGCGCTGGCCGCGCTCGCGGTGATCCACGTCGTCGACTTGCCGGGCACCCTGGGCCCGACCCCGCTGGTCGGCATCGGGTATCTCGGGATCATCGTGGCGGCGATCCTGATTGGCGGAGTGCTGATCGCCCGGCCGCATTGGCTGGCATGGGCCGCCGCGGCCGCCGTGGCCTCCTCGGCGATGGGCGGATACATACTGACCCGCGGTCTGCGCGGGGGGTTCCTGGGCGATCACGGCGATGTCGGTAACTGGCACTGCCCGCTGGGCATTGCCGCGCTCAGCGTGGAGTCGGTGATCGTCCTGCTCGTCCTGCTCGTCGTGCTCGGTGCCTGGCAGGCACGGATCCATGCCGCGCACGTAGCTGCGGGGCGCCGCTCTGCCCCGCGGCGCGTGGCCGGCTACAGCCAGTCCATGTCATCCGGCACTGGCCGCTAGACCCACCCGATTCCGCCTGGCATGCCGCCGGGCCCTCGGAAGGAGTACCAAGATGCGCACGTCCTCACCCGGCCCGCCCGGCCGCGCAGACGCGGCCCAGTGGCGGCGGTGGGTTTTCCCGGCGGCTATCGCGGCCGGCCTGGTGACGCTGCTGGCCCTGCCGCGCGGCGCAGCCCCGGGCCCGGCGCTGAGCTATACCAAGTTCCTGGCCGATGTCAGCGCCGGGACGGTCCGCTCGGTGACCATCGGCCCGGCCGGCCAGGTCACCGGGAGCCTGGCCGGCGGGCACCCGTTCACCACCACCATCCCGGTCGCGCTCGGCGGCAACAGCCTCGCCGGTGACCTGGCCGCCCACCACGTGCAGGTCACCGCCACCGCCGCCACCATGTCCTCCTCGCTGCTGTCGGTGCTGACCGGGCTGCTGCCGTTGCTGCTGTTCGCCGGTCTCATCTTTCTCGGCATCCGCGCCGTCAGCCGGCACACCGGCGGCATGGGCGGCGGCATGGGCGGCCTGAACGGAATGGCCAAGGCGAAGGCGCGGGTCATCGACGCCGAACGGCCGACCACCCGGTTCGCCGACGTGGCCGGGTACACCACGGTGAAGACCGAGATCAGCGAGGTCGTTGACTATCTGCGTGACCCCGGCCGCTACCACCGGGCCGGGGCCCGCGGCCCACGCGGCGTGCTAATGGCCGGGCCACCCGGCACCGGCAAGACCCTGCTCGCTCGCGCGGTCGCCGGCGAGGCTCACGTTCCGTTCTTCTCGGTATCGGGTTCGGGTTTCGTGGAGATGTTTGTCGGCCTCGGGGCGGCCCGGGTCCGGGACCTGTTCGAGCAGGCCCGCACCCGCGGGCCGGCCATCGTGTTCATCGATGAGATCGATGCCCTCGGTGCCCGCCGCGATCAGGGCGGCATGGTCGGCAGCGACGAGCGGGAGCAGACCCTGAACCAGCTGCTCGCCGAGATGGACGGATTCGAGGACTCCGGCGGGGTGGTGGTGCTGGCCGCCACCAACCGGCCGGACGCCCTGGACCCCGCGCTGCGCCGTCCCGGCCGGTTCGACCGCGAGGTCATCGTCCCGCTGCCCGACCGGGCCGAGCGCAGCGCCATCCTGGCTGCCCATGCCCGCGGCAAGAACCTCGGCCCGGACACAGACCTGGACCAAGTCGCCGCCGCCACCTCCGGATTCTCCGGCGCGGACCTGGCCAACCTGGTCAACGAGGCCGCTGTCACCGCGGTCCGGGGCGACCGCACCACCCTGGTCGCCGACGACTTCGACAGTGCCCGCGATCGCGTGCTGCTCGGCACCCGGCACAGCAGCCCGCTGGCCCCCGGCGAGCTCGCCACCGTCGCCGTCCACGAGGCCGGCCACGCCCTGGTCGCCACGTTGTCCTCCTGCGCCGACCCGGTCAGCCGCGTCACCGTCCTGGGCGCCGGGCAGGCCCTCGGGCTGACCGAAATGCTCCCCGCCGACGACCGCCGGCTCTACGGGGAAAGGTACCTGGCCGACACCCTCGCGGTCCGTCTCGGCGGCCGGGCCGCCGAGCGCTTGATCTGCGGCGAGGCATCCACGGGGGCTGCCGACGACCTGGCCTCCGCGACCGCCCTGGCGACCCAGATGGTCCGCGAGTTCGGCCTGAGCGAGGCGATCGGTCCGGTCAGTTACAGCGGGCCGCCGGCCGGCTATCCCGCGCTCGCCGCCGCACGCGGTTACTCCGAGCACACCCAATGGCTGGTCGACCAGGAAGTCGCCGCCCTGCTGACCCAGGCAGAAGCCCGGGCGCGCGACCTGCTCACCAGCCACCGGGACGCCCTCGCCCAGCTCACCGCGGCCCTGCTGGAGCACGAGACCATCACCGGGGATCAGGTCCGGGCCCTCGCCTGGGCGCCCATGACCACGGCGAGTGAACCACTCCCTTCTACTAACCGTGTTAGTAGATAGTGCACCATCAACACCTAAGGAGCTAAAACCATGCGACACCCGAGAATCATCATCGCCAGCGTCAGCCTGGCCGCAGCGGCCGCCCTCGGCGGCGGTATCAGCGCCGCCGCGGCGACTACCTCCCATACCAGCAGCCAGCCCGCAGCCAGCCAGCAAGCCGCAGCGACCGTGCGCACCGTTCAGGCGAGCGTCGGAGGCAAGACTGAGACCGTTCTGGTCAACAGCCAGGGCCTGCCGCTGTACTACTACCTGAACGACACGGCGGCGAAGTCGGCCGTCACCGGCGGGCTGGCGGCGCTGTGGCCGCCGCTGACGTCCGCGTCACCGGCCGCCACCGGGCTGACCGGCGAGCTCGCCGCGGTCATGGATGTCCACGGCGACCAGGTCGCCTACAACGGGCACCTGCTTTACACCTTCGCTGACGATGAGCCCGGCCAGGTATCCGGCCAGGGAGTGCAGGGTTTCTTCGTGGCCACCCCGGGCCTGACGCTGCTCTCCGGGTCCTCGACAGCCGGATCCTCGACACCGTTGGACACGGCCCCGGCCGCTCCGTCCGGCGGCGGTTACGGCTACTGAGGCGGCCAGGTGCCCTGGTTCGCTGGCTCCGTTCCTTCGGTCGGTGCCAGCGGACCTGGCCCGGACACGTAGAGACCTAGGGACAGGTAGACATGAAACGCAGCAGCAGGCGTGTGGCCGGGCTGGCGGCCGCCGGTGCCGCGCTGGCGGCGGTGACCGCCGCCGGATTGGCCGAACGGACTGCGGTGGCAGCCTCGTTTACGGTGCTTGCTCAGCTGCACTGGCTCTGGATCCCGGCCGCCGTCGGGCTTGAATCCGTGTCCATGGCCGCCTTCGCGATCATGCTACGCAGGCTGCTCGCGGCCGGCGGGGCCCGCGTGGGCGTCCGGCCCATGCTGGCCACCGCCTATGCGGCCAACGCGGTGTCGGTCTCAGTGCCGCTGGCCGGACCCGCGCTGGCTACGGCTTTCACATTCCGCCGCTTCACCCAGCAGGGCGCGGATGCCCCGCTGGCCGGCTGGTCCCTGCTGGCCGGCGGCCTGACCTCCTCGGCCGCCGCGGTCCTGGTCGTGGTCGGCGGCGGGCTGGCGTCGGGGAACGTCCTGGTCACAGCGGTCACCGTTCCCGGCGGGGTGCTCGCCGTAGCCGGCCTCGTCGGAGCGGTCGCGGCCGTGCGCCGCCCGCGGCTACGCGGCGCGCTCGAGCGGCCGGCCGGATGGATGCTCCGGCAGGGATCCCGGATGCTGCGCCGGCCGGTCGCCGAGCCCGACCGGACCATCCGGGCCTGGGCGCAGCGACTGAGTTCACTCCAGCTTTCCCCGTCCGGCTGGCTGACGGCGACCGCCCTGGCCCTGGCCAACTGGCTCGCTGACGCGGCCGTCCTCGCCGTGAGTATCCGCGCCACCGGCGCCACCATCCCCTGGCACGATTTTCTGCTGGTCTACGGCTCGGGCGTCGCCGCGCAAAGCCTTAACATCACGCCCGGCGGGCTGGGGGTCACCGAGGGAACGCTCAGCCTAGCCCTAGTAGCCGCCGGGCTGGGTGCCAGCCAGGCCCTGGCGGCGGTGCTGCTCTACCGCCTCGCCAGCTTCTGGCTGGTCGCACTGGCCGGCTGGCTGGTCGTGTTCTGGCTGCGGCGTCCCCGGGCAAGGCGCGGGCACGGTCCATCGCGCCGCACCCCTCACGAACAGGACGCCGCCATGGCCGCTGACGTAGGCACCACTGACACGCCAACCGGGCTGCGTGCTCACGAGCTGGTGCTCCTGCACGGGCAGCCGGGTTCGCCCGCCGACTGGCAGCTGGTCTCCGGACGGCTGCCCGCCCCGCTCCACGCCGTCGCGGTCGACCGGCCGGGCTACGGCTCCAGCCCGCTTCCCGCGGCCGGGTTCGCCGCGAACGCCCGCGCCGTCCTCGACGACCTGGACTCGCGCGACATCGCGCGCGCGGTGCTCGTGGGGCACTCCTACGGCGGCGGGGTGGCGCTGTCGGCGGCGAGCCTGGCGCCCGGCCGGGTGACGGCGGTGGTCCTGCTCGCGAGCGTCGGCCCGGGGTGCGTGACCGGCTGGGACAGGCTGCTCGCCGCACCCGGCGCAGGCCAGCTGTGCGCGCTGGTGGCGTGGCGGCTGACGCCGTGGATGGCCCGGGCCCGGCTGGCCGGGATCGCCCGGCGGCGGGGCCGCCCGCTGCGTGCGGACGAGCATGTCAACTGGCAGGTCTGGGGCTATGCGGGCTACGGACACCTTCCGCTATGGAGCACCTTCCTGACCGAACAACGGGCCCTGCTGCACGAGCTCGACGAGCTGGAGGACGCTCTTGCGTCGGTCCGGGCGCCGGTTCTCGTGCTCGCCGACCCCCAAGACACCGTGGTTCCCTTCGAAACCGCCCGCCGGCTGGCACGCGCCCTGCCGGATGCTCGCCTGCAGCTCGTCGAGGGCGCGGGCCATCACCTGCCCAGGCGAGCCCCCGCGGTTGTCGCCGATGCGATCGCGGCGTTCCTGGCCGCGGCCGAAATCACCGACGTCCCCGATGACTCGGCCAGCCGTGACGTGAACAGTTCGCGAGTCCTATCCGTGTTAGTAGGTTGGCGCCGGTATCCGGCGGGCTCCGGTGCCATGGGTCTGGAGGAAGGAAGACATAGGTGGCAAATACCTGTGACGACAGTGCGGGCGGCAACTCATCCAGGCCGCGGCGAGGCCCGCAGCCCAAGATGCGCGCCCGCGAGCGAATCGCCGCCGAACGAGCCGCCCGCAAGCGCGCCGAAACACGCCGGCGGATCCTGGTGGCGGTCGCCTCGGTCACTGCCGTGCTGGCTGTCGTGGTGGCACTGGTCGCGGTCAAGCTGACCTCTACCCCCGCTGCTTTGGTCGCCAGCGAATCGCCGGCGTCCTCCGTCGTCGTCCGGCAGGTCACCACCGTCCCGGCCGCCGTGCTGACCAGGGTGAGCTCCGGCCAGGAGATGATGATCACCCCGCTCCGGGCGGTCAAGACGTCCGGGCCGCCTTTGAGCATCGGCGGCAAGCCGGCGATCGTCTTCGTCAGCGAGGAATCCTGCCCGTTCTGCGCGGCCGAACGCTGGTCGCTGGCCGTCGCACTGTCCCATTTCGGCATCTGGAGCCACCTCGGCACCACGACGTCATCAGCCACCGACGTCTACCCGGACACCGCCACGCTCTCGTTCCGGACGGCTCATTACCAGAGCACCGAGCTCACCCTGCGGACGACCGAGCTGACCGACAACGCCGGCCGCCCGCTGCAGGCCCAGACCCCGCTGGACACCAGCCTCATCGGCACCTTCGACGTGCCGCCCTACGTCAACAGCGCCGACCAGTCCGGGGCGGTGCCGTTCCTCGACATCGCCAACCGGTATGTTCTGGCGGGCGCGCAGTACGACCCGCAGGTCCTGGCCGGCCTGTCGGCGGCCCAGATCGCCAGCCAGCTCAGCAACCCCGCCAGCCCGGTGGCCACGGCGATCGACGGGTCAGCCCAGGTCATCGTCGCGGCCATCAACCAGGTCCTGCACGACCAGGCAGCCAGCAGCAGTTCATAGACGAAGGTCTGCTCCATACGGTCGCGTAGGTGTTCGGCTGCTGCATGGGCTGGCCGGATGGCCGGGCAGGAGTCAGATGGGTTCACCGCCGAGGAGCAGGTCGACGTCGATGTTGCCCCTGGTGGCGTTGGAGTACGGGCAGACCTGATGGGCTCCCCGGACAAGCTCCTCGGCCACACCGCGGTCAGTGACTGACGGGAGCGAGACGTCGAGGGTCACAGCGAGCTTGAAGCCACCGTCGCCGACCGGGAGCAAGCTCACTGCCGAGTCGATCGTGACCTCACCGGCTTCGAGCCGCCGGCGGCGGGCGACGGCGGCGAGAGCGCTTTCGAAGCAGGCAGCGTAGCCGACCGCGAACAGTTCCTCCGGGTTCGTTCCGCCGCCTGAGCCGCCCAGCTCCTTGGGCACCCGAAGGTCCACCTCGAGTTCACCGTCCGCGGTACGGCCGTGCCCGTTTTCGCGTCCTCCCGTCACATGAGCGTTCGCCGTGTAAAGAACCTTCGCCATAGGGGTTGTCCTGTTCCCTTTGTCCGGATAGCTGGTAAGTGCCAGTCTCGCACGCGCGTAACGGCCAAGGCCGCGTGACCCGGTGGGCACCCGCCGCGGAGAGGTGCCCGAGGGCCGTCCGGGTCAGCGGCGTCGAGGCTCATCTTCGTGGGCAGGAACCGGATGTGTTCCTAGTGGCGCAGCAAGGTACGTCGGCCCCGAAAGTGGTTCCTCACCAGCCCCTTCAGTATCGCCACCGGACTCAGGACCACCCGGCCCGTCGTACCGATGTGACAGGGGTACGGCGGCAACCAGGCGGCAACCGTACCGACGTCACACCGGTACGGTCAGACCTGATTGACTTGAGGACAGACTCATATCTAGTGTCGGCGGTAAGACCGATGGCTGGCTGTCCCCGGCGGGGACGTGGCGTGGCGAGCCGGCCCGGCCGGGAAGGGCAGCCGAGGGCGTTCATCATCGGCGTAGCGATTTCACACACGAGGTGGTTGCGGTGCAACTCACCAGGCAGGGTGTAGTTGACCTGCTGCGCAGGGCAGGATTGCCTGAGATGGCCGACGATGCCGGGCGTGACCTGCCCGACCCGGTTGATAGCGAACAGGTGGCGGCATGGGCCGTGCCTTACGGAATCAACATGGACGAAATCATGAGCCGCATGGGCGGCGGCCCATGACGTGGTCCCACATTCGGGTCCTGCGGCTTCGCCGCTGCTCAGGGCCGGCGTCCACAGACTGAGTTAACCGTCCAGCCCGGTCGACGAGACGACAGGCCGCAGGCACGGGGGCAAGTCCGGACATATCGTTGCGCCTATGGGGATCATTCCTGCGGACGCCGCGGTCAGGCGGCCCAGCATGCGGTGGGCGATATGCGTCATCGGGACCGGAATCCTGGCCGCGGACCAGATCACCAAGAACCTGGTCATGACGCTGGATCCGGCCTCTGCTCGCGGCCTAGCCAGTGGCTTGCTGACGGTGCATCTGATCCGCAACACTGGCGCGAGCGGCGGGATCGGAGCGGCCTACCCCATGGTGATCACGCTGGCGGGCGTCGTTATTGCGGCAGTCGCGGGCACGGTGGCCTTGCGTACCCAGAGCCGGGTGGTCGGGCTGTGTCTGGCCGCCGTGCTGGCAGGCGCGGCAGGCAATCTCGCGGACAGGATCTTCAGGTCCCCCGGCCTGGGCCGGGGCGCGGTCGTGGACTGGATTCACGTCGCCGGTTCGCGGGCCTCGTTTAACCTCGCCGACCTCGCCATCCAGCTGGGTGCCGTCGGGGCGGTCATCGCGATGCTCGCCACCCGCCCGGGGGACCGGCGGGCAGCCGAGCCGAGCTCGCGGAAACCGCCCGAACCGGCGGGCTGAACCTGACCAATCCTAGGGCTGACTTGCGGTTCCCTTGCCGGACGGTTGCTGCTGCCTTGGGGCTCAGCTCGTGCCGCACAACCTCGCGGCCACCCTGCAGGCTTCTTCCACGGCATTTACGGCACTGCCTGCGATACCTGAGAGCAAGGACCTCGACGACAGGAGTCCTCGACGACAGGAGTCAGGCGCATGTTTTCCAGCCTTCGCAGTAAGGTCATCGCGGCCGGAGCCGCGGCCGTCGTGATCGCGGGCGGTTCCTACGGGATCGTCACCGCGACTTCCGGCAGCGCCTCGGCCGCGCCCGCCGCCGCCAACAGCAGCCCGGCCGTCGGGTTCGGATCCGGTAGCGGCTCCAACGCCCGGTCCGGCCCGGCCGCGGGCGGGTCAGCCGGCACGATCACCAGCGTGTCCTCCTCCGGCTTCACGCTGACCACCGCCACGGGCCAGAAGGTGACCATCAAGGAAGCGTCCGCCACCAGCTACGAGAAGGGGACGAGCACGGCCACGTCCGGCGCGGTCACCACCGGTGAACCCGTCCTGGTGCTGGGCACCACCGACAACACGACCATCACCGCCGCCCAGGTCATCGTGCAGCCGCCCAGCACCAGCGGATCGAACCCGGGAGGGCAGGTGATCGGCTTCACTACGGGCCAGAAGCAGGGCACCTCCGAGACGGTCGGCCAGATCCCCTCGGACTACACCCAAGGGTCGGGCACGATCGTCAGCGGAACCACTGCGGACCAGGCGACCGAAGCGGCGCTGACCGCCTACCCGGGCGGCATCGTGGACCGCGTGGTGGCCATCGGCAACGGCGATTACGAGGTCCACTACATCGGCGTCAACTGGCCCCACCACATCTTCGTCAACCAGAACTTCCAGGTCATCGGGGCCAACGACTAGCCGCCCCGGTGAAGCCGCGACCTGGCCTCGGCGCGCACAGCCGCCATCAGCTCACCGTCCGGATGCGCAGCGGGGACGGTCCAGGGGTTCTTGCCTAGGGAAAAACCCAGGGAAATCCCGGACGCCGGAGGGCAAGCCGATCCGTAGCCTCCGCTTTATGAGCGTGTTCATCCGGGGCTGGAGCAGTTACGCATGAGTCCGGAGTATCTCCCGCGTGAGCACGTCCGGGGCGGCGACACCCGTCATCACCGAGCACCTGACGGGCCGAGTTAAGGGGCGTGCGAAGTGTCCATCTCCTACACCTATCCGGGCGTCTACATCCAGGAGCTTCCCAGCCAGGCGCACTCGATCACCGGAGTGGCTACCTCGATAGCCGCATTCGTCGGGTACACGCCGTCCGGTATCGACAACCGGGCGCAGGTCATTCTCAGCTTCGCCGATTTCCAGCGCATGTTCGGCGGGCTGGCCGCCGACAGCGAACTCAGCTACGCCGTCCAGCAGTTCTACCTGAACGGCGGCTCGCAGGCTTACGTCGTGCGGGTGCCGAGGGACGGTGCCGTCGGCGCGTCGGTCACCGTTGACGATCTGGAGTTCACCGCGCTGAGCAGCGGGTCGTGGGCGAACGGCCAATTGCTCATCGACGTCGACGTGCAGAACATCAACCTGACGCCGGCTCCGTCGGGAGATCCGCTGGGATTCAACCTGACCATCACGGACCTGCTCCATCAGACAACCGAGTCTTTCCCCGGCGTCACGCTCAATTCCGGCAGCAGGAACTACGTGACCACCGTGCTGAACGATCCCGACAACGGCTCGCAACTGGTCAACGTGGCCCTGACCGGAACGCCCGGCGGCGCACCGGCGGTGACCGGGATTGTCGGCACGACGATAACCACGGCGACGGTGAACAACGCTCTGGGCGGCAGCGACACGGCCACCGCCGTCATGGCCGCCGACGCGAACGTAGGAGACAACTACGTGGGCTTCGGCCTGGTGCTCAGCACCAGCGCTCCTGCCCCGCCGGCCACGCCGCCACCGCCGTTTCCGGTGACCGTCTTCGGCCAGGACACGCCCATCCCGCAGAGCCTGAGCGGCCTGGCCACGCAGCTCCAGCAGGCCATCAACAACGCGCTGACCGTGCCGATGCCCGGCGCCTCGGTCCAGTGTTCGGTCAGCCAGGTGGTGCAGGGAGCCAGCTGGCCGGCGACCAGCTGGGCTATCCGCGTCAACGCGACGCTCCCCCAGCAGCCCGACGCCGTGCTGACCTTCGGCACGCCAGACCCGGCCGCTACCGGACTCGCCGACGCGGCCAGCGCGCTCGGCCTAGCCGCGCCGGCCACCTCGAACGTCGCGCACTACGCCCTCGGGACGGGCCACACGAGCGCGGACCAGCCGAGCTACGGGTCCCAGACCGCGTCCGTCGCAGGCGGGGACGGGACCGGGCTGCCGAGCAATAACGGTCCCGACGGGCAGTCGGGCCTGATCGGCAATCCGGCCCAGTTCACCGGCATCTACGCACTGCAGAAGGTCGACCTGTTCAACCTGCTGAGCATCCCGGACGCAACCCGCGCCCTGCCGAGCAATCCAGCCAGCCTCGACAACGGCCTGAACCCGCCGGCCCTGTACAGCGCGGCCATCGCCCTGTGCGATCAGCGACGCGCGTTCCTTCTGGTCGATCCGCCGCCCACCGTCACCACCGTCGCCGCGGCGGTGGACTGGAAGTCCCAGCAGATAGGCATCACAGACCCCAACGGCGCGGCCTTCTGGCCGCGGCTGCGCCTGCCCGATGCGCTGAACCAGAACAACCTGCGCACGTTCGCGCCGTCGGGCGCAGTGGCCGGCGTCTACGCGACGATCGACGGCTCCAGCGGGGTCTGGAAAGCGCCCGCCGGAATCAGCGCGACCCTGAATGGCGTGCAGAGCACGACCTACCAGCTCAGCGATCCGGAGAACGGCCTGCTCAATCCGCTCGGCCTGAACTGCTTCCGCACGTTCCCCAGCCACGGCAGCGTGATATGGGGAGCACGCACGCTGGCCGGTGCGGACGCGCTGGCCAGCCAGTGGAAATACGTGCCGGTCCGGCGGATGGCGCTGTTCCTGGAGGAAAGCCTCTACCGCGGCACCCAGTGGGTGGTGTTCGAGCCGAACGATGAGCCGCTGTGGGCCTCGATCCGCCTCAACGTGAACTCGTTCATGCAGACCTATTTCCAGAAGCAGGCATTCCAGGGCCAGACGCCCGACGAAGCGTATTTCGTCAAATGCGACAGCGAGACCACCACGCAGACCGACATCGGTAACGGGATCGTCAACATCCTGGTTGGCTTTGCCCCGCTGCAGCCAGCGGAGTTCGTCGTCATCCAGATCGAGCAGCTGACCGGCCAGGCGCAGTCGTAGCCGATCGGCGACCGGACACCCAGGGAATGAGCAATGGCAGAGTTCACGGTAAACCCGGCGCGAATTGACCCATACAAGAATTTCAAGTTCCGGGTCAAGTGGGACGGTCACTACGTGGCCGGCGTCAGCAAAGTGAGCGGGCTCAAGCGGACCACAGAGGTGGTCAAGCACCGCGACGGAGGCCGTCCCAGCACCAGCCTCAAGTCACCGGGCCGGACCGAATACGACGCGATCACGCTGGAGCGCGGGGTCACGCACGATCCCGATTTCGAGGCCTGGGCGGCGACGGTGTGGCAGATAGGAGCGGGTCTCGGCGCCGAGGTCTCGCTGGCCTCCTTCCGCAAGGACGTGATCCTCGACTTCTACAACGAGGCGGGCCAGCTGGCCATCAGCTACCTGATCTACCGCGCCTGGGTATCGGAATACCAGGCGCTGCCCGATCTGGACGCCAACGCGAACGCGGTGGCGATCCAGCACCTCAAGCTGGAGTGCGAAGGCTGGGACCGTGACGCCTCGGTTACCGAGCCGACCGAGCCCACCTTCACCTCAACTCACGCGTAATCCGGTTTGGCTGGCGCGGATCTGACGGGGAGCGAGGCAACCGATGCGGGACAGCACGACAATGCGCGCCCTAGCCGGAGAACTGCTGCTGGCGGCGTGGGAAGAAGGCGCGCCCGAGCACGACCTGGGCCGCGCGTTGACGCTGCTGTCGATCGCACTGCCGGATGCGGACCGCGAGCAACTCGGCGCCCTGCCCATCGCGCAGCGCAACCTGTTGCTGCTGCGCCTGCACGGGCTGACCTTCGGGCCCCTGCTCAACGTGTTCGGAGTCTGCCCGAAGTGCGCAGAGCAGTTTGAGTTCGCCGTACCGGCCGCGGAGATGGCCGCGCGCCTGGAAGGGCAGTCCCCGGACAGCCGGATGATGATGACCTGGCGCGAGGCGGGGCGGCAATACCAGCTGCGCGCGGTGACCACGGCTGACTTGCTGGCCACCCTCGGCGTGCCGGAGGCGGCCGCCGCGCAGGACCTGCTGCTGGCCTGCTGCCTGGAAGTGTCGCCGGGCGAGCCGGGCGAGCCGACGGCCTTGGCCTCGGTGCTGCCGCGGTTCGAGCAGCTGAATGCGGCGGCGGAGCTCCGCTGCCGGATCGAGTGTCCGGGATGTTCGACTCGCGAGCTCCTCGACCTGGACATGGCCCGGTTCCTGTGGATGGAGGTCCGCAAGGGCGCTCGCAGGCTGCTCGGCGAAATCCACGAGCTCGCTTCCGCTTACGGCTGGAGCGAGCGGGACATCGCCGGGATGGGCGCGGGCCGCCGGGCGGCGTACCTGGAGATGCTAGGCGCATGAGCACGCTGCTCGAGCGGATGATCCAGCGGACACGCGGTCCGCTGTCCTCGCTCGAGCCGGTGACCCTGCCGGTCTTCGCCCCCGTCCCGCTGCGTGAGCAACCGCGGGACGGCCAGGTCAGGGTGGGCGCACTGGATCAGGACCCGCGCGCAGACCAGGACCTGCGCGCGGACCAGGACCACCGATCGGGCCGAGGGCCGGATGAGCTTCGTCTGGAGCTGCCTTCTGAGTTGCTTTCTGAGCAGCGGCCGGGTGCCTGGCCCGCAGAGGGTGACCACGGCGATGACCCGGCTGATCCCGGTCCGGGGCCCCTTCCGGGCACCGTCACACCCGCATTGGCCGCACCCACCCCGGCGAGACCGGGACCTGACCAGCCGGCACCGAACCAGCCAGCACCCGACCAGCGAGCACCCGACCAGCCGGCACCGGGCGAGTCCGGGCAGCGGTGGCCGGAGCGACGGACCCCCGCGAACCGGCGCCCAGATCGTCACCGCGAGCCGGCGCTGGGCCCGGCCGCCCAGCCCACCGGGCGCACCTATCAGGAGGCTGCCGGCCCGCGCGAATTCGGCAGCGGGGAGACAGGAACACCGCCCGCGCGGCTGGCAGCGGGCGCCGCGGGGCAGACCATGGGCTCCTCGGAGCCCGGAGCGGGCGCCGAGGGGCAGGTGCTGGGCATCCTGGGGGGTGAAGCCGGCGCCGAGGGACAGGTAGGCGCCGGCCAGCCGGGCACGGTGACGGACCGGCCGCGGGCGGCCCGGCCGCCAGCTCATCGGCGCTCTGAACCGCAGGCCTCGCCGGCGCCGCACCGGCAGGCCGCGGGGGCCTCCAGTTCCTCGCCAGATATCACCATCTCGATCGGTCACATCGAGGTGCGCTCCGGGCCGGCCGCCGAGAAGCCGCGCACCCAGCCCCCGTTCCGGCCCCAGGTCAGCCTGGCCGATTTCCTGGGCCGGGAGCGGCGGCCATGAGCGACTACCTGGCCGTCGGCGGCGTGACCGCGGTCCTGTGCTCGTTGCTGTCCACCGCCCTGGCCATCGGCGGGCCGACGACGATCCTGGGGCCCACGCGCGGGATCACGGCCGTCTCACCCGACCTGATCACCACCGGCCCGGACGAGCAGCCGCAGCTGAACCTGTTCATGTATTACATCAGCCTGAACCCGGCGCTGCGCAACCTCGGCCTGCCCTCATCGAACGCGCAGGGCGGCCGGCTCAGCAACCCGCCGCTCGCGCTCGACCTGCACTACCTGGTCACCGCGTACGGCAGCGCGCAGTTCGACGCGGAAATCCTGCTGGGGTGGGCGATGAAGGTCTTTCACGACACGCCCGTCGTGCCGAGCCAGACCATCCAGGCCGCGCTCGACACGCTGGCCGCCCAGCAGCAGCCCACGACGGAGGCGTCGCTGATCTCCGGCAGTACGCTAGCCGAGCAGATCGAGCACCTGCGGATCACGCCTGAGGTGCTCACGACCGAGGAGATCTACCGGCTGTGGACCGCCTTCCAGGCGGCCTACCGGCCGACTACCGCGCTTCAGGTCTCGGTCGTGGTCGTCCAGGACACGCAGCCATTTAGCTCGAACCTTCCGGTCCAGGCGCGGACCGTCACCGCACTGCCGCTGCAGACGCCGGTCATCACCGGCCTGTCACCGGTTATGATCGCCGCCGACCAGGTGCTGACTATCACCGGGACCAACTTCCTTGGCAGTAGCCCGGCGGACACTGTGGTGTCCTTCGACTCCGGCGCGGGCGTTCCGGCCAACACCGTGCAGGGCAACCTGATCCGCGTCACGCTGCCAGGGACGCTCGCGGCCGGCACCCGGGCAGTGCGGGTCCAGCAGACGGTCACCTTTCCCGGCTCGACCACGCCGCACCAGGGCTTCAGCTCCAGCCCAGTGCCGTTCCAGCTGGTCCCGGTCATCCAGACCCCGGTGCCGCAGGCGACACCGGGCTCGCCGCTCACCCTGACGGTCTCTCCGGCCGTGGGCCAGACGCAGCAGGCGACGCTGTACATCGGCGACAACGCCATCCCGATCGGCGAACGCCCTGTGACCGGACCCGCGTCCTCGACCACCGTCAGCTTCCCCATCCCGGCCGACTTCCCGGCCAGCACCTATCCCGTGCGGGTGGAGATCGATGGCGCCCAGAGCATGCTCACCGCGGCCGGGGACGGGCAGTTCACCCCGCAGGTGCAGGTGGGCACGTGACGACCCCGGCGGACACCGGACCGGAGTCGCTGGCCGAGGCGCTTGACCGGGTATACCGGGCACTGACCCGCGCTGGGCAGACTCCCGCCGCCGACCACCCGGCTAGCTCGCCGGTGACCTCATCCGAGCCGTGGCATGCGCTTGAGCGCGTGCGCACGCTCTTCGGGCTCAGCTCGTTCGAGCGTGATCTGCTCGTGCTGTGCGCCGGCCACAGCCTGGAGAGCCGGTTCATGGCCGCCTGCGCTGGCGCCCTGGACGACCCGCACGGGACCTGGCCCACGTTCGGGCTGGCGCTGACCGTTCTGGACGATCCGCACTGGAGCGCCGTCAGCGCCGGGCGGCCGCTGCGCTACTGGCAGCTGCTTGACGTCGACCGCGGCAGCGTGCTGCAGGCTCCGCTGCATATCGACGAGCGGATCCTGGCGTTCCTGCTCGGCGTGCCTGGGGTGGATGAGCGCCTGGCGGCACTGGCCCGGCGGATCCCGGCCGACCCCGAGCCGCTGGACGCCCATGCAGGGTCCGGCTCATCCCGGCAGGCCGCCGTCGAGCCCGGCGCCCGGCACTGGGCGCGAGCAGGCGCAACGCGCGAGCCGCTGCTGCTGATCGGAACGCACCGGTCGACCCGGCAGGCCGCCTTCGTCGGCATCTGCCAGCGGTGCGGCCTCGCTCCGTACGCCATGGACGCCGGCGACATCCCCGCCGCGGCCGCCGAATGTGACCAGCTCGCTCGCCTGTGGACGCGAGAGGCCGCCCTGACCGGCGCCGGGCTGTACCTGAAAACGGAAGACTGCGACAGCGTCCGGCACATATCCGCGTGGCTGGCGGTGACCGAGGCACCGGTAGCGATCGAGGTGCAGCCCGGCAGGCCGGCTGAGCAGCTGAACGGGCTGCGGCTGCACGTACCCGCGATGACGGCAGCGGAACGGCGACGGGCCTGGGTCCGGGATCTCGGGCCGCTGGCCCAGCAGATGGACGGCTACCTGGACCGGATCGCCGAGTACTTCCACTTCGAGGAGCCAGCGATAAGCATGTCCGCCGCGGTCATCCGCGAGGCGGCCGACGCCGACCCAGGCGCCGACCCGGGCCAGCTCGGCTGGCAGATCTGCCGCGAACACGCCCGCCGCGCGCTGGACGCGCTGGCCCAGCGGGTCGAGGCTAGGGCGAGCTGGGCCGACCTGGTGCTGCCGGGCGCGCAGGTCGAGACGCTCCGGCAGATCGCCGTTCACGTGCACCAGCGTGCGGTGGTCAACGACCGGTGGGGGTTCGCGGCCAAGCATGCCCGCGGCCTCGGCATGACCGTGCTGTTCTCCGGCAGCAGCGGCACGGGCAAGACCATGGCCGCGGAGATACTGGCCGCCGAGCTCGACCTGGACCTGTACAAGGTGGACCTCGCGTCGGTGGTGAGCAAGTACATCGGGGAGACGGAGAAGAACCTGCGCTCGATCTTCGACGGCGCCGAGCAGAGCGGCGCGATCCTGCTCTTCGACGAGGCCGACGCGCTGTTCGGCAAGAGAAGCGAGGTACGTGACAGCCACGACCGCTATGCCAACCTGGAGATCAGCTACCTGCTTCAGCAGATGGAGTCCTACCGTGGCGTCGCCATCCTCACCACGAACATGCAGCATGCCATCGACCCGGCGTTCATGCGCCGGATCCGTTTCATCGTGCAGTTCCCGTTTCCCGACCCGGCCGCCCGGGCGAAGATCTGGCGGCGCATCTTCCCGCAGGCGACACCGCTGGCCGACCTCGACTTCGACCGGCTCGCGCAGCTGAACGTGGCGGGCGGAGCCATCCGCAACATCGCGACGAATGCCGCGTTCCTCGCCGCCGATGACTCCATGATCATCGAGGCCAGGCACGTCCTGGCCGCGGCGCGCACGGAGTACGCAAAGCTCGACAAGCCGCTCACCGCGGCGGAAACGCGAGGCCTGGTGTGACTGCGAAACCCGGCCCGCCCCGGGCCGTTCACTTCGACATCGGCCGGGTCACGCTGCACGGCTACTCGCCGGGGCAGCGGGCCCGGTTCGTCAGCTCATTGCAGACGCGCCTGGCCGGGTTGGCCGCCAGCGACGGGGACCGCTGGCCGGCCGCCGCGCAGCGGCGGATCGGGCACCTGGATGCCGGGGTACTGCAGGCCGGCGCGGCACCGGAACAAGCCGCCGAGCAGATCGCGGCCGCCCTGTTCGCGGCGCTCGCCGACGGACCGGCGGACCGGCGGGGAGAGCGCGATGAATAATGTATCGCCGCTGGTAAGGCAGGGCGCGATCATGTCGCTCGATCCCGTCACCGGCATCCCGGTGAGCACGATCATGCTGCAGTACAACCCGGACACGCTGACCAGGTCACTCAAGCCGCAGGCGGTGGGCGAGGAGCCGGACCGCAGCGAGATCCTGCGGCTCAAGGGTCCGCCGATCGAGACCATCAAGTGCGACGTCGAGATTGACGCGACCGATCAGCTGGCCGCCGCCGACCCGGTGGCCATGAGCCTCGGCATCCAGCCGCAGCTGTCCGCGCTCGAATTGCTGGTGTATCCGGCGAGCAGCGTGCTGATCGCGAACGAGGTGCTGTCGCTGGTCGGCACGATCGAGATCCTGCCCATGGACTCCTCGCTGACGGTGTTCGCGTGGAGCCAGCAGCGGATAACGCCGGTCCGGATCACCGATATCGAGATCACCGAGGAGTTCTTCGATCCGCAGCTCAACCCGATCCGCGCCAAGGTCTCGCTGGGCATGCGGGTGCTGAGCGTCAGCGACGTCGGCTTCCTGACCCCGGCAGGCGCGCTCTACCTGACCTACCAGCTGGCCAAGGAAGCCATGGCCACGCAGGCCTGAGGAAAGGCGGCACCCGATGGATTCCGCACTCGCGGCGCTGATTACCTCGGCCGCCGGGACCGGCGCCCCGACGAGCCCGAGCAGCCGTTATTACGGCGCGCCGACCCAGCAGCTCACGCTGCCCGACGGCAGGGTCGTTATGTACTTGGCGCGGCGGATCATCCCCCAGGCGGCCACCTACCCCGCCACGCAGTCCTATGTGATCGTCCAAGGGGACCGCCTGGACAACCTGGCCAACCGGTTCCTCGGGGACCCGCAGTTGTACTGGATGATCTGCGACGCCAACAGCGCCACCGATCCCGACGCGCTGACGGGGCAGGCCGGGCGGACCATCCTGATCCCGGTCGCGTCGGGGGTCTCGCCGGGAGCCCGCAATGGCTAGCCCGCTGTACCTGACGCTGCTGGCCGGCCCGGTTGAGGCCTTCCCGGTGCCCAAGCCAGTGATCGACGCGTTCGTCTCAGCTGAGATCACCGAATCGGCCACCCAGCCCAGTGGCTTCCAGCTCACCTTCACCCTCGCGAACGACTCGATCCTGCAGACCCTGCTGCTGCTGGCCGGTGACGCGCCGATCCCGGTGCTGCGCGTCATCCTGGTCGTCACCTTCGGCGGCCTGCCGCAGGTCGTCATGGACGGCGTCATCGAGCATCACCAGGTCGTACCGGACGCCACTGGCGGCTCGTCGAAGCTGGTCGTCACCGGCCATGACTTGTCCGTGCTGATGAACCTCGTCGACTTCACCGGCCTGCCCTACCCAGGCATGACGCCGGACCTGCGCGCGGCGGCCATCCTGGCCAAGTACGCCGCGTTCGGAGTCGTGCCCGAGGTCGTGCCGGCCCTGGTGCCCGACGTCCCGGTGCCGGTGTCGCGGGTCCCGGTGCAGCACGGGACCGACCTGGCCTACCTGAACGAGCTCGCCCGGCAGGTCGGCTACGTCTTCTACCTGACGCCGGGGCCGCTGCCCGGCACGACCCAGGCGTACTGGGGACCCCAGGTAAGGATCGGGGCCCCGCAGCCGGCGCTCAACGTGAACATGGATGCCTGGACGAACGTCGAGAGTCTGTCTTTCCAGTACCAGCCGCAGGCCTCGGTCCTGCCGATCGTCTTCATCCAGGACCCGATCGCCGGCGTGACGGTGCCCGTGCCAATCCCGCCCGTCACGCCGTTCAACCCGCCGCTCGGGCTCGTCGTCCCCGTGCCCCAGACAGTCAGGTACCTGAACGACACGGCCAAGCGATCACCGGCCGAGGCGCTGATGCTGGGGATGGCCGAGGCGGTCAGGCACGCCGACGTCGTCACCGGCCGGGGCACCCTCGACGTCGACCGGTACGGGCAGGTGCTGCGGGCGCGCAGCCTGGTCGGGGTACGCGGCGCCGGACCGGCCTTCGACGGGATGCATTACGTCGACAGCTGTACCCACACCCTCAAACCCGGCCAGTACAAGCAGAGCTTCGTGCTCAAGCGGAACGCCCTCATCGCCGACCTGCCGGTCGTGCCGGCCCTTCCGTACTGAGAGCAGGTCATGAGCGACAACGGCAAGTTCTTCGGCAAGTACCGCGGCATCGTCCTGGACAACGTCGATCCGCTGCAGACCGGCCGCCTGCTGGTGCAAGTGCCCGACGTGGCGAACATCCTGCCCTCGAGCTGGGCCATGCCGTGCGTGCCGTTCGCGGGTGTCCAGTCGGGGTTTTATGCCGTGCCCGAGATCAGCGCCACGGTGTGGGTCGAGTTCGAGCAGGGCGACCCGGACTACCCGGTCTGGGTCGGCTGCTTCTGGGCGACCGCGGCGCAGGTCCCCGCGCTGGTCCTAGCCGCGCCGCCCGGCCTGCAGCAAATCGTGGTCCAGACGGTCAGCGAGAACACGCTGCTCATCAGCGACGTGCCTGGCCCGACCGGGGGCATCCTGCTCAAGTCTTCCACCGGCGCGTTCATCTCCGTGTCCGACACCGGCATCACGATCAGCAACGGCCAGGGCGCGACGATCCTCATGAACGGCCCGGCCGTCACCGTCAACGACGGTGCCCTGGAGGTGATCTGACCATGCCCGGCTCCCTCATCCAACAGGGCGCCACGGTCATGTGCGTGCACGGCGGGCAGGCCATGCCCACCGTGCCGAGCCCGGCGGTCACGCTCGACGGCCTGCCGGCCGCCGCGATCGGTGATCCGTGGACCGTAGTCGGCTGCCCAGGCGTACTGCCGCCGGTGCCGCCCTGCGTCACCGCCCAGTGGGTCGTCGGCACCACCCGGGTGACGTCCGACGGGCAGCCGCTGGTCATCCAGACCGGCGAGGCGATCTGCACGCCCGCGGGAACGCCGCTGCTGCCGGTCCTCACGCAGGTCAGGGTGACGGCGACATGAACATCTCCTTTCCTTACTCATTCGACCCGACCGGGCACACCGCCCAGACGGACCCGGTCACGCATGTCGGCGACATGATCGAGCAGATCCTGTTCACCTCGCCCGGGGAGCGGGTCAACCGCCCGACGTTCGGCAGTGGCACGGCGCAGTTCGTGTTCGCGCCCAACAGCGACGTGCTCGCCACGGCGCAGCAGCAGGCCATCCAGGCCGGGCTGCAGCAGTGGCTGTCCGACCTGATCCGGGTGCAGTCGGTCACCGTGACCGCCGAGGAGTCCACCCTCCTGGTCACCGTGGTCTACACCCTGATTCAGGCGCAGCAGCAGCAGACGCAGCAGTTCATCTACGGAAGCACGAGCTCATGATCTATTCCTGCGGGCAGGAGAACCGCCGCGAGCTGGTGCTGCAGCAGGCCGGGCTGAACGGCATCGACTACCTCGAGGTGCTGGGCAGCCCCGGCTGCGGGACGCAGCTCGCCGTCACCTTCGTCAAGGACGCCACCTCGCTGCCCCTGGGCACCTCCATGATCAGCATCACCGGCGGCGCCCCGGTGCAGGTGGTGGGGGTGACGGCGGCCACGGCGCAGGACCCGACCGTCGTTACGGTCGGCCTCGACCAGACCGGCGACTTCTCCACCTACACCTTCGCGCTGGTCACCAGCTCTGACAACCCGGACCCGCCGCCCGGCATCGATCCGCAGCTGGCCTGCATCGAGTTCTCCTTCAAGGCCGGCTGCCCGATGCCCGCCGACTGCCAGCCGGCCACCTGCTGCCCGCCCGCCCTGGCCGGCCCGCCGGACATCAACTACCTGGTCAAGGACTACAACGGCTTCCTGCAGGTGATGCTGGACCGGCTGGCGGTGCTGCTGCCGGGGTGGACCGAGACGCACGCCGCCGACCTCGGCGTCGCGCTGGCCGAGGCGCTCGCCTACGCCGCGGATCACCTGAGCTACCAGCAGGACGCGGTCAGCACCGAGGCCTACCTCGACACCGCGCGCAGCCGCATCTCGCTGCGGCGGCACGCCCGGCTGGTCGACTACCGGATCGGCGAGGGCTGCAACGCCCGGACCCTGGTCAGTGTCAGCGTCAACGACACCGTGCAGGTACCGCCCGGCACGCTGTTCTACGTCTGGATGCCCGGCCTGGGGCCGGCCGCGCAGGCGGGCGACCCGGTGGCACAGCTGCTGGCCGCGGGCTCGCAGCCGGTCTTCATGAGCATGCCGGACGCCAGCCCGCAGGCCGCCGACCTTTACGTCGAGCTCAACCGCATCGACTTCTACACCTGGCAGGACACCGACTGCTGCCTGCCGGCCGGCGCCACCCAGGCCACCCTGACGGGCACCCTCAGCATGCTGCAGGAGGGCAGCATGCTGATCTTCGAGGAAGTCACGGGGCCGCTGACCGGGGCGGCTGAGGACGCCGACCCCACCCACCGCTGGGCCGTCCAGCTTACCTCCGTCACCACCCAGGACCACCAGGGCAACGTGCTCACCGACCCGGTCAAGGACCCGGTCACCGGCAAGACCACCGCGGTCACCCAGATCACCTGGGCGGCGGCCGACGCGCTGCCATTCCCGCTGTGCCTCTCCTCGACGACCGACGCCGACCACGGCTCCCAGCCGCTGGCCGCGGTCACCGTCGCGTACGGGAACATCGTGCTCGCCGACCACGGCACCTGGGTCAGCAACGAGAACCTGGGCCCGGTGCCGCCGGCGCCGCCCGCGCCGGACCCGGCTTCCGGCTGCGGCTGCGGAACGGGCACCCAGGCCGCCGCGGCGGCCCCACTGCCCCGCTATTACCCCGGCCTGGCGCAGTCGCCGCTGACGTTCAGCGTCCCGTACGATGGCGCGTCCTCCGCCGCCGCGTTCCTTGCCTCCAGCACCGCAGGCGCGCTGCCGGACATCACCCTGGCCGACGACGAAGACTTCACCTGGTCCCCGCAGCCGGATCTGCTGACTTTCGACGGCAGCGGCCGCTACGTCGTGCCCGAGATCGAGTACGACGGGTCGGTGTTCCTGCGGTTCGGCGACAACCAGCACGGCATGGCCCCCGGGGCCGGGCTGGGCTTTACCGCGACCTACCGGGTCGGCAACGGCAGCTCAGGGAACATCGGCCGGGACGCGCTCGGGCACGCCGTGTTCCCGGCCGACGTCCCACTGCCACCCGGTGTCATCACCGGGGTGCGCAACCCGCTCGCCGCGACCGGCGGCACCGACCCCGAGGACATGGAGCACATCCGGCAGTTCGCCCCGTTCGGCTACACCCAGCAGCAGCGGTGCGTCACCGAAGCCGACTACGGAGTCATGGCCGCTCAGGTCAATGGCGTCAGCGCGGCCCGGGGTTCGCTGCGCTGGACCGGCAGCTGGTACACCGCGTTCGCCTCGATCGAGCCGGCCACGACGCTGACTTCCCAGCTCATCGCCGGCACCACCACCCAGCTGGACATGCTGCGGATGATGGGCACCGACATCGCCGTCGAGGGCGCGATCATCGTCGGTCTGCAGATAGAGATGGAAATCTGCGTCGACCCGGCGCACTTCCAGGGCGACGTGTACCGGGCGCTGATGATGGTGTTCATCACCGGCAACCAGGCCAGCGGCGCCCCGGGGCTGCTGAACCCGGCCAGCTTCAGCTTTGGGCAGACCGTCTACGCCAGTCCGCTCGTCGCCGCCGCGCAGGCGGTCGAGGGCGTCGCGTCCGCCACCTTGACCGTGTTCACCCGGATGGACGCGCCGTGGCTAGACGGGGTGGCGCAGGGCTACCTCACCATGGGGCGGCTGGATATCCCGCGCTGCGACAACGACCCGAACCATCTCGACCACGGCACGTTCACGCTGCACCTGGACGGTGGCAAATGAGCAACGGCACCACATCGACGAACGTGCCGCCCTGCGGCTGCTGTACCGGGCTGGCGCAGCAGACACCCGAGGCCATCGCCAACCGCGCGGCGCTCCCGGCGATCGCCTACCGGGCGGGACGGTATGCGACCTTCAACGCCAGCATGCTGGCCGCGCTGTCCGACTCGGCGTTCCCGCCGCTGGCCGCGCTGCGCACCCGCGACCCGGGCGACTTCTCCATCGCGCTGCTCGACGCCTGGGCCGTCACGCTGGACATCCTGACCTTTTACCAGGAGCGCTTCGCCAACGAGGCGTTCCTGCGGACGGCGGTCGACCAGCGCTCGGTCTTCGAGCTCGCCGGGCTGGTCGGCTACGTGCCCTCGCCCGGGGTGGCCGCCTCGGCCATCCTGGCCTTCACCCTGTCCAGCGCGCCCGGCTCCCCGGACAACGTGCTGATACCCGCGGGCAGCCGGGTGCAGAGCGTGCCCGGCCCCGGCCAGACCGCGCAGGTGTTCGAGACTTCCGCCGACCTGACCGCCCTGGCCGGCTGGAACGCGCTGCGCGCCCGGACCACGATCCCGTGGCAGCTGGCCGGGTCCGACACCAGCACCTGGATCACCGGCACCGCGAATAGCATCAACCTGGGCGACGCGCTGCTGTTCGTGCAGGCCCAGGGCGGCCAGCCGTCCCCGACCGGCCCGGCGGACTTTCACTACGTCACCGCGGTAGCACCCGACCCGCTGGTCTCGGGTAACACGCAGATCTGGTGGGACGGGCCACTCTCGGACGCCTTCACCGCCCGCCAGGACGCCAGCCAGGTATGCCTGTACGTGTTCCGCAAGAAGGCGGGGCTGTACGGCGCGCAGGCGCCGAGCCCGCAGGTGCTGTCGGGCGCCAATATCTGCCAGGTCCCCGGCTACCAGACCGAGACGACGAGCCAAGGCACCTTCCCGGCGGTCACATGGAACTACGAGTACACCAGCGGCAGCTACCAGATCAATCTGGACGCCTCTTACCCCGGTCTGGCTCCGCCCGCCTCAGCCACGGACGGCCCGCCGCAGTGGCTCGTCCTTACCTCGCCCGGCATCTCCGTCGTCACGGGATCCGTCTACGGCGTTCCCGCCGTCACGGGGTCCATCAAGGCAACGGCGCTGTTCCAGATCGGCGCGGTCGCGGAATCCAGTCCGGACATGTACACGCTGACCACCAAGACCACCCAGCTGACGCTCAACCCCAACGCCGGACAGCAACTGGTGCCGACCGAGCCGGCGGTCACGGTCGACACCCTGCTCGACGCCTTCGTCACGGCCACGCCGAGCGTGACCTGCTACCTGCAGAGCGCCCCTCTTACCCTGGCTGACCTGCCGCTCACCAGCTGGAATCAGGTCTCGAACTACCCGCTGCAGCCGGGGATGCCGGCCCCGGTGTCCGGCTCATCGGTAACGGTCACCGGCGGCCAGCAGATCGCGCCAGGCCAGCCGATCGGCCTGTCCGGCCGGTGCGTTCGCCTTCAGGTGTCCGGCGGCACGCAGGTGTCCGGCGGCACGTTCGTGCCGGCCGGGATGTCCGGCGGGTCGCAGGCCGCGGCCGGCCAGATCTTCGTGACCGGCGCCTTCCCGCCCGGCACCGACCCGCCGACCGGGAACCTGCTGTGGACGGTGACGACCCTGAGCGGCATACCCGGGACGCTGAGCGTCCCTCCGGGCACGTTCACGCTGATGCCGGCCGCGGCCGGCGACCCGCAGGCCGGGGAGGCGGCCATGGTGCAGAGCGTCTCGGTCGGCGGCGACATCGCCACCCTCACCCTGACCACGCCGCTGACCGGTATTTACGATGCCGGCACGGTCACCGTCAACGCCAACGCCGTGCTGGCCACGAACGGGCAGACCGTCCAGGAGATCCTCGGCTCTGGCGACGCGAGCAACCCTGCCCTGCAGTTCACGCTGAAGCAGGCGCCGCTGACCTACCTGCCCGCCCCGAACGGGAACGGCTCGGTGTCCACCCTGCAAGTCTGGGTCAACAACCTGCAGTGGCAGGAGACCGCGAGCCTGCTCACCGCCGGGCCTGCCGACCGGGTGTTCGTGACGAGCACAAACGGGGCCGACACCATGGTCGTGCAGTTCGGCGACGGGGTCCAGGGGGCGCGGCCGCCGACCGGAGTGGCCAACATCCGCGCCGTCTACCGCACCGGCATCGGCAGCGCGGGCATGGCTAGCGCCGGGCAGCTCAGTCAGGCGCTGGACCGCCCGCAGGGGCTGTCGACGGTCACCAACCCGAGCGGCGCGTCTGGCGCCGCCGATCCCGCCACCGCCGGCCAGGCCCGGGCCAGCGCGCCGCTGCCGACGCTGACCATCGGCCGCGTCGTTTCCCTGCAGGACTACCAGAACTACGCGCTGGCCTTCGCCGGGATCGCCAAGGCCCAAGCCAGCTGGACCTGGCTTGGCGGCGTCCGCGGCGTGTTCCTCACCGTCGCCGGGCAAGCAGGCGCGCAGCTCAGCGCGGACGATCCGGTCGTCAGCTCCCTCGTCGGGGCGATCGGGCTGTGCGCCGACCCGGATGTCCCGCTCCTGGTCGCGTCCTACCTGCCGGTCCTGTTCACGTTCTCCGCCGCCGTCCTGATCGACCAAGCCGACTACGCCCCGGGCCAGGTCCTGTCCCAGGTGTGGCAGGATGTCAGCGTGGCGTTCTCGTTCGAGCAGCGCCAGCTTGGCCAGGGCGTCGTCGCGAGCGAGATCATCCAGGTCATCCAGCAGGTACCCGGGGTCACCGCAGTCCAGCTGCAGGGACTGGCGCCGAGCGGGCAGGCCGCCCAGGGCCCCGGCGCGGCGATGCTGTGCGCGAGCGGACCGCAGCCGCCGACGGGCGCCCAGCTGCTCCAGCTTGACCCCGCGACCCAGGGCCGGATCGGGGTCTGGTCATGAGCCTGGACGCCGATCAGCTCTTCGCGCTCCTGCCGGCCGTCTACCGGACCCGGGACGCCGCGGGCGGCGGGCAGCTCCAGGCGCTGTTTGCGGTCATGGCCGTCCAGTCCGGCATCGTCGAGGACAACATCAACCAGCTGTACGACGACCAGTTCATCGAGACCTGCGCACCGTGGGTCATCCCCTACCTCGGCGACCTGATCGGGTACAACTCGATCTACGAGGTGGCGTCGGCCAGCTCCGACAGCCGCGCCGAGGTTGCCGATACGATCGGCTACCGCCGTCGCAAGGGCACCCTGCTGGCGCTTGAGCAGCTGGCGATGGATATCTCCGGGCGCGCCGCCGTCGCGGTCGAGGAATTCCGGCGCCTGATCACGACCGAGAGCATGCGGCATGTGCGGCCCGCCCACGACGCGACGGTGGACCTGCGGCACGGCCGGGCGCTGCGCCTGATGGGGACGGCCTTCGACGTGCAGAACCGCACGATCGACGTGCGCCGCATCGGGCCGCGCTCACGAACGGTGGCCGATCCCGACCCGACGCCGCTCGACATCGCGCTGCACGGGCCGGGCCGGGCCTGCATACCGGACGTCGCGGTCCACCTGTGGCGATGGCAGAGCTGGCCGGTCAGCGGGGCGGCCGCGACCGCGGTCGGCGGCGGGCGGTACCGGTTCAGCCCGCTCGGCCAGGACATGCCGCTGTTCTCCAGCCCCCAGCGGCGCCTCGCCTTCGGCAGCCTGACGACGCGGATGGATGTCCCGCTGCCGATCTCCCGGGAGGAGCTCGCCGGCTGCTACGGGCCGGATGCGAGCATCCTGCTGACCGCGGACGACGTTCCCGTCGCGGTCGATCAGGTCTACGGCGCGAACCTGGCGGACCGGCCCGGCGGCGCCTGGTGCACCGTGACCGCGGGCAAGATCGCCATCGACCCCGAACTTGGGCGCGTCCAGTTCGCCGACGACGTCCCGCTGCCGCAGTCGCTGCAGGTCAACTACCTGTACGGGTTCCCGGCCGCGATCGGTGGCGGTCCCTACGACCGGTCCGCCGCGCTGTCCCAGCTCGACCCCGCAGGCGTGCACTACCGTGCGATCGTCGGCTCGTTCCCCGACCTGGCCACCGCGGTCCCAAGCTGGACTTCCTTCCCCGACCTGGCCAGCGCGGTCGCAGGCTGGAACCAGGTCCCGGCCGGGTCATCCGGCATCATCGTGCTGCCCGGCTTCGAGTCGCTGACGGCCGACCTGACTGGCCCGGCGGCGGTGCTGCTCCCGGCCGGCAGCAATCTGGCCCTGGTGGCCGGCCAGCCAGTCCCGGCGGACGGTCCGCGCGAGGTGACCTGGAACACCTCCCGGGTCACGGTCACCGGCGACATCGAGGTCACGGGGGTGGCTGACCCGGCCGGCGAGTCGGCCTCCCCCGGGCAGCTGCTGATCAGCGGCGCGTGGCTGGCCGGGCAGCTGCTCGTGAGCGGCGAGGCGCCGGCCGTGATCCAGGTCGCCGACGCCACCCTGGTGCCCGGGCTCGGGCTGCTCCCGGACGGCGACCCGCTCTCGCCCGGCGACCCCAGCATCGTGGTCACCGCCACCGGGACCAGCTTGTCCCTGGACCGCGTGATCACCGGGCCGGTCGCCGCCGACCCCAGCGGGACCACGAAGATCTGCAACAGCATCATCGACGCGACGTCGCCGTTCTGCGTCGCCTACGCGGGTCCCGACGTGGCCAGCGCCGGAGCCGACCTGCACGTCGAGGGCAGCACGATCGTCGGCAAGGTCTGCGTCCGGACCATGACCCTGGCGTCGAACACCATCTTTCACGCGCGCCTGGGATGCAGCGACCCCTGGCGTGCCGCCATCCGGGCCAGCCGCCAGCAGGCCGGCTGCGTCCGGTTCTGCGTGCTCCCGTTCGGCTCCATCACGCCGAGCCGCTACCAGTGCCTGCCCCCGAGCGCCGCGGCGGAGCCCGCGCTCGAGCCCTCCTTCGTCACGCTCCGCTACGGGCGGCCCGGGTACGCGCTGCTCAGCGGCGACGTACCGATGGCGATCTGGACCGGCGCGGACAACGGCTCGCAGCTGGGCGCCTATCTCCAGGCGCAGGAAACCGAGGCGGTCAGCAATGTCCAGCTGCGAGCTCCCGAGTACCTCCCCGCGCTGCTCGAAAGCGGGGTCTTCATTCACCCGGCACGGGAGGCCGAACTCCCGCTCGGACCAGCCGCCTACGGCTATTACCCGCGGTGCTACGACTGGCCGGCGGACCCCCCCGGAATCGGCGCTGGGCTGATCTAGCTTCGGCAGCCGGGCAAACGGCAAAGGACAGGCGATGAGAGGCGATTTCAGTCGGATCAGGTTCAACCGCCGCAGGAACTACACGGCGGTGCTCGAGCAGCAGGGCCGCGTCGCGCTGGATGCCGACGCCAACGAGCAGTGCTTCATCGACGCCTGCCAGACCCGGACAGAGACCATCGACGCCGTCGGGCAGTATGGCGGTCCCGTGGCCGACGCCGGCTTCCAGATCACGGTGTCGGGCAACGAGATCGGCATCGGGCCGGGCCGGTACTACGTCAACGGCTTGCTCTGCGACAACCCGACCAGCCTTAGCTATGAAGAACAGCCGTACCTGAGCCTGCCGGGTACGGCACAGGACGCCGCCGCCTTGCTCTCCGGGCTGAACGTGGCCGCCGGGGCCTTGGTCATCCAGGTCTGGCTGCAGGTGTGGCAGCGCCTGCAGACCGCCCTGGACGACCCGTGCCTGCTCGAGCCGGCGCTCGGCCAGGCCGACACCACTGCGCGGGTGCAGACGGTGTGGCGCGCGGCCGCCAGCCTGGTGCCCGCTCCCCAGCCGCCGGCCGAGGGCACGGGTCCCGCGCCCTCGTGCTGCCAGGACATGAACGCGGCAGCCCCGCCCCAGCCCAGTACCGGGACCATGACCGCCGGCACCAGCGGACCCGCGGCCGACTGCGGCTGCGGACCCGTCGCGGCGGCCGGCTACCAGGGCATCGAGAACCAGCTCTACCGGGTGGAGATCCAGGCCGGCGGGACCGACGCCGACGCCACGTTCAAGTGGTCCAGGGAGAACGGATCGGTCGTCACGGCGATCACCGCGATCTCCGGTTCGACGGTGACCGTCAGTTCGCTGGGCCCGGATGCCAACCTCGGCTTCCAGACCGGTCAGTGGGTCGAGTCGACCGACGACACCCTCCAGTTCGCGCTGACGCCGAACAGTCCGGGGACGCTGTACCAGATACAGAGCATCCAGCAGAAGGAGCTGTCCGTCACCCTGGCCGGGCCCGCCGGCCAGACGATATCGGTCGACCCGAGCCAGAACGCGCGCATGCGGCGGTGGGATCAGTCCGGCCCCGCGGCCACGGCAACCGGTATCCCGCTGTCGGCGGGCACCTGGATCCAGCTGGAGAACGGCATCCAGGTCAGCTTCGCTACGGGTACCTACAACAGCGGTGACTACTGGACGATCCCGGCGCGCGCGGCCACCGGCCAGATCGAGTGGCCGCCCTGCGGCAGCGACGGGAACCTGGCCCAGCCTCCAGCCTGCGTCCAGGTGTACAACGCGCCGCTCGCGTGCGTGCACTGGGTGCCGCCCACCTCCGCCGCCGCGGCCGGCGTGCTGGTCGAGGACTGCCGGCAGACGTTCAGCCCGCTCACCGCCATCGCCCCGCCGACCACCGTCGAGGCCATCCATGTCACTGGCGTCAGCTGGGTGAACGACGACATCACCACGCTCGACCAGCTGCTGGCGAACGGCCTGGTCATCGACCTCGACCAGACGCCGTCCAGTCCCGTCACCGGAGCGAATTTCATCGTCACCGTCGAGACGCCGGCCGCCCCGCCCAACGACGACAGTCTCACCTTGGTGCCAGGCACCGCGGCGGTCGCGCGTAACGCCTGGGTCCTGGACGCCCCGATCAGTGTCGGCGCCCAGGCCATCTCCTGGCTGCTTCCCCGTGAGGGGGTGAACCTCTGGCAGGGAATTGACATCGCGGTGTTCCAGATGTTCCTCAATAGCCTGCTCAGCCCCGGCGCTCCCAGCCAGCTGTTTGCCCGGGTTCGCGTCAGGCTGCCGGGCCAGATGATCTTCGCGAGCGGGCCGATATACCTGGACGGACAGACCTACGGCCAGGCGGCGCTCCGGCAGGATGGCGTGACCCCGCGGATAGACCTGCGGCTCCCGTCCGGTAACGAGGCCGTCTCCAGTGACTTCGACGGCTGGTTCTATCTGGCCCCGACCCTTGCGGTCACCTCGCTGAGCTTCAACTTCGGCCCGCCACCGAACCAAACCGTGCCGGGCCTCACCGTCGTCGTCGACTTCCTGAACCGCGTGACCGGTGTGGAGGCCACGGTCAACAACGAGCCGCAAGCGGTGAACCCCGTGGTCACCATCGCGCTGAGCTACCCGGCCGTCGCGCCCGCCACCGTCGCCCTCGCGCTGACCGGCACGACCGGTGTCGGGACGGTGGCAACTATTCCGGCGAGCGTGCCGATCCCGGTCGGTCAGGCGTCGGTGAGCTTTCCCATCACGGTTCTCACGAACCCCGGCCAGGGGAACACGTACACGTTTAACATCACCGCGACGCTTAGCGCGGTCGCATTGCTGGGGTCGTCTCAAGCTGCCAGCTTCACGGTCGCCGGCGTCGCCCCGCCGGTGCTCGGCCACGGCCCGGGTCTCACTGGATAACCGTGACGGGAAGCATGGCGATGCGCGCAGTCTGGTCGTTCTGGAGCGAGGCCTATCGGGCGGGCCAGGGCTTTACCTGGCGCGAGCCGCTCCACCACCTGCTGGCCTGGGGCCTGTCGCTCCGGCTCGCGCAGGCGCACTACCCGGAGACCGTGCTGGTCACCGACAGCCCCGGCCGGGCGCTGCTCATCGACCGCCTCGGCCTGCCCTTCACCGAGGTCTCGACCGAGCTTGACCGGCTGGGCGACACCGATCCCGGCTGGTGGGCGCTGGGCAAGCTGGTGGCCTACAGCCTGCAGGACCGGCCGTTCGTGCACCTGGACACCGACGTCTTCTTGTGGCAGCCGCTGCCCGCCCGGATCACCGGCGCACCGGTGCTGGCCCAGCATCCGGAGATCTACCCCGCGGACGACGCCCGGTGCGGGCCGCGCCTGGTCGAGGACGCCTTCGCGCGCGCCGGGCTGAGCCTGCCCGCCGAGTGGGAATGGTCGCGGTCGCGGTCGGCGCGGCGCATCCGCGAGTCCAACTGCGGGATCCTCGGCGGGATGAACGCCGCCTTCATCCAGTACTACGCCCGGCTGAGCCTCGATCTCGCGCTCAACTCCCGGCACGCGCCGGCCTGGGCGGCATTTCCCGCTAAGGCCAGCCTCAACACGACCGTGGAACAGTTCCTCCTGCCGGCCTGCCTCGACTTTCACCGGTTCCACCCGGGCTCGCCGCACCGCGGGATCTACCAGCGCTACCTGTTCCCTTCGGCCGGCGCGGCCTTCGACCCGGCCGAGGCGGCCCAGCTCGGGTTTACTCACCTGATCGCAGGAGCGAAGATGGATGCGCGGGTCACCAGCCGCCTGGAGGCGCGGGTCCGACGGGAGGACGCGGCGTTCTACCGGCGCTGCAAGCGCATCGCCGGATCGGTCCGTGGAGGTATGCCATGACAGCGACGGCCAGCCGGGCCACGGTCACCCGCAAGCCCGCGCCGAAGGCGATGCCGCCAGCACCGAAGACGGTACGGCGGGTACCGCGACGGGACAGCGCGCCGACGGGGCAGGGTCCGGCAACGATGCTGCCGGACGTCAGCCGGGTACCCGTTGATCCTCGGCAGGCCCCGGCCGCGGCGTGGCCCACGCCGATCCAGCGCTGCGGGATCGGCTCGTCCTGCGACTGCCCGCCGCACGAGAAGCTGGCCGGGATCCAGCGTGACCTGAGCCGCTCCACCGCGGGCGGCGGCACTCCGCTGCCCAGTGGTACCCAGGCCATGATGGCACAGGCGCTCGGCGGTGACTTCGCAGCGGTACGGGTACATACCGGGCCGGGTGCGGACCATGTCGCTACTACGCTGCAGGCCCGGGCCCTGACCGCGGGGACCGACATCCTGTTTCGTACTGGTGCATACCGGCCGGGTACTCCCGGCGGCGACCGTCTGCTGGCGCATGAGCTGACTCATGTCGCCCAGCAGGCTCGAGGTATGCCACGCAGCGGCCTCGACGGCGGAGCCGCAGATCCACTGGAGGCAGCGGCCACCCGGGCCGCCGGTCAGGTGGTCCCGGCGCGTCACGAGGTGCCGATCGTGCTCCCGGAACGGGAACGGCACGGTCTGACAGCCGGTTCGCATCCGGCTGCGATCTCGATGCTGGGTGCCGGCCGCTCGCTCACGCCTGCTGAGAGCCGCACGTTCCCCGGCTGGAGTGACGTGCTTGACCATGTCCGTGTCCACGATGACCCGGCGGCACAACTGGTCGCCGCGCTTGTCGGCGACGCCGGCCTAGCGGTCGGCCACGACATCGTGCTAGGTCACGGTGCCGGCCGTTCCGCCGACCGGGACTGGCTGCTCGCACACGAACTCACCCACGTCATGCAGCAGCGTGCCGTCGCACCGCGCCCGGCGTCATCCGACCCCGAACGCGAGGCCGAACGCGTGGCCGATCTCGCCGTCCGGGGTGACCGGGGCGTAACGCTCGCGCGGCCGGGGGCCGCGCCTGTCGGCCTCGCCGAGGCGAAGATCTTCGAGTACACCAAAGACCTGCCCGATAACATGCTGCTCGTGGTCGACGTGGACGACGGCGATCACGTCGGCGGCTGCGTCCGCGCGATCGTTCCTCATGTCGGAGTGAAGGTAATTCTCAAGGGCGTGCCGAAAGCCGCGGGTAACCAGCTCTTCAACATTCACGCGGGAATCATGACCAACCCAGCAGGGGAAACCTGCTTCTTCTTTTACGAGAGCGTGTCGGGCCTGTGCGAGATGAAATGCTTCCCCACCCTGGATGAACTCAAGAAGGCTATCGGTGAACTTCGGGATTGGCTGGAAGAGAAGATCGAGCAATTGCTCAAGGCTTTGCTGCCGGCGGCCGCGGCCGCGCTACTCGCCTACCTCATTGCGGACGCCATCGTGGCCGCCCTGGCGGCGGGCGGGATCCTGGTCCTGGCGTGACCACGTCCCGCTGCGACTTCCTCGACCACACGCGACTCCGAGATTCGCCTGCGTTGCGGACACTGGCTGTCGATAAGCTATTCGAAATAGCTCTTGAGGGTAGCGCGAGATTTCGCCTTGAATTCAACGCTCACCGGCTCCTGCCCATTCTGGGCCCCGCCTGCACAGCGGCGCTGCTTCCTGGCCAGGCTGCATCCGCCCGGGGCCCGCTCGAACGACGTGACGAGTCGCTCGACCACGACCGGGCGCGACTGCTGCGTAAGGTGATGTCATTCGGGCCGGGCGAGTGGCCGGACCCGCCCATTAACTACATCAACCGGGTCATACTCTTCGACCGGCAAGGAAAGATCATCCTGCGAGCCAGCGACAGTGCTGAGTTCATCCTGTTCGCGCTGCCGCCGGAAAGGCGAGATGCCCTCGTCGAGGGGTACAGGGCAGCTGGTATCCCAGCAAACATCATCGAGCCGGTCGATGTCGACATCAACGCCGCGGTCCAGCCCTTATGTTTACGACTTCATATTGCCGCGCGAGCTCGCCCGACCCGTGAGACGGTGAACAGCTACTCTCGACGACCGGCCTGGATACGGTCGGCGGCCGAGGGCGAGACCTTGGCGGTTACGTAGTTGACCGGAACGTAGCGCTCTCCTCGGCGGTTGAGGAAAAGGATGCCGTCTTCCCCCGGGTCTAGCCTCAGCAGACTCGTTGGTGCGTCCGACTGGAGGAACTCGACCTCGATCCGACTGCCGGGCGACGCGCCCTTGAGGACACGGTCGATCTCAGCGACCGCGACAAGGCGGCTGAACTCCACCTCTTCTCCATGGACCAGATATCTAATCCGGGCCTCCTGCGATACCTGGATGACGTGGACGAGGAGGATGAAATCGGCGAGTGCGGTCAGACGTGACAGATCGGGCTCGGTCGCGATCGAGCCGGGAAACGTGCCCGGGAAGGGCGCTGCCCGCACCGGGCGAGTCCCTACGGCTCCACCGCGGACGTCGATTTCGGCGGTGGCGGCGAGGGGGGAAAGACACCGGGCGCGGGGGCAGGTGTGCCCGGTGAGGGACTTGTGACGTTCAGGTGCTCACCATGGTCGAGATACTTCTGCAAGGTGTCGGACTGGACACGCGTTCCCCTGCCTGGGGTGGTGCTGCCGATGTACCAATCCTGGCCCCAATGCTGTTCTTTGGTAGCGCCAAGCGGTGATTTCGGCGCTTGAGGAGCAGGCGTTCGGCCAGCTCCTTCTCCCCCGATCAGGTCATCGAACGTCGTCCCTGGCACAGCTAGACCACCAGCGGGCCCGCGCCGCCAATCGCAAGCAGCGTCGTCCTTGACCACGTCGGACGTCCACTGCTCGTTGACCTCGTACCCGTTAATCGGATTCCCTTTGTCGTCAACCGCTTCATAGGTGACTCGCGATTCGTAACCCCATGACGCACTTGCCGCGTGGCTGGTCCCCCGCGGGCGAAGGCTGCGTGGAGAGGCCGATGGGAGCTGGTCGTTCTCCGGCACCGGAGCTTTCTCCTCCGGTGACCCGCCGTCACCGCCGAGCCCGCTCGGGACCGGATAGGCCGCAGCAGCGAGGCGGTTCACGGCGCCGACTTGACGGGTGCCCACCGGGTTGCGCACGCCCAGACGCTGCTCTCCGTAACCTCGCACCCGCCCGTCCGCATGCAGGTTGGCGACACCGACCGTCACATCGTCAGCACCCCTGCTCGCGCCGATGCTGCGAACGTCGATGCGGTTGTTGTCTGTCACGACCACGCGAGTGGCCCCGGGCCGCTCCCCGAGCGCGGCCTTGTCAGCGCCTTCGAGGACTTGCCACTCAAACACGCCCTCCGACGCTGTGCCGGCGCTCGCGGTGACGACAGTCGGGAGGGGGCTCTCGTGCGGTTCGCCGCTGAAATACCAGAGAGTGTCGCTCATGCGTGTGTCCAGCCTGGCGGGAATCCGCGCCGCACCTGCGTCCGTGTTCGCGGGAATCTGGGTAAAGTCGTACCCGAAGCGCGACTGTGCCCGCGGCACTCGGCCCTCACCGCCCTCGTGCTGCCTTCCGCGGGCGCGCATTCGCCGGAACGAGGACCTACTGGCCGCGCTCACCGCCGATGAGGCTACGTCCTTGGGGCTACTGCGCACATGTTCCATTGCGCCACCTTCCTCAACGGGCCCACGCGAATCCCGGACCGCCCCATGATCTGCGGCGGGCGCGTGCCAGTATCCGGGGCACCCTCCTTTCAAGGGTAGACCTTTTGTGTTCCGTGCTCCATCGTCCGGGTTTTCCAGGACCAGGTCTCAGCTTGGGCTGGACCACGAACTACGGACCGTTCAGAATAATGATCTTGATCTGACCTTCGCCGAGGTGAATTCGGACAACGGCAGCGCTACGGGTGTATTTTTTTGGCCGCTTCTCGCCTCCTTACTTGTGGCGCAGCAGGTTCGTCGAAGGGCCTCAGCGATGCTTCCCGCAGATCCGACTTGGCATGCTATGGGCGTGGATCCCGGTGGGCGGGCCGCCCGCCCGGCCCGGGTGTTCGTCGGCCGGGTGCCGGAGCTGGCCGCGCTGGCCGTCGCGCTGGCCGGCGCGCGGGCGGGAGACCCGCAGGTGGTGATGGTTCAGGGGGAGGCCGGGATCGGCAAGTCTTCGCTCGTCGTGGAGTTCCTCGGCGGCCAGCGAGGACTGACGACGGTGGCCGCCAGCGGCGAGCCGGCCGAGACGGTGCTGCCCTACGGGGTGGTTCAGCAGCTGGCGGCCGGAGCGGCGGCAGCATCACCCGGCGTTCTGGCCGGACTGGAGCTGCTATCCCACGGCCCGGACCCGGGCGCGGATCCGCTGGCGGTCGGCGTGGAGCTGCGCGCGCTGATCTCGTCGCTGCCGGGCAAACAGGCGGCCGCGGTGGTCATCGAGGACCTGCAGTGGGCCGATCTGCCGTCGGCCAGGGCGCTGCTGTTTGCCTGCAGGCGGCTGGGCGCGGACCAGGTGCTGATGATCCTCACCGGCCGGCCCGAGGCGACGTCGCAGCTGGGCGAGGGGTGGACCCACTTCATCAGCGGCGACCGGCGCGCATCTGTCGTAACGCTCAGGGGACTCGATGCCGGGGAGCTGGGGACGCTCTGCCGGCGGCTCGGCCGGACGGAGCTTTCCGAGCGAACGGTAGGGCGGCTGGCCGACCATACCGGCGGTAACCCGCTGCTGGTGCGTGCGCTGCTCGACGAGCTGGCCGATGACGAGCTGAGAGGAACGGGCGGGTCTTTCCGCGCGCCCAGGTCGCTGGCCGGCCTTATCCTGCCGCGACTGGCCGCGCTATCACGGCCGGCCCGTGACCTGGTGGTGGCCGCGTCGGTGCTCGGTGAGCATGCCGCCCTGGCCGATGCAGCCACCGTAGCCGGTACGGCTGAGCCGGCCGCGGCGCTCGACAAGGCGGAGCGGGCAGGTCTGCTGGTCGAGCGGGACACGCCGTCGGGCCGGGCGGTCTCGTTCCCGCATCTGCTGATCCGCCAGGCGGTCTATTACGATCTGGGGGCCGAACGGCGTCGGCGGCTGCACCTGCGCGCGGCGGCGATCATGGGAGGCCAGGAGGCGCTCGCCCACCGGGTCGCCGCGGCCGCCGGTCCGGACGCGGAGCTGGCCGCCGATCTTTGCGCCGCGGCGGCCACCGCGACGGACGCAGGCCAGCTGCTCCTGGCGGCAAGGTACCTGCAGCAGGCCGCGGCGGTGACCGTGCGCGGGCCGGACCGGGACGAGCGCGCGCTGTCAGCCTTCGAGCTGCTGGTGCGAGCGGCCGACGTGGCCGCCGCTGATGCTGCCCGGCCCGTGATCGAGCAGCTACCCGCCAGCGGCCGCCGGGACACGGCGCTCGGCCAGCACGCGCTGCTGGCGGCGCGCCCCGGAGATGCGGAGGTACTGCTGCGGGCGGCGTGGGACGCCCATGAACGGGTGCGGCAGCCAAGCGTGGGCGGGGAGGCGGCGCTAGGGCTCGGCATGCTGCTCAAGATGTCCGGAGCGCACGCCGAGGCCGCTTCGTGGCTGGACCGCGCGCTAGACACCGGTACCGGCAGCGAGCCGTGGTATGACGCCGCGCGTTGCATCCGGTCGTTGTCCTTCGCGCTGAGCGGTGACGTCGGACGCGCGCTCGGCCTGTTCGACGACCTGCCCGGGCGGTCGGCGATGGTGCCCGCCGCCCGGACCGACGCGCTGGCCTTCCGTGGCGTGGCCCGGCTATGGGCCGGCGACCTCCAAGCCGCAGCGGAGGACCTTGCGCTGGCGGTGAACCGGATCAGGGCCGGGGTACAGGTCCGGTTCCCCTGCCGGGCGCTGGCCTTCCTCGCCGGGGCCGAGTTCAGGCTGGGGCGCTGGGATGACGCTCGGGCCCATGCCGAGCTGGCCGTGGCCCTGGCCTGCGATACGAACTGCGCCTACGACCTGGCCTTGGTGCATAGCGCGGCGGTTCCGGTGGCCGCCTGCCGTGGTGACTGGGCCGCCGCGGACGGCCACGCGCAGGCCGCCGAGCAGGCGGCGCGGGCGTTCGGCGGTTTCGCCGCCATTCTGGCTGCGTCGGCGCGTGGCATCTTGGGCCTGGCCAGGGACGACCCGGATGAGGTTCGGCATGGCGCAGCGCTGGCGCTCGGCGTGCCGCAGATCGATCACTACGATCCGGCCGCGTTCTGGTGGTGCCCGGCGCAGGCCTGGGCGCTGATCCGCACCGGTCGCCTGCGCCAGGCGGAGGTGATCCTGGCGGTCATCGAGGCCCGGGCGGGCCGCCGTGCCGATAGCGTGGCACTGATCCAGGCCGCGTGGCTGCGCGGCTCGCTGGCCATGGCATGCGGTGACCTCGACCAGGCCGACGAGGTGCTGCGGACCGCCCGCTTCGCGTCCCGCGGCCAGCCGTTGCCGTTCCACCGCGGGCTGCTGGATCTTGAGCACGGGCGGTGCCTGTCCCGGCTGCAGCGGCACGGAGATGCGGTCGATGCGGTGCGTGCCGCCCATGAGGCCTTCAGCATTCTAGGGGCACAACCCTTCATGCGGGCCAGCGAAGCCGAGCTCCTGGATTCCGGCCTGCGGCCGCGGCCAGGCGGCGACTCGGGCCTGCCCGGGCTCACCTCCCAGGAACTGCGGGTCGCGCGGCTGGTGGCGTCCGGCCTCTCCAACCGCGAGGCCGCCGCCCAGCTGTACCTGAGCCCCAAGACCGTCGAGTACCACCTCGCTCACGCCTTCACGAAGCTCGGCGTCCGCAGCCGTCATCAGCTCACGACGCGGATCCGTGACCGGGAAAGCCCAGGGAACCCCGGTTAGGGAAGAAACCAGGGAATACCCGGACGCCAGCCGGGCAGATGAAGCCGTAGCCTGCGCTGGTACGGATACGTCCGGCGAGCGACAGTCCGGTGGCCAGCCCCGGGATGGAGGCGGAGCATGCGGCTCGTCCTTGACATCACCAAGACGCGCCTCGGCCGTTACGAGGGCCGCGTGACATTGCCGGGAATCGGTCGCCAGCAGGATTTCGCGGGCATTCTGGAGCTACTGGCGATCCTTGAGGAGCACCTCGGACCCGAAGACGTCCGGCCAGCCGGGCGCGAAAACGGCACCGACCCGATCATCGATGAGATGGGCCCGTCCTGATCCTGCGCTGGAATCAGCGTCCGTTTCGGCAGAAAAAGCGGATCAGCCGCCGAGGGCGAGCGCCGCGGCGATCGAGCTGGGTGAGCAGCTTCTGAACGACACGTTGAGGTGCCCTCCGGCCGGGAGTTGCCGGACCGCTGCCACCGCTCTGGCCGACAGCGTGCCGTCCGGTCCGGCCTGGCCAACGGCGAAGATGGTGGCGCCGGCCGGCAACTGGCCCAGGCTGGCGTGGGGCACGACGACCAGCGTGTCACCGGAGGTGGTTACCGGAACCCGGGTTCCGGCGGATGTGACGAGGGTGAAACCAGCGGTGCTCGCGTCACCCACCGTCCCCCGGACGGCGACGAGGCCCGGTGGGTTCACCGCGCTGAACGGCGGCCCGACGGTGACGATGGCGGCCGCGATCGTCCCGTCGGAGCTGGAGCCGCGCACATCGACGGTCGCCCCGTCCGTGATGTCGCTCAGCAGCGTTCCGGACAGGCTCATGAACGTGGACGCCGCCGTGGTCACGGTCACCGGCTGGCCGCTGGCCGTCTTGATGACCAGGCTTGTCCCGTTCACCTGCGCCAGCGTCCCGGTGGCCTCCTCGAGCGTGACGCATCCGCTGACCGCGGTGAGTTCCGTGCCGGACGCGTGCGGGGCCAGGGCGGCGGATATCCCGTAGCTGGCGCCGCCGAGGAGGACGAGCGCGGCCGCCACGCTGGCGACCAGTATCTTGCGTCGGCCCAGATCCGCCAGGACGCGCCGTCCGGTGCGCCGCGGCCGGGCCGACTGTGCTGCCTGCGGTAGGCCGGCCGTCAGGTCGCGGACCCCGCCGGCGACGAGGTTCCACCGGTTCGCCTCGAGCTGGCAGTGCTCGCAGCGGGTCAGGTGTTCCCGGGCCCGGTCAGCTATCGCCTGGCCGGTGACCTCGGCGATCAGGTCCTCAAGGTCCAGATGGGCGTCGGCATGGCCTGTGTTCATCGGTTCTGGCCTTTCTCGGTAAGTACCCGGCCCAGTGCGGTGCGCGCCGCGGTAAGGCGGCTCTTCACGGTCCCGACCGGGATCTCCAGCACGCCGGCGACCTCGGGGAGGCTGAGCCCGGAGCCGAAGACCAGGCCCAGTACCTCGCGGTGGGATTGCGCGAGCTCCCGGATCGCACCCGTCACTTCGGCCAGTTCCGCCCGGTCCAGGGCCGTGACCTCCGGCCCGGGACCGGAACTCGGCTGATCGGCCAGGTAGGCGTTATCCACCAGCCGCAGCCGATGGCCTCGCAGCCGATCCCGGGTCTGCCGCCGGGCGATGGCGATCACCCAGGACCGCACCGACGACTCGCCCCGGAAGGAACCCGCGCCGCGCCAGACGGC
>Ga0302178_10000355_pt1 | contig 42789 bp, 40 predicted proteins | sample I_Palsa_E1_3_FD_198790 | JGI IMG/M metagenome (GOLD analysis project Ga0302178, IMG submission 198790) | Peat permafrost microbial communities from Stordalen Mire near Abisko, Sweden - I_Palsa_E1_3 | ecosystem: Environmental > Terrestrial > Soil > Palsa > Peat permafrost | place: Sweden... | reverse complement strand
GGGCGGCGAGGTGACGTAGCCCCCACCTGCGCTGGCATCACGCCGGGCCATGATCACCTCGGCCGGGCAGCGGACGCCGACGAAGTAGGCCGGCAGCGCCCCCAGCTCGACCGCTGCCACGTTCGTCAGGATGCCCAGTGGCCGCGCGTAGTCGTCGTGGTGGCCGACGTCGACGACCACGTTGAGGCCGGCGTGGCTCCACGCCGCCACTGTGGCGTACAACGAGCGGAACAGCAGCACCACGGAGTCCTCCAGGTCGGGCCGTTCCCCGCCCGGGCGCAGGCCGATCCCGGGCCGCACCTCCACCGGCAGCACGTCCGCCATCGTGTCGACGCCCAGGTTGAGCCACGGCCCGCCGGCTGCGCTGGCTTGCAGCGCCGACACAATGCTCGACTTGCCCGACCGCGGCGTCCCGTTCAACACGACGATCGTCCCGGGCGCGACGGCAGGACTCGGATCCGTCACGCGCCAATCTCCTGCAGGGTGCCGGCCGCGACGTCGATCCGGTAGAGCTGCCCGTGCGGGTGGGTGAAGGCCAAGGCCTCCGCCGGTGTGATGTCGAGCAGCCGCCGTAAGAGCATGCGTCCGATCATCTCGTGGGAGACGATCAACGGACGCACAACACCGGCGGCAGCGATCACCTCCAACGCCGTGCCGGCCCGCAGGTCACCGTCCGCGTAGCTCTCGCCCTCGGGGAACCGCCATGTGAACTTGTCCGCGGCGCGCCGGGTCAGCGCGCCGGGGAAGGCCGCGTCGATCTCCTCGGTCCGCAGTCCCGCCATGACTCCGTGATGGATCTCCGCCAGCTCGTCGACGACGACCACCGGCAGGCTGAGCGCGTCGGCGTACATCCGGGCCGACACCTGCGCCCGGCCCAACGGGCTCGAGAAGACGGCGTCGACGGGTCGCCCGGCCAGCCGTTGCGCCACCCGTGCCACCTCGGCGCGCCCTTCGGGGGTGAGCGGCGAATCGAGCTGCCCCTGCCGCCGTCCGGCCCGGTTCCACTCCGTCTCGCCGTGCCGGGCCAGGTAGACCTCCTCGATGCTCAGGCCGTCTCCTGCGTCGGCATCGACTGCACCGCCGGCACGGGGTAGACCGGCATGGCGGAGGCGGGCGCCGCTTCGATGATGGAGGCCTGCGTGCACCCCAACGCCATGACGTTGGCCTCCTTGTCCTTGGAGGTGCTGGGCAGCTTCGGCACCGAGGTGTCGCTCCGCTTCGGGTGCAGCGCCGAAGTGAGGTCGCCCGCCGTGTGGCGGCGCCAGGCCGAAATGTTGGGAGCCTTCACTCCGAAGCGCTCCTCCAAGAAGCGCAGCTGCGACGTGTGGTCGAACACCTCGGAGGCCACGTGGCCGCCCCGGCTGAAGGGCGAGAGGACGAGCATCGGCACCCGGAAGCTCATGCCGACCGGGCCGGCCATGCCGTCGGAGGGGTCGGGCAGCGGCGAGACGGTGAGGTACTCCCCGGGGGTCCCCGTGGGGGCCACCGGCGGCACCACGTGGTCGAAGAAGCCGTCGTTCTCGTCGTACATGTGGAAGAGCACCGTCTTGGACCACACCTCGGGGTTGGACACCAGCGCCGAGAGCACCTGGCTCGTGAGCCACTCGCCCAGCGCCGGTGGCGACGACGGGTGCTCGTCGTAGCCGATGGGAGGGATGATCCAGCTCACAGCGGGCAGCGTCCCCGACTTGATGTCGCTGACGAAGTCATTGGGGTACTGCGGGAGGAAGGCCTTCTGGTACAACGGCGACGCTGCGTCCTGGTACTGGCTGAAATACGGGAGGATGGCGTCGCTGATGATCAGTCCGTTCTTCTGAATGAAGTCGATGCTGTAGACGTCGCCCGGTGGGTTGTAGACCTTCCAGCTCACGCCGGCGTCCTCCAGTACCTCGGGCATGGTGTCCCAGTGCGCGCTGCCGATGGCGTCGGACGACCCGTTGGTGATGATGACCGGTCCGCCCGCGGCGCCGGTCGGGTCGATGGTGCCCGAGAGCGCCATGAGGCGGTTGGGGTGCGTCGGCCCCATCACCGAGCAGTGGTAGTTGTCGCACAGCGTGAAGGCGTCGGCCAGCGCGTAGTAGAAGGGGATGTCCTGGCGGCGGTAGTAGCCCATGGTGAGGACGCCGTGCTCGGGCCCCTGGTACACGGACTGCACGTGCGTGCTGACGAAGCCGGCATTGGTGCCGTTGTCCCAGCTCGAATGCTCCGCGGGCCAGCCGTGGTCGAGGTCCTGGGTGCATTCCCCGATGCCCGATGCACTGTCGAGATGGAAGGGCAGGAGCGTCTTGTCGCGCCCGCCGGGCCAGGCCTGGGCGAAGTTGCCGAGCTTGCTCTTCGGGTGGTCGTCGAAGCCCCGGACCCCTTTGTACGTGCCGTAGTAGTGGTCGAAAGAGCGGTTCTCCTGCATCAGGAACACGACGTGCTCAATGGCCCCGAGGTCGGAGCCCGCCGGCTTGGTGCGCGCCGCCAACTGCGCCATGGCCGCGCCGGCGCGGTCGCCCCGGCTCGCCGCGGCCATGATCGCCCCGCCACCGGTGGCCAGTGCGGCAGCGAGCATCGTGCGGCGATCGAAGCGCACGCGGTCGAAGGATCTTTCGGATGTCATGGGGCCTCCCCTGTCATACACGCCCCGGCGCTACCACTGCGGATGTCAAACGGCTTCTAAGAGCGCAGGGTCGTTGTTGCGGACGTTGCCGACGCGCGTCCCCACGTGATGGTGCACCACGGTGCCGGCGGCCGGCGCCCGCAACAGGGCGCGCAGTTCCTCCACGTCCTCGTTGGCCGGGTCGAGCCACACGTCGAACACGGCCGGGTCGAGGATCACCGGCATGCGGTCGTGGATGCCCGACATGTCCGGCCCGGCGTTGGTGGTGATCACGGTGCAGCTGCGGATCAGCGGCGCGTCCGGCCCGGCGTTCTTGTCGCGCCAGCGCTCGGCCAGGCCGGCGAAGGCCAGCGGCTGCCCGTCGGCGCGGCTGAAGTAGTGCGGCTGCCGGGTGCCGGTCTTCGTCTTGTGCCACTCGTAGAAGCCGTCGGCGGGGACGATGATGCGGCGCTCCCGGAAGGCCTCGCGGAACGAGGCCCGGGTGGCCACCGTCTCGCCGCGCGCGTTGAAGAGCCGGCTCCCGGACTTGGCGTCCTTGGACCACCACGGGATAAGGCCCCAGCGGAAGGTCATGAGGATCCGTTCCGGCTCGCCGCCCCCTTCCGCCGGGCCCTGCTGCGGCGGATCCTGTTCTGGCGGATTCTGTTCTGGGCGCCGGGCCGGGCGGTCCCGGACCCCGAGCACCGAATCGGTCGGGGCCACGTTCCAGCTGGGGGCGTGCTCGCCGTCGGCCCCTTCGGCCAGGTTGGCCTGGAAATAGCGGGCGATCTTGGCCGGCGGGGTGTAGAGAGCGAAGCGGCCACACATGCGGGCTGCATTGTGACCCAGTGCGGCGTGTGAAGGACGTCCGGCCCCCTGAACTGGGCTTTCGGCTCCCCGAGCGGGCGGAACACGGCCTGACTAGGGTACGAACATATGTTCGCTTTCCCTGCCGGTGACCCGTCATTCCCCCGTTCCCGGGCGCTCCCCGCCGGCCTGGCCGACCGGGTCCGGCCCGCCACGCCGGTGGCCGGGCGGACCCTGCCGGTGCCCCCGGCCCTGGCCCCGCTCTTCCCGGCCGGCTCCCTGCGGCGGGGCACCACCACCACGGTGGCGGGGCCACCCGGCCACGGCGCCACCACCCTGGCCCTGGCGCTCCTGGCCGCGGCGTCGGCCGCCGGGAGCTGGTGTGCCGCCGTGGGCCTGCCCGATCCGGGCGTAGTGGCCGCCGCCGGCCTCGGGCTCGATCTGCGCCGGGTCGTCTTCGTCCCACACCCCGGCAACGGGTGGGCCGAGGCGGCCGGCGATCTCCTCTCGGGGGTTGACGCCGTCCTGGTGCGCCCGCCCGGGCGGGCCCGCCTGACCGCGGCGCGGCACCTGACGGCGCGTGCCCGCGAGCGCCAGGCGGCCCTGGTGGTCCTGCTCGAGGGCCCGTCCGCCTGGCCCGAAGGGGGTGACCTGGCGTTGACGGTCGGGGCGGTCGAGTGGGAGGGCGTCGGCCAGGGGCACGGCCACCTGCAGCGCCGCCGGGCCGAGGTGCGGGTCAGCGGGCGCCGGGCCGCCGGCCGGGTCAGCGAGTGCTCGCTCTGGCTCCCCGCCGGCTCGGGCGCGGTGGAGGGCGCGGACGAACGCGCCCAGACCGGAATGGGGCAGACCGAAATGGAAGGGCGCGGACCGGCGGGAGCCGGCCCCGATGACGGGCCGGAGGCGGCCTGAGCGGAGCGGTGGGTGGAGGCGTGGTGGAACGGCTGGTCGTCATCTGGTGTCCCGAGCTCCTCCAGGAGGGGGCAAAGGGGGAGGAGGCGCGGCGGTTCGCCCGCGTACTGGAACGGGCGGGCGAGCTCTGCCCGTGGGTCCACCCGGTCCGCCTCGGGGTGGGAGCGCTGCCCGCCCGCGGCCCCGCCCGCTTCTTCGGTGGCGAGGCGGCGGTGGTGGCGCGCCTGGCCGGCACCGTGGGCGAGGAGGTCACCATCGGCGTGGCCGACGGGCTCTTCGCCGCCATGCTGGCCGCCCGCTCGGGGCTGATCGTCCCGCCCGGGGGGACGGCGGACTTCCTCGGCCCCTGGTCGGTGGCCACGCTGGCCCGCCCCGACCTGGCCGTCACCTTGCAGCGGCTGGGGGTGACCACCCTGGCGCAGCTGGCCGCGCTGCCGGCGGCGAGCATCTCGGACCGTTTCGGCGCGGACGCGGCGGCCTGCCACGCCGTGGCCCGGGGGGAGAGCGGGGAACTGGTCGGGTTGCGTGACCGCGGCATCGAGCGCCGACTGCGGGTGGCCCGGGGCGAGGATCCCGACCGGGGTCCTGACGTCCCGCCCCCGCCTTCCCAGCCCGGCTTCTTCGGTGGTGCCTCCGAGGCGGACGTCCGGGCCGCCCGTTCTTTCGTCCGGGTGCAGGAGCGTCTCGGGGTGGAGGCGGTGGTCATGGGCCGGCTGCGCGGCGGGCGGGACCCGGCGGGCCAGTCCGTGCTGCTGCCCTGGGGCAGCCCCGAGGTGGAGACGGCGGCGGCCGGTGCCCCGTGGCCGGGGCGCGTCCCCCCGCCGGCGCCGACCGACGTGCTGCGGGTCCCGCTGCGCGCCGAGGTGGCCGACGGCGCCGGCCGAGCCGTCGAGGTGAGCGGGCGGGGGCTGCTCACCGGAACCATCGAGCAGCTCTCGGTGGCGGGCGGCCCCTGGCAACCGGTCCTGGGGTGGGCCGGTCCCTGGCCGGTGACCGAGCGCTGGTGGTCGGTGCGCCGGCGCCGGGCCCGGCTGCAGGTGGTCACCGCGGAAGGGGTGGCGCGCCTGTTGTGCACCGAGCGGGGGCAGTGGTGGGTCGAGGCGGTCTACGACTGATGGCCGAGGCCTACGCCGAGTTGCACGCCCACTCGGGGTTCAGCTTCCTCGACGGCAGCAGCGACCCCGAGGAGTTGGTGGCCGAAGCGGACCGGCTCGGTCTCGAGGCGCTGGCGCTGACGGACCACCACGGCTTCTACGGCGTGGTCCGCTTCGCCGAGGCGGCGCGGGTGTGCGGGTTGCCGACCGTCTTCGGCTCCGAGGTGACGCTGGCGCCGGCCGGCGCGCGCACCGGCGAGCCCGACCCCACCGGCGCGCACCTCGTGCTGCTGGCCCGGGATCCCGAGGGCTACGCCCGGCTGTCGACCGTGCTGGCCGACGCCCACCTGGCCGGCGGCGAAAAGGGGAAGCCCGTCTTCACCCTCGACGCCCTGGCCCGCGCCGCCGGGGACCACTGGCTGGTGCTGAGCGGCTGCCGGAAGGGCGCGGTCCCCGCCGCGCTGATGGATGCCGGGCCCCGGGCGGCCTCCCGCCAGGTGGGGCACCTGGTCGACGCGTTCGGGCGCGCCAACGTCGCGCTGGAGCTGTGGGACCACGGGGACCCGCTCGACACGGCGCGCAACGACGCGCTGGCCCGCTTGGCCGTCGAGTGGGGCGTCGACGCCGTGGCCACCAACAACGTGCACTACGCCACACCGGCCGGCTTCCGGCTCGCCACCACGCTGGCGGCGGTACGGGCGCGCCGCCCGCTGGCCGAGCTGGAGGGCTGGCTGCCCTCGGCCCCGGCGGCCTGCCTGCGCTCGGCCGGCGAGCAGGCCCGGCGCTTCGCCCGCTGGCCCGGCGTGGTCGGACGCGCCGCCGAGCTCGGACGCGCCTGCGCCTTCGACCTGCGCCTGGTGGCGCCCCGGCTGCCCGACTTCCCCGTCCCCGCGGGCATGGACGAGCAGGGCTACCTGCGCCAGCTGGTGACCGAGGGCGCGCTGGCGCGCTACGGGCCGCCCGGGGCCGAGCGGGTACCCGGCGCCTGGAAGCAGCTCGAGCACGAGCTGGGGGTGATCAGCCAGCTGGGCTTCGCCGGCTACTTCCTCGTGGTGTGGGACATCGCGCAGACGTGCCGGCGGCTCGACATCTACTGCCAGGGCCGTGGCTCGGCGGCCAACTCGGCCGTCTGTTACGCGCTCGGTGTCACCAACGTCGACGCCGTCGACCTCGGGCTGCTGTTCGAACGCTTCCTCTCGCCGGCGCGTGACGGGCCGCCCGACATCGACGTGGACATCGAGTCGGGGCGCCGCGAAGAGATCATTCAGTACGTGTACGAGCGCTACGGCCGCCGCCACGCGGCCCAGGTGGCCAACGTCATCACGTACCGGCCGCGCTCGGCGGTGCGTGACGTGGGCAAGGCGTTCGGGTTCACGCAGGAGCAGGTGGACGCCTGGTCGGCCGGTATCGACGCCGGGCACGGTCGCGGCATCTCGTCGGCCGCCGCCGTCGAAGAGGTCTCGCAGGCCCAGGGGGGCGGGGTTCCCCCGCTGGTGGCCGAGCTGGCGGCCGACGTGCTGGACCGGCCGCGCCACCTCGGCATCCATTCGGCCGGCATGGTGCTGTGCGACCGGCCGGTGGTGGAGGTGTGCCCGGTGGAGTGGGGGCGCATGCCGGGGCGCAGCGTCCTGCAGTGGGACAAGGACGACTGCGCCGCCATCGGGCTGGTGAAGTTCGACCTGCTCGGTCTGGGCATGCTCGAGGCGCTGCACCGCATGGTCGACCTGGTGCGCGCCTTCTACGGGGTGGAGGTCGACCTGGGGCAGCTGCCCCAGGAGCCCGCCGTGTACGACCTGCTGTGCCGGGCCGACACGGTCGGGGTCTTCCAGGTCGAGAGCCGGGCCCAGATGGGGACCCTGCCCCGGGTGGCGCCGCGTGAGTTCTACGACATCGCCATCGAGGTGGCGCTCATCCGGCCCGGCCCCATTCAGGGCCACGCGGTGAACCCCTACATCCGCCGGCGCCGGGGCGAGGAGAAGGTCACCTACCTGCACCCGCTGCTCGAGCCCATCCTCGAGCGGACGCTCGGGGTCCCGCTCTTCCAGGAGCAGCTGATGGAGATGGCCGTGGCCATCGCCGGCTTCAGCCCGGCCGACGCCGACGAGTTGCGCCAGGCCATGGCGGCCAAGCGCTCGGCGGCGCGTATGGAGAAGATGCGGGCGCGGCTCTTCGACGGCATGGCGGCGCGCGGTGTGACGGGCGCGGTGGCGGACCAGGTCTTCGAGGCGCTGGCCGCGTTCTCCAACTTCGGCTTCCCCGAGTCGCACTCGGTGTCGTTCGCCCACCTGGTGTATTCCTCGGCCTGGCTGAAGCACCACTACCCGGCGGCGTTCACCGCGGGGTTGTTGAACTCGCAGCCCATGGGGTTCTGGTCGCCCCAGTCGCTGGTGGCCGACGCCCGCCGGCACGGGGTGCGCGTGCGCCGGCCGCACGTGAACCACTCCGAAGTGGGCGCGTCACTCGAGCACGGCGGGTCCGATGAGGCGGTGCTGCGTCTCGGGTTGGGATCGGTGCGCGGGGTGGGCGACACGACGGCGGCGCGCATCGTGGCCGGCCGCCCCTGGGCCGGAGGCGAGGACCTGGTGCGACGGGCGGGCGCCACCCAGGCGCAGCTCGAGACGTTGGCCGCCGCCGGCGCGCTCGACCCCGAGGACAGCGGGACGGCGGCCTCCCGGCGCCGGCTGGTGTGGGCGGCAGGGGCGGCGGCCCAGGGCACCCCGGACCGCCTGCCGGGGGTGGTGGTGGGGGCCGAGGCGCCGCCGCTGCCGGCCCCGAGCCCCTACGACTCGGTGGGGGACGACCTGTGGGCGCTGGGCCTGGCGCCCGAGCGGACGGCCATGCATCTCGCCCGGGAGCGGCTCGAGGCCATGGACGTGCGGACGGCGGTCGCGTTGGAGGCGTGCGACGACGGCGAGCGGGCCTCGGTGGCCGGCGTGGTGACGCACCGCCAGCACCCCGAGACGGCGCGGGGTGCCGTCTTCGTCAACCTGGAGGACGAGACGGGCCACGTGAACGTGGTCTTCTCCCGCGGCGCCTGGGCCCGCTGGAAGCACGTGGCCCGTCATGCGCCGGTGTTGCTGATCCGCGGGCGCGTGCGCAAGGGGCAGGGGGCGATCAGCTTCGAGGCCGAGCGGGTGGAGGCACTGGGGGTGGGAACGGCGGTGCCGGCCAGCCGGGACTTCCGCTAAAGCGGCCGCGCACTCAGGGCATCACGCGCACCTCGGGCTCGTACGCTGCACCCATGACCGTCGCTCTGACCGCGGCCGAGCGCGAGTATCTGCAGACCCAACCCCTGGCGCGCCTCGCCACCGTCGATGCGAACGGCGCACCCCAGAACAGCCCGGTCGGCGCGTTCTTCGACGAGGCGACCGGCGACATCCTCATCGGTGGCGGCGCCATGGGCGCCACCCGCAAGTTCCACAACGTCCAGGGGAACGCCCAGGTCGCCCTCGTTGTGGACGACCTCGTCTCGCGAGATCCCTGGACGGTGCGCGGCCTCGAGATCCGCGGCACCGCGGTGGCGTTGGAGGACGTGGAGCCACCGGTGCCGTTCCTGAGTCGCGAGGTCATCCGCATCACGCCCACGTGGGTCTCGAGTTGGGGTGTCGATGCCGACGCACCGGAGCGCCAGACCCGCCGCTCCTGACGCGTCCGGCACCTGGCAGACTGCCACCAGCCGACCAAAGGGGGCATTCCATGATCCGTATGTCCGTGTTCTATCCGGTGACCGAGGGCGCGACCTTCGACCACGACTACTACCGCGAGCAGCACGTCCCGCTGGCGGTGCGCACGTGGTCGCCTGTGACCGCCGAGATCGACAAGGGCGTCGACGGCCCCCACGTGGCCGCCGTGCACTTGACGTTCGACTCCCTCGACGCCCTGCAGCAGGCCATGGCTGCCGAGGGTACCGCCGACGTGCTGGCCGACGTCGCCAACTACACGACCATCGCGCCGGTGCTGCAGACCAGCGAGATCGTCGCCTGAGGATCGGAAGGGAGCTGCCATGCTGTTGAAGGGTCTGAACCACGTCGCGGTGATCACCAACGACGCGTCGCGCCTCCAAGCTTTCTACCGCGAGGTCTTCGAGGCCGAGGTCCCCTACGACGGATCCGAGTTCCCCGATGGGAGCGGGCCCCGTCTCTCCGTCATCAAGATCGGGGACTGGGCCGAGCTCAACGTCTTCCAGATAGAGGGCAACTCCGAAGCCGATCGCCAGACCCCGATGTTCGGCCGCGGCCGGCTCGATCACCTGGCGCTGCAGGCGGCGTCGCTGCAGGACTTCGAGGAGATCCGCGAGCGGCTCATGGCCCGCGCCGCGGCCGATGACTTCGTCACCGACTTCGGGCCCATGCTCAGCCTGTTCTTCCGCGATCCTGACGGCCTGGAGTGCGAGGTCTGCGTCGAGAACCCCGATGCCGTCCCCGGAGTCTTCAACCCGCCGGGGACGCGGGCGGCGCACTTCTCCTGAGCGGACGAGGACGGGCGCGGGTGGACGACATCGAGGCGATCAAGCAGCTGAAGGCGCGCTACTTCCGCACCATGGACACCAAGGACTGGACGGGCATGCGCCTGGTGTTCACCGACGATGTCGTGATGGACACGACTGCGTCGGGCGGTAGTGTGGTCAGCGGCGCGGATGCGTTCATCGAGTTCTTGGAGCAGACGCTTGCCGGCGCCGTCACGGTGCACCACGGCCACATGCCCGAGATCACGCTCACGTCGTCGACCACCGCCACCGGCATCTGGGCGCTGCACGACCACATTGTGTGGCCGGACGGCACGCAGCTGCACGGTGACGGCCACTACCACGAGGCCTATGAGCTGGAGGGTGGTGCGTGGCGGATCAAGTCCTCGACGCTGACCCGGCTGCACATGGATCTCACGGGACCGGCTGCGCCGGGCGTCCAGTGACGGGGCGTCTCAGCGGAAGTGGTCGACGTGCTGCACGCGCCCCTCGCTCCTGGTGAAGAGCACGTCGTTGTAGCCCTGACCCGGGCCGACCATCTCGAAGGTCAGCGGGGGCACGAAGGAGAGGTAGAGCGCGCGCCGGCCGAACGCCTGCGGGTCGAGCGGCGGCGGTGCCGCATGCAGCGTGTGACCGAAATGCACGGTGACGTCGCCCGGTTCGGTGGTGAGGGCCACGACGGGGTGGTGCTCGGCCTCGCGTGCGTCGGGCAGCCGGGAGGTTCCCCGGTGTGACCCGGGGATCATCTGGAGCTGCCCGGTCTCGGGCGTGGCGGCGTCGAGCTGGATCCCGACGTTGAGCATGGGGCACTTGACCGGATGGCCACCCATGGCGCAATCGCGATGCCAGGGCAGGTCGGCCAGACCCCCGGAGGATCCGGGCACCTTGATGACGACGCCGTTTCCGTCGAGGCGATCGTGGGCATCGCGCAGGTCGTCAGCGCCCAGTGCGGCGATGTCGAGGAAGCGGGGGTCGGCCCCCAGCGCGGCGATCGCCATCGACTCGTCGTTGAGATAGTTCACCCGGTTGCAGACCTCGCGCCCGCCGATCGTCGTCCACCACGACTTGCGATCATCGGGTCGCGCCCGGTCGACGGCGACTTCGACGTCGGCGGTGAGGAGGGGGAGCTCGGCGGGGTCGAGGACACCACGGAGATGCACGAAGCCGACCCGGTGGAGGAAGTCCCCGATGTCGGCGACGGGGTCGTCGAGGGTGAAGCTCCGCATGAGGTCCACGGCCTGTCCGGCGTCGTCGTCCAAGCGGACCGGATGGTCGAGGTCGAACAGGGCCTGCTCGCTGAAGGCGGTCCGCAGGGGCGGCTCCCAGCGCGCCAGCTGGCCGAAGCTGCCCCGGCGGACGGTCAGCTGGTCGGCGTAGAGCAGCGCGAAGCAGGTCTTGAGCTCCCAGGTGAAGGCGCACCAGGCTTCAGGGGAGAGCTCGACGAGGGTGTGCGCGGCGTCGGAGCCCCGCTGCACGGAGAACGTCGCGTCCTCGGGCACATAGCTGTAGGCCCTCCCGTCGTCGAGCTGGATCCCGAGTGGACGGACGACCCGGGCGTCGGCCTCGGAGAAAACGGCGCCCCGTTGCTGCAGGAGGGCGGGCAGCTCCTCTCGGTGGAACCAGTCGAAATCGATCGGCCCGAACCGTTCCTGGTCCACGGGTGACATGAGCAGCCCGTCGACCCGGAAGACGGGCCGTCCTACCCGGCGCTCGTGTTGAGCGCTGCGGTGATGTCGTTGATCGCCGCCTGCTCGGCTTCACTGACGTCTTTGCCGTGCTCGCGGTGTGCGGCGGCGACCCGCTGCGACAACGTGACGATGAAGCGGCGATACTCGTCGACCTCCTCGGGCGTGGCTTTGTCCTCCAGCAGGAGGACCGATTCACGCAGGTGTTCCAGTCCGGCCTGCTTGAGGTCCCCGAGGGAGTGGTAGTGGGTGTGGTCGCGCTCGGGTTTCGCCGCCACGATATCGTCGAGAAGTTCGCTCTTGCCGTGCTGCTGGCGCGCTTCGACATAGGCCTTGGCCATGGCGATGGTCTCGCGGAAGGAGCCGCCGTGTTGGGCGGTGACGACGATCATGCCCGCGCTGGGAGGCGCTTCGAGGATCAGCTGCCATTCCTCGGGTGTGAAGTCTGCCTTCGATGTCATCGCCGGTCTCCGTTCGCTCCAATTACCTGGCGCACGCACCGTAGCGCCCGTTCCGAGGAGGCCGAACGGTCTCCCGGATCGACTCGGTTACGGGGATCAGGACGCCTGTTCGTCCTGGGCCGGGTCACGTACGAGGCGAAGTTCCGTGATCTGCGCCAGCTTCGGTCGGAGCCAACTCCGGATGGCCGAGAGCAGGGAGCCCTTTGGGAGCGGCGTGCCGGTTTTGTCGGGGGTCGCGTCGATGGCGTCACCGAGTGCGTCGGCCAGCACGCCGATGAGTGCCGGTACCTCGCCCAAGTCGACGGGCGTCGAGGCCACGCACACGCCGTCGCGCCAGTGGCTCAACACGATCTTTCGCTGCTCGGGGTGCTTGGTCACCCGCAGCGTCGCGCCCTGGCCCCGGGCGTCGGGGATGCTGAGCCGCCTCGGATTCATCCCTTGAGTATGAACCGGCCGGGCCTGGGAGTCGAGCGCCTCGGCCGTTCCGTGGCGTCCAGGTCGGGATCCTACGCGACGGGAGGTGGGGAACCCTCGGCGCTCGCCGCGAGCTTCGGGTCCCACGCACAGACACGGCAGGCGTACTGGAACACCGCGTGCGCGAAGGCCACCGCCAACCCGTGCGGATCCGGGTTGGAGACGACGTCGTCCCAATCCAATATGTACTCCCCGAGTGTTGCATTCCAATGCCCGGCGGCGGGCGAGAGCGACGTCGACGCGAAGCCATCTGGCGCGGGGTGCGCGTAGGCGTAGAAGGCCGCTTTGCCGTACCGGCTGTCCCCGGGCCACCAGCCCACGGCAACCTCCTGGGAGTCCATGGCGTTGCGCATGATGAAGTCGTGCGAGGGCGGATCGGCGGGCAGCCCGGAGAACAGGTTGGTGGCCAGGTCGAACGACCCCCACCACGCGTTGACCGGCGTAGACCGCCCCCGGTACGGCGCCCGGAAGGCAGCCAGCACGAGTGCCGCCTGCGTGGCGGCCGCAAAGTAGGCAGCAACCTGTTCGGGAACGTAATGCGTGTGCTCGTGGTCCTCATCCAACGGGACGGTCCAGGCGACTTCTTGGGGCCGCATGTCGATCGTGAAGGCGCCCACGTACGTGTGCATGACCTGCAGCACCTCGCGTGTCACTTCCCCGACCGGCCGGTTGGGAGTGAGGCCGATCCGCGCTGTGCGCCCGTCGCTGTGCTCGACGACCGCATCATGGGTGTGCAGGTCCAGCGCGACCACCAGAGCCCCCGAGCCGTCGGGTGCCGGCAGGGGAGCGGTCTCCCAACCTCTGGCGGTCAACCTGAGCGCCGCGTGCTGGAGCTGCGGCTCGGGCGGCGCCAGCGCCACGGCCAGCTTGCCGAGGAGCTGGGTGTGGGCGTGCAGGGTGTCGCACGTCTCACTCCATTCCTCGTAAGGGATCCGGGGCCACTGGTGCGCCACATCCCGAGATTATCGGGAGAGATGCCGCGTGGCCCGAGCGGTGCCGACATCCTGCGGCCGACGACACGGAGCGGGTCATCGAAGAAAGTTGCTCAGGCGAGCCGGGAGCGCACCTCGGCCGCCAGCTCGACGGAACGGGCGGCGGCGTCGGCGCCCAGGTCGACGGGCAGCGGAGCCATGGTCCTGATGATGATGTCCGTGAAGCCCAGATCGCCGTAGGTGGACAACTGGTCCGCCACGCTGTCGGGGTCTCCGTAGGCCACGGCCTGGCGGTCGAACCCCCGGTAGCCGCGGGCGACGAGTGCGTCGCCGACCTTCTCGGCAACCGCCCGCTCCTCGGCGATGAACACGTCCTTGCGGATTGGTATCCGCACCGGGTGGCGATCGCCGCGCGCGCACGCGTCTCGGTAGATCTGAATGTCCCGACCGGCCGTCTCGGGGGTGAGGTCAGCGTTGCCGTACCAGCAGTCACCCAGCCGGGCAGCTCTTTCGATTGCCTTGCGCACACCCCCGCCCACCCACCACTCCGCTCCATCGGGCGGGAGGGGCGCGATGCAGGCGCCGTGGACGTCCCAAAGATCGCTGTCGACGGACTCGCCGCGCAACAGAGCCTGGACGACCAGGAGACCCTCTTCGAATCGGGCAACCCTCTGATCGAGCTCCGCTCCCATGGCCCGGAACTGATCGCCGCCGCCGCCGCCGCCGAGGCCGGCCTGAACGATGAAGGGCCCGGTCGACATGGCAGCCAGCGTCCCGATCTGTTCCGCCATCAGCACCGGGTGCCACAGGGGGACGAGGAACAAGCAGCCGACGGGACGGTCGGTCCAGTCCGCCAGAATGCGGCCGAGCATCGGCACGTTCTGCACGTAGCCGCCGGGGCCGGTGGCGTGGTGATCGCCCAGGGTCAAGGTGTCGAGCCCAACCCGGTTGGCCGCCTGCGCCTGGCGCAGCACCTCGAGCGGCCCCTCTCGTTGGCCGCGAGGACCCTGGGTGCTGAAGGCGGTGCCGACGGATATGCCGATGCGCATCGTCCCGGAGTCCGGCCCGTCAATCCCGGTGGTCGAACGCTTCGATCACGGCGGTGAAGTCCGGCCATTCGCCGCCCTCGTCGATGACGGTGGTCAAGAGGGCCTCGGCCGCCGGCCCGTTCCGCGCGGAAAGGCCGGCCTGCCGGGCGAGGTCGACGGCCAGTCGAATGTCCTTGCGGGCGAGTGCCGGTGAGAACCAACCGGGATGGATGTCGTCGAGCAGGCTGGCCAGCCTGACTTTGCTCGCCGGGCTCACCACTCCGCTGTCGCTCATGACGTTCCGTATCAACTCCTCGGAAAGGCCGTTCCCCCGGGCAATGGCGATACCCTCGGCCAGCGCGGCCACGCCGGTGATCAACAGCATGTTCTGGACGATCTTCATGGTGGCACCCGTCCCGGACGGACCGCAGTGCGTAAAGCCGGAACCGAGGTCTGTCCAGAGCGGCTCCACGGCCGTGATCGCCTCCATGGAGCCGCCTATGAGGAAGCTCCCGAACCCAGCGGTGATCATCTCGGGGGAGCCCATGACGGGACTGTCGAGGATGCGTTCCGCCGGACCGACGTCGACGAGGCGCCGGATGGTGTCCGGTGCGACAGTGCTGACGTTGGCGAACACGGTGGACGGCCCGAGCGCCGCCAACACGCCGTCTGTCCCGAGACAGACGTCGAGTACGGCGTGGTCGTCGGCGAGCACGACCAGCACGGCGTCTGCTCCTGCCGCTGACGCTGTTGGGGAGTCGACCTGGCGGGCGCCGGAGGCGACGGCGGGGCGGCACCGATCAGGTGACCGATTCCACACGGTGACGTCGTTGCCCTTCTGCAGCGCCCTCGACGCGAAGGCCTGGCCCATGTTGCCCATGCCGACGATGGCGATCTTCACTGCTGGCGAGCGTACCCGTTGACGTCGGATCCGGCAGGGGCGACGCGAGAGCCGGTGGTGGTCGTCCGATCCCCTCTCTTTCGCATTGTCCGAGCCGGCGCTCGGCCCCGGATCGCCTGAGCGCAGACGAGGTCAGTTAGGGCACAATAAAGGTTGGTGCGCCGAACCCTGGTCGTTCTCGGCATGGCTGTGTCAGTGGCGATCCTGGGTTTGGTCGCGTCCTTTGCAGTCGGAAGAGGCAGCAGCGTCCCGGAGACGGGCACCTTGCTCACGCTTCCGACGACGACCACCACGACGCCGGAAGCGCGCACCACGACCACGATCGTCATCCTGAAGCTGCAGGGCGCCCAGCGACGAGTGGTTCTCGACCTGGTAGCCGTGCCCAATGTCGTCGGCATGACGCTGGGGCAGGCGAACCGAGCACTGTCTGCGGTTGGGCTTTCCTCTGGCGGGTGGACATCGACGACCAGGCCCAGCGGACAGAGCCCCACAGGAACGGTCCTGGCCCAGGCTCCCTCCCCAGGACTCCAGGTCCAACCTGGACAGGTCGTTCAACTCGCTGTCTCTGGCTATTGAGGGTCTCCGTATCCACCGATCCGACCGGTTAGGGCCCAGCCCAGGGCCAGAAGGGCGCCGTATCCCACCATCCCCCACTCGGGGACACCGATGCTGGCACCATGGGTTGCATGGCGGAACAAGACTCCAAGAGGGACGAGGGGTGTTCGCGGTGCGGCCGTCGAAGCGATTCGGTCACAGTCGAGGAGCTCGGCGACTGGATCGTGGACGTCGACAGCGCCTTGGTGTGCTCTGAGTGCTCAATCGAGAGCCAAGAGAGCAGGTTCGTCGAACGCCGCGTCACTCGCCGAACGGCCTGAGGTCAAGTCTCACTCCGGCGACTCTGGGGCGCCGGGCGACCAGGCAACGGACACCCCTCGGTTGGTGCGCGCGATCCTGGTCGTCCGCGCTTCCTTGCCAGACTGACTTGCCGCGAGCACCCACTGCGTGACCTCATGCCTGGGCTTGGAATCAAGCGCCCGCGGCGGCAAGCCGGCCGGCGGTTCGAGCATCGGTCAAGAGTTCTTGCGAGCAACTCCGAAGGCGATCGCCACGATCCCGAGAAAGATGGCAATGAAACCGTAGATCGTGAACGCCAAGCCAAATCCGAGCAAGATCAGAATCGCTCCCACGACCAGAAGCGCAATCCGCACGGAACCAAGTATCGGGCACGACTGTGAGGATCTCCAACCCGGCGAGCGGTGGCAGGTTGATTCTGAGTGCGGGGGCCCACGGTTTCCGCCGTATTCCGGCAGGGGTGGAGCCTTTCGGGAAGAATGCCGGCATGGACGCAATCCCGGCGCGAGAGGTCAGCGAAGTTCGTTTCGACGAGACGGTGGACGTGGTCGTCGTCGGCCTCGGCGTGGCGGGTGCGTGTGCCGCGGTGGCGGCGCGGCAGGCTGGCGCTGAGGTGCTGGCCGTGGAGCCTGGTGCCGGGCCGGGTGGAACGTCGGCCAACTCCGGTGGACTTGTCTACCTCGGAGGAGGCACCGCGCTCCAGCGAGCGTGCGGCTACGAGGACTCGCCGCAGAACATGGCACTGTTTCTCCATGCCGCCCTTGGTCCTGACGCTGACGAGGGCCGGGTGGACGCCTACTGCGAGGGTTCGCCAGATCATTTCGACTGGTTGGTCTCGATCGGCGTCCCCTTCCGGGCGGCGTTCTGTGACGAGCCGAACCGTGAGTCAGCCGATGACGCCGGGTTGCTGTTCAGCGGTGGTGAGGACTCCTACCCTTTTGACGAAATTGCCGTCCCGGTCCCGCGCGGGCACAAGCCGCAGTGCATCGACTCCGCCGGCGGTTTCCTGATGGAACGCCTGGGTACCGCCGTCGCGGCAAGCTCGACTCGCTTGATGACGGACAGCCGAGCCGAGGCACTGGTGGCCGATGGCGGAGAAGTCGTCGGGGTGCAGGTACGGACCGACGAGGGCACCCGCGCCATCAGGGCTCGAGGCGGAGTCATCCTGGCCGCCGGCGGGTTCATCTCCAACGAGGCCATGGTCGCGGAACAGTGCCCAGCGGCCCACGTGCCCGATCCGGCCTGGCGGATCGGCACCCCGAACGACGACGGCCGCGGCATCCGCATGGGCGCCGGAGCCGGCGCAGCAACAGCGAGACTGAGTTCCTTCGAATGTGCGCTGCCACTTGGACCGCCGCACCGCCTCGCACGGGGCATCCTCGTGAACCGCCACGGCGAACGCTTCATCAACGAGGACGCGTACACCGGCCGCATTGGACTCCACGCCCTCCGCGATCATGACGGATTCGTGTACATGATCACCGATGACGTCATACACGAGCGGAACCTCCTCGGGCTGCGCGTCGGATTCGCCGCCGCGACGGCGGAGGAACTCGCAATGGACCTCGAGCTTCCACCCGATGTGCTGGCTCGCACGGTGCATGACTACAACGAGGCCGCCGCCCGGGGCGAGGACCCTCAGTTCCACAAACGTGCGCCCTTCTTGCAGCCCATCGGCGTGCCGCCGGCGAGCGGTATCGGCGCCATCGACCTGCGCGTCGACCACGGCGCCATTTATGCGACGTTCACCCTCGGTGGTCTCGTCACCGACCGCGATGGAGCTGCCCTCGACAACGCAGGTGGGTGCATCTCGGGTCTCTACGCAGCCGGCCGGACGGCGGCCAGCCTGGCGGCCAGCCACTATGCCAGTGGGATCAGTCTCGGGGACGGCTCGTTCTTCGGACGCCGCGCCGGCCGTCATGCTGCCGCGAGGGCCCGCTGACATCGCTCCTCGCTCCGTTCGGCATGCTGGACCATTCCCTGCACCACCCAGTCGTTCCGCCTTCTGACGCCTTGGGCCATCCACCGAGAGACGGACTTGGCCATCGACCGCATTGGGACGCTCTCATCGGATGGGAAGCTTTGGTCGGTGATGAACGGCGCAGAGCCAGAACAGAAGTCGTGACATGACCATCACGATCATCTTCGCCTTGGCCGCCGCGCTGGCCAACGCCATCCACCTCATGACGCAGCACACCGCCAGCGCCGGTGTCTCGGGCCAGCATCGGAACTGGGCTCTGGTCGTCTTCTTGCTCCGCCAGCCGCTTTGGCTTCTGGGCTGGGCCGCGGCGGCGGGCGGTTTCGCGTTCCAGGCGATCGCGCTCCATCGGGGTCAGCTCTCGGTGGTACAGGCCCTCCTCGTCACCGAACTGGTCTTTGCGTTGGTCTTGCGCAGATTTTGGGTTCGCCAGCACATCGCAAAGACGGCATGGATTGCCGCGCTGATCACCTGTGCGGCTCTGGCGGTGTTCCTGAGCGCCGCCGAGCCCCATGGCGGGCATGCGCGGCCGGACCCGGCCGACTGGGTCACGGCTTCGGCTTTCTTCGGCGGGGCTGTCGTCGTGTCGGCCGTCCTTGCGCGCTGGGGATCTCCGGTCCGCCGTGCCGCGCTCTATGCCATCGCTGCCTCGATCACGTGGGCGCTGATGGCCGCTTTCATCAAAGAGACCACCGACATGTTGGCGGTATCGGGGGTGGTGGGATTGCTGGAGCACTGGCCTCTCTATGCGTTGATCGCCACGGCAATCGTCGGTTCGGTGCTGCAACAAGCGGCCCTACAGGTGGGGCCCCTGAGCGTGTCGCAGCCTCTCATCGTTGTGGTCGACCCCGCAGTCGCCATCGTCTTGAGCGTCTGGATCTTCGACGAGCACTTCACTGTCAGTCTTTCTCAGAGGATCTTGGCCGGCGTGGCGTTCTGCGTCATGGCGATCGGCGTCGCAGTCCTGTCCCGGGCGGCGCCCACCGATCTGGACTCGACCATGCCCTCCAGGATCTGAAATAGCGATCGACATCATCCCTGGACCGACCCCCAGCCTCCACGGCGAGCAGGGAGTTCGGGTCGAATGAGTGGGGAAGAGGGGCTTGAGCGCTTGACCTGTTCGGCGTACCGTTGGCCGACTTAGTTCGGGGGGGCCATGAGAGCGAGTCGCAGAAGCCGGTTTGTATGCGGTGCGGTGCTGATGGGGGCGGTTGCCGTGACTCTGGGCGTGCTCGTGCCTGTCGAAACGGCAGGCGCAGCGTCGTCCAGCGGTGCGCCGGGCGTGACGCCCACGTCCATCACGGTGGGGACCATTTCGACGCAGACGGGCACGCTGGCTGCGAATTCCTCATCCGTGATTTACGGCGAGAGGGCCTACTTCGACTACATCAACGCCCAGGGTGGCGTGAACGGACGAAAGATCGATTACAAGTACGCGCTCGATGACGGCGGTAATCCGACCACCTTCAACCAGTTGGCGGACACGCTCATCAATCAGGACCACGTCTTTGCTGTGTCTGGCGTCGCCACCATCTTCTTCTCGCCAAATCTGTTCGTGCAGTCCGGCATACCGACCTACGGCTACAACGTGACGGACAACTGGGCTGGGGCGGCGAACCTTTTCGCAGCCGGAGGATCCACGCAGTACTACGAGGCGGGAGCGGCTGAGTTCGCCTACGTCGCACGCAAGACTGAGGCGAAGCCCTCCATCGCCATGCTCGCGTACGGCGTTGCCGCCTCGTCTGATGCCTGTCAGGCAGCCGAGAATGCAATGGAATCCGCGGGTTACAACGTGAGCTACGTCGATCTCAAAATCAACTACCCCGGTGCCACCGTGGCCACCGACGTACAGCGCATGCGGCAAGCCGGGTCCAATTTCGTCCTGAGCTGTATGGACGTGCAGGGAAATGTCGCGTTGGCCCGGGCGATTCATCAGTACGGGCTCAAGGTGACGCAGTTGTGGTTGAACGGCAATGACGTGCCGACACTGAAGGCCAACGAGGACCTTATGCAGGGCGTGTACTTCGCCACCTACCACGTGCCCTTCACGGCGCCGATTCGTCTCTATCCGGGACTGACGCTGTACCTGCAGCAGATGAAGAAGTATGAGCCGAATTACATCTATAACGAGTTGGCGATCCAGGGCTGGGAGTCGGCCGCCCTCTTCGTTCAAGGGGTGAAGGCGGCGGGCAGAGACCTCACATGGGCAAACGTGATCAAGCAGACGAATGCCCTCACGTCCTTCACGGCCGGCGGATTGACGGCGCCGGTCGACTGGGCGGTCGGAGGTCACGCCGGCCATGCGCCGCCCTACTGCGTGGCATACATCATGGCGAAGGGCACGCAGTTCGTTCCAGTGTTGAACAAAGGCCAGAACGTCTTCAATTGCTTCCGATCATCGAGCACGAAGGCGAATCCGGTGTTTCCGGTCCCGACCGGTACACCTGGCCCGCAGTAGCCGGTGACGGGACGATAAGGCGACGCTGGGTACCACGTTGCCGCTCTGGTCATTGATGAGACTGGAGAGCCTCGCTCTCTGACGCCTCCCAAGAGGCTGACGGTGACGCCTCCATAGATATGGGTCTGTCGGTCGCTGCATCCGAGTCGCGGGACCGCGACTGATCCGACGCCCCGACGAAGCCGATCACCGGCTCGCCCAGATCAAGGCCCGGCTCGCTCGAAGGGGGCCGATGGCCGCCAGGGTCCTCTCAGCTCTCGTCGCAGCCGCTCTCTTGGCGGACGGCATAGTCGGCTTGATCACGAACTGAGTTCATAGCCCGAGGCGCTCGAAGAGCCATCTGGGCCCGGCGACGTGCGCTCCGAGTGCCTCAACCCGCCGCCGCAATTCGCGGTCCGCCGTCACGATGGTGACCCCTTCATCGGCCGAACGACCCGCAACATCTGCGAGGGTGTCGTCGCCGCTCCCGCTCGCGTGCACCACGGTGACGCCCTCGGCGAGTCCCTCCTGGACGCCCTCGCGGGCCTTGCCCTCGAGTACGACGACCACCGGCTCTGCAATCTGCCCGGAGGCGACGGCGCCCCTCACCTGCTCGACAAAGATTCGGGCTGCTCCCGCTTGGTCCCGCCACCACCCGGTTGGACGAGATCCGACCACATTGGCCGCGTCGATGAGAAGCACTGCTCCAGTCTGATCGCTCCAGCGAAGGAAGGCAGCGTCATGACGCGCGCCACTGAAGCAGAACGTCCTAGGGGCGGCCCGTCAGCCCGCTCGCCGTCTCCTCCTGGGGCTGCGAAGAGCAGTTCCATGGAATCGCCCGGGCCGGCGCACGCGCGTGGCGAACTGCGCACCAAGATCGGCTGGCTTCCCCGCCACCAAAGTGGTCGGATGCGGGGAGATGCACAGCCGGGTGCTCGCCTATCGCGCGGCGTCCAGCCCGGGCACCGTCTGCAGGGAGACGATGGCTCGCCAACCGACCAGGGAACCCTTGGCGTCGTTGACGGTGACGGTGGAGGTGGGTGTGACAGTCAGGGAACCGTGCAGGGCGGCGAGACGAATCGTTCGCCGCTCCGGCGTGGGGGTCTCGTTCGGGCACACATCTTCTTGTCGCCCTACTCAGGGGGTGTCTTGACCGATGGGCGCCAGTACTTTTGCGTAAATTGTGGAGCATTGGGTGATTGTTGCCCGCGTTGTGATTGCCCTCCCGGCCGGGCGTCGCCCCGCCATCAGATGACGACGAGGCCGCGACCGGTGACGAGTGGGAGATCGAGGGCGGTCACCAGCCCCGGCGCTGCTGCGATCACCGCCGGCACGGCATTGACGAGCCGCATGGCGGTCGCCTTGAGGCCCGCTGTGTTGTGGTCGCCGTCGGACCCCATCAGTTGCAAGTCGAGCGTGTAGTTCGGCTCGCCCTTGATCTCCACGCGGTAGCAACCCTGCCCGGCGGGCTGGGGCCATTGCGCGCCGAGGTCGTCACGCAGCCGGGTGACATGTTCGAGCACGACTACGGCACGGTCGCCGACCATGCCGCGCACCTCGAAATGCAGTGCAGCGGCCGTCCCAACCCCAATGGTGCCCGCATCGACCTCGAAGTCCTCCGGCGCCGCTTCGCGCTCGTACCACTCGGTCACGTCGGTCAGCGTCACGCCCAGACCGGCTGCGATCTGGCGCACCACCGATCCCCAGGCCATGGTGAGCACCCCGGGCGACAGCAGGAAGGGCACCTCGTCCATCGCACCACCGAAACCCATGATGTCGAAGAGCACCATGGGCTGGTTGTAGGTGTTGTAGTTCAGGACCTCCGAGCAGCGGACCTCTTCTATGCGCTCGCTGACTCCGGACAGGACGAGCGGCAACGCGTCGTTGGCAAAACCGGGGTCGACGCCGTTGACGAAGATCGAGACGCCCGCCTCCTGCGCTGCCGCGATGACGGGCGCGGCCAGGGGGTCGTCCGGCGCCGGGAATTGCAGCATGACGGGACTCGAGGAGACCACGTTGATGCCGGCGGCGAGGAAGCGTTCCAGATCCTTCAACGCGTCGAAGATGCGGTCGTCGGCCATGGCGGTGTGCACGATGCAATCGGGTCGCAGCGCCAGGAGCTTCTCCATGTCGCTCGTCCCCGTCACCCCGGTGGTGTGGCCCAGACCCGCGAGGTCTCCAGCATCGCGTCCGACCTTCTCTGCATTCGACACATAGAGCCCGACCAGCTCGAGCTCGGGGTGGGCGTCGATGCCGGCGAGGGCATGGCGCCCGACGTTGCCGGTACTCCACTGCACGACGCGGTACGGCATGGAGCGTGTCTCCTTAGAGGTCGGGGAGGGGGAATTCGAGGTTGGGCGACTGCAGGCCGCCGTCGACCTCAATGATCTTGCCCGTGACATAGGCGCCGGCGGGTGACACGAGGTAGAGGATGGCCGAGGCGATGTCGTCGACGTGTCCGAGGCGCCGTAACGGGGTGGCATCCTCCATGGCGGTGCGCAGCTCGTCACTCGACATCACGATGTCAAGGGCCGAGGTAGCAGTCGAGCCGACGCCGATGGCGTTCACCCGGATCCGCGGTGCCAGGTCGCGCGAGGCCAAACGGGTGTACTGCTCGAGCGCGCCCTTGACCGTGCCGTACCCGACGTAGCCGCGCCCGGCCACGTGTCCCATCACCGACGAGATGCTCACGATCGCCCCGCCTGGGTGGTCGCCCTCGAGCATCCTCGGCACGGCCGCCCGCACGAGGGCGTGACCGGCCGAGACATTGAAACGGAAGGCCTCTTCCAAGAAGCGTGGGGAGGTGTCGAGCAGCGGCCGCGGCATGGTCCCCCCCATGTTGTTGACGACGATGTCGAGTCGACCGAACTCGTTGAACGCCGTCTCGGCCAGGGAGGCGATGAGGTCGAGGTCGGTGAGGTCGCCGGGTACGACGATCGCTCGACGGCCGGTGGCCTCGACCTGCTTGGCCACGACGCGCAGCTGGTCCTCGGTGCGAGCGGCCAGGACCACGTCCGCCCCTGCCTCGGCCAGCGCCACTGCGGTAGCGGCACCGATGCCGCGCCCGCTGGCGGTGACGACGGCGACCTGGTCGGTGACGAGGAATCGATCGAGGATCATCCGGCGAATGTAGTTGCCCCCTCTGAGCCGCGCCGATCCGTTCAGGACGGGTGCGGCTCAGCTCTGCCGTGCGTCCCCTCGTCGGCGGGCGCTGGCGTCCCGATCCGCGCCTTGACACTGGCCCAGCCCATCTGGTCATCGAGGACGGGGAAGGGCTTCGGCATCACCTTCGCCTTCACGTCGTCGGGCAGGCTCAGGTCGCCGCCGGTGTGCCCGACACTGAAGACGCGTTCGGGGCGGGCGCGCCCAATCATGGCGACCCCCCAGCGCCACAGTGCTGTGATGCGGGACCCGAAACCGTTGAGGAAGGCTAGGTGCACGAACATCCAGACGACGAATCCGGGGAAGCCGCTGAGGCGCAGCCCCTTCACGCTGACGATTGCCTTGAAGCGGCCGATGGCGGCGGCGCTCCCGAGGTCGCGGTACTTGAACGGCACGCTCTCGTCGCCCTTCAGGCGCCGTTTGATGGTGTTGGCGGCGTGGAGGCCCCCCTGCATCGCCACCTCGCAGACACCGGGAAGGTTGTCGAGGGTCGCCATGTCGCCGATCGCGAAGACCTCGGGGTGCCCGGGGAGGCTGAGGTCCGGGAGGACGGCGATCCGCCCGGCGCGGTCGGTCTGGCAGCCGGTCGCCTCGGCCAACAGGCCGGCCAACGGCGAGGCCTGGACTCCTGCCGCCCAAATGACCGTGCCGCAATCGACGCGGCCCTTCTCGCCCCCCTCGCCCTCGGTGTCGACCCCGAACGGATCGACGCCCACGACGCGCAGCCCCATGCGCAGCTCGACGCCCATCTTCTCGAGCTGATGGCGGGCGCGCCCCGACAGCTCGCCGCCGAAGGTGGCCAGCGGCTCTTTGCCGCCGTCGACCAGGATCACCCGGACAGTGGCGGGATCGATGCTTCGGAAGTCCTTGGTCAGGCTGCGGTAGGCCAGCTCGCGGATCTGGCCGGCCAGTTCCACGCCGGTCGGGCCGCCCCCGACGATGACATAGGTCATCCAGAACCGCTGCAGCGCCTCGTCCGGGAGGTTCTCGGCGATCTCGAGCGCGCCGTAGACGCGACGGCGCAGCTCCATGGCGTCGTCGATCGTCTTCATGCCGGGGGCGATCATGGCGAACTCGTCGTGCCCGAAGTACGACTGCCCGGCGCCGGCGGCGACGATGAGGCTGTCGTAGGGGTACTCGGCGACTTCTCCCGGCAGGGAGGCAGTGTGGACGATGCGCCGTTCGAGATCGAATCCGGTCACGTTGGACAAGACCACGTTGACGTTCTGGCGCTTGCGCAGAATGTGCCGCAGCACCGGAGAGATGGCGCCGGGCGAGAGGATGCCGGTGGCCACCTGGTACAGCAGCGGCTGGAACAGGTGGTGATTGCGCCGGTCGATGAGCGTGATGTCGATGTCGGAGGCGGCGAGCAAGCGGGTCGCGGGCAGGCCGCCGAACCCGCCACCGACGACGACGACGCGGTGCCGTTGCGTTGGGCTCACGACGGTTCCTTTCCTGAAGAGAGGGTGGCTTGGTCCCCACAGTACGAGGTAGTGACCCGGCGGGTGGGAGTCAGGCCAGCCGCTCCGTCAAGTGCTCGCCGACCCGGATGGCGTTCGCCATGGCGGTGAGGGCGGGGTTCACGGCACCGATGCTCGGGAAGAAACTCGTATCGACCACGTAGAGGTTATCGATTTCGTGAGCCTTGCAGTTCGCATTGAGCACAGATGTCTGCGGGTCGTCGCCGAAGCGGCACGTGCCCGCCTGGTGCGCGACCCCGGCCACCGGGATGTCCATCGACATATAGAAGTTCTTGTTGAGGACGTGGTGGGAGGCCATACCGCAGTGATTCAAGATCTTCTTCAGCTCACCGTAGAGTTGGCCGGCCTCCTTATCATTGGTCGACGCATAGGCCAGGCGTACGGTGCCGTCACTGTCGAGAGTCACCCGGTTGTCGGGCATGGGAAGGTCCTCGGTCGTCAACCAGAAGTCCACCGCATGAGCGGCGACGTCGGCCAGGCTCCAGTGCGGGGCCAGAAGTGTGAGATGAGGCTCCTCGCCTTTCATCGCCTCGGCGTTGGACTTGCCCACCATCTGCAGGTTGCCGAGCGGGAAGTCGAAGTCGGGGCTGCCGAAATAGAAGTCGTTCAACCCCAGCGTCTTTTGGAACGAGGTGTCGTTGCGCTCTTTGGCCAGCGCCACGACGGCCTTGGAATTGTGAAACATGTAATTCCGGCCGACCTGGTCCGAGCCGTTGGCCAGCCCACCCGGGTGAGCGTCGTTGGCCGACGCCAGCAGGATCTTGGCGCTGTTCGTGGCTCCGGCTGAGAGCACCACGATGTCGGCGGTCAGCATCTCCTCTTTGCCTTCATGCTGGGTCACGACGCCGGTGACGGTGCGCCCGGCGGGATCGGTCTGCAGTCGCACTACCTCGGTGTTCACCTGCAGCGTGACGTTGGGGTGTTGCAGCGCCGGCCGGACCGCGATGGTCTCGGCGTCCGCCTTGGCCTGGACGAGGCAGGGGTAGCCGTCGCACCACGTACAGCGGATGCACTTACTGCCGGCCGGGTCTTCCTCGTCGAGCAGAATGCCACAGGGCGCGTTGAACGGGTGGTAGCCGGCCTTGGCCAGGTCGGCCGCCATCTGCTCGATCCGGGGCTCGTGGCTGACAGCGGGGAAGGGGTACTGCCGGCTCCACGAACCTTCGGTCGGATCGTCGCCGTGGCGGCCGTGGACCTGGTAGAGCCACTCGGCCTTCGTGTACCACGGCTCGAATTCGTCGTAGGTCAGCGGCCAGGCGGGGGAGACGCCGTCGACGTGCGTCAGTTCGCCGAAGTCGCCCGGCCGGAGCCGGTACAGGGCAGCGCCGTAGAGCTTCGTGGCACCACCGACGTAATAGTGAACTCCAGGCTGGAACGCGTCGCCGTCCTTGTCCTGCCACGAGTCGGACGAGGTGTAGCGACCCTGGACGAAAACGGCGTCCGGATCCCAGTTCTCCTTCTCCCGCGGCAGGAAGTCGCCTCGCTCCAGCAACAGGATGCTCTTCTCCGAGGGAGCGAGGGTGTGGGCCAGCGTTCCCCCTCCTGCACCCGTTCCCACAATGATGACGTCATAGTGCTCGGCCATGAGAGGGCCTCCTCACTCCGTGTCGCTCTTCCGGCGGCTGGGGTTTCCTTCTTTTCCAGATAGGCGGGTGCCCGAGATGCTCAGAGCTGCGGAACCGCGGCGCGTTCGGCCTCGATCAGCCGTCCGACGGCGTCGATCAGCGCCAGGTGGGTGAAGGCCTGGGGGAAGTTGCCCAGGTGTTCGCCCGTCGCAGCATCGATCTCCTCGGCGTAGAGATGCAGCGGCCCGGCGAAGGCGAGCAGCTTCTTGCACAGGGTCCGCGCACGCTCCTGCTCGCCGATCATGGCGAGGGCCGTGACCAACCAGAAGGAGCAGATGGTGAAGGTGCCTTCCTTCCCCTCGAATCCCGTGTCGGTGGAGTCCACCTTGTAGCGCAGGACCAGACCGTCCTCGGTGAGGTCGTCGGCGATGGCGAGCACCGTGGCCCGCACCCGCTCGTCGTCCGCGGGCAGGAACTCCATGATCGGGATCAACAGGAGCGAGGCGTCCAACTCCTCGTTGCCGTAGGCCTGCCGGAAGCGGCCTTTGGGATCGACCCCCTGGTCGAGGATCTCGGCCTTGAGTTGGTCGGCCGCCTCCCGCCACTTCTCGGCCCGCTCGTGGTCTTGCCGGACCCGGGCCATGTCGGCACCGCGGTCCATGGCCACCCAGCACAGGACCTTGGAGGCGGTGAACTGCTGCGGCTCGCCCCGGATCTCCCAGATGCCCTGGTCGGGGTCGCCCGCGTGGGTGATGGCAGACTCGACGAACCCGGCCACACCCTCCCAGACGGGCTTGACGATCTGGGCCGCGCCCTGGCGGAGGTGGATGTCGACGGCATCGAGGAGCATTCCCCAGACGTCGTTCTGGTGCTGGTCCCAGGCACCGTTGCCCACCCGCACCGGCCGCGAGTCACGCCAGCCCGACAAGTGGTCGAGGGTGGACTCGGAGAGGTCCTTGCGTCCGTCGATGCCGTACATGATCTGCAGGGTGTAGTCGCCGCCTCCCCCGGCCACCGCCTCGAGCACGAACGCGAAGTACTCGAGCGCCTCCCAGTCGAACCCGATCCGGTACAGCGAGCGCAACATGAACGAGGAATCGCGGATCCAGGTGTAGCGATAGTCCCAGTTCCGGGCGCCACCGGGGGTCTCGGGCAGCGAGGTGGTGGCGGCCGCCATGATGGCGCCACTGGGGGCATAGCTCAGACCCTTGAGCGTCAGTGCACTCCGCTCCATGTAGACGCGCCACGGGTGGTCGGGAAAGGTGCCGTTGGAGAGCCAGTCCCTCCAATAGCTGACGGTGGTCGCGAGTTGCGCTTGCGCCTCGTCCAGGTTGGTGGGCTGGCCGCCGCTCCACGACAGCGAGATAAAGGCGCTCTCACCCTTGTCCAGCGTCGTTCGCCCGTAACAGCGGGCGCCCGCCGCTCCGAGGCGGAGTGACGACGTGATGCTGAGCTTCGGGTCACCGGCCGGCGGCCGGCCCGTCATGATCTCGTAGCCGTCCCCCTCGTATTCCCACGTGCCCGTCTGGGCTCCGTACTCGAACACGGGCACGGCGTTGACCACTACTTCGACGTGGCCCTCGATGCACGTGGCGAGCCGCAGGAGGGTACCCGTCGCGGCGGAATCGCCGGGGGCACGCCGGTAGTCGGCGCGCCGGGATCCCTCGGCCACGGGCTGTACCACCAGCAGGTCCTGCACGAGGAGCCACCCGCTCGGAGTGTGCCAAGTGGTCTCGAGCACCATGGTCCCGGGGATGTAGCGCCGTTGGTGCGGCACGTGCGTGTTCATGGGAGCGAACCGGAAGTTGCCGGCGGTGCGGTCCAGGATGGCGCCGAAGACACTGGGCGAGTCCGGCCGGGGAAGGCACAACCACTCGACAGAGCCGTCCGGGGCGATCAGGCAGTTGTTCTCGCAGTCCGAAAGGAACCCGTAATCGGCGATGGGCGGGAAGCTCTCGGCCAGACTTACTTCGGCGTCGTCGGTCACATCGGAATGGTATGGGCTTCGGGCGTGGCCTGCATCACCCATTTGGCATGACTGCGCTCGCGGAAGTGAGCGCAGGCTCTGCAAGTGACCGCCAGGTAACCCGGCGCGGAGACGCTGGGGTAAACGCTGGGGTGACCGGGCGATCCCCGGGTGATTCCGGGCGGCCAGGGATCGCCGATCGCTTTCGTTCCTCTCACTCGGTACGGTAGGACGTCGCTCGAGACCGCGCCCTAGGCGGGCGCGCCTGGAAGGTGCACATGACTGACGAACTGCAAGGCAAGGTCGCAATCGTGACCGGAGGTAACACGGGCATCGGCAAGGCGGTGGTGCTGGCCCTGGCGGAGCACGGTGCGAGCGTCGTCATCGACTACGTCTCTAACCCGCAGGCCACGGAAGACCTCGAGCGCAAGATCGCCGACCTTGGTGAGGCCGCCACCGCGGTGGAGGCGGACGTGTCCAAAATCGAGGACCTGCAGCGGATGATCGACACGGCGGTCTCGGCCTACGGCCGGCTCGACGTGATGGTCAACAACGCCGGCGTCGAAACTCGCACCTCAGTCCTGGACACGACGGAGGATCAGTACGAGAAGGTCCTCGCCATCAACCTGAAGAGCGCCTTCTTCGGGACCCAATTGGCGGCCAAGCAGATGATCGCCCAGGGCGGTGGTGGCCGCATCATCAACATGACGTCGGTCCACGAGGACTGGCCCATGGCCGGCAACACGGCCTACTGCCTCTCCAAGGGCGGGATGCGCATGCTGACCCGGACGGCCGGCGTCGAACTGGGGCCGCACAACATCTGTGTCGTCGGCGTTGGTCCCGGCGCGGTGGACACCCCCATCAATGCACAGACGGTCGCGAACCCCGCCGCCCTCGCCGCGCTCAACAAGTCGATCCCGCTCGGTCGTCTGGCCGAGCCCGAGGAGATCGCCTCGGTGGTGGCCTTCCTTGCCGGCCCCGGAGCCGGCTACATCACGGGAACGACGATATTCGCGGACGGGGGCATCATGCAGAACGGCCCCGGTCTCTGATCAGTGGCCGATATGTTGATCGTGGCCGGAACATTCACCGTCGAGCCGGGCCGGCGCGCCGAATTCCTCGAAAGCCGCTTGGAGGCGATCCGCACCTCGCGCACGGAGCAGGGATGCGTGCAGTACGCCATGAGCGCGGACGCTGTGGACCCGGGAGTGGTGCGGCTGTTTGAGATCTGGTCCTCCCGAGCAGACTTGCAGACCCATCTCGAACGCGTCAGGGCGTCGGCGCCGCCCGAGGGAGGCGTTCCCGTTCTTGCACACGATCTGAAGATGTACGTGCATGCGGAGGAGCAAGCCTTCGGCGCGTAGAGGGCGCCGTCTGCACCAACCGGAAGAGCGTTCTTCGCGATACGGCTCCCGCTTCAGGTGCTCTCGGCTGGCGCGGCGGTCTCGGTGGGGGCCGGATCGACCGGGTCCCCGGAGCCGTCGGTCCGCGGCACCGAGAGGCGCTTGCGGAAGGTGTAGTAGCCCCAGATCTGGTAGCAGAGCACGATCGGGAAGAACACGACCGCCACCACCGTCATGACTCGCAACGAATAGCCGGGACTGGCCGTGTTCGAGATGGTCAGGTTGTAGGCGGCGTTCGTGCTCGAGATCATCACCCGCGGATAGAGCTCGCTGAAGATCGTCCCCACGGTGCCGGCGATACCGATGGCTGCCGCGGTGAACGCCCAACCTTCGGCCTTGGCCTGGGCGGCCCAGGCGGCAGCGATCACAGCGAAGAGACCGAGGGCCTCGATCGGCTTGGGGACGAAGCCGGTGCCGAGGCCGACGTGGACCCATGTCATGAACCCGAACGTGACGAGGATGGCCACACCACCGATGGTGGCCGACGCCTTCTGGGCCCGGTCGTGGATCTCACCAGTCGTTTTTAGGGTCAGGTAGGTGGCTCCCATGAGCAGGGAGAGCACGAGGAGAGTCAGTCCGCACCACAGTCCGAATGGCGTGAGCAGATCCCAGAAGTTCCCGGTGAAATTGTGAGAGCTGTTGATGGGCAATCCGTGGAGCAGGTCACCCAGCGCCACCCCGAGCAGGAAGGGGATGAGGGCGCTGCCGATCGTCAGGGCCCAACGCCAGGAACTCCTCCAGCGTGGATCATCGAACTTGCGCTGGTACTCGAAGGACACCCCGCGTGCCATGAGGGCGGCCAACAGGATCACGACGGCGAGGTAGAGGGACGAGAACCAGGTGGCATACCAGCCCGGGAACGCAGCGAAGATCGCCGCGCCTCCCACGATCAGCCAGACCTCGTTGCCGTCCCAGACCGGCCCGATGGTGTTGACCAGCACGCGCCGTTCCAGGTCGTTGCGCCCGATGAATGAATGGAGCATGCCGACGCCGAAGTCGAAGCCTTCGAGCACGAAGAAGCCGACCCAGAAGATGGCGACGATGACGAACCACAGATCGGCGAGTGAGAAGCCTCCCATGTCGACCTCCTAGTAGACGAGGGCCAGGTCGTCCTCGTCGGACGACTCCAGCTCTGCAGTGGCGGATGGTGCGGACCCGGGCGTGCCGGAGTGGTCATCGGGATCGGGCATCAGCTTGGCCAGCGGATCCTCGCCGAGCGATCGGCGGCCGTAGCGGATCATGAGCCACGTGTTGGCGACCCCGAGTACGGCGTAGATCGCGTAGAAGATGATCAGCGAGATCCAGATGTCCGTTGCAGATACCGAAGCGGAGACGCCGTTCTTTGTCAACATGAGGCCCTGCACGATCCACGGTTGGCGGCCGTTCTCGGTGAGCATCCAGCCGGCCGTGTTGATCACGAAGGGCAGAATCACCATCCAGGGCGCCACGCGTAAGAACCATTTGGCCCGGTCGAGCCGATGCCGGTAGAGGAGCCAGGCGCCCCACAGCGCGAAGATGAAGACCAGCGAGCCGAGATAGGCCATGACCCGCATCGACCAGTACTGAATGAAGACGTTGGGGATGTAGTCGCCCGGTCCGTATTCCTTCTGGTATTGGGCGTTGAGATTGTTGAGCCCCTGCACTTCGCCATCGACATGGTTGGTGGCCAGGATGGACAACAGGTCGGGGACCTCGAGGATCTGGGTGGGGGTTTCGTCGTTGGGCCCGCCGCCGATCTGGAAGAGGGAGAAGGGGCAGTGGCTGTCACAGGTGGTCCAGAGCGCCTCGGCAGCGGCGATCTTCATCGGCTGGTACGTGCCCTCCACGACGCCGAGCTCGCTGCCGACGAACAGGTTGAAGGCAACGCTGGGCAGCAGGACCACGAGCGAGATGACCGCCGTGCGGCGGAACGCCTCGACCTGGTTCTTGCGGTGGAGGTGCCAGGCCGACACGGCCAGCATCACCGCGGCACCCGTGACGAGGGAGGCCACGACGACGTGGGTGTAGCCCCATAGGAAGACGGGGTTGGTGAAGAGCGCCCAGATGTTGTTGAGCTGCGGTTGGTGGGTGCTGTTGTTCGTCGTGTACCCGACGGGGTGTTGCATCCACGAGTTGGCCGCAATGATGAAGGCCGCCGACAGCATGGTCCCCGCAGCAACCAGCCAGATGCAGGCCAGGTGGGCCTTCTTCGAAATGCGATTCCAGCCGAAGATCCAGATCCCGAGGAAGGTCGACTCCAAGAAGAAGGCGGCGAGGCCCTCCATGGCCAGCGGCCCGCCGAACACGTTGCCCACCAACCGCGAGTAGGCAGACCAGTTCATGCCGAACTCGAACTCCTGAATGAGCCCCGTGACCACACCGACCGCCACGTTGATGAGCAGCAGCGATCCGAAGAAGCGGGCCAGCCGCCGATAGGTGTCGTCGCCGTTGCGGTACCACGCCGTCTCGAGCAGGGCGACCAGGAAGGCCAAGCCGATGGTGATCGGCACGAAGAGGAAGTGGTAGATGCTCGTGCTGGCGAACTGCCAGCGGGCGAGTTCGAGGCTCACGGAGTGTCGCTCCCTTCATTGAGGACGGCCGAGAGCCCCTCCGAAGAGGGGGACCGCGGTTCGGCTGGGGGCCGGTCGTTCATCAGCTCGTCCCACCACAAGCCGGCATAGCGCCCACCGGACATCGCGAGATCGCGATGGGTGCCGCGTTCCACCACGCGGCCCTCGTCGAGAACGATGATCTCGTCCACCTGCTCCAGCCCGGCGAGCCGGTGCGTGATGAGCAGGGTGGAGCGACCCTCGGTGAGGGCAAGCAGGTCGGCGGTCAGCGCGTCGGCCGCCGGGGGATCGAGGTGCTCGCCCGGTTCGTCGAGCACCAGGATGGGGAAGTCGGCCAACAGGGCACGGGCGACTGCGACCCGTTGGCGTTGGCCCCCCGACAGGCGCCGGCCCGTGGGGCCTGTCGGGGTCGCGAGCCCCTTGGGGAGACCCGCCAACCAGGGGCCGAGACCCACCCGTGTGAGCACCTCGGCGAGCTCGGTGTCGGTGGCGGCACGCCGACCGACCCGCAGGTTCTCGGCCAAGGTCGTGTCGAAGAGGTGGGGACTCTGTTCGACCAGGCCGACGACCTGTCGCACGTCGTCGGCCGCCAGGCGCTCCAATGGTGTCCCGTCGAGGGAGGCCTCCCCCGCATCGGCCGGGAGGAACCGCACCAGCACGTCAGCCAGCGTGGATTTGCCGGCCCCGCTCGGGCCCACCAGTGCCACGCGCCGCCCTGGCGACAGCTGCAGGTCCACCTCGCGCAGAGCGGCGCGCCCCGCGCCCGGATAGGAGGCCCAGACCCCGCGCAGGGTGAGCTCGTGCGGCCCATCGCCCAGTGCCAGGGGGGCCGCCGGGTCGCTCACGATCGTCGGCGCGTCCATGGCTTCGAACACCCTCGCCGCCGCCACCCGGGAGCGCTGGAGCGCCTGGGTGGCGGCGGGCAACGGCGAGGACAGTTCGAAAGCAGCGAGCGGGACCAGCGCGAGAACGGCAAGGAGCGCGCCGTTGAGCGACCCGCCGTGGGTGGCGGCGACCCCGAGCGTCAGGGCACCCCAGCTGGCGAGCCCGGCGAGTGCGGTCGTCAGGCCGAGGCCGATGCCGGTGGTGGCGGCACCATGTCGGGCCGCCCGCCGTAGCCGGGTGTCCGACTCGTCGAGGCGGTCCAGTTGGTTCCCCACGGCGCCCATGACGAGGAGTTCGGGGGCGCCCTCAACGAGATCCACGACGCTCGCCGTGAGGTCACCCCGGACGGTGGCCTGGCGGGACTCCTCGCGGCGGGCGAGGTGCCCGGTCAGCCACGGTACGGCGGTGGCTGAGAGGACGAGAGCCACCAGCAGGACGAGGCCGGCCTGTGGGAGGAACCACCACAGGGCCGCCACGGTGCCCGCGCCGACGAGCACGGCCACCAGGAACGGTTGGAGCACCCGCAGCACCACGTCCTGCAACGAGTCCACATCGTCGACGAAACGCGCCACGAGATCGCCCCGACGGAAGGCCGGGAGGCCGGCCGGGGCCACCGCTTCGAGTCGTTCGAACACGCGTACGCGCAGGTCGGCCAAAACGCGCAACGCGGCATCGTGACCCCTCAGCCGTTCGCCATAACGGAAGAACCCCCGCGAGAGGCCGAAGAACTGCACCCCCACGATGGCCAGGGTGAGCGAAGCCTCGGACGGTCGCTGGGCGGCTCGTGAGATGAGCCAGGCCGACGTCCCCATGAGGGCGATCGACGCACCGATGGCCCCAGCGCCCAGGAGCGAGGCCTCGGCAAGTCGCCGCCGGGCGCCCCGCGCGATGCCGAGGGTCCGGGCGATGCCGGCGCGGCCTTCGTTCATGACCCCACCTCCACCGCCGCGGGCAGCTCGACGAGACGGTCGGCCAGGGCAGCCAGTGCGGGGCGGTGGGCCACGATCAACGCCGTCCGCCCTCTCACCAGGCGGCGCACGGCTGCCAGCACTTCCGCCTCTGTCTGGCCATCGAGGCTGGCCGTCGGCTCGTCGAGCAGGAGCAGCGGAGCGTCCCGGACGAAAGCCCGGGCCAGTGACACGCGCTGGCGTTCCCCGGCCGAAAGACCGGCCCCGCCCTGGCCGAGTTGCGTGTCCGCGCCGAGCGGGAGACGCCGCACGACCTCGGACAGTCCGGCGGACTCGAGTGCGTCGGCCACGGCGGCGTCCGACGCGTCGGGGCGTCCGAACCGGACGTTGTCCGCCACCGACCGCGCGAAGAGGTGAGGCCGCTGGGGTACCCAGCCGATGTGGCTGCGCCAGTCGTCGAGGTCGAGATCGTCGAGATCGACGCCGCCGAAGGACACGCGACCTGCGTCCGGGCGGCGCAAACCCAGTATGACTGCCAGCAGCGTCGATTTGCCGCAGCCGCTCGGCCCAGTCACGGCCACGGTCTCACCCGGTGCCACCACGAGATCGATCCTGTCCAGCGCGGGCACCCGCCGGCCGGGGTACGTCAGGTCCAGGCCGCTGATCCGGACGGAGGGTGTCGATGCCTTGGTGGTGCCACCTACGGGGCCGGCGTTGGGCTGCTCCAGGAGGCCGAAGACGTCCTGGGCGGCTTGCATCCCGTCGGCGCTTGCGTGGTAGTTGGCACCCAGCGCCCGCAGAGGCAGGTAGGCCTCGGGCGCGAGGACGAGCACGAACAGCGCATCGCGAAAGGACATGTCCCCGTCGAGAAGACGCAGTCCCACGGCGACGGCCACAAGCGCGACCGACACCGTGGCCAGGAGCTCCAGGATGAGGGACGACAGGAACGTCAGCCGCAGGGTGGCGAGCGTGGTGGTGCGGTAACGATCGGTCACGTCGGCGATCGACCGTGCCTGCGCTTTGGCCCGCCCGAAGATCTTGAGCGTGGGCAGGCCCGTCACCACGTCGAGGAAGTGGCCGGCCAGCTTCTGGAGGGAGCGCATGCGGGCCACCGTCCGGTCACGGGTCGTGGCCCCGACCAGGGCCATGAAGATCGGGATCAGGGGCAAGCTGACGGCGATCAGCACCGCACTGACCCAGTCCGCTCCGGCCACCACGGCAATGACTGCGACCGGCACGATGACGGCCAGGAACAGCTGGGGGAGGTAGCGGGCGAAGTAGCCGTCGAGTGCGTCGATGCCCGTCGTCAACAGCGTGCTGAGCCGTCCCGTCTCCGACCTCTCTAGTCCGGCCGGCCCGAGTGCCGCCACGTGGGCGGCAGCAGCCTGTCGCAATTCGGACTTCGCCGAGGCAGACGCCCGGTGGGCCGTGCGTTCGGCGCCCCAGGCCAGCACGGCGCGCCCCGCGATCACGCCCAGCAACGCGAGGAGCGTTCCACGGAGCGATCCCAGGCTTTGGTGATCGAGGAACGCGCCGGCGACGACGTGCGCAATGAGCCAGGCCTGGGCGATCAAAAGCAAGGCGGTCAGACCCCCGACGGCGACGGCCAGGATCAAGAAGCGTCGCGTCGTACGCGCGTAGTGGAGCAATCGGGGGTCGAGAGGACCGCCCCGCCGCTCGCGTCGTGTCGTGGAGCGATGCCGTTCGGTCACCTGCGCTGGCGCGTCCACCATCCCCTCTTTAGTACGCCGCCGGCACCCGCCGCTCGTCGGCGCGGAAAGGTGTCCTTGACGTCGTCGACTGGGGGACGCCAGGGTGGCGGCGTGGCCGCCGCCCTCATCAATACCGACCCGGCACTGCGCCGCTGCTGGCACCCGGTGGCCCGCTCCGAGGAGGTCACCGAACAGCCGTACGGGGTGATGCTCTTGGGCGAGCCCTGGGCCCTGTATCGCTCGGGGGGCCTGGTGCGGGCCGTCGTCGACCGCTGCCCCCATCGGCATTGCCCGCTCACCCTGGGCAGCTGCGAGTCCGGCGTTCTGCAGTGCGCCTATCACGGGTGGCGCTTCGACGAGGACGGCCGCTGCGTCGAGATCCCGGCGTTGGGGGAGGGGGCGACGTTGCCTCCGGCCGCCCGCCTGACATCTGCCGCCGCCGTGAGGGAGGCTAACGGCATCGTCTTCCTCGCCCCCGAACCGCCCATCGCTCCTCTGGGCGCGATCCCGGAGGCGGAGGACACGACGTTCATGGAGGGCCTGCTGCCGACATTGCGCGTTCGAGGCTCGGCTGGACTCTTGGCCGACAATTTTCTCGACATCGCCCATTTCCCCTTCGTCCATGCCGGCACCTTCGGTACCGACGAGGCGGCGGAGGTCGTTCCGTTCGCGGTGGCTCGCGACGACTGGTCCTTCTCCGTGACCTACGAGCACCCCTTCGCGCACCGCGAGGACCCGGGCGTCGCGACCGGTCTACGTCCGCTCGTGCAGACCAGGCGCCTTACCTACGAGCTCCGAGCGCCCTTCCACCTCAAGCTGCGTATCGATTTCGTCGACGCCGGCGGATCCAACGTCATCGGCTTCTTCATTCAGCCCGAGACGGACGAGACCTGTCGGCTGTTCACGACCCTGTGGCGGAACGACCTTGACGGCGACTCGACGCGCATGGCCGAGGCGGTGGCATTCGAGCTCGAGGTGCTGCGTGAAGACCTCCGCATTCAGGAGGCGTACCACGAGCTCGAGCTTCCGCTGGACCCGACCGCCGAGGTCCACACGAGAGCCGACCGCGCCACCCTGGAGTTGCGCCGGGTATTGGGAGACCTGGTGGCGGCCGTGGAGGCAAGTCGCCCGTGACCGCCGTCACTGTGATCGACCATCCCGTCCTGGCGCACCGGCTGGCCCAGCTGCGCGATCGGACGACGGGCAGCGACACCTTTCGTCAGCTCATTTCGGAGGTCTCCGGCCTGCTGGCCTACGAGGCACTGCGCGACCTCGGCACTGAAGAGCTGTCGGTCGACACACCCGTGGCGGACGCCGCGCCGGCGCATCGCGTCACCGAGGTCGTGCTGCTGGTGCCGATCCTCCGCGCCGGGCTCGGCATGGTGCCGGCGATCCAGGAGATCGTGCCGCTGACCGAAGTGGCACACGTTGGTCTCCGACGGGATGAGGCAACACTTCGGTCCGAGGTCTACCTGAATCGCCTTCCAGCGGATCTCACGGGCCGGCGGGTCATGGTGTGCGACCCCATGCTGGCCACGGGCGGGTCGCTCGGTCAGGTCTGCGAGCTGGTGCGGGAGCGCGGTGCCACCGAAATCATTGCACTCTGTGTCGTGGCCTCCGAACCTGGCTTGGCCGACTTCGGCGGCGATCACCCGGGTGTGCGCGTGTACTGCGCTGCGGTGGACCCCCAGTTGAACGACTCGGGGTACATCGTGCCCGGGCTCGGCGACGCCGGGGACCGCCTTTTCGGGCCCCCGGACTGACGCACACCCGACGCGGGACGGCCTGAACTCGCATTGCCGCAACGCGTTCAAGTCGATCCGGACTTTGGTCGACACAGAACCGAGGCCCTGTCGCGTCTTCGAATCGACGCGGCGTCGTATCTGGAGGATGGACCATGAAGGATCGCCGACGGCAGCAACGCCAATCCACCATTTGGATGGGTGTCTGCCACGTGGAGGGAGAATCACTCCACAATGGTGAGGGCGAGTCCTCCCGTCTCTGGCGCGGGTGCGGCGTCTTCGACTTCTCGACGCTGGGTGTGGGAATGGACTTTCGTCATCCGGATCCACTCGATCTCATAGGGCGCCGCGTCTTCGTACGTCTTTCGATCGGTGGCTCCATCGATATGACGTTCACCGGTGTGGTGCGTAATGCGAAAATCGGCCCGGATGAGATCGTGCGAACTGGTATCGAATTCGTCGGCCTTACCGAAGACGAGCTCTACATCGTCGATCTCCTGGGACTCGGTACCTTGAGCGATGCCATGGCCTGAGGCCGGTCGTCACCCGGCGCTGCGAGGCTCCAAGCCAGAGCGTCGTGACACCGGAGTACGTTGGTCGCGTGTCGAAGACGACAAGCCCTTCTCCTTCTGTCGCACGCCGCTACCTGGAGGCAGTAGCCCGCCAGGATTGGGACCTCGTAACCCGGTGCTTGGCATCCGGGGTGGTCAGGCACGGACCCTTTGGGGACGACTTCGAAGGTGTGGCACCGTATCTGTCGTTTCTCCAACGCACCATGCCGTCGTTGCCTGGGTACCGCATGGACATTGATCGCGTCACGGAACTGGACGATCAACGGGCCATGGTCGAACTACGCGAGACGATTCAGTTGCAGACTGGTCCCCTGGTCACTCATGAATGTCTGGTCTTCGCAATCGGGCCCGAAGGACTCCTCGAGGAGATCAGCGTGTACATCCGCCAAGCCCCGCCGAGCTGAGACGGAGGCGTGCGAGCTCTTCTGGGTCGCTCGGCCTGCATCAGAGACCGGGGGACTGCTTCGGCGTACACTCCCTCACGCAGCACTTCATTCCTGGGGTTTCAGACGGAGGCAAGCACATGATCGTCCGCTTCGTAAAAGTACTTCCGTGTTAGCGAGCACCGGATCAGTTTTCGGGGGCGTTATCGGCTTCATCATCTGGATCCTCATCATGGTCTGGATCTACAACATCGCGAAGCGTAAGGGTCGTCATGCCGTCGGTTGGCTGATCCTTGGCTTCTTCTTTTCGATCATCACTCTCATCGTTCTGCTCGTGTTGCCCTCCAAACGCACCACCAACGCCAGCTGACCTCACCCCGTGCCCGTGCCGTGCCCGTACCCGTGCCCGTGGCCCCGGTCGTCGTGAGAGGCCGGGCGACGATCCGGCGACGCCTCAGTTCCTGGGATCCTCTTGGGGGTCGACGTAGTGCAGGCTTATCGGCCCGAGCGCCGTGACCTGCGTGACGTACTCACCTGACTTCGCCCAGTGGAAGTGGGGAGTGTCGCCCGGCAGGACGATGACACTTCCAGGCGGATAGGCCTCGAGCTTCTCTTCGTCGAACTGATCGCCGCGGCCGATGTAGAACACGCCAGACATGACCGTGTACACCCGGTCCTCGTCGTGCCGGTGTGGCATGAGCTTCACGCCCGAAGGGACCTTGACCCGGACGACGTACGGCCCGGGCTCCGAGGGGTGACCCACCACGACGGCGAGCCGGGCCGTAGGTGGAAACGCGGCGAATGGTTCCCAGTCGATGTCCTCGGGCAGGATCGATCGGAAGACGCCCTGATCTGGTTGGTGGGTCGTGGGCATCTCCGGCGTATCCTCCGACTCGGTGACGGACGAACCCGGTGCGGGATGTCCGGCTACGCGGAGTATGCGATTCCGTTCGAGTGATGTCAACGGCCGGGTCGCGTACTACCGGGTCTCTACAAGCCGATGTCCTCGTGCCAGAGTTCCGGTTTGGCCGCGATGAAATCGCCCAGCAGCTCAATGCATTCGGGGTCGTCCAGGAGCACGACCCGGCAACCGTGCTCAGCCACCCAGGCGTGGCCACCCTCGAAGTTGTGTGCCTCGCCGATGACCACGGTGCCGATCCCGAATTGGCGCAGCAGTCCGCTGCAGTACCAGCACGGCGACAGCGTGGTCACCATGACGCAGTCGGCGTAGTTGCGTCGGCGACCAGCGGCCCGGAAGGCGGCCGTTTCGGCGTGCATGGACGGGTCTCCGTCCTGGACGCGCCGGTTGTGTCCGCGACCCAGCAGGGTCCCATCGGTGTGGAACAGAGCGGCGCCGATCGGGATGCCCCCCTCGGACACTCCGTGGCGAGCTTCGGCCAGGGCGACGGCCAGCATCTCGCGCACGAGCGCCTCACCGAGGGGCTCGGCGGGGGACATATGCTCGGGCGGGAGAGTCATGTCCACGGCCGCCGATCGTACCTACACGACCACCGTGGGGAGCCAGGTGCTGCAGCTCCCGCTCGTCCCGCTTTCCGACGAGCTGGTGATCGCGCTCCTCATCACGGTCGACCTGGGCGTGGGGTTTGCCGAGACGGCCGGGCGCGAGCTGGCCGAGCTCATGCGGCCGGCGCAGCCCGACATCATCGTGTCGGTGGCCACCATGGGCATCCCCCTGGCCATCGAGGCCAGTCGTGCCCTCGGACTGGACGACTACGTGATCCTGCACAAAACACCCAAGATCCACCTCGGCGAAACGTGGGTCGAGCCCGTCTACTCCATCACGACGGACAAGCCGCAGCGCCTGCGTATGGATCCCGCCCGGGTCGACGCCGTGCGCGGTCGCCGGGTGGCCGTCGTCGACGACGTCATCTCGACGGGTGCCTCGCTCTCCTCCGCCCTACGGCTGGTGCGCCGTATGGAGGCCGACCCGGTCGTCATCGGTACTCTGATGACCGAGGGCGGGGCCTGGAAACGCGCGCTGGGCGAGGACGCGGCCCTGGTCCGCACGCTCGGCAGCATGCCGTTGTTCCACCCCGACTCCACCGGAGGTCTCGTCGAAGACTGGGACTGACCGGGCCGCATGATCAGGCGGCGGGGAGCAAACCCTCCTCCCGCAGGAGCGCGTCCTGCGCGTCGGCCTCCTTGCGGACCTTGCGCACGGCCAGCACGAGATACACCACGCCGCCCACCCCGATGCCGAGGAAGACGCTGAAGTCTCCGCCGTAGTGGTAGGCGTCCTGGGTGTGGTCGGTGACCTCGTTCATCCAGCGCGGGACGCGGAAGTAATAGGCCGGGTTCACGTAGAGCGCCGAAATGGCGGCGTACATGCCGATCACCTGGGCGATGATGGCCGCCCAGTTGATGCCACCGTTGCGCCAGTAGAGCGACGTCCGCCCCGTCTTCTGCAGCTCGCTCGGCACGTAGCGGTAGCGGCGGAGTGCCCAGTCCACCAGGAAGATGGCGCTCCAGGGCGCGATCCACACGATGACCAGATCGACGAAGTCGGACAGGTACTCGGTGAACGACCCGCTGAAGATCGCCCACATGGTGATCCCGAGGGCGATGACGCAGTCGATGATCACCGCCTGGTACCGCTTGACCGGGATCCCGATGGCCTGCATCGTCACGCCCGACGAGTACATGTCGAGGCTGTTGATGCCGAAGAGCTGCACCACCGCGAACAGAAGGAAGACGACGACGAACCAGGCCGGAATGGCGTGCTGGTGGGCGAAGGGGAGGAAGCCGCCCGCCCCCGTCCCGATGTCGAGCACGAACGTGCCGACGACCGCCCCCAAGGTCATGATGAGGATCTCGGGAACCGCCGTGCCGAGGAAGACCCAGCCGACGATGCCCTTCTTCGAGGTGTCGGTCGGGCAGTACCGGGTGTAGTCGTTGCCGCACTCGGCCCACCCGAGGCCGCTCAGCGCGATGGTGAAGGCGAGCGCCTCGGTAAAGGCCTGCCAGTCGCCGCTGGATTTCACGACGTGCAGGTTGGCGTGTGGTATCGCGAAACCGAGCATGACGGCAAAGAGGACGATGAAGGGCACGATGAGCCAGCGCAGCGTTTTGACGATGGCAGCGTGGCCGAAGAAGGGCAGGATGCCCTGCACCAGGACGGCGGCGATGACGAGGATGACCTTGGCCGGATCGCCCGGCAGGTAGCCCGCCTTGGTCATCAGGACGAGCCCGGCTCCCACAATGAGGATCAGGCCCTCGACCTCGAAGCCGATCTGGGTGAGCCAGTTGAAGACCGACATCGGCCGCGAACCGTTCGGCCCGAAGGGAGCCCGGTTGATGGCGAATACGGCGGTGCCGGTGTTGGGCCCCTGCAGCGAGCACAACCCGAGCAGGAAGTAGGACAGGTTGCCCAACACAATGACGAAGAGCACCTGGGCGAACGTGAGCCCGAAGGTCATGAGGATGGCGCCGTAAATGAAGTACTCGATCTGCACGCTGGCCCCGGCCCACATCCCGAAGATGTCCTTAGGGGTGGCCCAGCGCTCGCTCTCGGGGATGAAGTCGATCCCGTGTTGCTCGACCTGGAATGCATCCTCGACGTCGGGCTGGTGAATGACGGCGAGATCCTCGGCAATCGCCACGCTCAGTACCTCCTAGTAGTCGCCTCCGCGGAGGCGCGGACGCCCCGGAGGGCGACCGGAGGACGGGCTTTCGCCCTGGCTGCCCCCCGGCAGCCCCTTCGGTCTCGCGTCCACGCGCCCACCTGTCAGGTCCCGGTGCGCGTCCCTGGCGAGCGACCGAAGGTGTGTCGGCCAACACAATGTGTGAAGGCGACCCCCCTGGTCAAGTGCTCCTTGTGAACGGTGCGTGAACGC
>Ga0302178_10000354_pt1 | contig 42840 bp, 33 predicted proteins | sample I_Palsa_E1_3_FD_198790 | JGI IMG/M metagenome (GOLD analysis project Ga0302178, IMG submission 198790) | Peat permafrost microbial communities from Stordalen Mire near Abisko, Sweden - I_Palsa_E1_3 | ecosystem: Environmental > Terrestrial > Soil > Palsa > Peat permafrost | place: Sweden... | reverse complement strand
TGGCGGGTAACACCTTCGCGGACCGGCTTGACCGGGTGCAAGGGCTGTCCGGCACGCTCTTCGAGCGTACTTTGTCGGCGCTGGCACTGCTTGCCGAACGCACGGCGCAGTGGCCCGAGTCCACGCGGCCTGACTTAAGTGCGCTATTTCGCCGCTTGGCGGGTCACATCGAAACGCCGCTTGCCGTCGACCACGGCAGCCAGCTTCGAGCACCTGAGGTTGCTGCGCCAATCACTGCACCAATCACTGCGCCGGTCGCTTTGCCGACGACCATCGACGTGTCGTCCAACCGCGAACTGCTCGAGCAAGCACGCCAGATGGCGCAGTTTCTACGAGACCAGCCACAGGGTTATCTGGCCGCCTACCGTCTGATGCGCTGTGTACGCTGGGATACCTTGAGCGAAGTGCCGCCGCACGAGGTCGGCGGCAAGACGCACTTGGTCGCACCACGCACGGAGTTACGCGCCCAGCTCAAGCGTCTATTGCTGCAAAAGCAGTGGCCGGAGCTGCTGGCTCGCGTCGAGGCGGCGTTTGCCGAAGGCGCCAATCATTTCTGGCTGGACCTGCAGTATTTTGCCTTTACAGCCCAGGAGCAAGCGGGTGGCGACTATGCGGCAGTGCGCGATCTGGCCGCCACCGACTGCGCCCTGATGCTCGAGCGTTTGCCCGGTCTCGACCAACTCGCGTTTGCCGACGGCTCGCCTTTTGCCAGCGACTCCACGCGGGAATGGATTGCGCGCTACGCCACGGTGCGCGACGTGGAGCGTGGCGAAGTCGTCGCTCCGGTCAGCGTTTCATCGACTGAGTTCGATTGGGCCGAAACCCAGGCGCAAGCGTTCGAGTTGGCCGCGCAGCAAGGACTCGATGTCGCGCTCGGGTGGCTGCAACATTTGCCCGCGCAGGACGGCGAGCGCGATCGTTTTCTACGGCAACGGGTGATGGCACATCTGGCCGAGCAGCTTGATCGAGGCGATACGGCGCTGCATTTGCTGTCCACGCTCGACAGCGCCACTCAGCGCTTCCAACTGGCCAGTTGGGAGCCGTCGCTCGCCTTTGAAACCAAGCACCATCTGTTACGCCTGCTTAAAGCCCGTCTGGTCCGCAAGGATGCCGACAAACCGAGCTTGCTTCAGCGCATCGACGGCTTGATGGGCGAGCTGACCGCCATCGACCCGGCACGCGCGGTAACACTCATCTAAGCGCTACGAGAGAATCCACGCATGAACAACCCGACCCAAGACAACGAGATTCTGCGCTATTACGAAGCCGAAATGCGCTACCTGACAGAAGCCGGTAAGGAGTTCGCCCAGGCCTTCCCGGATCGCGCCGGCATGCTCAATGTCGACCGCATCGGTGAACGCGATCCGCATGTCGAGCGGCTCTTTGAAGGTTTCGCGTTTCTGATGGGGCGCTTGCGCCACAAACTCGACGATGCTTTGCCCGAATTGACCGAAGGCTTGGTGAGTATGCTCTGGCCGCACTACCTGCGGATGATCCCGTCGCTGTCGATTCTCGAATTGAGGCCCTCATATGGCAAGCTGACCAGCCGCCAGACACTGGCTCCAGGCTTGGAGGTTATGTCCGAACCGATTTCGGCGGCGCTGTCATCTGCCACGGGTGTTAACTCGTCGGGCCAAACTGACGCCACCGTGGCTTGTATCTACCGCACCACACAGGCGATCGACATCTATCCGCTGCGCCTGACCGAAGCACAAGGGTATGCACGCGAGGACGGCCGCTCGGTGCTGCGCTTTCGGCTGGAACTGGACCCGGCGGCACAGCGCGAGCAACTGCATGTGCCGCATTTGCGCTGGTACCTGCACGCCGAGCGGCCGGTCGCGCTCGCGCTGTATGCGGCGCTCACGGCCGAGCCGTTGGCGCTCCAGGTGCGTGTGCCGGGGTTTCCTTCGGAGCGTCCTGGAGCCCCCTATAGCATGCCGGGCTTGCACTTCGAACCCGCCGGTTTCGCCGCCGACGAGCGCCTATGGCCGAAAGCCGACAACGCGTTTGGCGGCTACCAGTTGTTGCTCGAATATTTCACTTTCCCGGAAAAATTCATGTTCGTGGATTTGGTCGGTCTCGACCTTCAGGCGCTCCCCAAGACGGCTCCGTACTTCGACGTCGAGCTGGTGCTGGAAAAAGCCTATCCCGACGATCTGCGTTTCTCCGCCGACAATGTGCGCTTGTACTGCACACCGATGATCAATCTGTTTCGACTCGAAGCCGATCCGATTACCGTCAAGCAGTTCGAAACCGAATATCGTGTGCACGCACCCAAACAGCATGGCGACCACGCCGAGGTATATTCGGTCGATAGCGTTCAGGGTTACGAGCCGGGTACCGGCATGCGTTTCGAATACGCCCCGTTCGCTGCGTTTCGCCATCGCGGCGGCATGCTGCGCCATGAGATGCCGGAGCGTTACTTCCATACGCGCATGCAGCGCGGCCCGTCCGGGCGCTTCGATACTTGGCTGGTGCTGGGCGGCCAGGTCTGGGAACAGCAGGATGCCTTGCCACAGGAAGTGTTGTCGCTGTCCGTCAGCTGCAGCAACGGCATGCTGCCGCGCAAGGGCTTGCGCGAAGCCGGCATGACGCGGATGGGCGACGGCTTCACCCATATCGACTCGGTGCGCAACCTGACGGCGCCGACCCAGCCGGTGTACCCGCCGACCGGTGACCGCTTTCATTGGCGGGTGCTGTCCCATCTCGCCCCGAACTACTTGTCCTTGCTCAACGCGGAAATTCTGCGCGGCAGTCTGGCGCTCTACGACTGGACCGAGGGCGAGTTGAACAAACGCCGCATCGAAGCCATCGTCGATCTACGGCATCGCGTGCTGCAAAAACTGCTCAAAGGCGGTCTGCAACGCGGCGTCGAAATCGAGGTGACGCTAGACAGTACCCGCTTCGCCGGCGACGGAGATGTTCAATTGTTCGGCGCGATGTTGAACCGTTTCTTTGGCTTATACGCGACGCTCAACCTGTTCACCAAGCTGGTGATCGTCTCCCAGCCGAGCGGCCGGCGCATCGAATGGCCCGAGACCAAGGCGGAGGGCGCGCCGTTTTGAACGAACCCAGCGTGAACCGACTCAAGATGAACCGACCTCAGCGTTATGTGCCGGAACAAGTATTCACCGTTGATGCGGACCGACCGCTGTTGCCGACGTTGTTGGTCAACGCGCCGGAGATACATTTTTTTCGGTTTTGCGAACTGCTGGAACTGGCGGCGCCCGAGCATCCGCTTTTGGGCGGCGCAGATACGCCCGCCACCGACCCGGTGCGTTTTCGTTCGCGGGCGCGACTTGCGTTTCCGAACCGCGAAATCGATGCGGTCGAATTTGATCGGGATCACCCAGGCGCACCGCCAACGGTACGGACCACGTTTCTCGGGCTATATGGCACGGATGCCCGGATGCCGTCCTATTTTGTCGACGAGGTCGCTCTGAATCGCGACGGGGCCGAGCACTTGGCCGGGTTTCTCGATCTATTTCATCACCGCGTGGTGACGCAGGATTACCGCATCTGGCGCAAGTACCGCTATCCGGCGGGCTTCAAGAGCATCACAGGGAATGACATCTCGCACGAGCTGCTGAGTCTGGTCGGCCTCGGCATGGACTATTCGGATATTGCGCAAGCCGTCGGCACCCGCCAGTTGCTGGCGATGCTCGGGCTGGCCTGCCAGAAGACACGCACGGCCGAGGGGCTGGCGGGGGTGCTGCAACACGCCGTGCCGGATGCGCGGATCAGCGTGGAAGAGTGTTTTCCGGTGTGGGTGAATACCGAAGGCTATCAGCAGACTCCGCTGGGCGAGAATTGTTTGCTTGGTCGCGGTTTTTACGATCGCGCCAATACCGTGCGTATCGCAATTACACCGCAGCTACGCGAATCGGTACTCGACTTGATGCCGGGACAGCTTAAGCACCGTGCGGTGATCGCGCTGCTGCGCTTTTACCTGGCGCATGAGGCTCAAGCCCATTTGGAACTGCAGGTGCGACCGGAACTGATGCCGGCGCCGGTATTGAATTCGAATCAGGTCTGTCTCGGCTACACCACCCAATTGCCGCGGCTGCGCGCATCCGGCTCGGTGGACCGGGCAGGCGCTCTGACACGAGTACAACTGGGCGTCTGGGCAGCAAGCCATGACGGCAACGCCCCTGCACACACTACACATGAACCAACGACATCTTTGTAGGATAAATGGATGATGAAACACATGAAAGAGCGGATCACTACGCCGATGAAACAGCCGTTTCGATGCTGCGTTGCAGCGCTGTTCGTATTGATGCTTAACGGTTGCGGAGTGGGGCAGAGTATCAAGGACAGTACGGTAGACGCGGCCAAATGGGCCTTCACGACCCAGGTCAAAACAATGAACCTGGACCTCGTCAGCCGCGCGTCTTTAAACGCAAATGGTTCCGGGCAATCGTTATCGACGGTGGTGCGCATCTATCAATTAAAGACCCCGCAAGCTTTCGAGAAATTGAATTATGCGCAATTGCAGACAAATGATCTCGCCGCGCTGAAGGCCGACGTATTAAGCACCCGGGATGTCGTACTGCGGCCCGATTCCAGCGCCAGTATCAGTGATGCCATGAATGACGCTGCCGAGTATGTGGGCGTCGTGGCATTTTTTCGAGGTAAGGGAAAAAATTCGACCTGGAAACTACTTGTGCCCAAGGCGCAATGGAAACAGACCGACCCTGTGAAAATCGAGGTGCAAGACAACAGCTTGCAGTCGTTTGGAGCAACGCCGGAGTCGATCAAGCGGGATGTGCCGCTACAGAGCACACCGACCGCAAAGTCAGCAACGGCACCCAGTCATGACATGCAGACAGGATGAGGGCCGCTTGCCGTGGTACGAGATGATTCGGTGTGACGCAACGTTTCACGCACCGGCAAAATTGACGCCTACTTGCAGTTCAGGAGTGTGGTTTAGCGTAACGGCACTATTTAGCCGTTTTCGCGCATACTATGCTCTGATAGAAATGAGGAAAGCCTAATGCCAGATTCGGCCCAACTGATACTAGAATTGAGCAATGAATTGTCCGAGATTTCGCGCTTAACCGATTCGGTTGACGAATTTTGCGCTCAACATCACGTGTCCGGGCAGTTGGCGTTTAATCTCAAGCTGGTGCTGGAAGAAGTGGTGGTGAATGTGATCCATTATGCTTATACCGATTCCGATATCGGCGCGCACCGCATCCATGTTAGTCTGACCCTAAGCAGGCAGCAGGTCGAGGGTGAGGTGCGCGATAACGGCCGCGCCTTTGATCCGCTGTGCATGGCGGCGCCCAAACTCGATCTAGATCTAGAGTCACGCGAAATCGGCGGACTTGGCATCCATTTTTTGAGAAAGTTGATGGACGAGGTGATTTACACCAGGAACAATAATGAAAATTGCCTGCGTTTCGTCAAACAAATGGTGTAAAACCGTAAAGGCGATAGCTGCTCTTCGCACGCGCTGCGTGCTTAGCCGATGAATTTGGAATCATGATGACAAGCAATTACGAAACGCTGGGCAATGTCCTCATCGTCAGCCTGCAGGGCAAGCTTAACAGCAGCAATGCGGCTCAGGTCGAAGCCGAAATTCTGCAGCACATCAGCCGGGGCGTGAACCAGTTATTACTGGATTTAGGCGAGCTCGATTACATCTCCAGCGCCGGTTTGCGCGTGGTGCTGGTGACGGCCAAGCGCCTCAAACAGTCTGCGGGGATTTTGGTGCTATGCGGTATACAAAATCCGATACGCGAAGTCTTTGAAATCAGCGGTTTTTTGAATATCCTGAACGTAGCCGATACGCGCGAACATGCCCTGCAGCGCTTCGATCAAGCAGCATAGTATATTCAGTGTCATGTTGTGGTAACCGTAACTCTGTATAGCAATACAGCACGGCGATTCATTTCTTTGATTATGGTTAACACTGATTAGAGTTCGACTCTAGGTACGATGTCGCCCTGTGGTTTATTTTCAGATCCTAAGTATGGATCGGAATTGACCCAGGCGAGTTGATCTAAGGCAACTAAGCTTAATTGATTTGCAATAGATTTCGCCAAGCTGCTATTCTTTCTTGCAGAAACTCTCAGGCGGATTGAGCTTGGTTTGAGCTCTGCGCTTGGGCTCTCATTAATCAGGAGAAAAATTATGGCATCCGATGGTTCCGTAGCACCAAAAGAACGCGTCAATATTGTGTACCGTCCGGCCACCGGGGATGCCAAATCCGAAGTTGAGTTGCCGCTAAAATTGCTGGTTATCGGTGATTACACACTGCGCGAAGATGAAACGCCGATCGAAGAAATGAAGCCAATCAATATCGACAAGGACAATTTCAACGATGTCCTGAAAGCCCAAAAACTCTCGCTCGATTTGGCCGTGCCGGACAAACTGGACGCCAAAGCAGCACCGGACGCGATGCTGGCCGTGAATATGACCTTCGATTCCATTGATGATTTTTCACCCGATGCCATCGTCGACAAAGTCCCTGAATTGCGCCAAATGATTGCCTTGCGCGACGCGCTCAAAGCATTGAAGGGCCCCTTGGGCAACATCCCGGACTTCCGCAAAAAAGTACAAGAATTAATCGAAGATGAAGGTGTGCGCGCGCGTTTGCTGACCGAACTCGGCATCCAAGACAAGTAATTTCCTATCGGGGAACGAATATGAGTGACGAACAGAAACAGCCAGCCGCACCTGCAGCCGCGGATGCCGCGGCCGGTAATTCATTGCTCGATCAATTGATAGAATCGGCGCGTATCAAACCGGGCGACGAAGCCTATTCGATTACCAAGCAAGGGATTCAGGCTTTTATTTCGCAATTACTGGAACCCCAGCATGCGGTAGAGCGTATTACACAGGGGACCGTCGACAGCATGATCGCCGACCTTGACCAAAAGCTTTGCGCGCAAGTCGATTCGATCCTGCATCACGCCGATTTCCAAAAAGTAGAGTCGGCATGGCGCTCGCTTAAATTCCTGGTCGACCGCACCAACTTCCGCGAGAACGTCAAAATCCAGATGCTCAGCGTCAGCAAGAGCAAGCTGCTGGACGATTTCCAGGATGCGGCGGACATCACGAAATCAGGTTTATACAAAAACCTGTACACGGCCGAATATGGTCAGTTTGGTGGCCAGCCTTTCGGCGCCATTATCGCCAATTATGAGTTTGGCCCGGGCACCCAGGATATCAAGCTGCTGCAATATGCGGCCAGCGTCTCGGCCATGGGGCACGCGCCGTTTATCGCCGCGACCGCACCGCAATTTTTCGGCGTCGATTCTTACGACCAATTGCCGAATTTGAAGGACCTGGCGTCGATTTTCGAAGGCCCGCAATTCGTCAAATGGAATGCCTTCCGCGAAACTGAAGACGCGCGTTATATCGGTTTGACGCTGCCGCATTTCTTGCTGCGCGTGCCGTACGGCGCGGATACCGTGCCGGCCAAGAAATTCAATTACAAAGAAGATGTCTCCGGCGGCAATAGCCAGTTTCTATGGGGCAATGCGGCCTTTACCTTTGCTTCGCGCCTGACCGAAAGTTTTGCCGATTACCGCTGGTGCGCCAACGTGATCGGCCCGCAGGGGGGCGGCACGGTCAGCGATCTGCCGGTGTATACCTATGAATCCATGGGTGAACTGCAGAACAAGATTCCGACCGAAGTGTTGATTTCCGAGCGTCGTGAATTCGAGTTGGCGGAGCAGGGCTTTATGGCGCTGACGATGCGCAAGAATAGCGATAACGCGGCGTTTTTCTCGGCCAATTCCGCGCAAAAACCCAAGTTCTTCGGCAACAGCAAGGAAGGCAAGGAAGCCGAGCTCAATTACAAGCTCAGCACGCAATTGCCCTATATGTTTGTGGTCAGCCGCTTGGCCCATTACATCAAGGTGATTCAACGCGAAAACATCGGTACCTGGAAAGAGCGCGGCGATCTGGAAAGCGAACTCAACACCTGGATTCGCCAATACGTGGCCGACATGGATAACCCGGCTGAAGGGGTGCGTAGCCGTCGTCCCTTGCGTCAGGCTGAAATCGTGGTGGCCGACGTCGAAGGCGATCCGGGCTGGTATCGCGTCGACTTGAAGGTACGCCCGCATTTCAAATATATGGGCGCATCGTTCACGCTGTCGTTGGTCGGCAAATTAGAAAAGAAATAGTTGTATAAAGCTGACAGAAATGCCTCGTGTTTCAGTTGTAACACAGGCGGGATTTTCTGAAACGAGGTAGTAACACAGCCCCTTCAATATGTGCAACATGCGCAGTGCGAAACAGGGCTGGGCAAACGCACCGGGACCGATGGGTTCCGGTGATTTAAGCAGAGGATCGAGCCACGCGGTTTTCGATCCGACTTAATCGAAATATAAACCAGATTTTTAAAGGAAAATATTATGCCAATGCCATGCTACCTCCTCCTTGACGGTCAAAATCAAGGAAAAATCGAAGGTTCGACCAAGGTTAAAGGTCACGAAGGAAAAATTCTCGTGCAAGCGGTCGATCACATTATTGAAATTCCGAAGAGCCCGCAAACCGGTCTGCCTACCGGCAAGCGCGTCCATTGTCCGATGACCATCACCAAGGAAATCGACAAGTCGTCGCCCAAGCTGTTCCAGGCGCTGACCTCCGGCGAACAGATGAAAGACGTGACGCTGGAGTATTACCGTATTTCGCCCAAAGGCACGGAAGAGAAGTATTACACCGTCAAGCTGTCGAACGCGATCCTGACCAATATCCGATCCTGGACGCCGAACTGCCTGGCCGAGAAGAACAAGCAAATGGGCCATATGGAAGATGTGGCGTTCACCTACGAAAAAATTACCTGGACCTTCGATCCGGATGGTATTGAGGCTGAAGACTCCTGGCTCGCGCCTAAGTCCTAAGCGGTGCTTGAGCGGGGCCGGTCATGAGAGAGCGTCGACTGCTTGAAAGAATCGCCAGTTGGGAGGTCGGTGATCAACGCACCAACCAGACCCAGGTGGATATTCTCGTGCACTCGGTGATGAATCATCTGGCCCGCTTGCTCAATACCCGGCAAGGCAGTGTGCAAATCGACCCGCTGTTCGGCGTGCCCGATTTCACCAACCTTGCCGGGGGGATGGCTGCAGGTTCCACGCGTGAAATCGAAGAAGAAATCCGTCGCATGGTGCTCAAGTATGAACCGCGCATCAAATCGCCGAAAGTCATACTGAACCGCGAAGAGACTGATGTGCTATCGATCCGATTTGCGCTGGAGGGCACGCTGGAAGTCGACAATCGCGACATACCTTTGCAGATTTCAACCACCGTGGGCGCCAATGGCCGGGTGAACATCACCTGACTTAAATAGTTTGCCTCTCTAAAATTCGGCTATACGAGCATGTTCAATCAATATTACGAAAATGAGTTGAACAAGCTGAAGAGCTTGGCCGTCGAATTCGCACAAAATAATCCCGCGCTCGCGCCCATGTTGTCTGGCTCTTCGGCCGACCCCGATGTCGAGCGCTTGCTGGAAGGCGTGGCTTTTCTGACCGGCTTGACGCGGCAAAAACTCGATGATGAATTTCCCGAGTTCGTGCAAGAGCTGGCGAATTTATTGTTCCCGCATTATCTGCGCCCGGTCCCGGCTTCCACGCTGATCAATTTCGCGCCCAAGGGGCCGCTGACTGAAACCGTACGGATCGCGGCCGGCACCGAACTGGCGTCTCTGCCGGTGGACGGCACACCGTGCTTGTTTCGTACTTCGTATGATCTCGACGTGCAGCCGCTGCAACTGACCGAAGTCAATGTACTCAGCTATGCGGGTACCGCGCCGGTGCTGATGATGGACTTCGAGTTGCAAGGATTGGAATTGGCGCAATGGCAGTCGGACAGTATTCGCCTGTTTCTGAGCGGCGGCTATGCGGAAGCGGCCAAACTGCTGTTGCTGCTGACCAATCATGTACGCAATGTGCGGATCTCCAGCAGTGACGGCGAACATTTCGAACTGGGGCCGAAAGGCTTACGCGCATCGGGTTTCGATCGCGAATTACTGCCTTATCCGAGCCACGCTTTTAGCGGCTTTCACAATGTGCAGGAATTTTTTGTGCAGCCGGAAAAATTTCTGTTTATCGATATTGAAGGGCTGCAACGCTGGAAGGCGCGCGGCAAGGGTTCGAGTTTCAGCGTATTTATTACCTTGGACTCGATGCCTGCCTGGATCCCGGAAATTCGTACCGACAGTTTTATACTGAACGTGGTACCGGCCATCAATCTATTTCCGCATGCGGCCGATCCTATCAGTCAAGAACACCGCGTCACCGAATACCGGGTGGTGCCGGAAGGCCGGAATCGCCAGCATTACCAAGTCTATGCCATCGATCAGGTGGTCGGCTACCAGCAGGGCGTCGCCAAGGAAAGGCTTTACCAACCGTTCGGCATGTTCCGACACGACGGCCGTGGCGCCAAGCTCAGTTATCGCACCACACAACGCGCGGCTACCGTCGGTCGTGGTAATGAAGTGTATTTGTCAGTGAACTATCCGCCGGGGGAAGTGCCTTTGCCGGAGACGCTTTCGATCCGTATCACCTGCACCAATCGTTCGCTGCCGGAAAGCTTGAAACTCGGCGACATTAGCCAGCCGACCAGCACCTCGCCCGATCGCATGAGTTTTCAGAATATTCGCCCGGTCGCGCCGGCGCTGAATCCGCCGGCCGGCGAAGCCCTGTTATGGCGCCTGATCTCGCATGTGTCATTAAATTTTCTGTCGGTCGCGAATGCCGAAAATTTGCAGGCGATGCTCGGTCTCTATGTATTTTCCGATCGGCAGGAGCAGGGACCGGAACTGGCCAACCGCCGTCGCATCGAGGGTATCCAGGAGGTGCTGGCCACCCCTGAGACACGGCTAATTGGCCGCGGCAGCATCTTGCGCGGCCAACGGATACGCATCAAATGCCGGCAGGATTTTTTCGCCGGCATAGGCGACATGTATATGTTCGGGTGCATGCTGGAACGCTTCCTCGGCGATTATGCCGGCATCAATTCCTATACCCGCGTCGAACTCGAAGACGCTATTTCAGGGACTGTCTTTAAATGGCCGCCGAGACTCGGACAACAGCCGCTCCTGTAAGAGAGTTACTGCTCGCCAAAGGCGAGCGTTACTCCTATTTTCAGGCCGTGCGCCTGCTGCGCCTGTTTGACCGTAACACCGGCTCGCGCCAGGAAAACCTGCGGGTGCGGCCCAAGCTCGGGCTCGGTTTTCCCGAGAACGATATTGACAGTATCGAGCCGCTGCCGCAGGGCGGCTATCGAATTACCGCCAACTTCTTCGGCTTGTATGGTGTAGCGTCGCCGCTGCCGACCTATTACACCGAAGATCTTTTCGAAGAAGAGCGCGAAGGGCGTCACGTTACACGGGAATTTCTCGACATCGTGCATTACGCGATGTACCCCTTACTGTTCGACGCCTGGTCCAAATACCGCCTGCAACAACGCATCGTCGAAGACGAGGATGCGACGGCGCTGAATCACCTATATGCGTTTGTCGGCCTTGACGATCCCGAGTTGCGCGTCGATTTGTTGCCGGGCAGCGCCGAGTTGCTGCGTTATGCCGGCCTGCTCAATCAGCGCCCGCGCTCCGTGCTCGGCTTGAAAACCATGCTGGCCGATGCTTTTCCAGACGCGCAGGTGTTCATCGAATGTTGCGTGCTGCATACCTTGACGATCCCCGCCGACCAGCAGTGGAGTCTCGGTCGCCAAGGGCATTGCCTGGGCGAGGACGCTTATCTGGGCACGCAAATCGACGATTACGGCAGCCATATCAAGATCAAATTGTCCGATGTGCCGCAGTCCTTATTTCATCAATTATTGCCGGGCGCGGCCGGGCACGAACGGCTGCGTTTCTTGACGAAGTTCTATTTGATCGACCCACTCGATATCGATGTGGAAATCAATTTACGTCATGAAGATGCGCGCGCGGCGCGCACCGGTCGTGCTCAATGGTCGCGCCTGGGGCTCGATACCTGGTTGATTCCCGAGCAGGCGCACCAAGCCACCCGGGTCCAGTTCAGTTTGTAGTTCTTTTGCCGGATTGAGTCATAGATTACAAGGAGAGTTACCATGCTGCTCGTCGAACTGAAGCCTCTGGTGGGCCGCCTCAACCCTTATTGCAAACAAGCGCTGGAGGATGGCGTCGGCCTGTGCGTGTCGCGCGGCCATTATGAAATCACCGTCGAACATTTTTTGGTCAAATTATTCGACGACATCCAATCCGATATTCCCTTGATGCTGCGCCAGCATGAAATCGATGCACCGCAGGTTAGGCGCGGCGTTGAATTATCGATCGAAGATATGCGCAGCGGCAATGCCGGGCGCCCGGCCTTTTCGCCGCTGCTGCTGGAACTGCTGCAAGACGCGTGGCTGATTGCCTCGGTCAATCTGCACGAGACGCGGATTCGCTCCGGCGCCGTGCTGCTGGCCTTCCTGGCGCGCGCCACCTATTACGCTACCGGCGATTACGCGACGCCGCTGCGCGCACTGAACCGCGAAAGCTTGCTGGGCACCTTCAACCAGACCTGCGGCGCGTCGATCGAAGAGTCGGCCGGTGCGGCCGACGGCGGCACCGGCGCACAAGCCGGCGCGGCTGCAAGCGGCGAAGGCAGTGCAATAGCGCGCTTTTGCGAAAACTTTACCGACAAGGCGCGGGCCGGCAAGATCGATCCGGTCTTTGGCCGCGATATGGAAATTCGTCAGATGGTCGATATTCTGGCGCGTCGCCGCAAGAACAATCCCATCTGCGTGGGCGATCCGGGCGTGGGTAAAACCGCCGTGGTCGAAGGCTTGGCGCTGCGTATCGTCGATGGCGATGTCCCCGATTCGCTCAAAGACGTCACCATCCTCGGCCTCGATATGGGCTTGCTGCAGGCGGGCGCGAGCGTCAAAGGCGAATTCGAAAATCGCTTGAAGGGCGTGATTACCGAAGTCAAAGCCTCGGCCAAACCGATTATTCTATTTATCGACGAAGCCCATACGCTGATTGGCGCAGGCGGGCAGGCCGGCACCTCCGACGCGGCCAATTTATTGAAACCCGCGTTGGCGCGCGGCGAGCTGCGCACCATCGCCGCCACCACCTGGGCCGAGTATAAGAAATATTTTGAAAAAGATGCGGCATTGGCGCGCCGTTTCCAACTCGTGAAACTCGATGAGCCGGATCTGGCCACCGCAGTGCTGATCCTGCGCGGCTTGAAGGAAAAGTACGAGGACGTGCATGGGGTGGTGATGCGCGACGACGCGATAGTCGCCGCCGCCGAATTGTCGAGCCGTTATATTACCGGCCGCCAGTTGCCCGACAAGGCTGTCGATTTGCTCGACACGGCGTGTGCGCGTGTCAAAGTCTTGCAAAGCGCCAAACCCGATGTGCTGGAAGACAAGGAACGCAAGATCCAAGCGCTGGAGCGCGAAAAAAGCGGCCTGACACGCGATCACGACAATCAGCAACCGGTCGACATGGTGCGCCTGGCCTCGATTGACGATTTGCTGGCGACACTGGCGACAGAGGCCGATGCCTTGCGCGCCATCTGGCAGGAACAAAAGGCCGCGGCGCAGACCTTGCTGGCCGCACGCGCGGCACGCCAGCAGGCCAAGGCTGCAGGTGTACCGCAAGCCGAACTCGATAGCCTGGCGGAACTGATTGCTAGCGCCGGCGTCGCGTTCAAACTGGCGCAGGGCACGCAACCGCTGGTGCGTGTCGATGTCGACCCCGACGTGGTCGCCAAGGTTATTTCGGACTGGACCGGCATCCCAGTCGGCAAGATGTTGCGCGATCAGGCCGAGAGCGTGATGCGCATGGCCGATACGTTGAATGCACGAATCCGCGGCCAGGAGCATGCGATGCATCAAATCGCGGAAGTGCTGAAGACTGCCAAGTCGGGTCTGAAAGACCCACAGCAACCGATGGGTGTGTTCCTGTTGGCTGGGCCGTCCGGCGTCGGCAAGACGGAAACGGCGCTGTCCGTGGCCGACATTCTGTTTGGCGACGAGAAATCGACCACCGTCATCAATATGAGCGAGTTCCAGGAAAAGCACAATATCAGCCGCCTGATCGGCTCGCCCCCGGGTTATGTCGGTTATGGCGAAGGCGGTGTGCTGACCGAAGCGGTGCGTCAGCGTCCCTATTCGGTGGTGCTACTCGATGAAGTCGAAAAAGCCCATCTCGATGTCTTAAACCTGTTCTATCAGGTGTTCGACAAAGGCATGCTGTCGGACGGCGAGGGCAAGGAAATCGACTTCTCCAATACCGTGATTTTCCTAACCTCGAATCTGGCCACCGACGTCATCACCGAAATGACAGCTGGCGACGAGGTGCCCGATGCTGCGACGTTGCTGGCTGCCGTGCGGCCGATCCTGTCGAATCACTTCAAACCGGCGCTGTTGGCGCGCATGACGGTGATTCCGTATTTCACGCTGGCCCAGGACGCACTGGCCGGCATCGTACGGCTGAAACTCGACAAAATCGTGCAGCGTCTGGCGCATAACAACAAGATGCGTTTTAGCTACAGCGACGCGGTGGTCAAACAGATCGCCGCGCGTTGCACCGAAGTGGAAACCGGCGCACGCAATATCGACTTTATCTTGCGCGGCAATGTGATGCCGCTGATGTCGCAGGAAATTCTGTCGCGCATGAGTAGCGAAAAAGCGCCTGCTGATATTGCTTTGGATGTCGATGCGACTGGGGAGTTTACGGTGAGCTTCGAGAACTAAAAAAACAATGATCCGATAAGCACCATCGCTAAGCATGATCTGTACCGCGGCAGCCGATGTTACAGCTGTAACTGGATTGACACCGAGCAGTAAGGCGGCCACGCCAGAATGCAATAAAACCAGACAGGGGATCCAGCATGGCTTCGTTATCCAATCGGCTTTTTGCCAACAAGCGTTTTGACTTCAACTCCAAGGCTTTTGGCGAGAGCAAATTTGCCGTCGTCACAATGGAAGGCTTTGAAGCGATTTCGCAGCCGTTTCGCTTTACGCTGACGCTGGTGTCCGACGATGCCTCGATCGATTTCGACACCATGCTGCAAAACCCGGCCACCTTCCGCATCTATGCGCCGGACGGCGCAAGTTCCACCCCGTATCACGGCATATTGGCCGAGTTCGATCAATTGCACCGCGCCGATGGTTATGTGTTCTATCGCGCGGTACTAGTACCGCACCTGTGGCGTTTGTCTCAGTATCGGATTTCCGAGGTTTACCTCAATGAGCAATCAATTTCGACCACGCTGGAAGCCGTGCTTAAAAACGGCCGGCTGACATCGGCCGATTACGAGCTGAAACTGATGGGCACTTATCGGCCGCGCAGTTTCGTGTGCCAGTATCAGGAGCCTCACCTCGATTTTCTATCGCGCTGGATGGAAAAGGAGGGCATGTACTATTACTTCGACCATAGCGGTGACAGCGACAAGCTGATCGTACTCGACAACCGCACCATGCACGACGCGCAGGCGACACGCATCAATTACCGTCCGGGCGACCAGCTCGATACCGGCAGCTCGCCCGACTCGGTGCAGGATTTCGTCTGCCGCCAGCGTCCCTTGCCGAACCAAGTGGTGTTGCAGGACTTCAATCACCGCAAAGCCTCCTTGACCTTAAAGGCCGAAGCGATCGTGTCGGATTCCGGCATTGGCGAGGTCATGCTGTACGGCGAGAACTTCCGCGATTTGGAAGAGGGTAAGCGTTATGCAAAATTACGCGCCGAAGAAATCATCTGCGGCGGCAAGGTGTTTTCAGGCGAGTCGACCGCCGTGGGTCTGCGCAGCGGATATTTTGCAGAACTGTCGCGGCACTATCGCGAAGATTTCAACGGCACATACTTGATCACCGAGATTCATCATCAGGGCTCGCAGGCCGGCGCGCTGCTGACCGGTATTCAAAGCCAATTCAATGAATCGGGCGCCAACGCCGAGACTTCCTACCACAATAGTTTTCGTGCGATTCCGGCGACGGTGCAGTTCCGCGCCGAACGCGTCACGGCTAAGCCGCGTGTGTCCGGCACCATGAGTGCCACGATCGACAGCGAAGGCAGCGGTGAATATGCGGAGCTCGATGCCTATGGCCAGTACAAGGTGCAACTACCGTTCGATCGGACCGAGAAGAACGCCAACAAAGGCTCGGCCCGAGTACGTATGGCTACGCCGTATTCCGGCAGCGGTCACGGCATGCATTTTCCGCTGCATAAAAACGCCGAGGTCTTGTTGTCGTTTATCGATGGCGACCCGGATCAACCGGTGATACTGGGTGCGGTGCCGAATTCCGATAATGCCAATATCGTCGACCAAAAGAACCCGCACCAAAACAGGCTTAGCACTGCGGGCGGTAACCAAATGGTACTGGGCGACACCAAAGGTAAGGAAGTCGTCTGGCTGCATTCGCCTTTTCATAACAGCACCATAGGCTTGGGCTCGACCGATTCGAAAGGTGGCGGGAGTATCTGGACTAGCACCGCGGGTAGTTCAGAAACGTTAACCGTGGGTGTCAGCAATTCCGTTTACGCAGGGATCAAGAACTCGGTGACCGCATCGTTCGAAAACAGCGTGGCGGCGTCGATCAGTAACAAAATGAGCTTGGGCGCCAGCGTCGGCTTTGCGCTGAGCTCAGATATCGCCTGGAAAGCCGGCCGCAATGTCACGTTGGACGACTCTGAACAGATTTCGCTGAAGACCGAAGCAAAAACCTTGGCGAATAACAGTGTGTGGATCGCGGGTGGTCAGCGGGCGGTGGTCAAGGAAACGCTTGAGGGCGTGAAGACCTTGGTGAAAGGCGCGGTAAAGACGAGTCTGGCGCTTAACCTGGTACTGGCCTTGCAATCGGCTAAAGAAATCACCGACGCCACCGAAACAAAACCTAAGCTCGACGCTTGGTCCCCCGAAAATAGCGGTGTCGGTACCGCACAAGCGATTTTGGGCGGCGTATTGCCGTCGATGCTGATCCATGGTTTGCTTTGGGCCAGTGCAAACTCGATTGCCGAGGCCTCGAAAGAAGCGACCTTTGCCAGCAATATCAAGGTGGATGGTAGTGGTATCGACATGAGTGTCGATGGCATAGGCGAAATTCCAAAGAGCAATGTGCTCATCGAAAAAAAGAAGATATCGCTAGTCTCGAAAGACGCGACCCCAGTTGGCCTGTCCACTTTGGAGGTTGAGCCCGCTACCATCAAATTATCGGCCAACGGCGTGCCTCTTCAAACGAGCAAACTCAGGTTAACGGGGCACAGTGCCAGGCTATACACGAAAAACCCCACCGGCACCGTCAGCTTGAACCACTCGAACGCCTCACTGACTTTAGACGAAACCGGTGCTTCGCTGATATCCAAAACTGCAAAACTGGAACTCTCGCCAAGCAGTGGCGCTGAATTGGGGTTTAACGGCAACGGCGTATCGGTTGATTCAAGCGAGATCACGATCGGATTTGGTATCGGTGTGGCTAAAATGATTTTGTCATCTGCTGCTGTAGAAATCAAACACGCCACCGCGGTCAAGTTGAACGGCGCCTCAGTGAGTGTGGGCGGACAACTGATAAAAATCGGCTAAGCCATGAAAATCTTCAAGCCGGATTCCTTGGCGCTGCTTTACCGCAGCTTCCGCTTCGCGCAACGTAACTCGCTGGCGGTCGGCATGATGGCCGGCTTCCAGGTTGACCACAGCAATCTGGCTGATTTAATGCCGGAAACCGAAATGTGGGCTGCCGTCGCACAAGCGCTGGGCGCGGATGCCATTCTCGATGAGGGCATGCCCAAACCTGTCGGTGAATTCAAAGTCTATGGCGCAGCGCACGCGCCGCATAGCGCCCCTGTCGGAGAACTGGCCGTCAGCGTACGCGTCGGACCACTGAGCAAAACACTAGTGGTAAGTGGCGACCGATATTTCAATGCGCTGGGTCTGGTGTCGGCCGCGCAAGCCTACACACGCATGCCCATTACACCGCAGACTGCGTTCGGTGGCGTCGGCTGTGCCGATAATCCGTTGGGTAAGGGTTTTGCCAAAACCGAGCAGGCCGACGGTACGAGCACATGGCCGTTGCCGAACGTAGAAATCCCGCAATTACGCATTGCCAACCGCGGCGACCGAGCCGAACCTGCAGGTTTCTGGGGCTTCGATGCCACCGCACCGCAACGCCAAAAGCATCTGGGTCAACTCGACGAGCGTTGGCTGAAACGTGATTGGCCCCATTTGCCCGACGACACGCGCCCGGAATTTTTCCTGACAAGCCCGGTGGACCAACGCCTGCCTGCTTACTTTGCCGGCAATGAAACATTGGAAATGCGCAATTTACATCCGCAACGCGCCGTCATCGAGACGCGCTTGCCAAGCTTGCGCGCCCGGTGTTTTATCAATCGCCGCACGGCCGACGGCGGCGAGATCTTCGGCGAAATCGAGGCGCATGCGGAAACAGTGTGGTTATTCCCGGAGCAGGAGTGCGGCATCGTGCTGTATCGCGCATTGGCGGCTGTAGCAGACGATGAGGCCGCCGACGTATTGCATTTGATGGCGGAGTGGGAGACGCAGGAAGCGGCTCCCTTGTTGCTCGAATATTACCGGGAGCTATTTCACAGCCGATTGCCGGTCGTGGCTCAAGCCCCCGACGCACCGGGGTTGACTACTGCGGAGCCGCAAACCATGCAGGCGGCAGTCGCAGGAGCCGGTGTCGCGTCGAATATTGAAGCTGGTGCGGCGGCTGGGGCTGAAGCTGCTTTTGCCTTGACACCCGACATGCTGAAAGTGCAGGCGATGGCTCAGGAGCTGGAGCAGAGCACTCAAGCTTTGATGAAAAAACATGGTGTCACGAATCAAGATCTGGCCCGCGTTTTGGCGCCCGAACCGCCCCGACGTATTCCGTCCTTGGCCGAAGTGGAAAAGATGGCCCAGGACCTGAATGCCGAGACGCGCGAACTGATGCAAAAATACAAGGTTAGCGAGCAGGAACTGGCGGCAATCTTGCGGCAGCCTCCAGACAAACCGGTGCCAAGTCTGGCCGAAGTCAACGTCATGACGCAAGAACTGAAACAGGAAACCCGCGAGAAGATGCAGAAGTTCGGCCTGACTGAAGCCGACGTCTTGCGCACCTTGGAGTCGCGCCCCGAGCAAGCGGAGCTGGTTGCAAGCCTGCGCACCCTCGGCCCTGAACCGGGCCCGCTGCCGCTTGAGTTTCCGACCGTGACGCGGCCGGAGTTTCCGTCTATCGGTCTAGATACAGCCGCGATGGCCGCGACGGCGATACCGCTGCCCACCGCAAAGCCACAGCAAAAACTGACACGTGAAGACGTGATCGCCCGGCATGCCGCAAAAGAAAGTCTGGCTGGCTACGACTTGTCGGGGCTCGATTTAAGCGCGCTCGATTTATCGGCCGCCGATTTTTCCGGTGCCTTGCTTGAGAAAGCTTTGTTCGCCAAGAGCATATTAAAAAGCGCCAACTTTACGCGAGCGTTATTACAAGGAGCTGACTTCAGCAGCAGTGATCTGACTCAAGCCAAATTAATCGAAGTCAGTGCCGGCGCCAGCAAGTTGGCCGATGCCAATTTGCGCGGCGCCGACCTAAGCCAAGCCGATTTCAGCGGCGGTGATTTTTCCGCGGCCCAGTTAAGCGGCGCTAATTTATCGGCTGCGATCTTCGATGGCGCAAAAATGGCCGCGGTCAATGCCTCTGCATGTCAGGCGGCGCAGACCAGTTTTTCGGACTGCGATCTGACCGACGCCAACTTCAGCCGAGCGGGTTTGCAGCAAGCGCGCTTCAACGGCAGCCGGTTGGCAGCAGGCAATTTTTCCGGCGCCCTCTGCGAGCAAGCAGAATTCTACGGCGTACAGGCCCAAAACGCCGTGTTTGCCGACGCAAGCCTGCGTGCTTCGCGTGCCGACGCAAGCAGCCAGTTTCAACAAGCGGTGTTTTTGCGCGCGCAGATTGTGGCGTGCAACTGGGACGGCGCGAATTTGCAGGGCGCGGTTCTTGAAAGCGCCACACTCGATGATACAGATTTCAGTCGAGTGCAAGCGGCAGGCGCGGTGTTTCGCCGAGCTTCGGCCAAAGGAACGAAATTTTCGAAGGCCGATTTAAGCGGCGCCGACTTGGACGCCATCAATCTGTTCAAAGGCTCTCTGCATAAGACAAAAATAGATGGCACCTTGATGCGCGGCGCTAATTTATACGGCGTCGATTTCGAAGGCACGCAGCCGACTATCGCGGCATTGGAGCGCTCCAATATCGACCAGACCATTCTTCAATTCAGACCTCCTGTGATATGAAGCACAGCAAGCAAAAGGGGATAGCGTGAATCAGGAGCAAGTCTTAGCCGCACTGGCAGGCGACAAGCGCGTGAGCGATGCCGATCTGTCGGGGATGGACCTGTCGGGTCGCGACCTATCGGCATGCCGTTTTCAAAACGTCAAGCTGGACGGTGCCAATCTGAGTCGAGCCAATCTGTGCGGCGCCGATTTCCAGCAGAGCAGTTTGCTTGGAAGCAATTTGCAGGAGGCGAGGGCGAGCGAAGCCGGCTTTTCCAACGTCGATTTGAGCGGCGCGAATGCGGCGCAGGCCGATTTCTCGCAAGCCTTTTTCAATGCTTGTAACTTCGCCAAAACCTCTTTGTCCGCCGCGCAGCTGGTGCGTGCCGATACCCACGAATGCACTTTTTCCGGCACCGATTTCAGTCGCGCAAATTTAAATCGCTGGACCGTGATGGACACCGATCTAAGTAGCGCAATTTTTGCGCACGCCTCTTTATTGCAGGCCTATCTAAAAGGCTGCGTACTCGGCGCCCAAGACTTTCGTACTTGCGATTTGACCATGACGATTTTCAATGGTGCGCAACTGCAAAAAGCGAACTTTAGCGGCTTGGCGCTCGATCGCACTAGTTTTATGGGCGCACAGCTGCAAGGCGCCATCCTGGCCGGCGTACGGGGCACCTACACCGCCTTGATCGAAGCGCAATTGGTGCAAGCCGATCTGCGCGACGCTGCGTTTGAAATGTCCGATGCCGGAAAAGCCGATTTCAGCGGCGTGCAGGCGGACGGCATACGCTGGAACAAGTCGGTGCTGCAGTCAACCGTCTGGCATCGCGCCTCGCTGAAAAAGGCGCAACTGATTTATTGCGATTTATCGCATGCGGACTTCTCAGATGCAGATTGTTCGCAAGCCAATCTGGATGGTGCAAATGTGCATGCCATCCAACAAAAGAATACGCGTTGGGACGGCGCGCAATTAAATGCAGTCCGGCCGACCGATGCGGCTCTGGAGCGTGCTGAACAATGGCAGGCTCGGTAAACTAAATTTGATGAAGGATCTATGATCATGAAAAATAAACTGCTTTCCATGTCGCGCCCAGGAACCAACCCCGCCGTTGGCTTGGTGTACGCGACCGTCACCGGCCGTGCCGATAAATGGTTTTTCCTGAATGCCGCCGAAGCGACGGTCGAGCGTGCTTTGCGTGCCGACAGTTGCTTGATCGAACCCGATTGCGGCGATACCGTATTGGTCTGTAAAGGTGGCGCCATGGGCGCCAATACCACATCGTATATTCTGGCGGTACTGGTGCGTGCCGAAGCCGCCAGCGCCTCGTTGATACTGCCGGGCGGCGTCGCCCTGAATACCGACCGCGGCAATCTGCAGGTTAATGCGGTGCGGGTCGAACTCAACGCCAGCGACAGCGTTGCCCTGGAAGCGCCGACCATTGCCATGTCGGGCTTGAGCGGCCAGCTGAAATTTCATCGACTGACGTCGTCGATACAAGAGGTACAAGCCAGCTTCGGCGTCGTCAACACCTTGGCGCAAAGCGTTACCTCAACCATCGGCCGACTGGTGCAGAAAACCCGCGACAGTTTCCGCTGGACCGAAAACGTCGATGAGACACGCGCCGGGCGCATGCGGCTGCAGGTCGAGGAACGTTTCCATCTGAAAGCCAAACATGCGACCGTGCTGGCCGATGGCCAGATCAAGATCGACGGCCAAAAAATCGACCTGGGCTAGGAGAACACTATGTTTGCTGTCACCAAACAAGGCGGTCAGTGCATGGGTATGCCCGACGTCTGCAAAACCCCGGCGCCGCCCGCGCCGCCGGTACCGATCCCCTATCCAAATATGGCGATGCCGCCGATGGGCAACCCGGCAACCACGAAGGTGCTAATTTGCGGCATGCCGGCGCTGACCAAGGCGTCGAAAATCACAATCAGCAGCGGGGATGAAGCCGGTGTCGCCGGTGGCGTAGTGTCAGGAAAAAATATGGGACCTGCTGAATTTGTCCTGAGCAGTCTGGTGGTCAAATTCGAAGGTAATCCGGCTGTTCGCCTGGGGGACACGACCAAGCACAACGACGGCAATATCGTGGGCGCGGTGCTGGCGCCAAGTCAATCCGTCGTGATGGTCATGAGCTAAGACCACCCTTGGTGCTGCATGGGACTAGAGTCGGGCACTAAAGCGCAGGCTCTGGGCGACCGCGATCAACTTGCATGGAACCGGAGGCAATATGAAAACAGTCTGGATCAGCGCATTAAGCAAAAATCAGCCGCGCGTGGCTGCGGTATCGGCACACCTGAAACGCTACGGCCTGCAATGCAAGGGCCATTTCTGGACCGATGAGCCCGACAAGCTGGCTTGGCGCGTGGCCCTCGATTCATTGCGCGAGGCGCGTGCCGATCTGTGGCTGATCCTAGCCGACAATGTGGAAATGGCCAAGCCGACCGTGCGTTACGGCTTGACGCTACTGAGCACCGCCTTGCACGCGTCGCTTGGCCCCGGCTGTCCGATCGCCATGCTATGGGATAGTCCGTCCACCTTGGAACTGCCGCCCTTGTTGCAGAATGCGGTTCAACTCGAAGAAGCCTCACCTTCCTGGGCTGCCAAGATCGTCGCCAAGGCCAATCTAACCGCGAAAACTTCGGCGCTAGATTATCGCTTTGAAGTCGTGGGCGACGAGCGCCTCGGTCAGTGGTTTGAAATCGGCCCGCGTACGGGCGGCTGGAATGGTGTGGTATTCGGTGTCACGGGCGCCGACGTCGAAATCGATTTTCAGGCGGTTGGTCCCCAAGGCGGTTTGCCGGAAAAAGCGGTGATCGAATTTCCGCAGCAGGGTTTAAAGCTGCAAGTCGGCAGCCGCGAATTTAGCGCCTGGGCGCTGCGCAACAGCGTCGACTCAAGTTGCTCTTATTACGCACGGGTCAAGGGCTGTCCTACAGCCATTCTGTTTATGCCCTATGCCGATGAAAGCGAGACCGAAGCGACCGTGCTGCAATTGTCCTAATTGTTTGTTTGCAACATCTTTGCAACAGGTTTGACGGAGTTTGGCATCGAGGTGTTATTTAAAGCATAGGATTCCATTTTATTGCTCGCATGTGTTGGAAAATAGCGATGTTACGCAGCCCGGCAATTGCTTTTCGGATGCACGTGTCGGACTATACCGTTGCAGACGGCTCGTCGTGCGTCCGGTACGTTGCATAAGTTAATCGAACAGGGGTAATGCCCACATTAAAAAAGCGGCCTCGCACCGTGACAAAAATAATGCATGCAATGCTGGCTATTCGTGTGAAACGGCTGACTGGCCTGGCACTCCTTGTTGGCGTGCTGATCAGTTCCGGCTGCTCCATGCTCGGCGGCAATACGCGCAAAGACGCGCTGGCTCAGGCAACCTGGCCATTCGCCAATGATGCGGTGATTATCGAAACTCGGGCCGGACCGAGCCTGAATCAGTATGCCGGCGAAGCGCACACGCTCTTGCTCGGCGTTTTCCAAATGAGCGATGCCGAAACATTTCATAAATTGATCGCCGACCCGGCGGCCATTGCGGCCGCGATGGCAAGCGGGCGGGGCGGCGACACCTTTCTACAATTTTCGCGCTATGTCGTGACGCCAGGGCAATGTTCCATGCTGGTCTTGGACCGTGCGCAAAAGGCGAAATTTGTCGGCGTCACCGCAGGCTACTATCAGATGAGTGCGACGGGTTCGGCGCGCTTACTGGAAATCCCTCTAGTGACCACCAGCAAGGGTTGGGTTATCAACACCTACACGACCGCACCGGGGCCGTTGGTGGTCCGCATGAATTTCGGCGCCGAAGCGATACTCGACTCGGAAACCATCAACAAGATGCCGGACAAAGAACAGTTGCAAAGAGCCGTGGCATTGGAGGGCGGCGGCAAGGAAATCAAACTGGACGCAGACGATCTGAACTGCTCGGCAGAATCGTACAAGACCTTAAATAAATAAGCTCGGGAATTAGGCAGCCGTAATGGATGAAAAAAACGCGATCTATTGGCATCAGGGCATGTTTATGCAGCCCCAGCATTTCCAGATGGCTGATCTGCAGGGGCAATTTCAGATCAAGCCTTTGCTGGAAGCCGGCCTGCCGCACTTCTGGGGCGTCGGCGCATTAGAAGTGGTCGACGCCGCGATAGCAAATCGCACGATCGAAATCCGCCGCGCACACCTGCTATTCCCCGATCGCAGCTATATCGAATACCCGGGTAACGCCGCGATTGCGCCGCGCTCTTTCGACACCTCCTGGATCGAAGGTGACAAACCGTTCACCGTGTTCCTCGGTTTGAAAAAGCTGGTCCAGCAGGAAAAAAACGTCACACTGGCCGCCAGTCTCAGTGAAGCTGGAGCCGCCGCCACGCGTTATGCCTCGCTCAGCAACCCGCCCGAAACGCCGGATCTCTATTCTGACGGCCCGCCGGCGCAAGTACTGACGCTGCTCCACGTGGTCAAAATATTCTTTGAAAGCGAAATCGCCAATCTGGGCGAATACGAGTTGATCCCGATCGCACGGCTGGTTCGCGATGGCGATGGGATCAAGCTGTCCGATAGTTTTATTCCGCCCTGCTATATATTGGGCGGCTCGGACGCGTTGCTGCACACGGTCAAGGATGTGCGCGATGAACTGGCGGGGCGCACCCGGCAGCTCCAAGCGAACAAGAGTCCGCGCGAAATGCAAAAAGCCGGGGTGGACGGCAGCGACTTGGTGTTTATGCTGGCGTTGCGCTCGTTAAACCGCATTTGCCCCTATCTATTCCATTTGACCGAGACGCCCCAGGTCCATCCCTGGATCGTCTATGGCGCGCTGCGGCAGTTGATCGGTGAACTCAGCGCCTTTTCCGACCGTTTCAATATGCTCGGCGAGGCCGAAGACGGCAGCCCCGGTTTGCCGCCGTACGATCATACCGAGCTGAGCAAATGCTTTGTGCGGGCGCGGGCGCTGATCAGTTATCTGATGAATGAAATTTCCGTCGGCCCTGAATTTTTGGCCGTCCTCGAATATCACGACGGACAGTACACCGGCGAATTGCCGCATACCTTCTTTGACCGCCGCAATCGCTTTTACTTGGTGGTACGGTCCGCTAAAGATCCCGAATGGCTGGTGCCGTCGGTGTTGCAGGATGCCCGGCTGGCCGCCGGCGACGAGATCCCCGGTTTGATCGCCCATGCGCTGCCGGGTTTGGAGTTGATCCATATGGCCTCGGCGCCGCAAGGTCTGCCGCGACGTGCAGGCGCTTATTATTTCCGCATCGAGCAAGTGAGTCAGTTATGGGACGCCGTCGAGCGCCAAGGCAGCGTAGCGCTGCAATGGCTCGATGCGCCGGAAGATATGAAAGCTGAAATCGTCGTGCTGCGGAGATAGCATGCGACTCATCAATTGTTTTATTCCCTTTTGTGCACGCCTGCAGGCGTTCCAGCGGCACACCGCCGGCGACCCGGCCGGCAGCGATGCAGCGGCGATGACGGCGCAGCTGGATGCGCTGATTGCCGAGGCGCGTCGCAACGCCCATGATGCCGGTCATCTTGAAGCCGACGTCGAACAAGCGTTGTTTGCGATTGCGGCCTGGGCCGATGAAATCCTGATCGCGGCGAACTGGCCGGGGGCCGCGCATTGGCAGCGCAGTTTGCTGCAGCGGCGTTACTTCAATATCAGCAACGCCGGTATCGCTTTTTTTGAACGCCTGGAAAATCTCGGCACGCAGCAACTCGCGGTGCGCGAAGTGTATTACCTCTGTTTGGGTCTGGGGTTTGCCGGCCGCTACGGCTACGATCGCAACCAAAAAGCGCTGACCGATATCAAGCGCGCCAACCTGGCGTGGTTGCTGCAAGGCGACGATGGTTTGCCCGGCGAGGCCGGCCGGCTGATGTTTCCTGACGGTTACGGCGCAATTTCGTCAGAGCCGGTAGCGGCGCGCAAACCCACCGTACGTTGGCACCGTAGATTTTCTTCGCTGGTGCTCTACGCCGTATCGATCTCGCTCGCGGTACTACTGGTCCTTTACGGTATTTATCACACCACCGTCTGGGAAATGGTTAATGCGATTTTGCCGCACATAAGTACATAAGCACATGAAATTACTAGGCGCCGCTGCACTTTGGCTTGTCGCACTCATTATCCTGGCGCTATTGAGCTGGGGGTTGACGCTATACATGGCCTGGCCACTATGGATCGGGGCGGCCGTATTCTTCGGCGTCATCGGGCTTTACTTTCTCGTTAAATTTGTGCGCCGCATGTGGATCGTGATGCGCTCGCGCAGCAAGCTGGCGCAACTATCGAGCACCGGCCCGGCCAGTATCACTCAGCAAGCCACACCTGAAGCGATGCTGACTCGCAAGTGGAAGACCGCGATCGCAACCTTGCGCGGCTCCAGCCTGAAGCGACTCGGCAACCCCTTGTATGTGCTGCCGTGGTATATGGTGATAGGCCGGTCGGGCACGGGCAAAACCACGGCCTTGACGCGCGCGCGCCTGTCTTCTCCGATTCAAAAGGTGAGTCAAAGCGCCAGGGTCGAGCAGACCGTCAATTACGACTGGTGGTACTTCGACCAGGCTGTGGTGATCGATTGCGCCGGTCGCTATGTCGATGCCCAAGATATCGAGCAAGACCGTCGCGAATGGGAGTTGGGCCTGGACCTGCTCGCGCGCTATCGCCCCAAAGAAGGACTTGATGGCCTGGTGCTGGCGATCAGCACGGACCGTCTGGCCCACCCGGACAAAGACGCACTGATCGAAGAGGGCCGCGTGGTGCGCGCGCGTATCGAGCAATTGATACAGATGTTCGGCAAGCGCTTCCCGATTTACGTCTTGATCACCAAGTGCGACCAGCTCTATGGCCTGGAAGAATGGGCCAAATTATTGCCGGAAAACGCGCTGGAACAGGCGATGGGGTATCTGTCGGAAGAAATTGAGCCAGGCGGCGAAAGCAAATTTGTCGACGACGCTTTCGCCAGCATAGGCGAGCGCCTGCAGAAACTGCGGATCGCGCTGGTCGCGCGCAGCACCACGGTGCTGCCGGAACTACTGATGTTCCCGAATGAGCTCGACAATCTCAAGTCCAAGCTCGACATGTTCTTGCATGCTTGCATGGCCGACAACCCCTATATGGAACGGCCATTTCTGCGCGGCCTGTTCTTTAGCAGCGGCTTGCAAGAGGGCGGCGCTGTGTCGCAGCTACTAGGTCAAGTGCTGCCGCCCGTGCCGTCGCACCCGAGCACCAATGCCGGCCTGTTCCTGCATGATTTCTTCGGTCGTGTTTTGCCGCGTGACCGTTATATCTCACGGCCGGCACAACTAATCAACCATTGGCGCCGAGTGACGCAAAATATCGGCTTGATGGCCTGGCTACTACTGAGTCTCGCGATCGGCATTGTGATCACCGTGTCATTCTTTGGCAATCTGGAAACCTTGTCTCTGGTGCGCGATGCGCATCCCTACAACCCGGTGTTGACGGGGCGTATTGAAGACGATGTGCCGACGCTGGCGCAGGTCAACGACTCACTGATCGCGGTCGAGCGCAGCAACCAAAGCTGGAAAAATCAATGGGTGGTTATCAGCGGCAATCTGAATGTACTTGAAGGCAGGTTGACGCAACAGTTTGTGCGCAACGTCAGACAATTCGTTGTACCGATCGCCGACAGAAATGAACAAGAAGATTTCGATCGTACGCAGCTCAGCGACGATCATCACGAATTACCGGACCTGATCCGCAATGTGGTGCGTCAAATCAATCTGGCCCAGGCGCGCATGCATGGCGCCGACCGCACGACCTTGCTGGCCATGCATCAACCGGCGCACACCACACGCTATGCGCTGCAATTCGATCAGCAACTGAATCAACTGAATATTTCGCATCTGGCCTGGAGTGCGGTGAGCGATCCTTATTTATCGGATCGCGTGCATCTCGACCAAGCAACGCTGAACCGCGTCGCCTATGCCGATCCGCAAATGAGCTGGCTGGTCGGTTTGACGCCGGACAGCGGTCCGATTGCACCGGTGGTGGCTAACGATTTCTGGAATAGTAGCGTGCTGTCGGATGCGACAAAGTCCGCACAAAACGAAACCGGGGTGCCCGGCGCTTATACCAAAGCCGGCAAACAGGCGATCGAGGATTTTCTCGACGAAATGCAAAAGAGCGTCGATAACCAGTCGGCTTTTTTGGTGCACCGCGCCGCATTTGAAAGTTGGTACCGAGATCAGCGCATTCTGGCCTGGCAAAATTTTCTGATTAATTTCTCCGGTGCGGAAGACTCTCTGGCCGGCGAAACGCAATGGCGCGCGGCGCTGAGCGCGATCACCGGCACGCAAAGTCCGTATTACCGCTTGATTGATCGTCTGACCGATGAGTTCGCGGACTATGGCGACCAGGAGTTGCCAAGCTGGCTGCTGCTGGCGCGCGACTTCCAGCAATTGCGTAGTCAGGCGACCCGGCTCGGTGCGGCAAATCAGGCCGTCAAGGTGGTCGGGGCGCTCAATTCGGTCGGGGGCAAAGCTGTCAGGGAAACACTCGGCGGCTCGCCGGCTCAAGGCAGCCGCACGGTCAAGAATAATTTGACTGCGGTCGATACGCTAAGCCAGTACTTTAGCGACGTGAATAAGTTGGCCGCCGACAGTGTGACCGGTTCGGCTAAAGATTACCAGATTGCCGCCGATTTTCATCAGTTTGCCAATGATCCGGCCGCCAAAGCCTCGGCCGTGCAATCGGCTGCGCAAAAGCTGGTGCTGTTGAAAAAATTGCTGGGCTACGAAAATGTCTCCGATCAAGCCGTATGGCGACTGATTGGCGGCCCGCTGAATTTCACCTTGATCTATGTCGAGCAGCAGGCTTCATGCGAGCTGCAGAAAAATTGGCAAGCCAATGTGCTGTGGTCCTTGCAGGGCGCGACCGACAAAGCGGCGATGCTCGATCAATTGTATGGCGCCAAGGGCTCCGTCTGGGCCTTTGCGGACGGCCCGGCCAAACCCTTCCTGATACGCGATGCGAAACACTTCGCCATCGTCGACACGCTGGGCTACAGCATGCCGTTCACGAATGAGTTTTTGCCCATGTTAAACGGCGCAGTCAATCAGCGCGTGAAACAACTGGTCTCGCAGCAACGCCAGGACACCGACAAGCAAAATGCGCAGTTGCAGGCCCAGCAGGATCAATTGCAAAACCAGCTTGCCCAGGCGCAACTTGAAAGCGCACTGGCCGCGGCCAAGCAAAAGGCCGAGGCAGCCCAAAGCACGCCGATTCAAGTGACGATCACGGCACAGCCGACCAGCATCAATCCGGGCGCGAAAGCCAAGCCGTTTGCCACGCTATTGACGATACAGTGCGCAGCCGGTGCGCAAGCCATCAATAACTACAATTTCCCGGTCAGCAGCAGCTTTGCGTGGGCGCCAAGTCAATGCGGCGAAGTCAGTTTGCAGATCAAGATCGACACGCTGGTTCTGACGAAAAAATATCCGGGGCCCTTGGGCGTGGCGCGATTTATGCGCGATTTCCATAGCGGCGTGCATCAATTCGAAAACAGCGACTTCGCGTCTGCATCGACGGCTCTCGATGCACTGGGCGTGCGGCAAATTGGTGTGCACTACAATTTCGATGGCCTGGAGGCCGTCTTGAATGCGGCGCAACTCATCGACGACTACGACAAGCTGCAAAAAGATAGCGCGCTGGAAAAGCAACGTCTGCAAGAGGCGCAACTGATGCAAAGCCAGCAAAGCCTTCAGCAAAAAATGGTCCCCTTGCCGGAGCCGCTCAGCGTCCCTGACACCACCGGCGTGACCGTGGCGCAGCAAATCGGCGTGTGTTGGAATCAAAACAATATGCGCAGCAAACCGCAAGATATTGCAACCCTGATCAGCCAGTTGGTGAATCAGGCCGATGCGGGCACAAAGCCGGTGCAGCCGGTGCAGCCGGTGCGTCCGCCACTACCGATGAGCCTGCCACTCAAACGTTAGCTTAGTGTCCGCTGCACGCTCATCGCGCTTGCTGCCTTGCCGGAGCTCACATGGCTTGGCCGCCGGCCGTCAGGTCACCAGCTTGACGGCAGCGCTTGCATTTAGGAAGACGATGCGCGCCAATAGCGCATCGGCTTCGGCCTGGTGTTCGTCCTTGTTGGCCAGGATAGCGTAGGCCGCCTGCAAGCCATTCACGGCCAAGGGCGGATCCCAGCTCACCAAGTCGAAACGATCGATTTCAGCGATCACGGCGCGAGCGAATGCGTCGAGATTGGCGCCGGGCCGCTGCGCAAATAGCAACTCGCACAAATCAATTCGCAACTGCAGTTTGACGGCAGGTGCTGCGCTGCGGTCAATGGCCTTTTGCAAACTGGCCGCGGCGCCGGCCAAGTCGTTTTCGGCGGCCAGGGCGCGCGCAGCGATGAGTGCAGCTTGCCGTGGATCCGCTTGACTGCCGGCGCGACCGGCGCCCGCATCGCTGCCGCCCTCGCCATCGCCCGCCGAAGCCTTGAGCGTTTGCAGCCATTGCTGGGTTTCGCCATTTGCAAATGGCATGCCGCCAAGAAACGCCATGGCTTCGAGGCCGGGCAGGCGACTTAACAGCCGCGCAGTTTCGCCGCACACTTCACGCTGCGCCGCGTCAAAACTTTCACCGAGGCGACTCATTGCCTGTGCCGCAATGCAGTTCAAGTCCAGCCAAAAGGGAAACAGCGATAACTGCGCCTCGGCAAAGCGGATCAAATCTTCATTGGCCTGGCTGGCCAGCAGGTTGCGCAGCACGTCCTGAATTTGTGAAATCGGCCCCGGCAAGAGCGTTTGCGTGCCACGCAAAGGCGGCACATTTTCGATGTTGGCCCAGGCGGCGATACGCCGCAGGCGAAACGCCAGGGGGCGATTCAGTTCGGTGTCGCCCAACCAAGACGCTATGTCGGCCAACCTATCCAACGCCTCGGTGATGGCCTGATCCACATGCTCGGCCGAGTCTAGCGGCGTGGCCGCCAAGCCGCCCGCCGCGATTGCTGCTGACTGGGCCGTGTTGGCTTGGGCTCCCGGCGGATTCGCGCCCGCGTCCGCGGTGTCGCCGGCTTGCGCCTCGACAACCACGGCCTTCAGCGGAATCGTATTCACTTGAGAAATCGCGGGCCGCAACGACGGCGCTTCGCTATCTTTCTCGGCAATCAGTGTATCGATGGCTTGCAATCGACTGCGCAGGCCGTCAACCAACTCCACGTCCTGCGGCGCCAGCGAAGACCAGTCAATTTCGTCGCCATGTCGCTTGATGCGCTCCAGCAGCCATTCCAGGGCGTTACGCCGCGCTCGCAAGCGGGTCGGATAGAGCGTATCCCAGTACGTTTGCACCATGTCGTCGAGTACCTGCAAGCCCTCCAGCAAACCGTGCAGGCCCTGCGTTTGCATCAGACCGCCGGCCAAATAACTAGCGACCAGGATATCTTTACCCTTGTCGGCCAGCAGCGCGGCGGACAATTGCACGACCTTGCTCCAGTCGAGCGTGCCGCTCGTGACCGGGTTGGACATTTTGCCGATTTCGTTTTGCAGCAACTCAAAGTCTGCATCGTCACGCACATCGAGACCGACAGGCTGTGAGTCGCTGACGGCTTGTTTGCCTAGAGTAGAAAAATTGTCCACGTATCAGTTCATTTAGGTTGGTCGTTCAGGCTCAAGTCCACAGCGGCTCGATCTCTGTGTCGAGGAAATAACCTGCACCGCGTTCTGTGCGCAACAGCGTTGGGTTCTTGGGGTCGGCTTCTAGCTTGCGCCGCAAGCGCAAGATTTGCACGTCGATGGCGCGATCGTAAATATCATCGAAAGCGCGCGTGCTCTCCAGCAGTTTTTCGCGCGAAATAATACGCCCCGGCGTACTGAGGAACACCGCCAGCAAATTGAATTCGGCATTGGTCAGCGCCACCACGCGCTCGTCAGGTGCGATCAAGCGGCGGGTGTTTAGATTCAGCGTCCACCCCCCGAAGCGGTAGGCGCGCGGATGTTTGCCGCGGGTAATCGGCACTTGCACCGGCTGAGCCGAGCGACGCAAGACCGCGCGCATACGCGCCAATACCTCGCGCAAGGAAAAGGGTTTGGTAATGTAGTCGTCGGCAGCAAGCTCCAGGCCCATCACCAAGTCGGCCTCTTCATTGCGCCCGGTAATACAGATGATGGAGATCGGCAGCTCTTCGCGCCAGCGTCTTGCCAGATCGACGCCATCGCCGTCCGGCAGGCCGAGATCGAGCAGCACCAGATGATAGGTTTTATTGGCGACGGCCGCGATGGCTTCGGCCGCCGTTGCCGCGCCGTCTGCCTGGTAGCCATGGCCGGCCAGATACTCGAGCAACATCAGCCGCATCGAATGATCGTCGTCGACCACCAGGATTCCATGTTGTTTAATCAGCGTCATGGCAGAGTCACGATTTCCCGTTGAGTGCAGCCATAGTGGCGCGCGATAGTGCGATCAGGTCAAAGGGTTTGGCCAGCGCGACGGCCTCGGTGGCTTGCGCGATCTGCCTCAGATTAGGATGCCCAGAGCAGAGTATCACGGGCAAACCGGGGATATGCTCACGAATTTGTATCGCCAACGCGTCGCCGCGCATCATGGGCATGTCGAGATCGGTCACCAGCAAGGCGATATCGGCTGGCGTTGCCATGGCTTCTGCCAACGCTTGATGCGGATCATCGTGGCTGATGGGTTCGAACCCAAGCTCGGCCAGCCATTCTTCAAGCCGCTCACGCAGCGCACGATCGTCGTCGAGCAACATCACGCGCTCACCGTTGCCGATCACGGCCAGCGCCGTCTCGCGAGCGTCGTCTAGGGGCCGCTCGTGATGCAATTCATGCTGCGGCTGGGTGAGCGGCAGCACAAAACGAAACTGCGTACCCGCCTCGCCGGTACTAACGCCAACCCCACCGTCATGCTCGATGGCGATTCCCGCCACGATAGCCAGACCCAAACCGGTGCCCGTGCCATTCGCGCCGTTTCTGGTCGAAAAAAATGGCTCGAACAGACGGCCGATATTTTCGCGTGCGATACCCGGGCCGTCATCGCCGACTTCAATCCAGGCCGCCGCGGAAGTCGGGACATCGCCGATCAACAAAGGGCTGCCGGCCGCGCCGCTCCGCGATGTAACGGCCACGGAAACGGCCACCGTGGTACGGGCCGCTTGCGTCGCATTACGCACCAAATTCAGCGCCGCCCGCGTCATTTGATCGCGGTGCGCAAATACCGGCACGGCGTCGGGCGGCAATTGCAGCGAAATAGTGATGCCGGGCCGGCATAGGGGCGTAGCCAGCGCCACCGCTTCGCGCGCGACATCGCGCAAATCGAGCACGGCGCGCAGCCGGTCGCCGCGCCGCGCCGCCAACAAGATTTGCTCGGTCAAATCACGGCCCCGCGCTGCGGCGGAGATCACTTCGCGCAAAGGCTTTTGCGCGGGAGCGCCTGTCGATAGCGATTCCTCGGCGATTTCAGCATAACCTCGGACCGCGCCCAGAATATTATTGAAATCGTGCGCAATACCGCCCGCCAACAATCCCAGCGCCTCAAAACGCCGAGCTTGCTCCAGGCGCACGGCGAGCTGTTTGCGTTCCTGGATGGCGATGGCGACGAAAAACGACAGTATCGCCAGACCGGCGAGATCGACTTGCAGGCGCCAAGTACTATTGAACTCATGGTGCCGGTAGGGGCCCAGGTCGAGTAAAGTCAAGGTGATACCGAGCGCTGCCGCCACACCGACGGCCAGCGAGGCGCTTTTCATGCCGCCGTAGATCGCGGTCGAAACCAAGATCAGCGACAACATCATGCGCAACACCTCTTCCGATAGATCGAAGTAGACGCTCAGCAGCAATACAACGGTGACAGCGGCAATCGCGGCCAGCGCGCCAAGCTTGGCCGCGCCAGGCCGCCAGGGGCGCTCTTGACCCGGGAGGCGAGACCAGGCCAGCAATGCGGGAACCAGCACCAACACGGCCAAACCATTGCCCACCATCAGCACGCGCCACTCCTGCCGCCATTCGAGGGGCATGGCCGTGATGGCCAAGCTTGCGCCGAGCACGGCGATCAAGGCGACTGCGCCCAGCGGCAACAATAGGATAAAGCGGGTTAACTTAGCGATCGAATCGAGCTTGGCGTCGGCTGCCACATAACGTTGCCCGAGCCAGGCGCACAGTGCGACCTCCAGCACATTCAGAATGGCAAAACCGACATCGGTATGCCAAGGCAGCCAATCGAGGCGGCCGACCTCGAGCATGGCCGTCAAGACTGCCAACAGATAAATCGGCCATCGCCGATAAGGCAGCCGCCACAGCAGGGCGATCGCCAAAGCCGGCGCCGGCCATGCGATGGCCGCCAGAGTTTGACGGTCTTCCATTTGCGCGGCAGGACTGGCCAACAGATAGTAAGCAATACCTAGCAGCACCGCTTGCAGCAGCGTGCGAATACGTCCGTTCACCGGTATTGCCCGCATGTTTGCTTTCCCGCAGCCCTTGATTCAAAGCTCTTGATGCGCGGTCGCCGGCATGGTGTCGGCGCGCTCTTTGTGCATCATAGCAAAGGCCAGTGCGGTTTCAATCACACTTGTGCGAGCATGCTACATGCGTGCCGTGCGGGCCGATTCCAAGCTTACAGTTGCGGACACGACTCCACCTGCTGCACCGGCATAGCCGCTCCGGGTTCCCCCGGATGGGCCGGCACGCCCTGTGGCGGAGTCGAAATCAGGTTGAGGCGATGGGGGCCGATATTCGCAAACACGTAGGGTTCATGTCCACCGCTCGCTTGCCAATAAACGCGGTAAACATCGCCGTCATGGAATACATGCAGAACACCCGGGACGGTCTTGCCGCCACCGACAAAATCGACCGGCTCGCCTTCGCGCAACACAAAGCCGCTGTTCGCCGCGACGGGAGATTGTCCGGCGCCGACCAAGGCGCCGCACACGCGACTATCGCTATCTGCTGCCGGGGTAGCGGCAGCCGCGGCAAGCGGCATGGCGCTGCAAAGCACTAGGGCAAGCGTGTTCAAATTCATGGCGACCTCGCAATCGGGAGTCAGCGCGCCCCAAGGTGTGGCGATTAACTGTACTCATCAGATTGCCGGCGAGCCCATTCAGTTCCTTGTTGCGGCCGATTTGACCAAGTCGATCAAGGATCATCACTATATGAATATCCTGATGCCGACTATAAGTCCCGCAAATATGTCCTGTTGACGTTCTCCCTCATGCTGTCAGTCAATCGTAAACGTGCGCTACAGCACGGGACATAGGGGATAATTTTGTTGAAATTGCATACTATTCATGCCCGACTGGGTCTCCTGGTCAGCGCATTCGCCGTGATGCTGGCGCTGTTTGGCGGCGGTTGGGCCTATTCGCAACGCAGCAGCAATGATTTATTGAAGTCGCTGTACTTAGTCGATGCCGAAGGGCTGGATCTACTGTCCAAAGTTTCTCTGTCGCTGTTACAGACCCGCTTCAAACTACTCGATACCGAAAACGCCGCGGCGCCCTATGTCGCGAAACCGATGATCGCCGAGGCGGAACGCTTTATCGATAAATCGAATCAGGCATGGAGCGGTTTTTTGGCACTGCCGACGACGCCGGAAGAGCGCCTTAATGTCGACAAAGCCGATCAGCTGCGCCAGGTATTGATGCGCGACGGCATTATGCCGGCCATCGCCGCGGCTCGGAGCGGCGATCACGGCGCCTTAGCCGACGCCGACGAAAAAATTCCAGCGCTATACCAGGCATTTGACGATGCACTCCAGCCGCTGGTGACAATGCAATTCGACCATAGTAAGCATCGCTACATGCTTTCCCAGCGGCAATATCAGGTGGCCTTGTGGACCGCTTTGGGCGGTGTCCTGCTGGGTTTCGGTTTGGCCATCGGCGCACGCATTTTTGTTACGCGCACAGTCATCCGTCCGCTGAATGCGGCAGTCGGCAGTTGCGAGCGGATTGCTCAAGGCGATCTGGCGACCTTGGTGCCGGCGGCGCTGAACAACGGCGAAGTCGGCCGCCTGTTTAGTGCGCTGGGCTTGATGCACGACAATCTGCATCAAATGGTAGGTGAAGTGCGCACCGGAACCGGCGCGATTAACCTGGCTTCGCGCGAAATCGCGGCCGGCAATGCCAATTTGTCCGAGCGCACCGAAAGCCAGGCATCGGCGTTGGAGGAAACCGCCGCGAGCATGGACGAGTTGACCTCTATCGTGCAACAGAATGCCAAGAACGCGGAACAGGCCAGCGTACTGGCGACGGCCGCGGCCCAAACCGCGACGGCGGGCGGCGTCGTGGTGCAAAACGTGATTGAGACAATGCACGGCATTAGCCAAGCGTCGGTGCGTATCTCGGACATTATCGGTGTGATCGAAGGTATCGCTTTTCAAACCAACATCCTGGCGCTGAACGCCGCGGTAGAAGCCGCGCGCGCCGGCGAACAAGGACGCGGGTTTGCCGTGGTCGCCGGTGAAGTGCGAAATCTGGCGCAAAAATCGGCGGCTGCGGCGAAGGAGATCAAAGACATGATCTCAACCTCGGTGGCTCGCGTGGCAGAGGGGACGGCGCTGGTCGACAAGGCGGGCCTGACAATGGGCGATGTCGTCACGGCAATTTCACGCGTCACCGACCTGGTGGCCGAGATCGCGTTGGCGTCGGGCGAGGAGAGTCGCGGCATCGCTCAAGTGAATCAGGCCATTGGCCAGATGGACGGCGTGACGCAGCAAAACGCCGCGCTGGTAGAGCAAGCCGCGGCGGCCGCCGCTTCGCTGGAAGATCAGGCGCAGCGTTTAGCCGGCTTGGTGGATGCCTTCCACTTGGACAGCCGCGATCGGCAGGTGGCTGCAATCTCGGCATAGGCCGGCCAACGCGCGAGATCCAAGACGCGCGCCGGGGCAAGGATACGGCGACAGGCCGCTATGCCGCGCGTTTTGGTGCTTGGCGCCCGATCGCTTCGGCCAGCCCGCGCCGAATCGCCAAAGCCAATTCAATCGGCTGCTCCAAACTCAGCATATGCGAACCGTTAGCAATGACTTCGAAGGTCGATCCCGAGATGGCTGCGGCCAAGCCGCGCATCAGATCCGGCGGAGTGGAGAGATCGCACTCGCCGGCAATGATATGCGTCGGCTTGGCGATCGATGCCAGGCGTTCGCCCGTATCAATCGCAGCCAGTGCACGCCAGGCAGCCGCCCAATCGGCAACACATGCACGCCGCACACGATCGCGCGCGTAACGCACGGCCCAGCCGTTGTCGGCGAGGGCATTCGGTGTAAACCAGCGCGTCAGGGTGGGCGCAATCTGCGCCTCGATGCCCTGGTCCTCCGCGGCGGCGGCCCGCGCAACAAAGACCTCGTTGCGCCAAGCTGTGCTAGCCACAAGCGTCAGGCTTGCGACACGATCGGGGTGCATCAACGTGAGATTTTGCGCAATCGCGCCACCTAGCGACAAGCCGACAAGATGTGCTGTTGGGATGCCGAGCTGATCGAGAAGTTGGGTCAGGTCGTTGGCGAAATCGGCCAACCCCATCGCCAACGGTGCCGCGGCTGCATGACCATGGCCGCGCAGGTCGTAGGCCAACACCCGATAGCTGTCGGACAGATGCGCGATGCTGTCGCGCCACATCCGCCGATCCAAACCCAGCGCGTGCACCAGCACGACTACCGGTCCATCGCCTCCGGTATCGGTCAGCAGTGTCTCGTGGTCGCCCAGCCTGATACGCGCGCAAGGCAACGGCAGCCCATAACCCAGCTCCTCAAGAATCAGCCGGGTCTCGCGCAGCAGGTTGAGCGCACGTGGAAAGCCGACATAGAGGGTGAGGTGTTCCGCCAATGCAATCAATTCATCGGGATCGGCGCCCACGTTAAGCGCGGCCTCAAGATGAATCCGTAATTGCGGCTCGGCGCCGCCGATCGCGGCCAAAACACCGACGGTCGCCAGCTCCCGTTCGCGGCGTCCCAATTCGGCGCGTGAAAATACCTCGCCAAAGGCGAAGTCGGTGAGGGCGTCGGCCAGCAAGGGGGAGGTCTCGCGGACTTGCGCCACGGTACGCACGCCACGTTCCCCGTCGATTGCCCTGAGTTCTTTCCAGCCGATCGAATTGCGTTCCATGTTGTTGGTCCTGAAAGGGTTGTGAAGGACCCACTCTAATATTCCAAGTTTGAAATATCTACGGCAGAAGATAGAATTCAATTTTCCAAATTTGGAATACGCATGAATTGGGACGATATTCGGATTTTTCTGTCGGTGGCCCGCAAAGGCAGCCTAACGACCGCCGCACAGGCCCTCGGCATGTCGCCATCGAGCGTTGGCCGACATATCGATAATCTCGAGGCGCGGCTCGGTGCACGGATGTTTATTCGCAGCCAAACAGGTTATGCCTTGAGTGACGCCGGTCTGGCCATCGTCCACGATGCCGAGCGCGCCGAAGGTGCGTTGGATGCCGTGCAACGCAAGGTGCCGGGCCTAGCCGACGAGGTATCGGGCACCGTCCGGGTCGCGATGCCGGACAACTTCGCCACCCATCTGATCCTGCCTGAGGTCGCGGCGTTTCGCCGTCAACACCCGGGTCTGTTGCTCGAAGTTGTCACCAACGTCAGCGTCGCGAACCTGACTCGGCGCGAGGCCGATATCGGCCTGCGCCTGGTCCGTCCGGGCAGTGGTAATTTGGTCATCACGCGCGTGGGCAGCATGGCGACGGCACTCTATGCGGCGAGCAGCTATCTGGAGGAGCACCCATTCGATGCGGCTGGTCGAGGGGAGGGACATTCGGCCATCGGCTGGGACGAAGCGTTTCTCACACTGCAGGCCTCGATTTGGCTGGCTGAAGCGCTACCGCGCGCATCGTTGGTACTTAGGACTACCACTCTGCAAAGCCAGCTTGCGGCCTGTGCCGGCGGCGCGGGTCTTGCCGTGCTGCCATGCTTACTGGGCGATGCAGTGGCGGGGCTGATACGCTTGCGCGAGCCCGACAACGTGTTCAAGCAAGATATCTGGCTGGTCACGCATCGCGATATCAGAGAAACGGCGCGCATTGGCGCAACTGTGGATTTTTTGCGAGGCGCGGTGCAACGGAATCGGGCGCGTCTGCAGGGCAATAAGCGTTAATCGTATGAAATACTGCGGTATCGGCTGCAGCCCGGCTTCGGCAGACTAGCCGCAGCTTCGGCTAAGGCGGTGCGGTACCGCCAGTAAGCCGGTACAGTCGGTATCGCTCGATACTGTCCGCTCAAGCGCGGCACCATGCCCGTCACTCCCGCCGGCTCCACAGCGCCGTCCCCGCTGCCGCGCCGACCTTGCCATCCACCTGGGGCGCCGCGCTCGCGACCTTGGCCCATGGCCGGACGCCACTCAATACAACCGGATTCGATCATGCCAATTTTTAGTGGAGTGGGTTCCACCACCCCCGCCAATTATTCGTCCAACGAAGAAAAAACGGAAGCGTCGACTTCATCGTCTCACCGTGAGACACCTCCCCAACGCAAGGTGAGTAGCGAGCTGGGTGGACTTACCGAGTTACAGCGTAAAAAAACGCTTGAAGAAATGAATCAAACAGTTGATCAAAGAAGGGCAAACCTCGTAAAAAATACACGCCGATTTGAATCGAATAAATTTAGGAAAAAAGGCGTTCCAGCTCCGGTGGCTAATATTCTTGCCGCGGGAACGATGCTCAAGAAATACGGCCGGAATCAAGGAGCAAAAATTGAACATAATATACTAGAAAAAACAGAGAAGTTTGTACCCGACAAAATGGAATCGCTCAAAAGTTTTCAAGCGGAAAAAGCAAAAAACAAAGAACCAATGTTAATTATGGAAACTAAGGGGCATTTGCAGTTGATTGAAGACATGTATGCCGAACCAGATCTGCCATCTCCCAACAAGGGTATTGGTGGAGCAAGAAATAGCCTGGCTTTACACAGAGTAAGATCAAAAAAATCCAGAGGCGTACAAGATACGAATCTGGGTTCTATGGCGACTGGTTCTGAGAAAACAGCGCAGCCAGCTTCCGCAACATATATTGAGCCGAAATCAATTTTTGAGGAGGATTCTGATTCGAGTGCCAGCTCAACCGTTAAGTCGTTGCCGACATCGGAAAACAAGGCCGTGAGCACGGGCACAGCGCTAGCCCCCGAAATTCCGGCCATTTCTTTAAGCAAAGAACAAGAGGCGTTGATGAACAGTCAGTGGGAGAAACTTAAAGAAACGCGCAGTAGGGATAAAACGTAAGGCGGTCGGCCTCCGCAGCACTCCAACGCTGCCATTTTGGTGTAAAATAGATGCCAAATGGCAGGAGGTGAATCGTGGGTGCACTCGAAATGGTTTCGGCCGACGCGTTGCTGGGCGGGCGCGCGGTATTGCCTCAGGCGCCAAGGTCGGGCCTCGAATGGGTCGATGTGGTGCGTCACGGTATCTCCTCGCAGGCCCTCGACGCCATGCTGAAGTCGATCGGCTTGTCGCAGGCGGAGTTGGCGCAGGCGCTCGACATCCCCGAGCGGACCTTAGCGCGTCGTAAGCGCGAAGGTGTGCTCAGTCGCGAAGAATCGGCGAAACTGCTCCGACTCGCGCGCACGGTGGCCCGGGCCGCTCAAGTCTTCGAGGGGCTTGAGGCCGCGCTCAATTGGCTCAAGACGCCGATTGACGCGCTGGAAGGGGCGACCCCGCTCAGTCTCGTCGATACCGATATCGGGGCCGATAGTGTGATGGACACCTTGGGCCGCATCGAGCATGGTGTGTTTGCGTGATGCACACGTAATGCGTACGGTATGGCGCGTGGTCACGCAACGCTATGCAGAGACGGCGTTTTCGGGGGAGGGTGCACGCTTGTATGGCGGGCGGTGGAACCCGAAGGGCCTGGCGATGGTGTACACCGCCCAAACACAGTCGCTGGCGCTGCTGGAAATGCTGGTGCAAGACGCCCCATTGCATGCTAGCTATATGATGATTCCTGTTCGCGTACCCGAGCGAGTCATCTTGCACCTTGACCAAAACAGCATGCCGGCCGACTGGCGCGAGCTTTCTGGCCGGCACGATTTGCAACACCTCGGCGCCGCATGGATCCATGCGGCAACGAGTGCCGTGCTGGCCGTGCCGAGCGCCGTCGTGCCGGCTGAGTTGAACTACCTACTCAATCCGGCTCATGCCGATTACGCGAGCCTCGAGGTCGGGGCGCGGACCGAGTGGTTGACAGACCAACGTTTGATGCGCCGCGCAACCGGGCCCAGGTAACGGCCCCCATTACCCCAGTTCGTTTAACAAGGCCAGACAAGCAAGCGCTGTTTTATTATCGGTGTCTTTGTCGGCATGCCACGCCGAGACGGAAACAGCGACGACGTTCAGATTCCGGAGACGTTTAAAAATAGACGAAATATCGGCATGGCTAGGGCCGTGTTTGACGTGATATTTAAGCGCTGGCATCTCCGTTTCGCCATCCATCACATCCGTATCGAAATGGAGATATAGGCTTTCATTGGCAGATAGATGCTCGAAGATATCCCCCATGCGGCAGACCGCGATTTTGGAGTTCTGAATTGCCTCGATTTCGCCTGGATCGAGGTCGCGCGCATCGGAGAGAACGATTTTTTCTTCGGGGTAGGGCTTGACTCCAATCTTCTCAACCAGCGGCATAAATGAAGCAGGGCTGTCCTGGCGAAGACTATGCCGCCCTACCATGACGGCTAGGGGCATTCCGCCCAGATATTGAGTCTGCGTTGTCTCCCATGTATGAAAATCGCCATGGGCGTCGAGCCAAAGAATGCGATCCGGCGGCTTGCCGGCTTTCTGCAGTCCGCCAAGCACGCCAAGCGTGGAAAAACAATCTCCAGCAATACTCATTGGAACCCGGCCGTTATTCACCGACTCCATCACCGATTCGGCAAGACGTGAGTATATTTCCCCCATGCGCCGTATTTTTTCGCGCGCATCGACAATTTCGGTTTCCTGAAAATCCGGTGTTGCCAGTACGCTCCAGAATTGGTCTGCTATGTCGCAAACGCGACACAAGCCTTCCCGGCGCTGGCCCAGCAGAAATGGGACCAAAATGCGGTCTTTCATGCCCATGTCTCCGGATTCATTTCGTAGCCAAGCAACTCCATCATCTCTTTGATTTCGCTTCGTTTCCCGAGTTCAAGTAATTGGTCTTCTCGTTTTCTCCAACGCATTAATTTTGGATTTTCAGTAACCATGGTGAAATGAAATGGATGTTGCAATTTAATTTGCGGAACATCAATATAACTCATAATTTTATTCGCCACCAAAGACGGGGCTGACATAAACTCTTCGAAATGTACACGAAGCGCTTTTACCCGGCTCGTAATAATCGCTTGATGCGTGGAGGCCCATTGATTAAGACAAACATCCTCCAAACTTGATGCCGTAAATTCCTTCCAATTTGGAGGTAATTCAAATTTCCACCATTTTTTACCAAATTCGATGGTATCCGAATAACCTTTTATATTTAAATTCAATCCAATTCGATTCATATCATGAGAGAAAAATCCTAATGGGGAAAGCCAGCCGTCCATCAATCCATTAACCGACTGAGCAAACCCTCTTGTTAAGTGTATATATTTCACGTCAGCATTAGGAAAAAGTTTCTCATACATGCCAATTCGATAAGCATCGGGTGGCGTCTTGAAAAGTAATATTTTATTTTCAGCATCGCTTCTCATAAACTTTCTTCGAT
>Ga0302178_10000353_pt1 | contig 42956 bp, 38 predicted proteins | sample I_Palsa_E1_3_FD_198790 | JGI IMG/M metagenome (GOLD analysis project Ga0302178, IMG submission 198790) | Peat permafrost microbial communities from Stordalen Mire near Abisko, Sweden - I_Palsa_E1_3 | ecosystem: Environmental > Terrestrial > Soil > Palsa > Peat permafrost | place: Sweden... | reverse complement strand
TCGTTGGTCGGAGCGGTGGAGGTCCTGGCGGCGGTCGCGATCCTCGCGGCCGTGCCGATCGATCGCGCCGACCTGGACGGCTCGGCGCCGCAGTTGCGCCAGGAGCTGCGGGCGTTCCGCCAGCCGCAGATCTGGCTGTCGTTGTCGATCGCGATGATCGGCGGCGGCGCACTGTTTGCGACGTTTAGCTACATCGCGCCGATGATGACCCACGTCGCCGGGTTCCCGCCGGGTGCGATCACGCCGCTGCTGGTCCTGTTCGGGCTCGGGATGACCGGCGGCACGCTGATCGGCGCGCGGATGGCCGACCGGATGCTGATGCCGACGATCTACGGCGCAATGACGTGCGAGATCCTGCTGGCCGTCGGCTTCTACTTCGCCGACCACAGCATGGTGATCGCGCCGCTGTTCATCCTGCTGCTGCCCGCCACCGCGCTGACGCTGCTGCCGGCGCTGCAATCACGGATCGTGACACTCGCCGGCGGCGCCCCGAACCTCGCCGCCGCCTCGATCCACGCGGCCTTCAACATCGCAAATTCGCTCGGCGCCTGGCTCGGCGGCGCCGCGATCGCCGCCGGCTGGGGCTACGAGTCGCCGAACCTGGTCGCGGCGGGGCTGGCGCTGATCGGCCTGTTCGTCGCGCTCGGCTCCGGTCGGCTGGAGCTGATCGAGCGGTCCCGGGCACGCGTCCCCGCGTAGCCCGGCGCCTGCGCGCGCGACACCCACGTCCGTGTCCGTGTCCGCGTCGCGGCGCTCAGTTGCCCGCGCGGGCGACCCAGCGCTCGATCAGATACCGGGCGATCGAGATCGACGGCGGCAGCTTGAACGTCGACTCGTCTCCCCGAAGCGCGGCCCGTACGGTCTCAAGCTCGTAGAAGCCGACCTCGGCCAACTCACCGTCGGCGCTGATCGGGTCGCCAGCGTCCGAGCGGGCGTGGAACCCGAGCATCAGCGAGGCCGGAAACGGCCACGGCTGCGAGGTCACGTACTCGGGGTCGCGCGCGACGATCGAGGACTCCTCGAGGACCTCGCGGACGACCGCCTCCTCGGCCGACTCGCCCGGCGCGACGAACCCCGCGAGCACCGACACACGTCCCTCCGGCGCCCCGGCGCGGCGGCCGAGCAGCAGCCGGCGCTCGTGCTCGACGCTCATGATCACCACCGGGTCGGTGCGGGGAAAGTGGTCGGCGCCGCAGTTGGGGCAATGGCGCGAGTAGCCGGCGTCGGTCAGCGCGGTCGGTGCGCCGCAGTTGGCGCAGAAGCGGTTGCGCCGGTGCCAGTTCATCAGCGCCGAGACGTACGCGGCCAGGCCGGCCTCGGCGGGCGGCAGCGTCGTGCCGGCCTCCCGCAGCGAGATCACTCGCTGGGCGTCGTCGACGACGCCCGCGTCGGCGGCAACGTCGCCCGCCGGGCCGCCGGCGGTCGGATCCGACAGCTCGTCGAGGTCGACGGCGAACAGCGGTGCCCCCTGCTCGAGCCCGAGCAGGATCGGGTCGGGCAGGCGCCCGCGGGCCGGCGCCAACCGCGCCAGCGCCGGCTGCGCGCCATCGGCCAGCACCGTGCCGGGGCCGGCCGCCAGCAACCGCGCGTCGGGCCGCTGCACCAGCTCACGCACCCACCCCGGATCCTTGCGCGCGACGTCGGCGCGGTCGAGCGTCATGCCCGTGAACGGCTGGGCAGCGGGCGTCGGTCGCGGGCTGGAACTCATCTCCGACCAGCGTAGTGCGGGGACGCCGGCGAGACGCTCAGACGGTTCGCTGCTGCTCTTCGACCGTCAGCTCGGCCGTCGGCCGGGCCTCGAGGCGAGCGTCGGGGATCGGCTCGCCGCTCAGGATCGAGCGGCCGTAGGTGCCGTCGCGCAGGCGCTGCTCGGCGCGCTCGACGGCCGCCAGCTGATCCTGCAGCTCCCGGACCCGACCGGCGTCAAACTCGTCCTGGTAGAGCGACTCGTCGTCGGTGTCGCCGGGCTCCACCTCGTCATCGCCCTCCAGCGGCTCGCCCGAGTGCGATCGCAACGATGCTTCGATCCGCTCGCGCTCGCGACTGAGCAGGTCCTTGGCTCTCTCAGCTTCCATCGGAGACGGAGGCTACACCGCGACGGACCGGACGCGCCCGCACGCTCGCGGTCCAGGCCGCGGCGAGCACGACGATTCCCGCCGCCAGAACGGCCCAGGCGATCACGTCGACGCCGCCGGACGGCCCGGCGGCGGTCACGGTCGCACTGGGGACGGTCAGCTGGATGCCGGCGGCGCCGGTGACCCCCCGGACGGCGGTGATCGCGCTGTCGGCGAGCGCCGCGCCGCCGCCCCCGGGGGGCGCCAGCCCGATCAGCGGCTTGGCCGCCGCCTGGGTCTTGGCCGCGGCGCCGGGCTCGCCGATCACATCGATCCCGTAGCCGTCAGGCATCACGACCAGCAGCGTCCCGTGGAAGATCAGCGACAGCTCGGTGCCGAGAAACCCCGAGTAGACATTCGGCTTGCGCCACAGCACGCCGATCGAGCCGAGGTCGGACCGGTGAGCGATCAACGCGACCCGCAGCGGGTAGCCCCGGCCCGCGGCCTCACGGACCAGCTTGAGCAGCTGCACCTGCTTGGTGGCGGGGATCCCGGCGTCGGCGGGGAAGTACACGGGGGTCTCGGTCAGGACGTCGGAGGCCGGGTCACCGTCGGCCAGCGCGCGCCCCGGCCATCCGGCGAGCGCGATCGCCAGCGCCAGCGCCAGCGCCAGCAGCGTCGCCGCCAGGGCGGCGAGCGGCGGCCGGCGCAATCGCGAATGCGTACAGTCTGCCAACGGATATGGGATGTAAGCAGCGTCTGCCCCGGCGCCTGCTGGCGCTTGGGATCGCCGTGTTCATCCTGGCGCTGCTGGCGCCCGCGGCGGCACAGGCCCACGGACCGGTCGATCCGTCCGGGTCGACCTACCTGGCCCGGATCACGCACGTCCCGGCGGGCCTGCAGGCCAAGGCGATCGATGGCGACCTGCGGCTGTGGATGCGCGCCTCGCCGTCGCTGAACGTGTACGTGATCGACTACCGCGGCGCGCGCTACCTCCACTTCGGACCGCGCGGCGTCTGGGTCAACGAGAACAGCGCGATGTACTTCCTCAACCAGATCCCGCCGGTGACCCCATCGACCGACCTCGGTCCGGACACCCGACCTGACTGGCACCGCGTCACGACCGGGCACACGTACGTGTGGCACGACGGACGGCTGCACGCCGGCGCGACCCAGGCCCGCCTGCCCGGCTCGCGGTTCGCGGGCGACTGGTCGGTGCCGCTGCGGATCGACGGCGCCGCGGCGGCGATCCGCGGCGGGCTCTACTACGCGCCGCCGCCGTCGCCGGTCTGGTTCTGGCCGGTCGCGGTCGTGCTCGGCTGTGTGCTGGCGGGCGTTCGTCTGCGCCGGCCGGCGCTCGATCTGCGACTCGCCAGGATCAGCGGCGCGCTCGCGCTGACGGGCTTCGTCGTCGCCTCGATCGGGCATCAGCTGCATGGCCGGCCGGGCGTCTCGACCGGCAACGTGCTCGCGCTGGTCGTCGAGCTGGCGGCGGCCGCGGTGGCGGCGTGGTGGCTGTACACCCGTAACCCCCGCTGGCTCGTGCTCGCCGCGATCGCGGCGCTGACGCTGTGGCAGGGCGTCTCGCAGATCGCCGCGCTCGAGGACGGCTGGGTGCTGCTGGCGGTGCCGGCAGTACTCGGCCGGGTGGCCGTTGCCGGCTGCCTGGCCGGCGGCGCGGGGCTGATCCCGATCGTGCTGGTGCAGGCCGAGCGCGTGGCGCGCACCAGCGGACCGGCGGCCGGCAAGGATCCGGCGGCCGGCAAGGATCCGGCGGCCGGCGAGGATCCGGCGGCCGGCGAGGATCCGGCGGCCGGCGAGGATCCGGCGGCCGGCGACGAATGGGAGGACGACGAGGCGTGGGAGCCCAGCGCGTAACGCGCCCGGCCGCGTGGCTGTTGGCCGGGGCGGCCGTGGTGCTCGGCGGGTGCGGCTCGGGCTCCGGGACGGGCTCGCGGGCGGGTTCCGGGACGGCGACGGCGCACCACGCCGGTCGGATTCCCGCGTCGCTGATCGCGGCCGCACGGCCGATCGGCGCCGGCCCCAGGTTTCGCCCGTCCGCGCGCGGGCCGGTGCCGGGGCGCTGCGCGCCGACCCTCGGCCGGCGCTACGGCGTCCACCTGGAGCTGTTCGCCGCCAACCGGGTGGTGCTGCTCGCGCCCGGGATCGGCGTTCGCCGCCCGTGGCGGTCGGTCGGCGCCCGGATCACGCGGGCTGCCTGCTACGGGTCGTTGGCGACGATCGATCCGACCGGCGTCGTGCTCGTGCGACCCGACTCGCGGCTGACGGTCGGCGACGTGTTCCGCGCTTGGGGACGCCCGTTGCGCGGCCGCCGTCTGTTGTCGTTTCAGTCCGGCGGCCGCGTGCGCGCCTACGTCCACGGACGGCGCTGGACGCGGACGGCCCCGGCCGCGATCCCGCTCACGCGCCATGCCGAGATCGTGCTCGAGCTCGGACCGTACGTGCCGCCGCACCGGTCGTTCACGTTTCCGCCCGGGATCTGATTGGGATTGGCCAAAAACGACGCCTATATGGCAACTATTTGGCCACTCCGGTTTCCGGTCAATGCAACCTCGCCGGCGCGCTCGGCAGCCGCACGGGGTCGAACTCGTCGAGCAGTTCGCGCGCGCCCTCCACCTGCTCACGCCCGCGCGCCAGCCTGAGCGAGTGCGCCAACAGCGCCAGCGTCGCGCTGAGCGGCTGGTCGCGGTCGGCGAGCGTCGCCGCCCCGTGGCGCTTGGCCAGCCGTTCGCCATCGGCACCGAGCACGAGCGGCACGTGCGCGTAGCGCGGGACCGGCAGCCCCAGCAGCTGTGCCAGCAGGATCTGTCGTGGCGTCGAGTCGGCCAGGTCGGCGCCACGGACGACCTCCCCGATCCCCTGCGCCGCGTCGTCGACGACGACCGCGAGCTGATACGCCGCGACGCCGTCGGCCCGGCGCACGACGAAGTCGTCGACGATCGTCGAGTGCTCGCCGAGCAGCCGGTCGGTGAACCCGATCCGCTCACCGTTGGCGCGCACCCGTAGCGCGTACCGGTCCCCGGCGGCGATCCGCCGCGCCCGCTCGGCCTTCGACAGCGCCAGGCAGGTGCCCGGATAGGCGCGAGTGTGGGGGCCGTGGGGCGCCGATGCCGCCTCGCGGATCTCGGTCCGCGTGCAGAAGCATGGGTACAACCGCCGCGCACGCTCGAGCGTGGCGACCGCGTCGTCGTAGCGCTCCAGCCGCTCCGATTGGCGCACAACCGGCCCGTCCCAGTCGATCCCGAGCGCGCGCAGGTCGGCCAGCTGTTCGGCCTCGAAGGCGCGCCGGGACCGTTGCGGGTCGAGGTCCTCGACCCGCAGCCGGAAGCGGGCGCCGACGCTTCGCGCGAACAGCCACGCGACGAGCGCCGTACGCAGGCTGCCGAGGTGCAGCGGTCCCGTCGGCGACGGCGCGAACCGCCCGTCGGACGGGCTCACTGTGGCCATGAGCGAGCCGCGAGCACCACGCGGAAGCCGTCCGGGTCCGCGAACGTCAGCCCGCAGCGATCCCAGTAGGGGTTGGCGGCCGGCACCGGCTCGGACGCGATCGCCGCGGCACGGGCGCGCACCGCCGCCCAGTCGCCGAGGTACAGGACGATGAGCGACTCGGGGTGCGGCGCCGGCGCCGTGTGCCCGCCCCCGCTCGTCAGCTCCAGATGGGCGCCGGTGCCCGGCAGCTCGAGGATCACGCCGCTGTAGCCGTCGTGGTCGCTGAACCGGGTCAGCTCCGGCAGGCCCAGCTGGTCACGCCAGAAGGCTACGCACGCGTCGAGCCGATTCGTGTGGCGGGCGAAGCGAACCTGCATGATCGCCAAGCTAGCCGCAAATCGAGCCACGGCCGAGGCCGCCGCTCCGTAACATCGCTGGGCGCCTGAGGGGTAGCGTTCAGGCGGTGGAGAGAAGTGTGCGCAGATGGCGGTGAGCGCGGGCGACCGCGAGCTTGACCTAATCGATGCGGTGATCGGCAAGGTGACCGAGCGCCTCGGGCACGAGCCGTCCCCCGCTTGCGCGCAGTTCGTGCGCCAGATGTTTCATTGGGTGCCCGCTCAGGACCTGAACGAGCGCGCGCCCGAGGATCTCGCCGGGATGGCGCTGTCGCAGTTCGAGCTCGCCAGCCACCGGGAAGCGGGTGAGCCGAAGGTCCGCGTCTACAACCCGGACCGCGAGCGCGACGGCTGGAGCTCCAGCCACACGGCGCTCGAGATCGTCTGCGACGACATGCCGTTCCTGGTCGACTCGATCACGATGGAGCTCGGCCGCCAGGATGCCGCGATCGAACTGTTGGTGCACCCCGTGATGCGCGTCGTCCGCGACGACGACGAGCTCGTCGATGTGCTCGCGCCCGACCACACCGCGTACGGCTTCCAGGTCGAGTCCGTGATTCACGTCGACGTCGCTCGGCAGTCCGAGCCCGACCGGCTGGCGGTGCTACGGGCTGGGATCGAGGTCGTGCTGGAGGAGGTCCGGGCGGCGGTCGAGGACTGGGGCAAGATGCGCGCCCAGACGATGGTGCTCGCGACCGAGCTGCGCCGCCAGGCGCCACCGTGCGAGCAGCATCAGCTCGAGGAGTGCGAGGCGTTTCTCGAATGGCTGTCGAACGACAACTTCACGTATCTGGGGTACCGCGAGTACGAGCTGCAGGACTCCGGCGCCCTGGTCCCGATCGCGGGGACCGGCTTGGGGATCCTGCGCGGGACCTCGTCAGGTGAGCCCAACGTGCTGACCGGCCGGGCGCTGGACGAGGCACGCTCGTCGGATCCGCTGGTGCTGACCAAGGCCAACTCCAAGTCACGGGTGCATCGACCGTCCTATTTGGACTACGTCGGCGTCAAGCGGTTCGCCGCCGACGGCCGCGTCGTCGGCGAGCGGCGGTTCCTTGGGCTCTACACGAGCGCCGCCTATCGCGCCAGCCCGCGGACGATCCCGCGCCTGCGCGACAAGGTCGAGTACGTACTCGAGCTCGGTGCCTTCCCGCCTGACAGCCACGACGCCAAGGGCCTGCTCGACATCCTCGAGTCGCTGCCGCGGGACCTGCTGGTCGAGATCACCGACGACGACCTGTTCGACCTCGCGATCGGGATCCTCGGCCTCGGCGAGCGTCCGCGGGTCAGGCTGTTCGTCTCACCCGATCGGCTCGATCGGTTCGTCGCCTGCACGCTGTGCCTGCCCCGGGACCGGTTCAACACCGACAACCGCGTGCGGGCGGGACAGATTTTGGCGCGCGCGTTCGGCGGCACTCAGGTCGACTGGCGGCTGTATCTGTCCGAATCGGTGATCGTTCGGGTCGACTACATCGTCCGCTGTCCGGACGGGATCCGTCAGCGCGAGCCGGTGTCGGTGATCGAGGCGCGGATCACGGAGGTCACGCGCTCGTGGGGCGACGAGCTCCGCGCGGCGCTGATCTCAAAGCTCGGCGAGGGCGACGCGGTCGAGCTGTACCGGCGCTTCGGTGATGCCTTCCCGGCCGGCTACCGAGCCGACTGCGAGGCGCCGATGGCGATCGCCGACATCGCCCGGATCGACGAGCTGAACCACACCGGCCAGCCCGTGATCGCCGTCTATCGCCGCGGCGGTGAGGAGCCCGAGGCGGTCCGCTGCCGGGTGCTGTCGGCGGCGCCGGTGTCGCTGTCGGACGTCGTGCCGAAGTTCGAGCACATGGACGCGACCGTCGTCGATGAGCGGCCGTATGAGATCACGCCCGACGGCGAGGAGCCGGTCTGGGTCTACGACTTCGGTCTGCGCTGCAATCCGGACGGGCTGCAGCGCGCCGGGGCTGAGTTCTCGCAGACGTTCCTGGGCGTCTGGCTCGGCGAGCTCGAGGACGATCGCCTCAACGCGCTGGTGATGCTGGCCGGCCTGTCGGGTCGCCAGATCACGATCATCCGCGCTGTCCTGCGCTACCTGCGCCAGGCGGCGACGGCGTTCTCAGACCGCTACATGATCACGACGCTGCTCGACAACCCCGCGATCGCGGTCCAGTTGGCCGACCTGTTCGCCGCTCGGTTTGACCCCGACGCTGCCGACGCCGAACGGGCCGCTCGCCTGCAGGTGCAGATCACCGAGGCGATCGACCGCGTCGCCAGCCTCGACGAGGACCGGATCCTGCGCAGCCTGCTGGCGGTGCTCGGCGCGATGCTGCGCACCAACTATTACCGGCGCTCCGGCAACGGTCGCGCACCTGACTATCTGTCGTTCAAGCTCGACCCGACGCAGCTCGAGATGCTGCCGCTGCCGCGCCCGCGCTATGAGATCTTCGTCTACTCGCCGCGGGTCGAGGGGATCCACCTCCGCGGCGGCCGCGTCGCCCGCGGCGGCCTGCGCTGGTCAGATCGCCGTGAGGACTTCCGGACCGAGGTGCTGGGGCTGATGAAGGCGCAGATGGTCAAGAACGCGCTGATCGTCCCGGTCGGCTCCAAGGGTGGGTTCGTCGTCAAGCGGCCGCCGGCCGGTGACGATCGCAAGGAGCTCCAGCGGGAGGGGATCGCGTGCTACCGGACGTTCCTGCGGGGCCTGCTCGACCTGACCGACAACTACGCCGGCGACGACGTGATCGCCCCCGAGCGGGTGGTCCGCTACGACGATGACGATCCGTACCTGGTGGTCGCTGCCGACAAGGGCACGGCCGCGTTCTCGGACATCGCCAACGCCGTCGCCGCCGAGTACCGCTACTGGCTCGGCGACGCGTTCGCGTCGGGCGGCTCGCACGGCTATGACCACAAGCAGATGGGGATCACCGCCCGCGGCGCCTGGGAGTCGGTCAAGCGCCACTTCCGCGAGCTCGGCACCAATGTCCAGTCAGACGAGTTCACGGTCGTCGCGATCGGCGACATGTCCGGCGACGTGTTCGGCAACGCGATGCTCTGCTCGCCGCAGATCCGGCTGCTGGCGGCGTTCAACCACGCCCACATCTTCCTGGACCCCGATCCGGATCCGGCCGCGGCGTATGCCGAGCGCCGGCGGCTGTTCGCGCTCGAGCGCTCGTCCTGGACGGACTACGACCCATCGCTGATCTCGGCCGGCGGTGGGGTCCACGCGCGTGACCTCAAAGCGATCGCGATCACGCCGCAGGTGCGGACCGCGCTCGGGATCACGGCGGAGCGGCTGTCGCCCAACGAGCTGATCTCGGAGCTGCTGCGGGCGCCCGTCGACCTGCTGTTCAACGGCGGCATCGGGACCTACGTCAAGGCTGCCGAGGAGACCAACGCCCAGGCCGGCGACCGGGCCAACGACGCGGTCCGTATCGACGGCGCGCAGCTGCGCTGCCGGGTGGTCGGCGAGGGCGGCAACCTCGGGCTGACCCAGCGCGGCCGGATCGAGTACGCGCTGCGCGGTGGTCCCGACGAGTCCGGCGGTGCGATCAACACCGACGCGATCGACAACGTCGCGGGCGTCAACTGCTCAGACCACGAGGTCAATATCAAGATCCTGCTCGACGGGCTTGTCGGCTCAGGCGTTCTGACCGTCGAGCGGCGCAACGAGCTGCTGGCGTCGATGACCGACGCGGTCGCCGACAAGGTCCTGTACGGGAGCTACACGCAGACCCAGGCGATGTCGGTCGCGCTCGTGCAGGCGGTCTCGATGCGCGACGTCCACGCCCGGATGATCGCGCAGCTGGAGCGGACCGCGGGCCTCGATCGCGAACTCGAGTTTCTGCCGTCGGAGGCGACGCTCGCGCAACGTCGTTCGGAGCGACGGGGGCTGGTCGCGCCCGAGCTCGCGGTCCTGATGGCGTACTGCAAGATTCAGCTGAACGCGCGGCTGCTGGATTCCGATCTGCCCGACGACCCGTACCTGGCGGCCGATCTGGAGCGTTACTTTCCCGACGCGCTGGACGGCTACGCGGCGCCGATGCAATCCCATCGTCTGCGTCGGGAGTTGATCGCGACGATCGTCTCCAACCAGCTCGTCGATCGTGCCGGGACCACGTTCGCGTTCCGCCTCAACGAGGAGACGGGCGTCGCGGTGCCGCAGCTGGCGCGGGGGTTCGCGGTGGCGCGCGACGTGTTCGGAATGCGCGACTTCTGGGCCGCGGTCGAGGCACTCGACAACCGGATCGAGGCCGGCACCCAGCTGTCGATGCTGATCGACGGCCGCCGCCTGGTGGAGCGCGCGACCCGCTGGTTGGTCCGCTCGCGCCCGCGCGTGCGGATCGACGTGACGCACACCACCGCACGGTTCTCGGCGCCCGCGCGTGAGCTGGCGGCGGCGTTGCCCGGGGCGCTGCAGGGCCACGACCGCGAAGCCTACGAGCGACGGCTCGAGGAGCTGTCGGGGGCCGGGGTCGCGCCTGAGCTGGCGCATCGCGTCGCCACCATGAACGCGCTGCTGGCGGTGTTCGACATCGTCGCCGACGCCGACGCCTGCGGCTGCACACAGGAGCTGGCGACGACCGTCTACTTCGGGATCGGCTCCCGCCTGGGGCTCGATTGGCTGCGCGACCGGATCTTCGAGCTGCCACGGTCTGACCGCTGGCAGGCGCTGGCGCGGGCGGCGCTGCGCGACGATCTCTACGACCTGCACCGGGGCCTGACGCGCGACGTGCTGTCCGAGACCGAGGCGGCGGCGCGCGGTGACGGCGACGGCGCGATCGAGGAGTGGCTGGAGCGCAACGCCGCCCCCGTGCGGCGCGCCCAGGAGGTGCTGTCCGACGTGCGCGCGTCCGAGAGCTATGACACGACGACGCTGCCGGTGCTGCTGCGCGAGCTCAAGAACCTGGTCTGATCAGCCGCAGCCAGTGCTCGGCGGAGCCGGGATCGCGTTCGGCGGTCAGCTCGAGGCGCGCGTCGGCGACCCAGGCGCGCAGCAGCTGCGGCGGGATTCGGTGCCGGCGCGCGCCGCGCCGGCGCAGCCGCGGCAGCAGCGGATCGGGCAGCGCGTGCAGGGCGGTCGCCGCGGCCGACGGCGGACGCGTGTCGAACTGCAGTACCGCGACCCCGCCGGGGTGCAGCGTCCGCGCCAGCTCGCGCAGGTAGGAGCCGATCACCGAGCGGTCGGCGACGTGCTGGAAGACGAGGTGCGAGAAGGCCAGGTCAAACGATCCGCCGGGAAGCCCGGACAGGTCCCGTCCCGACCCCACGTGCAGGTGGGCATTGGCGGGGATGCCGACCCGGGTGGCGAGCGCGATCATCGTCGCCGACACGTCGACCGCGTCGACGCGCTCAAAGCGCCGCGCCAGCGCGGTCGTGTAACGCCCGACCCCGCAGCCGATCTCCAGCGCCCGCTCGCGGCCGGGCAGCGGCGCCGCCCAATCGAGCGCCGACGCGACCAGCGGCTCGCCGGATCCGACGAACTGCTCGATCGACATGCCACGGCTGACCGCAGGGTCGATGAAATGCAACGGGTCCTCACGTGCGAACCGCTCCCAGCGGCGATCAGCAGACACCATTGTCAAGCTATCGTTGCCGAAATGCCGTCTGTCACCACCAGCGTTACCGAACTGCCCGAATCACGGGTACGCGTCTCGGCCGAGGTCTCGGCCGAGGAGGTCGAGCGCCGCCTGCAACAGGCCGCCAAACGACTCGGCTCCGAGATGCGGATTCCGGGCTTTCGCAAGGGCAAGGTCCCGCCGGCGGTCGTGCTGCGCCGCCTCGGCCGCGAAGCCGTGCTCGACGAGGCGGTCCGTTCGTCGCTGGGCAACTGGTACGTCGACGCGATCGACGAGGCCGGGATCTCGCCGATCGGCGAGCCCGATCTCGACATGTCCGATCTCCCCGACGAGGGTAAGCCGCTGGCCTTCTCGATCGAGATCGGGGTCCGCCCGAAGGCGAAGCTCGGCGAGTACAAGGGCGTCGAGGTGGGCCGGCGTGAGCCCCACGTGGAGGAGTCGGCGATCGACGAGCAGGTCGAGGAGCTGCGCAACCGGGTGGCGACGCTGGAGACGGTCGAGCGCGCGGCCGCGTCCGGCGACCAGGTCGTCGTCGATTACGTCGGCACGCTCGAGGGCGAGACGTTCGAGGGCGGCGAGGGCCGTGACCAGCTGATCGAGCTCGGCTCGGGCAACCTGATCCCCGGCTTCGAGGAGCAGCTGCTCGGCGCCTCCGCGGGCGACGTCAAGACCGTCGAGGTGACGTTCCCGGACGACTATCCCAGCGAGGAGCTGCAGGGTCAGGCGGCGGCGTTCGAGGTGACCGTGCATGAGGTCAAGGCCAAGCAACTGCCCGATCTCGACGACGATCTCGCCGCCGAGGCCTCCGAGTTCGACACGCTCGCGGAGCTGCGCGAGGACTTCCGCAAGCGACTGGCCGAAGCCGACGAGCGCACGGTCGAGCGTGAGTTCGAAGAGGCGGTGCTGCAGGCGGTGACCGACAACGCCGAGGTCGACGTGCCTGAGGGGCTCGTCCACGCGCGCGCGCACGAGTTCATCGGCCAGACGCTGTCGGCGCTGGCGCGCCAGGGGATCTCCAAGGAGACCTACCTGCAGCTGTCGGGCAAGTCAGAGCACGAGCTGGCTGACGAGGCCGAGCCCGAGGCCGCGGCCGCGCTGCGCCGCGAAGCGGTACTGGCGGCGGTCGTCACGGCCGAGGGGATCGACCCGACCGAGGAGCAGCTGCAGGCCGCGCTTGAGCCCGTCGCCCATCGCGAGGGCGCTGACCCGGCCGAGCTGGTGGCGCGGCTGCGAAAGAACGGCCGGATCGACGAACTGCGCGAGGACGTGGCCACCCGCCAGGCGCTTGAGCTGCTGGTGTCCGAGGCGGTCCCGATCTCAGTCGAGCAGGCCAAGGCGCGTGAGGCGCTGTGGACCCCCGGCAAGGGTGACTCGGAGGGCGACGGCAAGCCCGCGGCGTCGACCGGTCAGCTGTGGACGCCCGGTAGCTGACGGCGCTGGTTGCCGGGCAGCCGACCGCCGGACAGTGCCGAGCGGGCGGGCCCCTATAGTCCGCAGGATTCAACCGCCGGACAACAAAGAAGGCAGAGTATGAGTCCACTGGTACCGATGGTCGTCGAGCAGACGTCGAGGGGCGAGCGAGCCTTCGACATCTACAGCAGGCTGCTCAACGAGCGCATCATCTTCCTCGGCACTCCGATTGACGACCAGATCGCCAACCTGATTGTCGCTCAGCTCCTGCACTTGGAGTCCGAAGATCCCGACAAAGACATCTCGATCTACATCAACTCGCCGGGTGGATCGGTCTACGCGGGCCTCGCGATCTACGACACGATGCAGTTCATCAAGCCCGACGTTTCGACGATCTGCGTCGGTATCGCGATGTCGATGGGCGCGCTGCTGCTCGCCGGCGGCGCCACGGGCAAGCGGATGGCGCTGCCCAACGCCAAGATCCTGATCCACCAGGTCTCCTCGAGCTTCCAGGGCCAGGCGACCGACATCGAGATCCACGCCCGAGAGATCATCGACATTCGTCGCCGGCTGGACGAGATCATCGCCAAGCACACCGGCAAGGAGCTCGACGAGGTCAAGCGCGACACCGAGCGCGATTACTTCATGAGCGCTGAAGATGCCAAGGCCTACGGGATCATCGATCGGGTGATCTCAGAGCACTGAGCCATTAGGCTTAGAACTGAGACCGCGCGAGCGACCGTAGGGGAGAGCATCAGTGGCACGTCCGACCGACTCAAACGAGCAGCTCCTCTGCAGCTTCTGCGGCAAGTCCCAGCGGCAGGTCAAGAAGCTGATCGCCGGCCCGGGCGTCTACATCTGCGATGAGTGCATCGATCTCTGCAACGAGATCATCGACGAGGAGCTGACGGCACCGCCGAGCTTCGACATCGAGAATCTGCCCAAGCCACGGGAGATCTACGACGTGCTCAACGAGTACGTCGTCGGGCAGGAGCAGGCCAAGCGGTCGCTGTCGGTCGCCGTCTACAACCATTACAAACGGGTCCAGATGATGCAGTCCGATGAGCACGACATCGAGCTGCAGAAGTCGAACATACTTCTCTTGGGGCCGACTGGCTGCGGCAAGACGCTGCTGGCCGAGACCCTCGCCAAGATTCTCAACGTTCCGTTCGCGATCGCCGATGCGACGGCGCTGACCGAGGCCGGCTATGTGGGCGAAGACGTCGAGAACATCCTGCTGAAGCTGATCCAGGCCGCCGACTACGACGTCAAGAAGGCCGAGACCGGGATCATCTACATCGACGAGGTCGACAAGATCGCCCGCAAGGCCGACAACCCGTCGATTACTCGGGACGTTTCCGGTGAAGGGGTTCAGCAGGCGCTGCTGAAGATCCTCGAGGGGACGACGGCCAGCGTGCCTCCGCAGGGCGGCCGCAAGCATCCTCATCAAGAGTTTTTGTCAATTGATACGACCAACGTGTTGTTCATCTGCGGCGGGGCGTTCGCGCAGCTGGACCGCGTGATCGAACGTCGCATCGGTCATCAAGGGGTCGGCTTCGGCGCTGAGATCCAGTCCAAGGAACAGCGCGACACCGGTGAGATCTTCCAGCACTGCCTCCCCGAAGACCTGATCCAGTACGGCCTGATCCCCGAGTTCATCGGCCGCCTGCCGGTGATGTCGGCGATCCACCAGCTCTCCCGCGGCGAGCTGATGAAGATCCTGACCGAGCCGCGCAATGCCCTGGTGAAGCAGTTCCAGCGGTTCTTCCAGTTCGACGGGATCGAGCTGGTGTTCTCCGAGGAGGGGCTCTCGTCGGTGGCGGACAAAGCTCTTGAGCGCGAAACCGGTGCCCGTGGCCTGCGCTCGATCATCGAGGAGGTGCTGCTCGAGGTCCAGTTCGAGCTGCCGTCGCGGCGCGACGTGCAAAAGTGCGTCGTCACGCGTGACACGATCGAGAAGGGGACGCCGCCGACGTTGGTCACGGTCGCGGCGGCCGACGACGAGGAAGCCGCCGCCTAGAGACAGGCGGATCGTTGCACAGTTTTGACGGCCGTCACCCAGTTGTGACGGGTTGGCTGTCACCCTCGGGTGATGGCAGCAGGCGGGAAGGTTATGCACCGTGGAGGTGCAAAAACTTCCCCGGTAGCTGTCGAGCTGGCACGACTGATGCGTTGCCAGTGCGGCGTGGTCGCGGGGCGTCAGCTGCGGGCGCTCGGGTACACGAACAGGGAGATCGCCGGCATGGTCAGGGCGGGAGCGTTATGGCGCCCGCGCCGCGCCGTCTACGCCGACGCGCGCTCGCCGATGACGCCCCGCGGCCACCTGTTCGCAGCGCTGCTGGCCTTCGCTCCTGAGGCCGATCCTTTCTTCAGCCACCGCACCGCGGCGGCGCTGCTCGGCCTGCGCGAGCTGACCGTCCGCCGCCTCGAGTTGACGCTCGTCGCCGCGCACACCCCGAAGCGCCCGCCACTGGGCGTCCATCGAGTCTCCGAGGCGCCGCCACCCGATGAGCTCCGCACTCGCGACGGCCTCAGGTACCGCTCGGCCATGCGGATGCTGGTCGAGCTCGCTCCGCTCGAGACGCCGGACGAGCTCAACCGCTTGATCACTGAAGCGGCCCGCAGGCGACTTCTTGACCCGCAGCGAATCGAGCAGACCCTCCTCAACCACGCCGGCGCCACCGGGATCGGTGACCTGCGGGCGGCGCTGGCCGCCTACCGGCCGACGCCGGCCGACAAGTCCGGGTTCGAGCGTGCGTTCGCGCAGTGGATCACGACCCACGGATACCGCCGCCCGAGCGGAACGTCCAGCTCGAGGGCTGGGAGCTGGACTTCTATTGGCCGGATCACGGCGTCGTCGCCGAGACCGACGGCGAGCGCTTTCACATGCTGCCCGGCGACCGGGAGCGTGACTCGGCTGAGGACGCCTGGCTGCAACGTCGCGGAATCGCCGTCCTGCGCATCGGCGAGTTCCGTTTCGAGCACGATCGCCGGGGCGTTCTGGAGGACCTGCTCGGCCTGCTGGGACTCGACGGCGCCGCCTAGACTCAGCCGCCTATGTCCGAGCGTGAGGATCGCCGTCTGTCCGCTCTGGAGGACCGAAAGCGCTACGAGCCGACCGAGGTGGAGCCGCGGATCGTCGCGCGGTGGCTGGAGTCCGGGCTGTTCTCGCCCGAGCCCGAGGGCACCGCGGCGGAGAACTACTCGATCGCGATCCCGCCGCCGAACGTCACCGGCGCGCTGCACATGGGCCATGCGCTCAACAACTCCGTGCAGGACTGCCTGGCTCGCCATCACCGCATGCGTGGGCAGCGGACGAAGTGGATCCTCGGCACCGACCACGCCGGGATCGCGACCCAGGCCCAAGTCGAGAAGTCGCTGGCGTCGGAGGGCACCAATCGCCGTGCGCTCGGCCGCGATGCCTTCGTCGAGCGCGTCTGGGAATGGCGTTCGCAGTACGGCGGCACGATCATCGAGCAGCTCAAGCGGCTCGGGGCCCTGCCCGACTATCGCGACGAGCGGTTCACGCTTGACGACGACTACGTCAAGGCCGTGCTGAAGGTGTTCGTCGCGCTGTACGAGAAGGGCTACATCTACCGCGACCGCTACATGGTCAACTGGGATCCGGGCTCGGTCTCGGCGATCTCGGACCTCGAGGTCGAGCAGCACGAGGTCACCGACACGCTGTACTACATCGACTATCCGCTGGTCTCGGGCTCCGGCTCGATCACGGTCGCGACGGTGCGGCCAGAGACGATGCTGGCCGACACGGCGATCGCGGTCAACCCCGATGACGACCGCTACCGCCGGCTGATCGGGGAGAAGGCGATCCTGCCGCTCGTCGGTCGCAAGCTGCGGATCATCGCCGACGACTACGTCAAGCCCGAGTTCGGGACCGGTGCCCTCAAGATCACCCCGGCCCACGACCCCAACGACTTCGAGATCGGCCGCCGGCACGGGCTGGCGCAGCCGTCGGTGATCGGCGAGGACGGGCGGATGACCGACGAGGCGCCCGAGCGCTTCCGTGGCCTGACCGTGACCGAGGCCCAGCGTGAGGTGGTCGCGGCGCTCTCAGAGCAGGGGCTGATCGCGCGAACCGAGCCGTATCACCACACCGTGCCGTTCTCGCAGCGCTCGGGGGCGCGGATCGAGCCGCTGATCTCGCTGCAGTGGTTCATGGCGATGGACAAGCTGGCCAAGCCGGCGATCGAGGCGGTCACCAGCGGCCGGGTCACGTTTCACCCGGGGAACTACACGAAGGTCTACCTGGACTGGATGCAGAACATCCGGCCGTGGTGCATCTCCCGCCAGCTGTGGTGGGGCCACCAGCTCCCGGTCTGGTATCGGGACCTCGAGACCTACGTCGGCGAGACGCCGCCGCGTGGCGATGGCTGGACCCGCGACCCCGACGTGCTGGATACGTGGTTCTCGAGCGCGCTATGGCCGTTCGCGACGCTCGGCTGGCCGCACCAGACCCCGGCGCTGCGGGCGTTCTACCCGACCGATGCGCTCGTCACCGCCCGCGACATCATCTTTCACTGGGTCGCGCGGATGATCATGATGGGGCTCGAGTTCACCGGCTCAGAGCCGTTCTCGGACGTGTATGTCCACTCGGTGATCCAGGCGCCGGACGGACGGCGGATGTCGAAGTCGCTGGGCACCGGGATCGATCCTCTCGACCTGATCAATGGCGGCCCGCGGCCACCGGTGTTCAAGGAGGGAGGCGAGTTCCCGGGCTACGGAGCCGACGCCGTGCGCTGGGGCCTGCTGGCGATGTCCTCCGGCCAGGATGTCCGCTTCTCCGAGGAGCGGATCGCCCAGGGCCAGCAGCTCGGCAACAAGCTCTGGAACGCCGCCCGGCTGGTGCTGCTCGACGCGGGGCAGCCCGCCCGCGCCGCGGCGATCCCGACCGCGGTCGAGGACCGCTGGATGCTCTCGCGGCTGGCCCGCGCCCAAGCCGAGGTGACCCGGCAACTGGACGCGTTCGACTTCTCGCAGGCGGCGCTGGCGCTGTATGACTTCGTCTACGGCGAGCTGTGCGACTGGTACCTGGAGCTGGTCAAGCCGCGCCTGCGGGCCGGTGAGCCCGAGTTGATCGCGACGCTGCTGCACGTGCTGACCGAGACGATCTCGCTGGCGCACCCGATCATCCCGTTCGAGACCGAGGAGATCTGGTCGCTGATCCCCGGATCGGAGGGGCTGCTGGCGCAGCGGGTCGTGCCCGCGCTGAGCGGCGCCGAGCCCGGCGGTGGTCCGGACGGCGCCGAGACCGAGGCCGAAGCCGAAGCTGCGGTCGAGCGCACGATCGCCGCGATCCAGGCGCTGCGACGCTGGCGCGACGGCGCCGATGTCAAGGCCGGCGCCGTGCTCCCGGCGCGGCTGGTGGCGCCCGGCTACGAGCAGACCGTCGAGCACCTCGCCCGGCTGGCACGCCTGTCGCTCAACGGCGACGGACCGGACGCTCGAACGGCGGTCGCGGCCGTGCCGATCCCCGGTGGCGTGGTCGAGATCCTCGGTGGCGCGGGACTTGATCGCGACGCCGCGATCGCCAAGCTGCGCACGAGGATCACCGAGGTCGACACCGAGCTCGCCCGCGCCCGCGGCAAGCTCGCCAACCAGGGGTTCGTCGCCAAGGCGCCCGCGCATGTCGTCCAGGGCGAGCGCGACAAGCTCGCGCAGCAGACCGGCGAGCGAGAGCGGCTGGCGGCCGAGCTGCAGGCATTGACGGAGGACGCCGAGGGGTGAGCGCCGGGGGAGGACGCCGAGGGGTGAGCGCCGGGGGAGGACGCCGAGGGGTGAGCGCCGGGGGAGGACGCCGAGGGGTGAGCGCCAGTGCCGGACCTCGAGCGGTGAGCGAGATGACGGGCGCCCAGGCGGAGCGCTACCTGCTGTCGCTGGAGCTGTTCGGGATGCGGTTCGGCCTGGACCGCATGCGCCGTCTGATGACCGCGCTGGATCACCCCGAGCGACGATTTGCCTCGATTCACGTCGTTGGCACCAACGGCAAGTCCTCGACGACGCGGATGATCGCGGAGATCCTCTCCCAGCACGGGCTGCGGACGGGCGCCTACCTGTCGCCCCACCTGCAGTCGTTCGCCGAGCGGATCCGGGTCGACGGCCACGACATCACCGAGGGGCAGTTCGGCGCGGCGGTCGGGCGCGCTCGCCGGGCGGCGGCGCTGGTCGATCGCAACGCCGAGCCCGACGACGAGGTGACGCAGTTCGAGGCGCTGACCGCCGCTGCGTACTCGGAGCTGGCACGGCAGCAGGTGCAGGTGGCCGTGATCGAGGCGGGCCTCGGCGGCCGCTACGACGCGACCAACGTGATCCCGTCGTCGGTGACGGTGCTGACCGGCGTCGGGCTCGAGCACACCCGCTGGCTGGGTCCGACGATCGCCGATATCGCGACCGAGAAGGTCGACGTGCTGCAGCCCGGCTCGACGCTCGTCTTCGGTGTCGATCTGGATCCCGACGCGGTCGCGGTGGCAGAGCGCGTCGGCGCCGAGCGCGACGCGACGATCGTCGGAGCCGGGATCGATCCGGGCGTCCCGGTCGGGGCTCCCGGCGCGTATCAGCGCCGTAACTTCGCGCTCGCGCGCGCCGCCGCCGAGGCCTATCTCGGCGCGCTGGAACCCGAGGCGGTGCGCGCGGCGGCGGCGGTCGTGCGCGTGCCGGGGCGTCTGCAGCAGATCGCCTCCGAGCCGTTGACGCTCGTCGACGGCGCCCACAACCCCGACGGGACCCGCGCGCTCGCCGAGTCGCTGCCCGAGCTCGTGACCGGCGATCGCCGCGTCGTCGCGGTCGTCTCGATCCTCGATGACAAGGATGCCGCGGGCATGCTCGCCGGCCTGTTCGGCGGCGCGGTCAAGGTCGACGTGATCGTGCTGACCTCGAGCCAGAATCCGCGGGCGCTGCCGCCGGGAACGCTGCAATCGTTGACCCGCCAGCTGCATGGTCCGCCGTCGGAGATCGTCTCCGATCCGCACCGGGCGGTGACGCGCGCGCGCGAACTGGCCGGGCCCAACGGCGTCGTGATCGTCACCGGCTCGATCTATCTGATCGCGGACATGCTGGCCGACGGGCGCCGTGAGCACGCCTCGATCATCTGAATCCGCTGATCGAGGTCCGAACGCCGCGCTTCGTGAGACACTCGCAGCCTGATGCCGCAGCCCCGTAGCCGATCCCGGGCCGCCAAACGGCGGGGCGGCGAGCCGAGCTTCCTGTTCATGATCGGGATCGTGGCGGTCTGCGTGGCCGTCGTGATCCTCGTATTCTTCGGGCTCGGCTATCTGCTCGGTCGCGTCTTCCTGTAGAGGATCTCGGAACCTGACGGCGTATTGATATACGCCTCACGAGCCCCGTGCCCACTACAATTCGGCCCTCCATGCTGCCATACGCAATCTTCGGGATCTCCAATAACGCGCTGAATCTGGCGGTCGAATTGGTGATCCTGTTCCTGGTCGTGATCTGGCTCGCACTGATCTTCTGGACGTACGCCGACGCGCGTCGCCGGATCGCCGATCCACTGCTGGTCGGGTGCGCGACGATCGCGTCGCTGTTCCCGTACGTGGGGACGATCGTCTACATGATCGTCCGTCCGCCGGAGTATCTGGACGACGTGCGCGAGCGCGAACTCGAGATGCAAGCGGCCGAGGCGCGGCTGGCGGAGCTGGGCTACCACCTCTGCCCGCATTGCGACTACGAGGTCGAGCGCGACTACCTGCGCTGCCCCAACTGCATGCGCAAGCTCAAGGACCCGTGCCAGTCGTGCGGCAAGCCGCTTGATCCGACCTGGAAGGTCTGCCCGTTCTGCGAGGCTGAGATCGGCGTGGCTGAGCCGGACCCGGTCTTACCGCGACGCGCGCGCCGCCGGTCAGCGGCAGCCGAGGCGACGGCTGCGACCGAGCAGCCAACGACCAGCTAGCCGTCCGTCTGCACGGGTGGGCTCAGAACAAAATCAACAAGAAGGACCTGCCGCCGTGGAGCGCACGCTGATTCTTGTCAAGCCGGACGCGTTTGCCCGCAACCTGACCGGCGAGATCATCGCCCGCTTCGAGCGCAAGGGGCTACGGCTCGTGGCGCTCGAGCTGCGGACGCTGATCCGTGAGACGGCGGCCCTGCACTACGCCGAGCACGAGGGCAAGCCGTTCTACGAGGAGCTGGTCACGTTCATCACCTCGGGACCGCTGGTCGCGCTCGTGCTCGAGGGCGAGGATGCGATCCGCGCCGCTCGCCAGGTGATCGGCGCGACCAACCCGCTTGAGGCCAACACCGGCTCGATCCGCGGCGACTACGCGACCGCGGTCGGCCAGAACATGGTCCACGGCTCTGACGCACCCGAGTCGGCCGCACGCGAGGTCGCGCTGTTCTTCCCCCGCCTCGACTGATCCTCGGCTCGGGGTCGCCGCAGCGACGCGCGATCCTGGAGCAGCTGGAGATCCCGTTTGAGGTCCATGTCTCCGGCGCGGGCGAGCTGACCGGCGGCGCGTCGCCCGAGGCGATCGCCGCCGAGAACGCCCATCGCAAAGCGGTCGCGACCGCCGCCGCCGTCGCGTCGACGCTGCCGGTGCTCGGGGTCGACACGGTCGTGGCGCTCGACGGCCGGATCTACGGCAAGCCCGACGGCCCCGAGCAGGCGCTGGCGACGTTGCGGGCGCTGTCGGGACGCGAGCACACCGTGGTCTCGGGCGTGTCGGTGATCCACGGCGACCTCGAACGGACCGCGGTGGCGCGGACCGGCGTGCGCTTCCGCGCGCTGGATCACGCCGAGCTCGCCGCCTATGTCGGCACCGGCGAGTGGCGCGACCGCGCCGGTGGCTACGCGATCCAGGGCCGCGGCGCGCTGCTGGTCGCAGCTATTCGCGGCGACTACTTCAACGTGGTCGGGCTGCCGGTCGCGGAGCTCGTGCGGATCGCCCCGGAGCTGTTCGTCGCCTGAACGAGCGTCGTCGCTGGAATACTCGACCGCGATGGCCGAGCTGACCCGGATCCTGGTCGCGTCAGACATACGCGGCAGCGAGGACGCGTGGCGCAAGTTCATCAACGCGATCAGCCTCGACGTGTTCAAGGTCGATGTGGCGCTGCTCGCCGGCGGGTTCGGCGTCGACCGCAACCGCGCGCAGGCTTGGGTCGAGCTGGCCGCCGAGCGGATCGCCGATGGCTCGATCCCGCTGTGCCTGATCCCGGGCGCTGGCGACGATCCGGCGATCGACATCGAGTTGACCGCCGTCGGGCGCAACCCGGTCAATGTCGACGGGCGGGCATACCCGCTGCCGGGCGGGCTGACGCTGATCTCCGACAGCTGCCGGCCCGGTTTGACTCCGGTCGCCGAGCGGCTCGCGGCGCTCGAGTCCAACGGCGGACCGCTCGTGCTGATGACCGCGGCGCCGCCCTACAATTCGGTCACCGCGAGCGGATCGCGCGAGGTCGCGAAGGCGATCGAGCGGCTCCGCCCGGCGCTGTCGGTGCATGGGCTCGCGGGGGTGACGGGCGAGCTGCCGGATCCCAAGCGCTGGATCGGCGAGACGTTGGCGCTGACCCCGGGCTCGGAGGCCGATCGCGGCGGGCTGCTGGGGTTCGTCGTCGATCTGGTCGGCGACGGTGTCCGGCTGGCGCGTCCGTTCCAGACGTAGTGGTCGCTCGCGGCTGGGCGTGAGGGGCCAACGACTCACCTGCCCGCTGACGGTCGCCGCCGGCGGGTGCACGAACCCATGCAGGCGCCGCACCTAAACGAACCTAAAGATTTCCAGCGCTTTTGTGTGCGGTCGAGCCTGAATCCGGGCGATCAGGCGATCGGCGTCCGATACACTCAACCAGGGACGGATGCGGCTGTCGGGCCTTCGCGGCCCCACGTGTCGTCGCTGACGCCACCCGCTTTTCCCTACCTCAATCCATGGGCTTCTTCACGTATCTCACCGGCTTCGGCGGCCGCGATATGGCGGTCGATCTCGGCACCGCCAACACCCTCGTGTACGTGCGCGGGCGCGGCATCGTGCTGTCCGAGCCGAGCGTCGTCGCAGTCGACTCACGCAACGGCGAGGTCCACGCCGTCGGGATCGAGGCCAAGCGGATGCTGGGCCGCACCCCGGGGACGATCTCGGCGATCCGGCCGTTGAAGGACGGCGTGATCGCCGACTTCGAAGTCACCGAGGAGATGCTGCGCCACTTCATCCAGAAGGTCCATCAGAACCGCTGGGCGCACCCGCGTGTGGTCGTCTGCGTGCCCTCCGGCGTCACCGGGGTCGAGAAGCGCGCGGTCGAGGAGGCGTGTCTGAGCGCCGGCGCCCGTCAGGCGTATCTGATCGAGGAGCCGATGGCGGCCGCGATCGGCGCCGGGCTACCGGTGGGCGAGCCGACCGGTTCGATGGTCGTCGACATCGGCGGCGGCACCAGCGAGGTCGCGGTGATCTCGCTCGGCGGGATTGTCGTCTCGCAGTCGATCCGGGTCGGGGGCGACGAGCTCGACGAGGCGATCATCAACTACGTCAAGCGCGAGTACAAGCTCCTGATCGGCCAGCAGACCGCCGAGGAGGTCAAGCTCGAGATCGGTTCGGCGTATGTGATGCCCGAGGAGGTCCAGGCCGAGATCCGCGGCCGCGACATGGTCTCGGGCCTACCGAAGACCGTGATCCTCACCTCCGAGGAGATCCGCGGCGCGCTCGAAGAACCGGTGTCGCAGATCATCGATGCGGTCAAGCAGACGCTCGACCGCACCCCGCCGGAGCTGGCATCTGACATCATGGACCGAGGGATCATGCTGGCCGGAGGCGGGTCGCTCCTGCAGGGGATCGACGAGCGCCTGCGCCACGAGACCCAGATGCCCGCGCATCTGGCGGAATCACCGCTGACGTGCGTGGCGGTAGGGTCAGGCAGGTCGCTCGAGGAGTTCGAAGCGATCCACCGGTCCAGCAAGAATTCCCGTAGCCGGCGTCGCCGGTAGTAGCTTCGAAGCAGCCCCGGACCGGCCGTGGGCCGGCACGACCCGGAGACATCACCAATTGCATGACAAACAGGTCCGACGTAGACGCGCCGTGCTCGTGGTGCTCGTCGTCATCTCCCTGCTGCTGCTGACCGACTATTTCGGCGAGTCGTCGTCGTCTCCTCTGCACCGCGTCCAGCGAGGGATCGTCGCGGTCCTGTCGCCGGTCCAGTCGGGCGCCAGCACGGTGTTCTCACCGGTCTCCGACGTCGCCAACTGGGTCTCGACGACGCTGCACGCCAAGACCCAGCGCGACCAGCTCAAGCGCCAGCTGCAGGCAGCAGATCAGCAGCTGGCCACGTACAAGACCCAGGCGATCCGGAACGCGTACCTGAGCAAGCAGCTCGGCCTCGCGCAGACGGTCGGCCTGGACCACTACGACCCTGTCGGGGCCAACGTGATCAGCCGCGATCCGAGCCTCTGGTATCAGACGGTCGAGGTCGACGCCGGGTCAGGCGACGGTGTCGCGGTCAACGACCCGGTGACCGGCGACGGCGGCCTGGTCGGCAAGGTGACCGAGGTCACGGGCTCCTCGTCGATCGTGACGCTGATCACCAACGCCAGCTCCAACGAGCAGTTCGGCGTGACCGCCACGGTGACCGACACGACCGGCGACACCGGCGTCCTCGAGCCCGCCGTCGGCAACCCCAACCAGATGGTGCTCCAGGATCTGCCCAATCGCGCCGCGATCAAGCCCGGGATGCAGGTCGTCACGGCCGGCTATAAGGATCCCGCCAACGCTGAGCTGGATTCGCTGTACCCGCCGGGGATCCTGATCGGCACGGTCGCGGGCTTCAATCCCAACGAGCTGCTCAACAGCGGCCAGGTGCCGGTCACCCCCACGGCCAACGTCCGCACCTTCACGTCGGTCCAGATCCTCACAAAAGTCAGCTCGGGCTCCGAGCGCGCCCAGGTGACGCCGTGACGGTGCTCGAGAGCGTCCCGACCAAGCTGATCGTCAGGATCGCGCTGCTCAGCCTCGTGGCCGTGCTCGTCCAGGAGACGGTGATCTCGAAGATCTCGATCTTCGGCGTCGACGCCGACATCACGCCGCTGGTGGTGATGTCGATCGGGCTGCTGTGCGGCTCGATGACCGGCGCGGTCACCGGCTTCTTCATCGGGTTGATGGTCGACACCGTGCTCGTGCAGACGCTCGGGGTCACGTCGCTGCTGTACATCACGATCGGCTACTGGACCGGGCGCCTGCGTGAGCTGCGCGATCCCGCCCACGGGCTGATTCCGGTCGCCTGCGGCGCCGCCGCGACCGCCGTCACCGGGATCGGGATGACCGTGATCCAGTTCCTGCTCGGCGTCGACGCCCCGGTCAGCCTGCTGCTCGCCCAGCAGATCTTCCTGACGATCCTCGTCAACACGCTGATCTCGCTGCCCGTCTACGCGATCGTGCGCCGGTTCATCAACCCGGCACTGCCCGACGATCCCCGCCGGCGCCGGCGGCGCGCCTACACGACCGGCGGCCTCAGCCCGCTGCAAAGCCGATCACAACGGGTGACAGGCCCGATCAACCGCGGAACGACGCCCGCCGGGCGCTAACTACATGCCGGATCCGATCGACGAGCGCCGCTCACCGATGACACCGCAGCTGGCGCTCCGGGTCGCGGTCGTGGGTTCGATCGTGCTCGCGCTGTTCGCGATCCTGTTCTTCCGGCTGTGGTTCCTGCAGGTGCTGTCGGGCACCCAGTACGTTCAGGCGGCGCAGGTCAACCGCGTGCGCGATGTGGCGATTCCGGCGCAGCGCGGCGAGATCCTCGACCGCACGGGCAAGGTGCTCGTCAGCTCGACGAAGGCGCTGGCGGTCCAGATCATCCCGACCGACCTGCCGGTGAAGATGTCGCTGACCAACATCCACCACCCGCCCAAGCGCGACGACGCCGTGTTCGCTCGGCTCGCGCACGTGCTCCACTTCAAGACGAAGGTGAAGCGCTGCACGATCTACGCGCCCAACCACCGCCACCCGTACCTGTCGCCGATCGCGTGTCTCGTCGCCCAGCAGCTGTCGCTGAACCCCTTTGCTGACGTGACCGTCAAGTCCAAGGTCTCGAAGTACGTCCAGTACTACATCGCCGAGCGCCAGAACGACTATCAGGGCATCCAGGTGCAACAGACCTCGATCCCGGGCTACCCGGGCCGTACGCTCGCCGCGCAGGTGCTCGGCACGGTCGGGCAGATCTCGCGCAAGGAGCTGAAGGCCGGCACCTATCCGGGCGCCAGGCAGGGCGAGGTCGTCGGCCAGACCGGCCTCGAGGCCCAGTACGACCAGTACCTGCGCGGCACTGACGGCAAGCAGCAGATCGATATCGACGCACAGGGCCTCCCGACTGGCCGGTCGAAGACGATCCCGCCGGTCGCGGGCCACAGCCTGCAGACGTCGTTGGACTCTCAGCTGCAGCGCGTCGGCCAGAACTCGCTCGCGCAGTCGGTGCAGGAGAACGGCGGCGGCGCCGGCGGCGCGTTCGTCGCGATGAACCCTGTCAACGGCGAGATCTACGCGATGGGGTCCAACCCATCGTTCGACCCTTCGGTGTTCACCGGTCAGATCACGCAGAAGGCCTACGACGAGAAATTCGGCGCAAATTCCGGGGACCCCCTGCTCAACCGGGCGATCCAGTCCGTCGGTCCGACCGGTTCGAACTACAAACCAATCACGGCTGTGGCGGCGCTCGAAAGCGGCAAGTGGGGCCTGAACCAGGTGTTCGACGACACCGGCAAGTACTGCGTCGGCTCTGGCGCCGCACAGCAGTGCCGGCAGAACTCCGGCGGCGCCGCCTACGGCCCCGTCAACATCGTCCAGGCGATCAAGGTCTCCGACGACAACTTCTTCTACAACCTCGGCGTTCGGACCAATGCCAACCCGGTGCAGTTCCCCAACGGCGGCCCGTTGCAGCAGTGGTCTCGCGCGTTCGGGATCGGGCGCAACCCCGGGATCGACCTGCCCGGCGCCGAGAGCGGCACGCTTCCCGACCCCCGGTGGCGCAACGAGCGCAACAAGCTCGAGTACGAGTGCGACACCGCGACGGGCGCCTACCGGTACACGAACGGGACCAAGAACAGCGCCAAGAAGCTGCCGGGCTATCGCCGCAGCCCCAAGCATGCGGCGGGCGGCTGCGGGATCGCCGACGGCACCGACCGGCCCTGGACGGAGGGCGACAACGAGAGCCTCGCGGTCGGTCAGGGCGACGTCCAGGTGTCGCCGCTGCAGCTGGCGATCGCGTACTCGGCAGTCGCCAACGGCGGCACGATCGTCACCCCGCATATCGGGCTGAACATCGAGAATGCCGACGGCACCGTGCTGCAGAAGGTCGGCCCCGAGCCGCCCAAGCGTCACCTCAACATCAACTCCGTGTACCTGGACGCGATCCGCCAGGGCCTGCGCGAGGCAGCCTCTGAGCCGGGCGGGACCTCCGATGACGTGATGGGCAACTTCCCCGAGCAGGTCTACGGCAAGACCGGCACCGCCCAGTACTTCCCGATCGGCGGCGGCGAGGAGGATTACGCCTGGTACTCGTGCTTCGTGCCCGCGACCGCGACCAGCAAGCCGATCGAGGTCACGGTCTGGGTCGAGAAGGGCGGCTTCGGCGACGTCGCCGCGGCGCCGGTCGCCCGGCAGATCCTGTCGCAGTGGTTCCTCGGCAAGCCGGGGCCGTTCAAGGAAGGGTCCTCTCCGGACCAATGAGCGCCACCACCCCGATCACCCCCGCCGAGCAGACGGTCGAGCCGCGCGCTCGCTCGCTGCCCGTGTTCGACCCGTTGCTGCTGCTGGCGGGAATGGGGCTGGTGTTCTGCTCGTTCCTGATGCTGCGCCACGCGGTCGGCAGCTCGGAGGCCGACAAGCAGGCGCTGTACGGCGGCGTCGGGGTGCTGCTGGTGCTGCTGATCAGCCGGATCGACTACTCGCGGCTGCGCGAATACAAGCTCGGACTGTATGTGGTGATGATCGGGCTGGACCTGGTCGTCTACGGCTTTGCGCCGATCGGCGGGGCGCGGCGCTGGATCCCGTTGCCGGGCTTCAGCTTCCAGTCCTCGGAGTTCGGCAAGTTGCTGCTGATCGTGGCGCTGGCCGGGTTCGCGGTCGACCGTTCCCGCCAGTTGAATGAGCGGCGTACGACCGCGCGGATCATGCTGCTGGCGCTGGTCGCGGCGCTGCTCGTGATTCCCGAGCCCGACCTCGGCACGGGACTTGTGTACGTCACCATCGGGTTCGCGATCCTGTTCTTCGCCGGGACCTCCTGGAAGCACCTGGTCGGGCTCGTAGCGCTGTTCGCGACGGCGCTGGCGCTGGCGCTGGCGGCGACGCCGGTGCTCGGGATCCACGTGATCCAGGGCTATCAGGTCAACCGGTTGACGGCGTTCGTGAATCCCAACCACCAGGCCAAGCCGGGGGAGGCCGACCCCTGGTATCAGATCAAGCAGTCCGAGATCGCGATCGGCTCCGGCCAGAAGACCGGCCAGGGCAGCAAGTCGACGCAGTCGCAGTCGGGCTTCCTGCCCGCCCCCGACACCGACTTCGCGTTCGCGTCGGTGGCCGAGATCTACGGCTTCGTCGGCGGCGCGGTCGTACTCGGCCTGTACGCGCTGCTGTTATGGCGCGCGCTGCGGGTGGTGACCGTCGCCAAGAACCTGTTCGGCACGCTGATCGCCGGCGGGATCCTGGCGATGCTGATGTTCCAGGTGTTCGTCAACGTCGGGATGACCGTCGGGATCGCCCCGATCACAGGCGTCCCAGCGCCGCTGATCAGCTACGGCGGATCGTCGGTGATCGTCACGTTCATCGCGATCGGGCTACTGGAGTCGATCTACATCCAGGGCCGTCTCGCGACGTCGGGCAAGAACCGCGCGCTAATTTCATAGATACAGGGCGCCGCTACGGCCGGCAGCCCGCCAGACTTCCAAAGGATTGAAGACAATTGAAGAAGCAAGTGTTGGTCAGCGTGGACCGTGGAGAGACACGAGTGGCGCTGCTGGAGACGAGCGGAACCCCGTCGACGGCGTCTCGCCGGTCAAGCGCTCAGAGTTCTTCACGCCGCCGGCGTAAGCCGGCAGGGGATTACCGCGTCGCCGAGCTGTATCTGGAGCGCAAGGGCAACCGCTCGATCGTCGGCAACATCTACAAGGGCAAGGTTGACAACGTCCTGGCCGGCCTCGAAGCCGCGTTCGTCGACATCGGATTGGAGAAGAACGGCTTCCTGCACGTCGACGAGATCGTGCTACCAGGCGTCGAGGCCCCCCGCCGCGGGCGCGGCGGCGCACGTGATGGGCGCAATATCACCGATCTGCTCAAGCCCGGACAGGAGATCGTCGTCCAGGTCGTCAAGGATCCGCTGAAGACGAAGGGCGCGCGGCTGTCGATGGACCTGACGATCGCGGGTCGCTACATGGTCTACGCGCCGTACGGCGAGGGCATCGGCATCTCACGTCGCCTGGACGAGAAGGAGCGCGAGCGGCTGCGCAAGGAGGCCGCCAAGCTCGATCTGAAGGGCGCGGGCGCGATCATCCGCACCGCCGCCCAGGGCGGCCAGCGCGCCGATCTGGAGCGCGAGCTGCTGTATCTGTTCAAGCTGTCCGAGGTGCTGACCAAGCGCGTCGAGGAGACGACCGCGCCGGCGCTCGTGTTCCAGGAGGCCGACCTGTCGGTGCGGGTCGTGCGTGACATCTTCTCGGCCGACTTCGAGCGCGCGGTCGTCGACGACCCCAAGCAGTTCCGGCGGCTGAGCTCGTTCTTCACGCGCACGGCGCCCGAGCTCGTCGAGCACGTCGAGCTGTGGGAGGACGAGCGGCCGCTGTTCGACGCCTACGGGGTCAACCAGGTGCTCGACTCGACGCTGTCGCGGCGCGTCGACCTGCCGTCCGGCGGCTACCTGATGATCGACTACGCCGAGGCGCTGACCGTGATCGATGTCAACTCCGGCTCGTTCATCGGCCGCGGCAAGGGCGCGCGGCTGGAGGACACGATCACGAAGACCAACCTCGAGGCCGCCGACGAGGTCGTGCGGCAGCTGCGGCTGCGTGACATCGGCGGGATCATCGTGATCGACTTCATCGACATGGCCCGCGCCCGCAATCGCGACGCGGTGCTGAAGACGCTGCGCAAGGCGCTGGACGAGGACCGCACGAAGACGTTCGTGGTTGAGATCTCGCCGCTGGGCCTGGTCGAGATGACGCGCCAGAACGTCACCGAGGGTGTGCGGGAGATCATGACCCGGCCATGCCCGACCTGCGACGGCGAGGGCGTGATCAAGTCCGAGGAGACGATCGCGATCGAGTTCGAGCGCCGGATGCGCGATCTCGCCAAGGAGACCAAGGCCGACGCGATCCTGATCCAGATGAACCCGCGAGTCTCCGCCGAATTCACCGGTGACAGCGCCCGGGTGCTGCACGCGGTCGAACAGGAGACCGGCAAGTGGTTTCACTTCGAGGGCTCCGAGGGCCTGCCGCTGGACCACTTCGCGGTCCTGCTCGAGGGCGACCGCGAGGAGGTGCTCGAGCGGGCGCTGCCGTTCCGGGAGGGCGAGGAGGTGTTCGTCGAGCTCGTCGAGCCGCACATGTACCAGGCCGGCGACGCGGTCGCCAAGGTCGACGGCTACGTGATCTGCGTGACCGGCGGGGACCCGTATGTCGGCACCAAGCAGCTGGTCCGGATCGACGACGTCGGCCGCAACCAGGCGATCGCGACGCTCGTCGCAGGGGCCGGTGGGTCGGTGTCCGCGCGGCCCGCCGCGGGCGAGAGCCGCGATGGCGAGGGTGACGAGCTAGACTCAGCGCCTCGGCGTCGCGGCCGCAGAGGCGGGCGGCGTCGTTCCAGTGCCACGGCCGAATCGGTCGCGGCCGCAACCTCTGAGTCCGAATAACCATGTACGCGATCATCAAGACCGGCGGCAAGCAATACCGCGTGCGGCAGGGCGAGCACCTGCTGATCGAGCGGCTGCCCGAGGCCGAGGGCGACACCGTCGCCCTGACCCCGCTGCTGTACGTCGACGGGGAGACCGTGCTCGACGGCGACGCGCTGTCGAACGTCTCGGTCCAGGGCACGATCGTCGCGCATGAGCGCGGCCCGAAGCTGCGCATCGTCAAGTTCAAGCCCAAGCGCGGCTACAAGCGCCGTAACGGCCACCGCCAGGAGCTGACCCGGATCGAGATCGCCTCGATCGGTACCGGTTCGGGCGCTGACGCACGCGCCCAGGCAACGGCCGCCGAGGAGGTCGACAGTGGCTCATAAGAAAGGCCTCGGCTCCAGCCGCAACGGCCGTGACTCGAACGCAAAGCGCCTCGGCGTCAAGGTGTTCGCCGGACAGACGGTGACCGGCGGCGAGATCATCGTGCGCCAGCGAGGCACCCGCTTCAAGCCGGGCGTCGGCGTCGGCATCGGCAAAGACGACACGATCTACGCGCGCTCCGCCGGTGTCGTGGAGTTCAAGACCGGCCGTCGCGGCCGCGTGATCTCGGTCGCGCCGGATTCAGACAGCACGCCGACCGCCGCATAGCGCCCACCACGCTGCAGCCGTACCGAACGGCCCGCCGCCCGGCGGGCCGTTTTGCATTGCGCGCGTGCGGGCAGTCGGTCAGACCGGTTGCCTATCGGGAGCCGCCCCCCGAGTCGCAAAGGAGCTCAGACCCATGAAGACGCTGCAAGGATTCAAGAACTTCCTGATGCAGGGCAATGTGATCGTCGCCGCCATCGGCCTCGCGATCGCATTGGCGTTCAGCACGCTCGTCAAAGCCTTCACCGACAACATCGTCACGCCGCTCGTCAATGCCGCCGGCTCGCCCGGCGCGACCGGGCTCGGCGTGCACGTGCACGGCCAGCTGATCGATTTCGGCGCGGTGGTCTCGGCGATCATCTACTTCGTCATCTTCATGATGGTCGTTTACTTCCTGATCGTCGTGCCCTATCGCACCTATGAGGCCCGCCTCGGCAACACCGTGTTCGGCCCCGCGGCGCCGACCCAGACCTGTCCGGAGTGCCAGTCCGACGACCTGCCGGTGAAGGCGACCCGCTGCAAGTACTGCGCCGCCGAGCTGCGACCCGTGTCGGAGGGGCCGGCCGCCTGACCCGTGCGGCGGGCGGGTGGGCGGTCCCGGGTGGCCTCGAGTCAGGCGCGCCGAGGCACCGCCCCGCCCCGCCGCTCAGCCGACCTGTGCGGTCGGGCGGATCAGAATCTCGTTGACGTCGACGTGGGGCGGTTGTGAGACCGCCCACATCACCGCGCGCGCGATGTCGTCGGGTTGCAGCGGGTCCGGGGGGCGGTTGTCGAAGAACGGGGTGTCGGTCATCCCCGGCTCGATCAGCGTCACCCGCACCCCCGAGCCGTTGAGCTCCTGCCGGGCGCCCTCGCCCATCGCGGTGACCGCCCACTTGGTCGCGGAGTAGAGCGAGCCCGGCAGCTGGCGCCGTCCGGCGACCGAGCCGGTGATCAGCAGGTGGCCCCGTGACTCGCGCAGCGCGTCGATCGTCGCTCGGATCGTCAGCGCCGCTCCGTAGACGTTGGTCAGCACCATCGAGCGCCAGTGCTCGACGGTCTCTGACTGAAAGCCGCGCTTGGCGCCGAAGCCGGCGTTGGCGAAGACCACGTCGAGCCGGCCGAAACGTTGCAGCGCGACGCGGACCATCGCCTGCTGGTCGTCCCACTCGGTCACGTCGCAGGTGACCGCGAGGGCTCGCTCGGCGCCACCGAGCTCCGCGGCGAGGTCGTTGAGCTTGTCGGTGGATCGGGCGGCGAGCACGAGCCGGTGGCCGGCCTGCGCTGCAGCCCGCGCGGTCGCGGCGCCGATCCCCGAGGAGGCGCCCGTGATCAGGAAGACTGGATCGGCCATAGCATCAGACAGGTTATGCAGGATCGCGCGCGCATCCATGTGCTGGCCGGGGCCGGCGGCGACGGCAGTCTGAGCTTCCGCCGGGAGGCACACGTCCCCCGGGGCGGACCCGACGGCGGCGACGGCGGCCGCGGCGGCGATGTCGTGCTCGTCTGCGACGACTCGCTACGGGATCTGGAGAGCTATCGCCGTCCCGCGCATTACAAGGCCGTGCGCGGCGGGCACGGGTCCGGTTCACTGCGGCACGGCGCCGACGGCGGCACGCTCGAGCTGCGGGTGCCGCCCGGCACCGAGGTGCTGCTGGAGTCCGACGGCACCCGCCACGACCTGATCGTCCCCGGCCAGCGCGCGGTCGTCGCCCGTGGCGGCCCCGGCGGGCGCGGCAACAAGCGGTTCGCAGGCCCGACCCATCAGACGCCGCGGTTCGCCGAGCGCGGGCTCCCCGGCGACGAGACGTGGCTGACACTGCAACTCAAGCTGCTGGCCGACGTCGGGCTGATCGGCCTGCCCAACGCCGGCAAGTCGTCGTTGCTGGCGCGGATCACGCGCGCGCAGCCGAAGGTGGCCGGCTACCCGTTCACGACGCTGTCGCCGGTGCTCGGGACGCTCGAGGCCGACGGCCGGCAGCTGGTGATCGCCGACATCCCCGGACTGATCGAGGGGGCGTCGGACGGTGCCGGGCTCGGCCACGAGTTCCTGGCCCACGTCGAGCGCACGCGGCTGCTCGTGCACGTGCTCGATCTGGCGCCGCTGGACGGCACCGATCCGGCGACCAACTACGAGACGGTCGAACACGAGCTCGCCACCTACGACCCACGGTTGGCGTCGGGGCGGGTGGGGCGCATTCTGGCGCTGTCCAAGGCCGACCTCGTCGACGCCGCGAGCGCACAGACCGCCCGCGAATGGTGGCGGCGGCGGCTGGGCGACAACGTGCCGGTGATCGTCACCTCGTCGGTCAGTCGCACAGGTCTGCGTGACCTGTCGAACGAGCTGCTTCGGCGCGTTCCGGAGGCGCCGGCGGTCGATCCCGACGCCACCGCGGTCGACAACGTCGCGCTGGCCGACGGGGGCCAGCTCGCCGAGCATCGGGTGTTCAGACCCGCCGCGCCGCGCGCCTACACGGTCACGCGCATCGGCGATGGGAGCTTCGCGGTTGACGGTGCGGGGATCGAGCGGCTGCTGGCGCGCTACGACCTCGACAACGAGGAGGCGCTCGCCCACCTGGAGCGGCGGCTGCGCGGGATCGGGGTGCTGAGCGCGCTGGAGGCCGAGGGCTTCGAGGCCGGCGACGACGTGCGGATCGCCGGGGTCGAGTTCGACCTCGACCCCGACCTCTGACCTAGTTGGACGATTTGTACGTGTATTCCGGACATTTCGCCCAACCGCGGACCTAAGCTCGGCTATCGATGAGCAGCCTGGTCGTCAAGCTGGGGTCGAGCATCGTCGCCGACGACCGGGGCGACGCGCGGCTCGACGTGCTCGGCCGGATCTGCGACGAGCTGGCGGCGCTGCATCGCGCCGGCCACGAGGTGGTGGTCGTGACCAGCGGCGCGATCGCGCATGGGATGGGAAGGATGGGGTTCCCACCCGCCCACGATCCGACCCGCCCCGGTCCGGTCAGGCCGCGGCCGATCGACGAGCTGCAGGCGGCCTCGGCCGTCGGCCAGGGCAAGCTCTACCAGGTCTACGACGAGCTGCTGCGCGCCCGCGGGATCACGAGCGCCCAGATCCTCCTGACGTTCTTCGACATGAGCGCCCGGACGCACTACCTCAACGCCCGCCAGACGCTGCGCAAGCTGCTGGACTGGCGCGTGGTCCCGATCATCAACGAGAACGACACGACGACGACCGACGAGATCTCGTTCGGCAACAATGACTTCCTCGCGGCCCAGGTCGCGATCCTGCTGTCAGCCGGGCTGCTGGTGTTGCTGACCGACGCCGAGGGCGTGTTCACGGCCGACCCGCGCGTCGACCGCGCAGCCGCGCTGGTGCAGCGCGTCGACGATTTCGGAGCGCTCGACGCGCTCGACATCGGTCACGCCGCGTCGCCGCTGGGCACCGGTGGCATGCGCTCGAAGGTCGTCGCCGCGGAGATGGCGACCGCCGCCGGCGTGCCGGTCGTGATCGCCGGCGGGTTGACCCCGGGAACGATCACCCGGGCCGCCGCGGGCGAGCCGGTCGGGACGAGCTTCCCGGCCCGCGAGGGGCGCTACTCGAGCTTCAAGCTGTGGCTCAAGTACGCCAAGCCCGTGCGCGGCCGGGTGACCATCGATGCCGGGGCTGCGCGGGCGCTGCGCGACGGTGGCACGAGCCTGCTGCCGGTCGGGATCGTCGACGTCACTGGCAGCTTCGACGCCGGCGACGCGGTCGAGATCGTCCACGACGCCGACGCCGTCGGCAAGGGGATCTGCAACTACTCGGCCGATGAGCTGCGCCAGGTGCGTGGGCTGCAGTCGGTCGCGGTTCGCGAGCTGTTGCCACGGGCCTCGGAAGAGGCGATTCACCGTGACTACTTCGTGCTGGCGTAAATGACCCCTCAAACGCTGCGTAACCTGTAAGGACGATGGCCACCACCGCCGTATCGGTCGACGACACCTGCCGGGCCGCCAAGCGCGCTGCCCGGGCGCTGCAGACGCTGAGCTCCGCCGTCAAGGACGCGGCGCTGGACGCGATCGCCGATGCCCTGATCGACGCGAGCGACGAGATCCTGTCGGCCAACGCCCGTGATCTCGAGGCCGGCGAGGCCAACGGGCTGTCGGAGGCGCTGATGGACCGGCTGGCGCTGACCGCCGAGCGGATCGCTCAGATCGCGGCCGGCGTGCGGAAGATCGCGGCGCTGCCCGATCCCGTCGGCGAGGTGATCGATGGCCAGACGCTCCCCAACGGCTTGCAGCTGCGGCGGGTGCGGGTGCCGCTGGGCGTCGTCGCGGTCGTCTACGAAGCCCGGCCGAACGTGACGATCGACGCGGCGGCGCTGTGCCTGAAGTCCGGCAACGCCGTCGTCCTGCGCGGCTCGAGCTCGGCGATGCACTCAAACGCGATGCTGGCGAGCGTCGCCTCGCGTGCGGCGACCGCCACGGGCCTACCCGAGCACGCGATCTCGCTGATCGGCGGCGGCGACCGCGACGAGCTCACGCAGCTCGCCACCCAGTCGGGGGTCGTCGACCTGATCATCCCGCGCGGCGGCGAGGGCCTGAAGGCGGCGCTCAAGGGCGTCGCGACCGTGCCTGTGATCTACGCCGCGTCGGGCAACAACCACGTGTTCGTCGACGCCGGCGCCGACCTCGAGATGGCGCTGGAGATCGTGCTCAACGCCAAGCTCCAGCGGCCCGGTGTCTGCAACGCGGCCGAGAAGCTGCTCGTTCACGCCGACGTGGCCGAGGCGTTCGTGCCGCGCGCACTCGGCGCGCTGCACGCGGCCGGGGTCCAACTGCACGGCGACGAGCGCGCCCGCGCGCTGGCCGGCGACGTGCCGATCGACGCCGCCACCGACACCGACTGGGACACCGAGTACCTGGCGCTCGAGCTCGCGGCCGCGGTCGTGGACTCGGCAGACGAGGCGATCGAGCACATCAACCTGCACGGCTCCGGGCATTCGGAGGCGATCGTGACGCGCTCGTCGCAGTCGGCCCGGGCGTTCGAGCTCGGCGTCGACGCCGCCTGCGTGTACGTCAACGCCTCGACCCGGTTCACCGACGGCGGCGAGTTCGGCATGGGCGCGGAGATCGGTAACTCGACCCAGAAGCTGCACGCGCGCGGCCCGATCGGACTGCGCGAGCTGTGCACGCTCAAGTACCTGATCGACGGCGATGGGCAGGTTCGCGGCTAGGGTGGCCCACTGAGGCTCGGAATCCTCGGCGGGACGTTCAACCCGCCGCATCTGGCCCATCTGGTCTGTGCGCAGGAAGCCCACCGCGAGCTCGAGCTCGACCGGGTGCTGCTGATCCCCGCCGCGATCCCGCCCCACAAGCCCGTCGAGCAGGAGCCCGGCGCCGAGCACCGGCTCAAGATGTGCCGGCTGGCGGTCGGCGGCGACGAGCGGTTCGCCGTGTCCGACGTCGAACTGCGCCGCGAGGGGCCGTCCTACACCGCCGATACCCTTGCTGTACTGAGTTCGCAGGCACCCATCGATGAGCTGGTGCTGATCCTCGGCGGCGACATCGCCGCCGGGCTGCCCGAGTGGCACCGACCGGAGCGGGTGTTGGAGCTCGCGACGGTTGCGATCGCGCAGCGGCGCGGCACGCCGCGCGGGAAGGTCGAGCAGGCGCTGGCCACGCTGCGCGGATCCGAACGCGCGCGATTCTTCGAGATGCCGAGGATCGAGATCTCCTCGACGATGGTCCGCCGCCGCGTCGCCGCCGGACTCCCGATCCGCTACTTCGTCCCCGACCACGTACTCGATTACATCCAGCGCGAAGGCCTGTACCGCTCAGATGTGCCGGTCACGGCCGCACCACAACCGGCGTCGTGATCAGCGACGCCGATACCCACCCCAAGGAGAGCATGATCAACGCACCGCAGTCACAGTTGTCCTGGAAGCAGGAGGGTTCGCCGATGACGCCCGAGACAGTCCTGTCGGCCATCGTCGAGCGCGCCTGCGACCGCAAGGCCGAGGAGATCGTGTCACTGGATCTGCGGGCGATCGGCGGCATCGCCGATTACTTCCTGATCTGCACCGGTCGCTCGGACCGCCAGTGCCGGGCGATCCATGACGCGATCCACCTCGGCATGAAAGCCGAGCACGGGATGTTGCCGGCTCGGGTCGAGGGAGTGTCGGAGGGCCACTGGATCCTGATGGACTATCTGGACGTGGTCGTCCACGTGTTCACGCCCGAGACGCGTGAGCGCTACCGCCTTGAACAGCTGTGGCGGGAAGCCCCGGCCACGAAACTGGAGCCGGTCGCCGCCGACGCCTGACAGCCGCGGGACGGATGCGAGCGCCGGTCCGGCGCCCGGCCGCTCAGAGCGCCGTCATCAGCTTCGGCGCGACTTCCTTCTTGCGGCTCATCACCCCCGGCAGCTCGATCGTCGAGTCAGACGCGTCGACCCCGAAGCTGCGCGCGACCGTGCCGACGTCGCCCGCGACGAGCATCGTCGTGCCCTTCGCGATCACGTCGGTGATCATCAGCGCGTACAGCGCCAGATGCTTGTTCTCGCGCTGCTCGATCAGCTCGGACAGCAGCTCCTGGCGCCGGTCACTCAGCGCCTCGCCGACGACCTCCACCTGCGCGATGCAGATCTCCTGGTCACTGCGGACCTGATAGCGCTTGGCGTCACGCGTGACGATCTCCTCGGCGTCGAGGTCAGAGACGTCGGCGGTCTGCTCGAACATCTCGCGGCCGAGGGCGGCGGCGTCGAGGTTCAGGACTCGCTCTAGGTACTCGACGACGGCGTGGTCACGCTCGGTGGTCGTCGGCGAGTTGAGGATCACCGTGTCCGACAGGACGGCGCCGAGCAGCATCATCGCGGTCGACGTGCTCGGCTCCATCCCGGCCTGGCGGAAGCGCTCGACGACCAGCGTCGCGGTTGACCCGACCGGGTCGAACGTCGCCCGCACCGGGACCCGCGTCTCGATCGAGCCGATGTGGTGGTGATCGAGGATCTCGAGGATCTCCGCCTCGCCGATCCCGATCGCCGACTGGGCCTGCTCGGCGTGGTCGACGAGGATCACGCGCCGGCGCGGGGGCGAGACGAGCGCGGCTCGGGTCACGAGCCCGACGGGGCGCTCGTCGCCGTCAACGGCGACCGCGGCACCGTAGTGGACCTCTTTGATCTGCTCGGCGATGTCGGCCAGCAGATAGTCGGGTGAGACCGTCAGCGGGCCCGATTCCATCAGCGCGCTGACGGGCGCCGCCAGCGTCACCATCCGGCCCGAGACGTAGCTGTCCAGCGGCGAGACGACAAGCGCCGTGCCACGCTCGGCCGCCGCCTCCAGCGCCGCGTCGGAGACCGGCGCCGAATTGGACAGGATCACGAGCCCGGCGCCAAGCTCGATCACGCGCAGCAGCGCGTCGGGTCGGTTGCCGACCACGACGATGTCGCCGTCCGAGATGCCACTGTCGGAGTCGGGATCCATCGCATACACCCACACCCGGCCCGACAACGTCCGATCCTCGCCGGCCACGAGCTCGCCATCGACCACGGAGACGATCGCCGAGACCCTCGTGGGTGCCTCCTCGAGCGTCGATGTGCTCCGCGAGTCACGGATGAAGCGACGGGCCAGCGCCCGCTCGGTCAGCACCCCGGCCAGGGCGCCGTCATCGTCGACGATCGGGACCAGTTCGAGATCCGCGTTGGACATCGCTCGGCCCGCCTCGCGCAGCGGCTCGTCATGTCGCGTGATCGGGAACTGGTCTTTCATGACGTCACGCGCGCGCAGCATCACGTGCGGCAGATGCCGCGGCTCGGAGGCGCCTGACCGGTCCAGCAGCCAGCTCGTCTGGCGGTTGCACTCACCGAGGCGGACCGGCACGTAGTCATTGCGCGGGTCCAGACGGCCCTTGAGCTCGGCATAGCCGATTGCGGAGGCGATCGAATCGCTGTCCGGGTTTCGATGACCGGTGACGTAGATCGGTGGCACGCGGGCGATTATCGCGGCTCACGCGTTCCGGCCGCGGGCACGAGCTCGTCACGCGCTCCGGGTCGGGCAGTCCCCGCCCGGGTGGCGGCGGGGGCCGCTTGGCGGTAGCGTGCCAGAAAGGGGGCGGGGCCGGGCCCTGACTTCCTCTCTGTGAGCGCGCACGACGAAAGGAACCAGATGGCGACCGCACCGACGATCCTGCCGACGCAGATCACGCAGGGCCAGGCCCCGGGTCTGAGCTACCGCCTCGAGGGAGAGCTGGTGCCGGTCCTGCACATGGCCCTCAACGGCCAGGTGCCGGTGTACTTCGAGCACCACGTGCTGCTGTGGAAGTACCCGGCGATGCAGATCGGCCTGCACCCGCTCAAGAAGGGCCTCAAGCGCCGTGTGATGGGTGGCATGCCGCTGCTGCTGCTCGAGGCCCAGTCGGACGGCGAGATCGCCTTCAGCCGCGACTCACCGGGCCATATCGTCGCACTGCACCTGGAGTCGGGCGAGGGGATCATGGTGCGAGAGCATCAGTTCCTGGCCGCCACCGGCAACGTCCAATACGACTACAGCCGGATCAAGGGCTTCTCGAACATGATGTTCGGCGGCGGCTTCTTCGTCGACCACTTCTACGCCGCCGACCATGAGGGCGTCGTCTGGGTCCACGGCTACGGCAACGTGTTCGAGAAGAACCTCGAGCCCGGCGAGACGATCGACATCGAGCCCGGCGGCTGGCTCTACCGCGACCACACGGTCTCGATGGAACAGGAGGTCTACGGCTTCAAGACCGGCCTGTTGAGCGGCGGCAGCGGCAGCCTCGTGTTCAACCGCTTCACCGGCCCGGGCCGCGTCGGACTGCAGAGCGCCTACTTCCACCCGCCGGTGGCCGAGAACTCCGGCAACCAGGCGAACAGCGACCAGGGCCTCGGCGGCATGATCGGCAACTTCCTGGGCAACTGATGACCGCGCCGCACCTGCCGGGTTACCTGGCCGAGCATCCGCTGCCGACCGGCATCACCGGCGCGCTCGGGCTGTCCGGCTACCAGTTGCTGGCCGACGTCGGCGGCGTCGGCGCCGGGCGCCTCGGTCCGCAGGCGTTTCTGCTGGTCGCGCCCGACCCGGACCCGTCGCTACCGGACGCGGGCACCCAGATCGCGCTGCACCATTCGCGGCTGCGCTCCGAGCAGGAGGCGTCGACGTACGTCGCGCTGGCCGCCCAGCTCGGCTACCTGAGGATGTCGGGCTACCGGCTGGCGATGGAGCGTCACGGCCTGCGCTCGAAGATCCGGTTGGTCAATCCCGCCACCGGCGCGATCGCGGCCGAGGTGCCCGACAAGCACCCGGGTGGCGGGTTGCTCGGGCGCGGCGGCGGCGGCGCCGCGGCCCTGCTGGCGACCGCGCGCTCGCTGCCCCCGGCGGGGCCGCCGCCGGACACCAGCAATCCCGAGCTGATGCGCGGCGTGCTGCTGGCGTTGGCGCTCAGCGACGACTCGGTCGGGGGCGCCGAGGCGGCCGAGCTGGCCGACCGGGCGCTGCCGTTGACGACCGGCGACGGCGCGCTGGAGCCCCGCGCGGCGCTCGAGGCGGCCAAGTCAGGCGGGTAGACCCGGTTTGGCTCGAGGTGGCGCCGTGCTGATGGCTGCGCGCCGTGGCCCACCGGAGAACGATGGCGATTTGGTTCGGAGGGGTGCAACCAATTCGCCATCGTCTGTCGAGTGGAGCTGAGGGGGCTCGAACCCCTGACCTTCTGGCTGCCAGCCAGACGCTCTCCCAGCTGAGCTACAGCCCCGTCGAACGGAGAAGGTTAGAACACCGGCGGGCGCGGTGCAGCCGCCGCTCGAACCGGCCCAAGTAACCTCCGGCACGGACATGAGCGACGCGCGCTACGACCCATCGACAATCGAGGCCAAGTGGCAGGCGCTGTGGGAGCGCGAGCACACGTGGGAGGTGTCCAACGACCCCGCCGGCGGGGCGCAGGCGGCCGATCACGCGGCCCGCAACGCCTACATCCTGGAGATGCTGCCGTACCCCAGCGGCGAGCCGCACATCGGCCACCTGAAGAACTACGCGCTCGGCGACGCGATCGCGCACTTCCGCCGGCGCAACGGGCAGCGGGTGCTGCACCCGATGGGGTATGACGCGTTCGGGCTGCCGGCCGAGAACCACGCGATCCGCACGGGCGTGCACCCGCGCCAGTCGACCGAGGAGTCGATCGCCGCGTTCCAGGGCGCGTTCCGCTCGTGGGGGATCTCGATCGACTGGTCGCGTGAGATCAGCTCGCACGATCCGGCCTACTACCGCTGGACGCAGTGGATCTTCCTGCGGTTCTTCGAGCGCGGGCTGGCGTATCGCAAGGAGGCCGCGGTCAACTGGTGCCCGCACGACCAGACGGTGCTGGCCAACGAGCAGGTGATCGACGGCCACTGCGAACGCTGCGGCGCGGTCGTCGAGCTGCGGCAGCTGAAGCAGTGGTTCTTCAAGACCACCGAGTACGCCGAGCGGTTGCTGGAGGACCTCGACACGATTCACTGGCCCGAGCACGTCAAGGCGATGCAGCGCAACTGGATCGGCCGCAGCGCCGGCGCGCAGGTGACGTTCCGCTGCGAGTCGGCGCAGACCGATTACGAGGTGTTCACCACCCGTCCCGACACGCTGTTCGGTGCCACCTTCTTCGTGATGGCGCCCGAGCACCCGGACGTGCTGACGCTGGTCGCCGGCTCCGAGCACGAGCCGGCCGTCCGCGAGTACGTCAACCGCTCGCTGACCGAGTCGGCCGAGCGGCGCGGCGACGTCGACAAGCCCAAGACCGGCGTGCCGCTCGGTCGCACGGTCACCAACCCGGTCAACGGTGAGCAGCTGCCGATGTACGTCGCCGACTACGTGCTGATGGAGTACGGCACCGGTGCGGTGATGGGCGTGCCCGCCCACGACCAGCGCGACTGGGACTTCGCGACCGTCTTCGGGCTGCCGATCCGGCCGGTCGTGGCGCCGGCGGGAGCCGACGATCCCGAGGTCTCAGCGCAGGCGTTCACTGCGCACACCCCCGACGAGCGGCTGATCAACTCGGGCGAGTTCTCCGGGATGGACGCGGTCGCGGGCCGCGACGCGATCGTCCACTGGCTCAAGGACCGCGACCGCGGTCACGGCTCGGTCAACTTCCGCCTGCGCGACTGGTTGCTGTCACGCCAGCGCTACTGGGGCTGCCCGATTCCGGTCGTGCACTGTGAGGCCTGCGGGATCGTGCCGGTGCCGGATTCCGAGCTTCCGGTCAAGCTGCCCGAGGTCGAGGACTACAAGCCGCGCGGGCGCTCGCCGCTGGCGGCCGCCGAGGACTGGGTCAACACGACCTGCCCGAACTGCGGCGGCGCCGCCACGCGTGAGACCGACACGATGGACACGTTCGTCGATTCCAGCTGGTACTACCTGCGCTACTGCGACGCGCGCAACGACGAGGCCCCGTGGGATCCGGCGGTGCTGAAGCAGTGGATGCCCGTCGATCAGTACATCGGCGGCGTCGAGCACGCGATCCTGCACCTGCTGTACTCACGCTTCTTCGTCAAGGCGCTGGCCGACATGGGCCTGCTCGACGTGCAGGAGCCGTTCGCGTCGCTGTTCACGCAGGGCATGATCCTCGGCCCGGACGGCCAGAAGATGTCCAAGTCCCGCGGCAACGTGATCAGCCCGCAGCCGATCGTCGACCGGTTCGGGATCGAC
>Ga0302178_10000351_pt1 | contig 43047 bp, 49 predicted proteins | sample I_Palsa_E1_3_FD_198790 | JGI IMG/M metagenome (GOLD analysis project Ga0302178, IMG submission 198790) | Peat permafrost microbial communities from Stordalen Mire near Abisko, Sweden - I_Palsa_E1_3 | ecosystem: Environmental > Terrestrial > Soil > Palsa > Peat permafrost | place: Sweden... | reverse complement strand
GGTCGCTTGGCTCGCCGAGCACGGAGTCGAGGACCAGGATGCCGCTTCAGCGCCGCTCGCGAACCTCTTCGCGCGCGTAGAGGGATATGAGACAGGGTCGGAAAGACCTGTCGGATTTGGCCGGTGAGCCTGACACCGAATCTCACCGTGATGCCCACTGCGGGCCGCAGACTCAGACTGAGGCCGTGACCGCCGGATTGCTCGACCCGGCGAGCACGGCGTCGAGCAGGCCCGGAAAGCGCTCGTCGAGGTCTTTGCGACGCAGGCTGTTCAGGCGGGCGGTGCCAACCTCGCGCTGATCGATCACGCCGGCCTCGCGCAGGACGCGGAAGTGGTGGGTAAGCGTCGACTTGGTGATGGGAAGATCGAACGATCCACATCGGCGCGGCGTCGGATCCTCGGCCAGGCTGCGCACGATGCCCAAACGCTGGGGGTCGCTGAGGGCGTGCAGCACATCGGCGATCTGCATCTGGTCTGGATTGGGTTGAAAGAGGCCCACGCGTACATTGTACGACGATCGGCGTTCTTTGTGGTACGATACTCGTCGTACTAACGAACTAAGAGGAAGTGATACGCCGATGACCGCCACCGCTCTACGCCAACTTCCCCTACTCCACCTTCCCGCACGCTCCCGCGAGCGCTCGAAGAACGTGCTGCTAGTGCTGATCTGCCTCGCCCAGTTCATGGTGATTCTCGACGTGTCGATCGTCAACGTCGCGTTGCCGTCGATCCGCGGGGGGCTGCACTTCGGCACCACCGGGCTGCAGTGGGTGGTCAACGCCTACACGATCATCTTCGGCGGTTTCCTACTGCTCGGCGGGCGCCTCGCCGACCTGCTCGGCCGTCGGAAGGTCTTCCTCGCCGGCACCGCCCTGTTCAGCTGTGGCTCGCTGCTGTGCGCGTTCGCCAGCTCGCGCGGACTGCTGATCGGCGCACGTGGGCTGCAGGGGCTCGGCGGCGCGGTGCTCTCCCCCGCGAGCCTGTCGATCATCACGACCTCGTTCGCCGAGGGCAAAGAGCGCAACCGCGCGCTCGGTGTGTGGGGCGCGATGGCCGGGCTCGGCGGCGCCTCCGGAGCGCTGCTCGGCGGACTCTTGACCCAGGGCCTCGGCTGGCCGGCGATCTTCTTGATCAACGTCCCGATCGGCGCCGCGGTGATCTTCGCCGGCCGGCGGATCATTCCCGAGAGCCGCCGTGAGGACATCCACCGCCACTTCGACGTCACCGGCGCGGTGCTGGTGACGCTCGGTCTGATCGTCGCCGTGTACGGGATCGTCCGCAGCGAGAGCCTCGGCTGGGGCGCCGCCGGCGTGCTCGGCCCGCTCGCAATCGCCGCCCTGCTGCTGGCCTCGTTCGCGCTCGTCGAGGGACGCTTCGCGCCCGCGCCGCTCTTGCCGCTGTCGGTCTTGAAGATGGGGCGCCTGCGCTCGGCCAACATCGTGATCGTGCTGCTGTACTCGGGCGTCTTCTCGATGTGGTTCTTCCTGACCCTGTACCTGCAGCAGGTACTCGGCTACAGCGCCCTGCGCGCGGGACTGGCGTTCCTGCCGATGACCTTGAGCGTCGCCCTGGCCGCGTCCTTCGCCCCGCGACTGGTGGCTCGCTTCGGCGTGCGGGCAGTGCTCACCACCGGGATGCTGAGCTCCGCGCTCGGCCTCGGCCTGCTGACGGGCGTGGCGCCCGGCGGCAGCTATCTGGAGACCGTGCTGCCCGGCGGCATGCTCGGCGCCGGCGGCCTCGGCCTGGCGCTCGTGCCGGCGACGATCGCCGCGATGCAGGGAATCCCCGCGGCACAGAGCGGGCTTGCCTCTGGGCTGCTCAACACCTCGCGCCTGTTGGGCGGCGCGTTCGGGCTCGCAATCCTCAGCACGATCGCCGACTCGCACACCTCCAGGCAACTCGCGCATGGGGCATCCAGCCTCGGCTCGTTGACAAGCGGCTACCAGCTCGCGCTCGGCCTCGGAGCCCTGACCTCCCTGCTGGGCGCATTCCTGACAGTCGTGCTGCTGCGACCGCGCGCTCCTGAGGCTGCGATCGAGCCGGTGGCGAGCATCCAAGCGCGCCAGCCTGACGAGGCGAGGGCCGCTTAGGCACCATCGAGATAGGCCCTTAGTTACGACGATCGGGCTTCGCGCCCGCAAGGCTCGCCACCGCAGCGGCGATCGTCGCCGGGTGGTCATAGGGCTGCATGTGCCCGCCGTGGACCATCACAAGTCGCGCGTGGGGTAGCGTCGTCGCGAGCTTGCGGCCATGGCTCGGGTTGACCAGCTCGTCCTGTTCACCCTGGATCACGACAGCCGGAGTCTCGACGGCGCTCAGGCCCTTGTCGATCTGAGCAATCACGCCGGTGGACGCCAGGATCTCCCCGGACCATGCTTCCAGGTTGCCGTGCGTCATGTTGATCTCGAGCACGCGCCGGCGATGCGCCGCCACGACCGGCAGCGGGTGAAACGCTTCGGCGTCCGCTTGGTTGACAGACATGGTGATCAGCAGCTGGCCGAACGTCGCGTTGGCGATCTGGCGGACGACGGGCAGCTGCAGGAATTTCACGAAGTGCGCCTGCACATCTGCAAAGCCATCGACATGCTGGCCCGCGGCGGCCGCGTCGACGAGCACGAGGCCGCGCACCTCGCTCGGGTAGCGCTCGGCGAACCCCAGCGCGATCGTCCCGCCGTATGAGTGACCGACGAGAATCGGCCGCACGACATGGAGCTTTCCCAGCAGCGCGTCGATCGTTTCGAGCTGCCGGTCAAACGGCACGTAACCGCCGGTCGAGTAGCCGAATCCGGGTCGGTCGATCGCGATCGTGCGATGGCCGGCGAGCAGCGGTGTGACGTCTTCCCAGTCCTCGGCCGTCCCCGGCAGGCCGTGGATCAGCACGATCGGTATGCCACTGCCCGGATGTTCGATGTAATGGATCCGTAGCTTGCCGACCTGGATGAACGCGCCGCTCGTCGGCTTGGGCTCTCCGGGCAGGCGGCCGTATGTCCAGTTGAGCACGACCACCGTGATGGCCAGCGCCAGCAGGATGAAGAGAAGCAACCGGGCAATCGAGATCTTCCCGCGCACGGCTGGAGACTATCCGCGGGCAAGGTCCCGGATAGAGGCGCGTCGATGGCACGAGCAACGTTGCTCGTGACGCACTACCGAAACGGCATGCGTAGCTTGCGACCACGGCTCGCCCGGCGACGCTCCGTCAGCGATGCCTCGATCCCCGCCAGCAGCTCGTCCGTCGTCAGCCCATCCCCTGCCGAGGCCTTCTCCGTGGCGCGCGGGGCGTCTTTACGCCATGAGGTATTCCCCTCGCTGTCCACGGTGCGCCAGTAGTAATGAGGGTCGCCCTCTTCCTCATGGATCACGACGCGGATCGCCCGTCCAGGACTCTTCCAGCTCGCCACGCTGTAAGGGTATCGAGCCTATGGATGGTCGGTCATCGCCTCCACAATCGCCCGGTCGTCCTCTCCCCCGCGCGCAGACAGCCCGCGAATCACACCGACACGCTCCTCGGCTGAGCGATTCTGGCTGAGCTTACGCTTGCCCTGGATCGAGGAGATCTCGAGCGTGAACGCGAGAATGTTCGGCAGTAACTCCTCGACGCGACCCTCGGGAGCGGACGCGAGCGACCAGGGAGATCCGATCTCGTGGACGGCGACGAGCTCAGCGAGGTGGGCGAGTACAGCGTCGCGATCCTCCAACGGACGTGGACGCCCGGAGGCGTGGACGGCGAGGAAGTTGTAGGTCGGCAGGCCGCCGTCCGGATACCAGCGCGGCGAGACATAGGCGCTGGGACCGCTGAAGATCGCGAGCACCTCAGGGCCGGCGGCGAGGTGGCGGGCAAGCGGGTCGGCGCGAGCGACGTGTGCGAGGAGCGTTCCGCGGGAGCCGCGATCACGGTGCAGGACAAACGGGATGTGGGCGGCGAGCGGGCCGTCGGCGCAGAGCACGAGCAGACCGAAGCGGGCGGACTCGATCATGTCGTGCAGGAGCGGCAGTTCGCGGGCGGCGTAATCGGGCTTGACGTACATGCACGGGCATTGTCGCGCCCTGACGGCTTGTCTGCTCGGCGCTAACGCTGGAGCAGCGGCCCCTCCACGCGCGGGGCATTTTCCATCAGTAGCGGCGGCATCGCGTCGAGTTGGGGATCGGGAAGGTCTCGGTGGCGAGCCAGACGTCTGATCTCGTTGCGAATCAGCGCCTCTTGATGGCGGAGACGGGGAAGGCGCCCTGTCGAGGCAGGTCGTCGATCGGTTCGGGGGCGATGGTTCATTGCGGTCTCCTCTGGCTTTGCGGAGAACAGGTCGGGGTGCTGGAGAGCAGCGTGGACGCTCTCGCCTAACCGGAGCTATGGACAAGATGAGAATCTGCGAAGAGTCGAGGAGCACGTAGTCTGCAAGCGAGTAGATGAATCCAACCCCGAGACAGCCCTGAATGTGCCGACTGTTCGCCATGAGCGGCGGGGGCGAGCCGGTCAGCGCGAAGCTGTGGCTGCTGGACGCGCCCGACAGCCTCGCCGCGCAGAGCCACAAGAATCCCGATGGGACGGGACTCGGGATCTTCGACGCGGAGGGACGGCCGGTCGTGCACAAGGCGCCGATCTCGGCCTTCAGCGATAAGGCCTTCGCCAGCGAGGCGCGCAGCGAGCGCTCGCGCACGTTCCTGGCGCACGTCCGCTTCGCCTCGACCGGCGCGAAGACGCTCGCGAACACCCACCCCTTCGAGCAGGACGGGCGCCTATTCGCGCACAACGGCGTGCTCGCCGGCCTGGCGCAACTGGATCAGGAGCTCGGCGATGACCGCGCGCTCGTGCACGGGGAGACCGATTCCGAGCGGCTGTTCGCGCTGATCACACGGGAGATCCGCCGACACGACGGCGACATCTATGCCGGCATCGTCGCCGGCGCGAGCTGGGCGGCCGAGCACCTGCCGATCTACTGCCTGAATCTGATCATCTCGACCGAGTCTGAGCTGTTCGCACTGCGCTACCCGGACAACAACAAGCTGTACGTGCTCGACCGAGCCGCCGGCGGCCACGATGGCGGGCAGGCGCTGCATCACCACAGCAGCCTCGGCACCCGCGTGCACTGTGTGCAAGCCGCGCAGCGACCGATCGTCGTGCTCGCCTCAGAGCCGATGGACGAGGACCCCGGCTGGCGCGCGCTGCAACCAGGAGAGCTGCTCCATGTCGGCCCCGAGCTCGAGGTCAGCTCCGCGATCGCGCTGTCTGACCCGCCGGCTCATCTGCTTGACCTGAGCACTCTGAGCGAGCAGGCAAGCAGCTCGCAATCGTCGAGCGCCGGGACTTGACACGGTTGTCGGCTGCGACGACCGGGACCTGCTGCTCGAAACGCTCGAGCTCGACAAGCGGCTTCTGAGATGCTGCATGGCATGAGCGAGGTTCGCATCACCCACATCGGCGGTCCGACCGTCCTGATCGAGATCGGAGGTTGGCACCTGCTGACAGACCCGACCTTCGACCAACCGGGCCGGCGCTACAACTTTGGCTGGGGCACATCCTCGCGCAAGCTTGCGGGGCCCGCGATCGCCGCGGCCGAGATCGGGCCGATCGACGCGGTGCTGCTCAGCCACGATAACCACGACGACAACCTCGACCCCGCGGGACGTGCGCTGTTGCCCGCTGCGGGCACCGTGATCACCACCGCGGCGGGCGCGCGGCGACTCGGTGGCAATGCGCGCGGCCTCTCCGCCTGGGCGGGCACGACGCTCGCACACGAGGACCGCGCACCGATCACGATCACCGCCACGCCATGCCGACACGGACCGCCGTTGAGTCGTCCGCTGGTCGGCGAAGTGGCAGGCTTCGCATTGCAGTGGGAGGGCCAGGAGCATGGCGTGCTCTGGATCTCCGGCGACACCGTGCTCTATGACGGCGTCCGCGAAGTCGCCAAACGCCTCGAGATCGGGACCGCGATCGTGCACCTGGGGGGAGTGCGCTTCCCGATCTCCGGCCCGCTGCGCTACACGATGACTGCAACGGACGCAGCCGAGCTCTGCGGGCTGATCGACCCGCGAACGGTCGTGCCGATTCACTACGAGGGCTGGAAGCATTTCCGCGAGGGTCGCGCCGCCGCCGAGCGTGCCTTCGCCGGCGCGCCGAAGGAGCTGGCCGCACGGGTGCAGTGGCTGGAGCTTGGAGCACCCGCAACGATCGAGGTATGAGCGGCGCGGGTCCCTCGCTTAGCGCACACCGCTCACAGGCCTCCGCTCACCCCTAGCCGCACACCGCACACCCCTCAACGCTCGACCGTCGCGCGGGCCGGTCCGACGATGATGCGTTGCAGCCGGCGAGCGGCGTCGAGGTGGTCGCCGGTCCAGATCATGCGCACGGCGGTCGCGCTCGCCCTACCGTCCGCGCCGCGCAGGTCGTGACGCACGGCATCGACGAGTCGCCCGTCGGCGACCCTGTCGTGGGCCAGGGGCTCGCGCGGTTCTCCACCGTCGACGAGGCTCCTGGCGAGATCGTCATACCAGGCCTTCACGAGCTCGCTCGCTTGCAGCAGCTCCCTGCGCGCCTCCGCACGATCGCCGGTGCTCGCGCCGTCCTCGCGCTGCCATAGGTCGAGCACCGCATCGGCCGCGAGGCGCAGGCCGCCGACACCGGTGACGAGGCTCGTCACCTCGGCGAGCGGGACCGGCTTGGCGCCGCGCTCGGCCAGGTAGCTGCGGAACGTGTCGTCCAGGCGGCGAGCCGTCGCGGCAGCGCGAGCGGCATCCTCGGCCGGGACGGCGGCAAAGCTCGCGCTGGGGTCGCAACGCAGCATTCCGAAGTCGATGGCGCTTGCGAGATAGTCCGCGCTGTCGACATACGCATCCGCCAGCGCGCGGCGCAGCGCAGCCCTCGCGCCACGTGGCCAGAACAGCAACCCGACCACCACGCTCACCGCGCACCCGATCGCGACGTCCTCCACGCGCAGCAGGCCGACCCGCCAGCCGGCCGGCTGGATTATGTTGAAGAGAAACACCAGCGTCAGCGTGAAGGCGGCCTGGCCCGCCGCGAAGGAGATCGCCGCGGGCGCAATGCCGGCGAGCAGGACCGCGATCGGCAGCAGAAACCACAACAGCGTCGTGTTGGTCCCGATCGCCTCCAGCATCGCCGCACCGATGATGAACCCCGCGACGGTGCCGAGCAGGCCGCGAACCGCGTTCTGTCCCGTGCTGAGCGCATTAGATCGCAACACCGACAACGTGCCGAGCACGACCCAGAAGGAGTGTTGAACACCCGTCCGGTTCGCGATCAGGACCGCCAAACCCAACCCTACGGCCCCGCGCACGCTGTTGTGCAGCCACACCGAGTTGCGATCGACGTGCGCCGCCGCGCGCTGTTGGGCCGCAGACAGCGCCCCGGCCAAGCCCTTGGGCTGGCGCCCGAGCAATCGTTCTAACCAGGTGCGCCGCTCTGCGGCCGCCGCCAGGTCGATGTTGCTCCCGATGCTCGAGACCGCGAAGCCGAGCTCCTGCGCGCGGAAGCTCGGATCGAGCGAGGTGATGAACTCACCGACGCGCTCCCGCGCCGTCTCCACCCCCTCCACCTCCGTCGCTTCCATCCCTGGGCGCTCAAACCCAGCGGTCTCCGCCCCCTTCGTCCCCTCCGGGCGCTCGGACCAGGCGGGCACAGCGCGCCTGACCGGCAGCTCGGCTGTCGCGCTCTCCTCCATCCTCTGCCGCGCCGCGGTCAGCTCGACCAGCGCGCCGTGCAGGGCCGCGCAATCCCCGCCCGTCACCTCCAGCAACTCCACGCCGCGTTCGAGGACGGCGGCCGCGGCCACCTTGACCGAGCAGGCGCCGCGATTGACCGGCGTGCTCTCGCCCGGCTGGGCGGACCCGACGACGATCGCGTTGACCCAGTTCAGCTCGTCCACGAGCCGCACGACCGCTCGCGCGGAGGTGCTCAAGCTCGCCGGCCGGTAGGGCGTGGCGAGAAACACGCGGTGCAGCGCGGCGACCGCGTCGTTCGCCTGCGCCACTGCCTGCTCGCGGTCGCTCGCAAACGAGGAGTCACGGTCGCTCAGAACGTACGCGACCTCGGCGCGCAACCGCGCCGCCAAGGCCCGGCAGGCGATCGTGGCCGCGGAGCGCAGCGGCTCGCGCGCGGGCAGTGGCCACAGCAGCGCCACGGCCAGCAGCGCGGCCGCGGCGGCCATCGCCCAGCCCGCCACCCGATCTCCCACCGAAGACGGCGGGCCGGCGATCGTCACCGGCAGGATGAAAGCCAGCAGCAGCGAGGTCGAGGCTCCGGCAAGGACGGAGCTGACGACGCCGGCGAACAGCACGCCGAAACCGACGACCGCCGTCGCCCCGGCCGCGAGCCAGACGCTCTGCGAGGCCAGCGTGCCCACGCAGATGAACACGCACCCCACGAGTGCGAGCGCCGCCTGCGCCTGCAGCCGCTCTCGCAGCGTGCCGCGGAAGTCGACCAGCAGCAGCATCGCGAACGACCCCAGCGCGGCGAACGTCGCCAGCGCCGGGTTGCCGATCCCCTCCTCGCCGATGGCGAACATCGCCGGCATCACGATCGCGGCGCGCCCTGCCCGGCGCAGCGCTGCCAGATCGCGATCGCGCTGTCCGAGCCATTGCAAAGGGTGCACGGGCTTTCCTCCGCCTATCCGATCGGTGCGAGCCTGGAGGCCCATCGTAAGGCACCGGCGACGGTGCCTATCGAGGCGGAGTGGGTCGCCTAACCGTTCGAGGATCCGGCTTCAGCGCGCAGCACCGGGCTCCAGTGCTCGGGGTCGCGCTCGGCCTGCTCTTTCGCCCAGCGAAAGTGGTGGATGGCGGAGCGACGCAGGGGCTCGCCGAGCAGCATGCCCAACAGCGCCCACCTCCGCGCGTGGCGCGGGGTCTCCAGTGCGACGGCCAAAAGGCCCGCGAGCGTCCATAGGTGAAGCACCCTGTTGTATGGCCCGAGCTGCTCGGTCGTCATGCCCTCCGCTTCGGTCAGATACGGAATGCCATGACGGCGCTCCCAGGGCCACTCGACGAAGTGGACGATCCCGCCCGCCAGGCCGGCGGCGTTGTTGAGGGCGAGCCACTTATCGATCTGCTCGCCCTCGGCGAACCATCCCGCAAACGCCCATGCAGGGAGACTGCCGGACCACATCGCGACGGCGGCGCGCCTGCCGATAAACGGCTCGAAGACCAGGCCGACGCCGGCGCGCACCTCGAAGGCGTGGTGCGCGGCCGTGCCGAGCGCGCCCAGGACGGTGAAGGGCCTGCGCGGGCGCACGGTCACTGTTGTGTCATCCAGGTGGAGTCGTCGAGCTCTGGCGGATACCTGAGCTCCTCGGGGCGCTCGAGCATCTGTGTGGCCGCCTCGTCCATGCGCATCATTGTGATCGCTCCGTCTTCTGCGAGGCGCACGGTCTCGCCGAGGACGTTGTCGAGCGCCTCCCAGCCGGGGTCTCCGGTGAAGGCGACGGAAAACGGATGGAAGAGCAGGGCCAGGTGACCTACTTGACGTTGTGAATGATTTTTGAGCGCAGCGATCATTCTCTCTCGCATTGCTTCGGGCGTTTGGGGATCGGCCCCATCTCCGTAACGCTCGCGCAGGCCCGCGAACTGGGGCAGGTAGTAGTAGGCATCCACCAGCGGCCAGCGGAACGGCAGCACTGCCAGGCCCTCGAGCAGGCCCTCCCTCTCGCCCGCTGGAGAGATATAGCTGTAGCCATGCTCGCCGAGCAGCGCGAGCGTGCGCTCGGTCAGGCCGCCGCCGGGCGGTCGAAAGCCGCTCGGCTCGATCCCGATCGCGCGCATCGCGTCGGTGCCACGCCCGAGCAGCGCGACCTCGGTCCCGACGTCGAGCGCGGCCCATTCCTCGTGGCGCCACGCGTGGACCGCGACCTCGTGACCGGCGTCCACGATCGTGCGCAGCGCCTGCGGATACATCTCCGCGTTCAGGCCCTCGACGAAGAACGTCGCCTGCACCCGCCGCGCCGCCAGCAGGTCGAGCAGCCGCGGAAGTACTTCGACTACGGTGAAGTGCTGCCCTTCGGGCACGTCCGCCGGCCACATCCCGAGCTCGAGCTGGGCCGCCTCCCCCAGGTTGTCGAACGTCACCGACACGGTTGGCTCGGGCACGAGGCGATGATAGTCCGGGGGCTCGCCCGCGGGCGGGATGGACTCGCCGGCGGACTCGCCGGCGGGTGGTGGATACGCGGGGCTCGCGCCGGGTAGGCTCACCGAGCGATGCGCCTCGTCAGCTTCCACACAGAGGACGGCCCGGCCGCCGCGGTCCAGATCGCAGAGGAGCTCGTCCCGGTCTCCGCCCTGGACGCGCCCGCCACGAACGTGCGAGGCCTGCTGGAGGCCCTCGACGCTGACGGGTTGAGAGATTTAGGGAGACGCACAGAAATCACTGACGAGCGGATCTCACTCTCCGACGTGACCCTGCACGCCCCGATCACCGACCCTGAGAAGATCGTCTGCCTCGGCCTGAACTATCGCGACCACGCCGAAGAGACCGGCCAGGAGATTCCGAGCGCCCCGATGTGGTTCGCCAAGTTCGCGAACTCGCTCAGCGGTAGCGGCCAGGACATCGTGCTCCCGGCCGCGCACGCGGAGTATGTCGACTACGAGGCCGAGCTCGCGCTCGTGATCGGTCGCCGCGCGAGGAACGTCAGCGCCGAGGACGCGCTCTCCCACATCGCCGGGGCGATGGCATTCAACGACGTGTCCGCCCGCGATCTGCAGATGCAGAACCCCCTGTGGACGAGTGGCAAGGCGATCGACACGTTCGCCCCCTGCGGCCCGGCGCTCGTCACGCTCGACGAGATCGACGACCTCGGCGCGCTCGGGCTGCGCACCCGGGTCAACGGGGAGTTGCTGCAGCAGGGGACGACCGCCAACCTGATCTTCGGTCCGGCCGAGGTCGTGGCGTGGCTTTCGCGCACGATGACGTTACTGCCGGGAGACATCATCGCGACCGGGACTCCCGCGGGCGTCGGCGTGGCGCAGGGGCGCTTCCTCAAAGACGGAGACACCGTCGAGGTGGAGATCGACGGGCTCGGAACGCTCGTCAATCCGGTGCGCAGCGAATGAGCTCGATCGAGGCGTGCCTGTCAGCTGGCCGCGAGGAGATCTGCCGCACGAGGATCGATGCCGGGAGCCTCGCCGCCCGCTTCGGAAATCAGATCGACCCTTCGTAGAGCTGTGCCTGCGCGTCGACCTCGTCGACCGCTTCCTCCGACGCGAGATCGATGTCGAGAGGAGGATCGACCTCCACCAGATCGGCCTGCAGCCGTTTGCGCTCTTCCACGGCGCCGCGCAACGCCTCCAGGCGCTCGTTCGTCGCTCGCTTGATGCTGGTCAGGAGGTCCTCGCTCGTCGGCTTCTCGGTCGTCGAGTCCTCGGTCGTCCGGTCTTCGATCATCGGCTTCTCGGTCATCGCACTCTCGGTCATCGGACTGCCTTTCTTGCGGTCTGAACATCACTCGCCAAAACCGTAGGCCGCGCTTGAGACGTTTCGCTCGCGCGGGGCTCCAGCACCTACCAAGTTGGCGCGCGAACGCCCCTGCATTTGCCTATGAAAACTTGCCGTTGCCCCCCGACCGGGAGGCAGTCGCCCCCCTCTAACGGGCCTGGAATGCGCAGTTGCGCGGCCTCGAAAAGACTGGGTGACTGCACCCTGGAGGGCTGCAGTTCGGCTCTGTAGAGCCAAACTGCATCGACATGGAAGGGCTGGTGAGGGCACATACTGAAGCGGCCCGCGCCGTCGCTTGACGGATCGTCTCCGAGCGCTACTCTCGCTACTCCTTCTATTTCCCTTCCCTGAGCCATTCGGCCCCCGCCGAGCACCGCATAGCCCGCCACCGGCGAGCGCTGAAGCAGATTTTCGCTCTCAGGCGATAGGTCCTCACACCCCTCTTTGAGACAGGCACGGCCTCTCTCATCCAAACCGGTTCGGCTCGCCTGCATGGGAGTCGCGCCCGATCACCGACGCCGGCCAGATGGATGGCGTCCGTGCATCTCCACACCCTGCTGACTGACGGCCAGCAGGTCAATCAACCAACCCAAAGGAGCAAGCATGTCCCTATCACCATCAACATCCAACAACGCCACCCAGGAGTTGCGAGACCTGCCGATCGAAGCGGTGCTGCCCAACCCCTCGCAGCCGCGGCGCCGCTTCGACGAGGAGGCGCTCGAGGAGCTGGCGCGCTCGATCGGCGAGCTCGGTGTTCTGCAGCCGGTGCTCGTGCGTCCCCTCCAGGACGGCTCCTACGGGCTGATCGCGGGAGAGCGGCGCTGGCGCGCGGCGCGGCTCGCGGGCCTGCAGCGGATCCCCGCGTTGGTGTCCGGATACGACGATCCCGCGGCGCTCGAGGTGGGGCTGATCGAGAACATGGCGCGCGAGGACCTCAACCCGGTGGAGGAGGCGCGCGGGTGTGCGACGCTGGCGAACGAGCTCGGCCTGAGCTATCGGGAGATCGGGGAACGCCTCGGGCGTAGCAAGAGCTGGGTGTCAAACCTGATGCGCATCCTGAACCTGTCCGATGGGATCCTCGAGCTGATGGAACGTGGCGAGTTGTCCCTGCGTCACGGACGCGCGCTGCTGGAGGCCAAGGATCCGCGGATGCGCTCCCAGCTGGCTCGTGCGGCAGTGCAGGAGGGATGGGGGGTCAACAGGCTCGAGGCTCGTGCTCGCGCAAGCAACATCGATGCGGTGGAGCCCGGGGCGGATGACCCGAAGCAGGCGCAGGTGCAGGAGCAGAAGCGGGAGAAGGACATGACCGCTATGGACGTCGCCAGGGCATGGGGCGATGTGCTGGGTGTCGAGGTCGGCGTCCGCACCTTGCGTCGCAACGGGGGCTTGCGGGTGGAGGTCCTGTTCAGCTCCGCTGACGCGGCGCTCGCCTCGGCCGCATGGCTGGGGAAGGGGGTCGCCAGGGCCTCGAAGCGCGGCTAGCCGAAGCGAAGGACAGGACCTATCGCGACAGGTCCTGCGGGCAGGCGCGCCGCACGGCGCGCTGGGAGCACAGAAGCACCACTCATGACGGCGGCCCAATCGGTCCGCCGTTTTCACGTTAAAGAAAAGGAGGGACTCCATGTCCCCGACGTATCCATCCCCCGAAGGGGGATCGAATTCCCTTGCCCCGCTGGGGCAGTTGGCTGATTGGATCGGAAGTACGACGTTGCACGTGGTACTCGGCGTCCTGCTGGGCTGGGGCGTGGCGCGTTTGATGCGCTCGCACCAGTTGAACTGGACGTGGGCGGGGGTGGCATTGCTCGTCTGGTTGATCCTGCGGCCACTGTTTGGTGGCCTCGGATTGACGCTCGGCGTCGCCGCTCTGGCCGCGGCCGGCCGCGGTCGTCGCTGGCGGCGCGAAGACATCGAGGCGGGCGGCGATCTGGCGCAGATCGTGCGTGGCTTCCAGGGACCCCTGGATGCTGTGCGTGCGCTCAACGGGAAGGCCACCGTGCAACGTCTGCTCAACCGGCGCGCATCGTGGTTCCAGGGCGACGAAGTGCTGATCGGTCAGGACGTGCGCGACGGCGGTCTCGTGCGGATCCCGCTCGGTGGCGATACGGGCGGTACCCATACGCTCGTCCTCGGCGCCGCCGGCTCGGGCAAGACGGTGACGATGACCGGGATCGCCGTGCACGGAGTCGAGCACGGCATGGGCGCGGTGCTGGTGGACCCGAAGGAAGATCCGAAGATGTTGGAGCACGCTCGCGATGTGGCCGAGCGGATGGGACGGCCCTTTGTCCACTGGACGCCGCAGGGATCCGTTTTGTACAACCCCTACGCGCACGGTAGCGACACCGAGATCGCCGACAAGCTGCTGGCCGGCGAGCAGTGGTCAGAGCCACATTACCTGCGCCAGGCACAGCGCTACATCGGCCACGAGGTGCGCACGCTGCGCGCGGCTGGGGTCGTGGTGAGCCTGGCCAACGTCGTGCGGTATCTCGATCCGGGCGAGCTCAATCGGATGGTGGGCTCTCTGCCCATGCAGCGGGTCGAGCAGGTCACGAACTATCTGCGGTCTCTGACCCGTGCCCAGCAGACTGGTCTGTCGGGCGTCCGCGACCGGCTGGCGGTGTTGGCGGAGTCGGACGTTGGGCAGTGGCTCGATCCGGAGACCCCGGGGGCGGCTTCCTTCGATCTGCTGCAAATGATCGAGCAGCGAGCGGTCGTGTATTTCAGCCTCGAGTCCGATCGCAGGCCGCTGCTGGCGCAGATGCTGGGCGCCGCGATCGTGCAGGACCTGCAGAGCGCCGTGGCGAGGCTGCAGGGCCGGCGGATACCGACCGTGGTGGTGATCGACGAGTTCGCAGCGCTGGCCGCCAGGCAGGTGGCGGGCTTGTTCGGGCGTGCGCGGGGGGCCGGCATCAGCCTGATGCTGGGCACCCAGGAGCTCGCGGATCTGCGCGTGCCGGGACTGGAGCAGTTGCACGACCAGGTGATGGGCAACCTGACGTCGCTGATCGCCCACCGCCAGGTCGTGCCCGCCAGCGCCACGCTGATCGCCGAAGTGGCGGGTACGCAGGGCGCATGGTCGACGAGCATCAGCAGTGACGGCCGCAGTACACGCTCACGAGGACGCGAGTTCGTGGTCCATCCAGACGAGATCAAGGGCCTGCCTCGTGGGCACGCGCTCGTGATCGTGCCCACAGCCCCGCGCCCAGTCCGGATCACGCGGATCTTCTCACTGGATCGATAAGAAAGGAAAGGTGTTTGCATGCGTACCGAGCCTGACAGCAGTTATGTACCGGAGAAGGAGGCAGAACGAGCGGAGTTCCTCGCCTGGAGCATGAGGCTGGGTCCGATCACGGCTGAGGCGTTGTCTCAGCGCAACGACCTCAGTCACAAGAAAGCCCGAGAGCGGCTGAATGAAGCGGTGCGCTTGGGGTTTATGGAGAAGCACTCGGTGCTGGTGGGCTATTCCGACCTGTACACGGTCACGGCCGCCGGTCGCGGCCTTGCGCGCAAGCAGGCGCAGGCGGGTGGCTACGTCTATCCGACGGGGATACGGACGGCTCGCGTGAATAACAGGGAGGTCCGGCACACGATCGCCTGCGCCGGCGTGGCGGCGGCGTTGGAACGCCGGTATCCCGACCACCGCGTGATCGGCGAGCGCGAGCTGCACCGCGATGAGGGCAAGGAGGGGCGACGGCTCGCGAGCGTGGAGCTCGGGCGTTCGCGCAACGAACGGCGCTCGCACTCTCCGGACCTGGTTGCGTGGCCGCCCGCTGCGGACGGGGAGCCGGCGCCGCTGCCGGTGGCGGTGGAGGTCGAGCTGACCCTGAAGTCTCAGCCGGACCTGACCGCGAACTGTTGGGCCTGGGCTCAATGTCGGATCGTCGAGGCGACTCTGTATTTCGTCGAGACGGAGGCGATCGAGACGCGGTTACTCGACACGATCGAGGAGCTGGGAGCCGAGGACCGAATCGTGGTCAACCCGCTGAGCGAGATCCTCAAGCCCCAACCGGGGTTCGAGTTCGAGGACTTCGCGGTGGAGGCAGAGACAGCCGACTGATCACCAAGTAGCACCAGCAGCAAAGAGGCCTCATCACCTTCGGGTGGCGGGGCTTTTGTCGTTCTAGGTCAAATCAAAAGCAAAGGAGCAGACGATGACAGAGCCTGGATTTCGAATCGAGGGCGCCGCCGGTCGATGTAAGGACTGCGGTGCTGTTGCAACTTGCCATGTGCAGGGCGAGACGTACAGCTTTGGCACCGAATGGTGGCGTCTCTGCGACGAGTGCGCCGGCAAGGCGAGTGAGCCGGGTCAATGTGAGCGGTGCGGCATAGACACGGATCAGCTCAGGCCCGTTCGCGACTGGGAAGAGTGTTGTGGCTTGCGCGATCGGGTCGATTGGGTGTGCGCCGAGTGCGGCAGGAGGGAGCGCGAAAGCTTTGACTCCGCGACGGCGGGATGGGCTGCCTACATGCGCGAGCACTTCGTCGAGAAAGGGCGATAGCAGCAGGTAGCACCAGCAGCGCCCGGCAGCAATTGGGGCGCAAGTAGGAAGGCAGGACAGCAGCAAAGAGGCCTCGTGACCTTCGGGTGACGGGGCCATTTTTCGTTAAGCAATCACAAGGAGCAGAAATGATGATCAGCCACACAGCGGTACTTCAGGGTGAGCAGACGGTCGAGTTCGAGCGGGCAATGTTGCTGGACCAGCGCGACGAGATCATGGCTCTGGTGAAGGGACACAAGCAGGACTTGCAGGGGGCGCTCGAGCGCTGGTGCAATGAGGGTCGCGGATCGGTGAAGGCGATGTGGCAGACGATGAGGGCGATCGGACAAGGCCAGAATCAGATCGCGGTGATCGATCTGCAGCTCGAGTCCCTCTGTACTTCGTAGCACCGCATCGCGGGGCGGCCTGCTTCAGGGCGGGCCAATCCCAACAGCAAAAGCGGCCTCGTCACCTTCCGGTGGCGAGGCCCTGCTGTTCTTTTTGTATTTAAGGGCCATCTTCATCATTCGCCCCCCTCGACATGCCGCAACTCCACCATCGCGCCCTCCGCGTCCAGGAGTACTCCGATCGCATCGAAGCGCATGCTCTGAGCGGCGGAGGCCTTGTGCCGCTTGTCGTCGAGGTACTCCTGCGCGACCTGCCGATAACGCGCCAGCTGACTTGCGGACAGCCACTCCAGCGGGCTCTCCCACATCCCAGTTTGCGCTGTTCGGATCTGATGCGTCTTGACCTGGACGAAGACCAAGGTGCCCCCGTCGAAAGCGATCAGGTCGATCTCGCCGTGACGCGTACGGTAGTTGCGAGCGAGCAGCGTAAAGCCACGAGCCCGAAGATGCTGGCGCGCGAGCTTCTCGCCGTACCGGCCCAATGCACGACGATGATCCCTGCGACGACCATCCTTACCCCGCGCGGCGCGAACGCGCAAGAGAGCATCAAGAGAATCACGCAAACGGCTCTGATCGACGGACATACAAAGAACGCTACCGCCACAAATGCGACAAACCACACACGAATGTGACAATTTTGTGACAAGGCCATGACGGAATTCAACCCGGAGCGCGCCCGCCTGGGTCTTGCCGCGATCGTGGCGAAGCAGATTAGGAAGGCGTCTGGCTCGAGTGATGCAGGAGCCAACTAAACCACCGCTTGACGGCCCGCTTACAGATGGGGTGCTTCTGGGGTTGTGTCCCGTTTGGCTCGTCTCGTCGGAGTAGAAGGAGGAGGACTCCTGCACGACTGAAACGGAGCCAGACATGGACCTTACACGCGAGTTGCTACTGCCCTATCAGGGCCTGGACGTCTTCGATGGGCTCTGCCACATACGTGTCTACGAGCAGCCCGGGCGGCTGCCTATCGTGATCGCCGGCGGACTGGACGACAACCCGGGCACCGCGGTCACGTTGGCGATCGAGATCGTCGCCGCGACCGTGCAGCGCAGCGAGTTCTCAGACGGTCGCGAGTTCCGCTTGATCGAGCACTACCGCGACCCGCTCGACGGCCGGCAGGCGGCCAGCTACTCCCTCGTGCACTTCAGCCATCGGCCGCTACAGGAAAGCCCAGAAATCGAGGGAGAGTTCCGTCACCCCTACTGGGAGCCGATCGACGACGTCGAGGAGCTCCTCGACTGCAAGGTCACTGCCTGGAAGCGAGGCCTCTACACCGCCCGCGCCGTCGCGGGCGAACAGGGCGAGCAGCTACGCCGCGAGCTCGCCGAGAACAGCCACGACGCGCGCACAGAGATCCTCAGGGCAGTCGAACGTTCTTGACCGGGGCGAAGGCCAGTGGCCCGCTACTCAGCCGATATACACCGTCGTGCTGGTCGTCAACTTCTGCGCTTCTTGGCGCGAGCGAGGAGCTCGTCCAAGTGTCCACCGGCCCCAAGGACCACATATTTATGCTACCCATATTGGAAGATTGCCATCAATAGATGCTGCTGAACTCAGCGTTAGACGTCGCCGTCGAGTACTCAAGGACCAAAGAGCATCGGCACCATCTTGGTGATCGCTCGGCCGCCCCGTGGGACATAGCTCAACCTGACATGCGCCCGAATACGCCCGTGTCGCCTCACAGCCCGCTTCGCGGCCGCCGTCAGCTCCACCTCGAGCGTCACGCGCCCTGCGCCGCCGGCGGACACCCTGGCGTTTTTGATCTCGCTGCCGACGGCACTGACCTTGCCGGCCTTCGGCACAGCAAGCGTTATCCACCCCTTCGATCCTCCTCGCGCCCCGCGAGAGAGAACCTGGAACGTGGTGTGCCGGCGTACCTGCTGTACCGGCAGCCTGCCTTGTGACTTCGTCTTTACATTGATCATGAACTGCCTTTCTTACGATCTGGACATCACTCGACAGACGGTAGACCGCGCTTGGGACGGCTCGCTCGATCGGCATATCCGGTGAGGAGGCCCTGATGGGGTTTTGTATTTAAAATCCCTTTCATCCCCAGCTGAATTTCAAGCCCCAAAGGTACGACACAAATTGCCCGACTTGGGCATCTCGACGGCACCCTGAGTGACATCTTGTATGGACTTGCGGATATTTCCTACATCGTTCGTCCAACACCCCTGGACATTCCCTCGCCACAGTGCAACCTTCCCCTCCGACCGCCGCACTCACCAACGAGACTCAGTCAGGAGACCGTTTACATGCAGACACTTCAGGCACCCAGAGACTCAATGCAAGACGTTTCGTCACCGGGCCACATCCCAGAGCCATGGAACGTCGAACTGTCCGTGCGGGACGCACGGGAGCAGACGGCGAGCCGTCATGATGAGCAGACGCTCACCACGCGCATCGTCCCCGCCGACCCATACACGGCGTGGCTTCAGCAGCGTGAGCCCGAGCGTTGCTCCGCGGCCGTTCCTGTGTAAGGGAACCGAGGTCTAAACCGGAGCTAGGGGCCGCGGCGGAAGAGCTTACGGAGCCACTCGGGGAGAAGCGGGCCGCTGCCGCCGAGGCTGGGCAGAGTCGTCTGCTCGAAGTGGCGGTCGGTGGGGGCGTTTTCCGTTTTGCCGATCTCGGTGGCTTGCGCGGGCTCGGGCGGGGGCGGCCGGCCGGCGGTGGGTGGCTCGATTGCGTTCACTGTAATAACCGTCCCGCCAGCTCCACGAGGACCGCGAGCACCAGGAACGTCAGTGCCCGGCCGATCAGAGGGCCCTTGCTGGCCAGGGCCTGCTCGTTGGCCTCGACATCGTCGATCAGGTCATCGAGGAGCCACGCTCGGATCGTGCGATCGTCGTGGGTCTCACGAGCTTTCAGGACGTCGCCGATGCAGGGACCGATCTGCTCGGCGCCGGGGTTACGCAGGGCCTTGAACGCAAAGCCGAACGATAGCCCGAGTAGGACCAGCGCGAGGATCCAGAGCTCGTACACCCCGGCGCCGACGGTGAGGGTGGCGGCCAGCAGAGCGTCGAGGTAGATCACGCCGAGCGCACGGCCGTCGAGCGCGCCAGAGCGCGCCGTCTGCCTCTGCAGCCGGTTCAAGGTCAACGGGAAGAGATCCTCGGAGAACCTCGGCGCGATCGCTTTCGTGGACATGAGATCAACCTACCTGCCGCTTGCGATGAAACGCTCGATCGCGAGCTCAATTAATCCTTAAACCCCAATGTTTCCGGGCCGTTCGTCAAAAAACTTGGCGCGAAAACGCTCACCAACGGTGACCGCGGAGGCACCAGTAGATGAGTCCGGCCTGTCTCACGCCGTGGTTATGCCCGTTAGGCTGGCCCACCAATGAACGACTGGACATGGCTATTCATTGAGTACTGCTGGGTGGCCTGGGTTCTCTTTTGGGTGTTCATGGCCTTTAGGAGGAAGCGTACGATCGAGCGAAGCGGCTTCTTGGGGTACCGCGTGGTGGCGATCGTCTTCGTCGTTGCATTGGTCGCCGCCGGGCGGCTCTTGGACCTCTCCGCTCAGTCACAGCTCTGGCAGAGGACGCTCGCGTTGGGAGTACTGAGCGACTGCATCGTGCTCGCGGGGACCGCCTTCTCGGTTTGGGCGCGGGTCACATTGGGTCGCAACTGGAGCGCGGAGGTCACGTTCAAGGCAGATCACGAGCTGATCGAGTCTGGACCGTATGCACTGGCACGACATCCGATCTACACCGGCATGATCGCCATGGCGCTCGGCACGGCGATCAACTACGGGCGGGCGATCGGCTTTGCCCTGTTTCTCTCGCTATGCGCCAGCTTCTGGTGGAAGGCCCGGCAAGAGGAGCGGATCATGAGCAGCCACTTTCCCGACACCTACGCCGAGTACAAGACGCACGTCCGCGCGATCATTCCATTCGTGTTGTGAGTCTGTGAGGGGAAGTTGCCTCAGCTCAAGGAACGCAATCGCCCGGCGGCGCAGGACGTGTCTCAGAGCCCGTCGCCGATGAAGGCAGCGACGGCGGCGCCCACGTCACCGGCGGCGACGGGGCCAAGGCGCAGCGTCCAGGCGTTGTCGAGCTCCTGTCGCAGCTGGTAGCGAATGTCTTCGGCGGTGAGCAGACGCTCGTGTCGATGCGCCCGCGCGAAACCGCTGCTGCCGGTGAATGTCGCGTCAAGCCCAAACCGACCACCCTCGACCGGCCAGATCGACAGCTTGTCGGGGATCGGCCGCGCTAGCTCTCTCGACACGCACCCATCCTAACCCCGCAGGTTGAGGAGTCTCCACAGGACACTGGACTCAGGGGCCTGGTCTACTCGAGACGGCGCTATAGAGTCCAACGGCGATGACCGACGAGGTCCCCTTCGCCAACTATCAGTACGAGATCTACCTGCGCGGCATGACCGGACAGCGCCCGGCGCGTACGCTGGACTGGCGCAAGCTGGAGCGCGACGCGATGAACCTGCTGCGACAGGGCCCGCGGGGATATATCGAGGGCGGCGCGGGGCTGGGCGAGACGATGCGCGCGAACCGCGAGGCGTTCGACCACTGGCGCTTGCGACCGCGGATGCTGCGCGACGTCTCCGAGCGGAGCCTCGCGCGCACGGTGCTGGGGACAGAGCTGAAAGCGCCTGTCTTGCTGGCGCCGATCGGCGTGCAGACGCTGGCGCACCCCGAGGGGGAGCTGGCCGTGGCGCGGGGCGCGGCCCAGGTAGGCGTGCCGCTGGTCGCGAGCTCGGCGGCGTCGCACACGATCGAGCAGATCGCCGGCGAGCTGGGCGAGCAGGCGCGCTGGTATCAGCTGTACTGGCCGCGCGAGCGCGAGCTCGCGCGCAGCTTCGTGGCGCGCGCCGAGCAAGCCGGGTACGGCGCGATCGTGGTGACGCTCGACACCTGGCTGTTGGGCTGGCGCCCGGCGGATCTGAGCGAGGCGTTCCTGCCGTTCCTGTGGGGCGAGGGCAACAAGAACTATCTCGAGGACCCCGTCTTCCGAGGGCTGCTCGAGACGACGCCCGAGGAGGACATGCAAGCTGCGATCGGCCAGTGGGCCTGGCAGTTCGCCAACCCGTCGGTGACGTGGGATGACCTCGCCTGGCTGCGCGAGATCACGGAGCTGCCGATCGTCCTGAAGGGGATCCTGCACCCCGACGACGCGCGACTTGCGATCGAGCACGGCGCGGATGGCGTGCTCGTGTCAAACCACGGCGGCCGCCAGGTGGACGGCGCAATCGGCGCACTCGATGCGCTGCCGGAGGTCGTGGCGGCCGTCGACGGGCGCTGCGAGGTGCTGTTCGACAGCGGCATCCGCTCGGGCGCGGACGCGCTCAAGGCGCTGGCGCTGGGCGCCCGCGCGGTGCTGCTGGGGCGCCCCTACATGTGGGGCCTGGCGCTCGGCGGCGCCGAGGGCGTGGCGGAGGTGCTCCGCAGCTTCCTCGCGGACCTCGACCTGGCGATGGCGTTGAGCGGGTACGCGAAGATCGACGAAGTGGACATGGACGCGCTGGACGCGCTGGGTCGCTGAGCGCAGCCCGTGCAAGCTCCGCCGGCGGCAGCGATCTTCGACAACGACGGGCTGCTGCTCGACACCGAGGACGCGTGGACGCGCGCCGAGGAGGCGTTGTTCGCCCGCCGCGGCCGGGTGTTCACGCTCGAGCACAAGCGCTCGCTGCTCGGCTCCGCGGGCGCGGATGCCGCGAGGAAGCTCGAAGCGATGCTCGAGGAGCCAGGCGAGGGCGAGCGGCTGATGGACGAGCTGCAGAAGCTCGTGATGGTGCAGGCGCTCGCCGGTGTGACGCCCCGCCCGGGCGCGCTGGATCTGGTCGAGCGGCTGCGCGGCGCGGGCGTGCCGATCGCGGTCGCGTCGAACTCGCGACGAGAGTTCGTGGAGCGCACGCTGTCCAGCGTCGGATTGCTGGGCGGTCCGTTTCAGGCGGTCGTCTCCGCCGAGGACGTCGAGCACCCAAAGCCCGCGCCCGACATCTACCTCGAGGCCGCCCGGCGCCTCGGCGCCGAGCCGAGCAGGTGCGCCGCGCTGGAGGACTCCCCCACGGGCGTCGCCGCGGCCGCTGCAGCCGGGATGTACGTGATCGGCGTGCCCTACTTCGCCGGCGCCCAGCTGCCGGGGTGCGATCTGCTCGCGGGGAGCCTCTCCGACCCGGCGGTTGGCCGGGCGCTGGGTTTGGGTTCGTGAAGGTGGCGCCTTAAGGTGGCGTCTTAGTTACCCGCGCACGCGCGAGCGCAGCACCACCCGCGCGCCGCGCGCGGGAATCATCGTGACGTTGCGGTGCTGGGCATGCTCGGGCTCGGGCCGGTCGGGGGCCAGATCGAGCCTGCGAACCATTGCCTCGAGCACCACGCGCTGCTCGGCCATCGCCAGCGCCGCGCCGAGGCAGCGGCGGGTGCCGCCGCCGAAGGGCAGCCACTCGTAGGTTCCAGGACTGTGACCGAGCCAGCGCTCGGGACGGTAGGTGAAGGGATCGGGGTAGAGGTCCTCACGGTGGTGGACGAGCAGGATGCTGATGCTGACGCCCTGTCCCGCGGGAACGACGTAGTCGCCGAGCTGCCAGGGCACAGCCACGCGGCGCCCGATCACCGGGATCACCGGGCGTGAGCGCATGCCCTCGACGATCGCCGCCTCGACGTGCTCCTCGACTTCGGTGTCCGAGCGCACGGCATCGCGCAGGCGCTCATACGCGGCGGGGGTCCTCACCAGACGCTCCCACGTCCATGCCAATGAGTTGGCCGTCGTCTCAAAGCCGGCGAGGACCAACGTGAGGAGCTCGTCGCGCAGCTCGTGGTCTGAGAGCTGCTCGCCGTCCTCGCTCTTCGCGCGCAGCAGCAGCGAGAGGATATCGCCGCGCTCGCTCAGATCGCTGGCGCGCCGGCGGGCTTCGATCACGGGGTAGGTGGCGCGGTCGAGCAGCGACACGGCGAGACGTGTGAGGCCGGAGGGCTCTTCGCGTCCAACGTTTGCGAGTTCGCCGAGCATCGCCACCGGCGAGGTCGAGGCGGCGGCGAGCTGCTTGATCGTGCGGCGCAGGCGATGCTCGGCGCTCCCCCGAGCGGGAGCGCCTTCAATCCCGAAGATGCCCGACATGATCACGTCGAGGGTGATCGCCTGCATCCTGGGAGCAAGCGCAAACGGCCGAGCAACGGGCCAGCGGTCCAGTTCGCGTTCTGTGACGTCGCGGATCATCTGCGCGTAGCGCTCGATCGCCTCGCCGTGGAACGGCGGAAGCAGCAGCTTGCGCTGGCGCAGATGGCTGGGCCCGTTGGCCGTCAACACCGAGTTGGGCCCCACGATCGGGCGCAGCGGCGACTCGGCGGTCAGCGAGGGCACAAGCTCGGCCTTGGCGGTGAACAGCGAGCGGACATGATCGGGATGGCTGGTCATCACGATCCCGCCGGGGATCACGACGAAGCGGACCTTGAACACGTCGCCGAGCTCGCGCCGCGCGCGAAACACGAACTGGATCTGGCGCTGAGTGAAGCGCAGCGTCTGCAAGACCGGGGGCAGCTCGACGCTCGGCGGCTCGCGCAGCGGTGCATCGAGCTCGACGGGGCCCGCCGGGGAGGGGCTCGTCTCACCGATGTAGAACATCACGCAAGCACCCCGAGGCCGAGCAGCCCCGTGATCGACGCGAGAGGCATGATCGAGCGGACAGCGGTAGTCGCGAGAATCACGAACCCCAGCCTCTCAAATACCACCGGTCGCTGCGTTCCCGATAAATCAGATCGCCTGCGCAACTGATGGCGAGCATGCCGATCGAGGGCCTTCAGGCGGTGAAGCTGGGCGGGTCGGCGCCGAGTTCGGTCGTGTAGGTCCAGCTGGGCAGCAGCTCGCCCACTTGCCCTGAAGGAGCGATGACCTGCACCGGACGTGCGGCGCCGGACAGACTCGTCAAGAAGCGCTCCGGGCGCGGCTCGCGCTGTGGTTCGCGTTCGCAGCTGCCCGCGCTCGTCAGCCAGCGCGCGGTCTGCGCGAGCGATAGCCGTACCGTTCGTGGGGGCTTGCCGAGCTCCACATCGGCCAACGCAAGCAGCGCGGCGGCAGCCGCGAGATAGCCGGTGGCGTGATCGAGTACCTGCGCGGGCAACGCCCCGGGCATCCCGTCGCTCCCCTCTGCCACGGCGATCCCGGTGGGGCATTGCACGAGCGAGTCGAAGCCGCGCCGGGCAGCCCAGGGACCAGCCGGACCCCATGCCGAGAGCGTCACGACCGACAGGTGCGGATGGCATTCGGACAGTGCATCGGCATCCAGGCCGTAGCGGGAGAGCGCCCCCGGCCGGTAGCCCTGCACCACCACATCGGCCTCCGACAGCAGCCGCTCGAGCGCAGCCCGACCGGCGGGCTTGGCGAAGTCGAGCAGCGCGCTGCGCTTGCCCGGGAGCATGTCCAGCGCTTGCGCCGGGATCTCCGGCAGGCTGGGACTGTCAACGCGCAGCACCTCCGCGCCCCACGCCGCCAACGTCCGCGTCGCGACCGGCCCCGCGATCACCCGCGTGAGATCGAGCACCCTCCGGCCCTCGGCAGCCCGGCCAACAGCGATCGTCCTGCCCGCTCCCTGCCCCGCGAGGCTGTCGAGCAACGGCAGCGCCGCCACGGCACGACCCTGCGGGTGGGCCTGCCACTCCCGCGCGCTGCGCACGACATACCCGAGCGCGCTCGCCGCGGCGAGCGCGTCCTCCAGCTCCTCCCCGCGCCAGCTCGACACCGCCACCGCGACGGCCTCGGGCGCGTCCTCACAGCCGAGCACGCCGAGCGCGCGCTCGCGATGCCAGGCGTAGTTGGCGTGCAGGCGCAGCCAGCCATCGGCCGTGCGCCAGAACCGCGACAGCGGCGCAAACAGGTCCGGCTGCGCAGACGTGCCGTCAAGGGCGTAACGCTCGCTGCGTGCGGCGCAGGCGACGTGTTCGACATCGACCGCGACGGGTGCCGGCGCGCGTCCGTCCCTGGCAGCGTCGAGCGCCGACGCGGCGAGCGTCGACGTCGCGACCGCGGCCACCATCGCCGGCAGCACAGGCAACGTCGACGGCAACAGGCCCGCTCCATCCCCCATCACCGTGACGAGCTCGATCAGCTCACGCTCACCGCCGAGCGCCACCCACGCCTCACCCAGCAACCTCGAGGTTACATCCGACACCGGGGAATGCTCGGTCATTCTTCTTCCCATGCCGGTCGCTTTCTCGCGCCCGCCGCCCGGTAGCTCTCCAGCGTGGCGTTCTGCTGTGCTTCGCACTCGCGATTGCGTCTTTCGCTTTCGCGTTCGTTTTCGTTCGGGTTTTCCGGTTCGCGGATGCAGGCCGGCGGTCTGCGTTCGATCGGCGACACGTACACCTGGTTGCCTGGCGTGCGACGTGGCGAGACGCCGGCCTCTGGCAGGCAGTAACTGATCACGCTGACCCCATACCCACCGTCATCTGGGAACGTGATCTTCAGTGGCGTACGGCTCCCCGGCAGGAAGACCCGCAGTTCGGTAGCCACGCCGCTGCCCTTGCCAACGCACTCCCCTTTGGTCGCCGAGAAGTAGCCCGCGGTCGACGGGAGCAGCAGCGTGGGGCGTAGCCGTCGTGCCGGGACTTCCAGTCCGCCTCCGCGCCGCAGGTCATAGCCGTAGGCGAACGGCATCCGACGTCCGTGGTCGTAGAGAACGATGCGCCGCGGCGAGACGCTCAGCACGCAGGGTCGGTCTGAGGTGTTTCTCAGCGCGAATTCTCGCCCGCCTTCGTCAGTGGCGGGCGAGATCGGCTTGGTCAGAGAGAGACGCAGGAAGCTCACCGCGCAGCTGGGAGCGTCGATCGCGGAACGCGGCCGTCTCAGGGCCGCCGAGGCGTGCTGCGAGGCGGATGCGCCACACCCTGACAGCCCCGCCAATACCAACCCAGCAATGATCGCCGAACGCACCGGGTTGCGATCATGCCCCACGCACCCGAGCCTAGCGGGTGAATCAGTTGCGGCTAACCGGAGTGTGCTGTGTGTCCACAGCGCCGCAATCGCACGTTGCATCGACCGTCCCAGCAACGGGCCTCGCTTTTATCCGGATGGTCAACGATGGTGCTTTGACCTCTCCTTCGAATTGGTAGTTGCCCTGCCGTAGCGCCCGAAGGCACAGCACAACCACGGCAACGCACCCCACCACGAAGCAGAGGCCCGAGCCGATCGCGACCACGATGAGTGGCGCGCCGACTCCCATGTTCTAGACCTCCGTGAACCTCGCCTCGTCGAAGCGAGCCACGATCCGACTAAAAGGAACACAGCATGGAGAACCCGCGCCGCGGGCGCGTGGTCGAGCAGCACTTCCTCAACCTCCCGGGCTTCCACGCCGGCGCCTACATCCGCGCCTACGTCGAGGACACCAGCGAGCGTGAGGTCAGCCCCCCGACCGAGCACCGCAACCACTCGTACAACTACGGGCCGCGAATCGTGCTCGAGATCTCTGACTGCTACAAGCGGATCGAGCTCGACTTCGACATCACTTCCGCCGAGGAGCGCCTCAACAGCTTCCACAAGGTGGAAACCCTGATCGCCGCGCTGCTGGCGTTCCGCGAGGGGCTCTCCGCCGAGGCCACGCTGCACCGCCACCGCGAGCGTCTGCTCGCGGACGGGGATTAGAGGTTGGAAGGCTCCTATGCGCTGGTGACCCTGCTGGCGATCCCGAGGGCGGCGTCACGAGGGCGGCGGCATGTTCGTTTTCGCGCCAAGTTTTTTCCGCGATACCCCAGAAACACTGGGGTTTTGGGTCGATCTCGCAACTTCCCCTTGAAGACGAACCTGTGTCCGGTTAGAACGATCGGCATCGCGAAACGAAACCCTTATCCCGGCCGCTGCAGCGTGTGCAAAACAAAGATACGCGCCCTCGAGGGCATCGTCGAAGCGAGCGACTCGCCGCCCGGCTATCAGATCCTCTGTCCCGAGCACATGCCCGTTGGTGTCCTCGATCCACCGCGTCCACTCGACGCTTCGAAACTACCGTCTATCCATCTCGGGGACGAGCGCTTCGAGCGGTGAATTGGGGGGGGGTGTGGCGGGGAGCTAGACGGCGGCGAGAGCGCGCTCGTATCCCAGATAGGGCACCAGCGCGAAGTAGAGAAGTTCGGGGAGCAGCGCGGGAAGTTCGGCGGTGTCTTCTTCAAAGACCCGTGTGTGCACGATCCCAGTGATCCCTCCAATGATGCCTTCAGCTGTCAACTCGGATAAATGCTCGACGGAGCACCCCTCGATGCTCTCCGCGTACTCCCTACCTCCCTCGATGACCAACGCAAACATCGCTTGCGCTGAGCGCAAACGCTCGGCTGCCGGCGGCCCGGCTCCGAGGCTCTCGATCATCACGAAGTGCGCGCGATCGGGGTTCTCGGCAATCACCGAGAGCAGCGTCTGCAGGCCTCGCCGGATCCGCTCTGGCCAGGGTGCCTCTCCGGAGGTTTGCGCCAGCACCACGAGCTCGAGCTCGTCAATCAGCTCGTCGCTTGCCCGATTACAACAATCCTCGATGCCCTCAAAGAACTCATAGAAGGCCGCTTCTGGCAGATTCGTGGCGCTCAGCACACGCTCGATGCAGGTATGCGCGTAGCCCTCCCGCACGGCCGTCTCGATCACGGAGTCGAGGATTTGGCGGCGGGTCTCTGCGGACCAGTTGCTCGAGGGTTTTTCGGCTGCAGTGATTGGGGGAGTGTAAAGGAGTGGCTAGCAGGTTTATCGTTTTTTGATAAACCTGCGATAACTCGATAAACCTAGTGTCCATGCGTACCGCCAGCGTGCCTGTGGCTGCTCATGCTCGCGATCGAGCGTTTCGTCGCAAGTCATGCATAGCATGCTTCCCTGATGCCTTGCCCACCTTGTCAACGGCGCTCAGCGCTCGTTGCCGCGCTCGCTCCCGCGATCTCGCGGCTGTCGTTCACGCGCCACACCCTGCTCAGGCTGCTCGCACTCCCAGACGAGCAGTTGCTCCGCGCAGCCAAGGTCGAGGACAGCGACGGGCTCCTGCGCCGCCTGCAACCACCCCTCCCGACCGATTGCGTCCCCACCGCCCTCTGTCGACACGACCCCGACTACCCCACGGCGCCCCGGCAGTTGCCCTCCGCGCCAGCCGTGCTCTACGCCAGCGCCACGATCGAGCGCCTGCGCGAGCTGCGCTCCAAGCCCACCGTCGCGCTCGTCGGCAGCCCCACTCCCAACGAGTACGCCCACCAGATGACCTCGATGCTCGCGCGCAACCTCGCCGCCGCCGGCGTCACCGTGATCAGCGGTGTCAACGATGGCCTCGAAGGGTTCGCCCAGCGAGCCGCGCTAAACGCCGGCGGCAGCCCAATTGCCGTGATGGCCTGCGCGCCCGATCTCTCCCACCTGACCAGACACGACCACCTACACCGACGCATCCTCGCCCACGGCACGGCGGTGTCAGAGTTCCCGCCCGGATTCTTCCCTCCCCCGCACTGGTGCTTCATCGCCAGCCAGCGCATCACCGCCGCGCTCGCGAGCGTGACCGTCGTCGTCGAGGTGGGAGATCACTCACCCGCGCTTTCACCGCGCAGATCGCCTCCGACCTCGGTGCAGAGGTCGCCGTCGTGCCAGGCCGCGTCACCGACCCCGGAGGCCCCTGGATGTTCGCGTTACTCCGCGACGGAGCACACCCCATCTCCCGCGCCCAAGACGTGCTCGAGGTGATCCGCGACGGGCGCGACGAGCGGTCGGTGGCGGCGTAGGGTCAGACGGCGGCGAGCGCGCACTCGCGGGGTATACTTTGGCCATAGGGTCTTGACGGAGAGGGGCTGGACTGTGCCGCACGTACACCTGAGTCGTACCGGAGGCGCACGGCGAGGAATGACTTACGTCGGCGTCTCGCAGCGCTCCACATCGGAGGACCGCGAACGCCTCCAGAAGCGTGCTCACCGACAGAAGAAAAAGATCGTCCGCGACGCCAAGCTCCTCGCCCGCTCTGAGGACTGGCGGGATGCCGGAGAACAGTTCGCCGTCCTTTTCCGGCGCTGGAAAGCCGCCGGCTCGGCCGGTCGCACCTACGACGAGAAGCTGTGGAAGACATTCAAGGCGGCAGCGGACCTGTTTCACGAGCGCCGGACCAAGCACTTTGCCGAGCTTGCCCGTATCGCTCAGGCGAAAGCCACCGCAAAGCAGAAGCTGATCGCCGAGGCGGAGAAACTGAGCTCGATCAGCGACTACGAGACAGCCAAGGGCCAGTTCTCCGACATCATGGTCCGCTGGCGTGAGACCGGCCACGCCGGGCGTCACGAGAACGAGCTCTGGGAGCAGTTCGTCACGGCCAGGCAGGCGATGTACAACGCGACCGCCGAGGATCGCCGTGGCCGCCAAAGCGAGTATGTGCAACGCGTCGAAGCGCGGATCATCGGGCACCGCGAGATGATCGGCAAGCTCAAGGCACAGCGCCGCGAGCTCACCATCCGGCGAAAGGGACTGATGCCAGGCTGGGTCGGGCAGGAAATGGCCGACGAGTTCGACTCACGAGTCCAGGAGATCGATGCGTACATCGAAGAACGTCAACGCTGGCTCGACGAGGACACGGAGCGGGTAGCTCGCGCGATGGTCGGCCAGGACGAGGTGAGCGTCAGCGAGTTCTACCAGCGCCTGACGGGCACCGAGGCTTAGCTCGCGCGATAAGAGGGCGGGCTTTATCGCGGCGGGTGGCCGTGGGCGCTCGAGGCATCCGTGAGCGTTCTCGCGCCAAGTTTTTTGACGAACGGCCCGGAAACATTGGTGTTTGAGGACTAATTTTGTTCCCGTCCACCCGTGATCGAGCGTTTCGTCGCAAGTCATGCGTAGTGTGCCTGCCCTGATGGCTTGCCCAACCTGTCAGCGGCGCTCGGCGCTCCTCGCGGCGCTCGCGCCCGCGATCTCACGCCTGTCGTTCACTCGCCACGGCCTGCTCGCCCTGCTGGCGCTGGGAGACGAGCAGCTGCTCCGTGCAGCCAAGGTCGAGGACCTTGGCCTGCTCATGCGCCGCCTGCAGCCACTGCGCCCCTGCGAGAGCGTCCCCACCGCGCTCTGCCGGCACGACACCGGCTACCCCCTCGCGCTGGCGCAGCTGCCCTCCGCGCCCGCGGTGCTCTACGCCAGCTGCCCCACCGAGCGCCTGCGCCAGTTGCTCGGCGCGCCCACCGTCGCGATCGTCGGCAGCCGCACCCCGACCGATTACGCCAGGCAGCTTTCCTCCGAGCTCGCGCACGACCTCGCCGCCGCCGGTGTCACCCTCGTCAGCGGTATGAACACCGGCCTCGAAGGAAGCGTTCACCAAAGTGCGTTGCAGGCCGGGGCGAACAACGTCGCCGTGATGCCCGGGGCCCCTGACATCGCCTTCCCCAGCGAGTACGAGAGCCTGCAGCAAGAGATCCTCGCCCGCGGCGCCGCGGTATCTGAGCTCCCACCCGAGTCCCGTCCCCATCCCTGGACCTTCATCGCGAGCCAGCGCATGATCGCCGCGCTCGCGGGCCTGATCGTCGTCATCGAGGCCGGAGACCGCTCCTGCGGGCTATTCACCGCGCAGATCGCCGCCGACCTCGGCGCAGAGGTCGGCGTCGTGCCGGGGCGCCTCTCCGACCCCGGAGGCGACCGGATGTTCGCGTTACTCCGCGACGGGGCACACCCCATCTCCTGCGCCCAGGACGCACTCGAGTTGATCGACGCCGGGCGCCACATGCGCGCGGTGGCGTAGGGGGTTGACGGACCTCGCCCAAGCGGTCAGGCGGCCACCGCGCGGGCGTCGAGGTGCGCGCCGACCTTGCGCTTGACCCGCTGCAAGGCGTTGTCCACCGTCTTGGTGTCGCACTCCAGCCGCTCGCCCACCTGCTCGTAGGAGTAGCCGTCCAGGTACAAGCCCAGCACCCGGCTCTCCAGCTCTGAGAGCGCCGTCGACAGGCAGCCCACCAGCGAACGCAGCTCCTCCGAGGAGATCACCTGGTTGACGGGGTCGTGCACGCTCGGCCCGGGCAGCACCTGGTCGAGCGTCGGCACGTCGTCGCCGGCGCCTGCGGGCGTCGAGGAGAAGGAGACGTACTGGTTCAGCGGCGTGTGCTTGTTCCTGGTCGCGGTCTTCACCGCGGTGATGATCTGCCTCGTTATGCACAGCTCGGCGAAGTTGCGAAAGCTCGACTCGCGGTCGAAGCGGTAGTCCCGGATTGCCTTATAGAGACCGACCAGACCCTCCTGGATCAGGTCTTCGGAGTCCCCACCCGCCAAAAAGTACGAAGAGGCCTTCAAGCGCACGAAGCCGTGGTAGCGCTTGACCAGACGCTCATACGCATTCCGGTCGCCCTGCTTGGCGAGGACGATCAGAAAGCTATCCTCAACCTTTACTTCAGAGTTACTGATGCTGGAGATTCGTGCCACGAGCAGATCCTTTCTCAGGCTGCTTGCAGCCCGAATTTGCTCAGTGGCGCACTCCTCCCCTGGCGCCAAAGCTATGTTTGCCTAAGGCTTCATCAACCTTAGGTTCAGCGTTATGTAGCGCGAGCCTCTCACAGTTATGGAACCTTGTCAAGACTTTCTTCTCCGGTTCTGCAAGATCTCGTACAGCACCGCCGCCGCCGCCGCGCTCACGCCGAGCGACTCGACCTTCCCCAATATGGGCAACGCAATCAGCTCGTCGCACGCCGCCGCGACCCGCGGGCGCAGACCCTCCCCCTCGCTGCCCAGCACCAGCACCACGCCACCGCCCTTGTAATCCGGCGCGTCGTAGGCCACCAACGCCTGCCCGCTCGCCCCATAGCACCAGCATCCCGCCTTGCTCGCTTCGGCGAGAAAGTCGGCGATGTTCCTGACCCGCGCCACCTTCAGATGCTCGACGGCGCCCGCCGAGGCCTTGCACACAGCCGGCGTGACCTCGGCCGCGCGGCGTTCTGGGATCACGACGCCGGCGGCGCCTGCGCACTCCGCGGTACGGCAGATCGATCCCAGGTTCTGCGGGTCCTGCACCTGGTCGAGCGCGACGACCAGCGGGTCCACTAGAGGGTGGCGTAGTCGGCCGGAGACCGACGAGCCGGGCCCCTCTTTCTCGGTCGTACCGAGCAGCTCCGCGGCGGAGGAGTACGGATACCCGCCCGCCTCCGCGCAGATCCCCTGATGCGCGGTCGAGCCGCAGCGTCGCTGCACGTCCTCGGCGCTGGCGCTCTTCACCCGCACACCCTTCAGCCACGGCTCGCGCGCCACGCCCGCTGTCGCCCAGACCTCCTTCACCGCGTGCTTGCGGCGGCCCCGCAGCGCCTCTCTGACGGGGTTGCGTCCGTAGAGGATCAACGGTCGGCGAGCGGCGTCAGCTCAAACCCACCGGCAACGTCCCTGACTTCCCAGCCCTGCGCGACGATCTCATCGCGCAGGCGGTCGGCGGCTGCGAAGTCGCGCAGCGAGCGGACGGTCATTCGTTCTTCGGCCATCCTTCGAACCTCAGCCGGCGCCTGAGCAGACACCTCCAGCAGCGACTCGAGCCCAAGCACCGTCAGCATCTCACGCAGATCGGCATCCCCCTGCGCGCGTAGCTGAGTAGCCGCATGTAGCCATTCATTGAGTTGTGCCAGCGCGAATGGGGTGTTGAAGTCATTCGCGAGCACACCGAAGAAGCCCTCCCGAAACGTGCGCAGATAGTCCTCATCTCCAGGCTCGCGATAGACAGTTGCACCGGGGCCGAGCCGACGAGCAGCCTCGCGGATCCGTTTGATGTTCGAACGCGCCTGCTCGAGGGCGTACTTCTTGGAGAAGGCAAGTGGCTGGCGGTAGTGGCCGGAGATCAGATACATCACCACAGTCTCGCGGCCATACTCCCCCACGATCTCGTGCAGCAGCGCGATGTTTCCGGCCGACTTTGCCATCTTCTCCCCGGTGAGCTGAATCATGCCGTTGTGCATCCATATTTGTGCGAGCTCCGCGCCGCGGGCGGCGCGAGTCTGAGCAGCCTCGTTCTCGTGGTGGGGAAACAGTAGATCCGAGCCGCCACCGTGGATGTCGAAGCCGACGCCGAGGTACTCCTCCGCCATGGCCGAGCACTCGATGTGCCAGCCCGGTCGCCCGTCCCCCCACGGGGAGGCCCAGTAGGTGTCCTCGCCCTCCTTGCGTGACTTCCACAACGCGAAATCCAACGGATCCTCCTTGCGTCCGGCGCCTTCGAGGCCCTCCCCCTGGTCCATATTCTCGATCTTGCGATGAGAGAGGCTGCCGTAGTCAGGGTCGGAGCGTACGCGGAAGTAGACGTCACCCTGGACGCTGTAGGCGTGACCGCGATCGATCAGCGCCTGGATGTACTCGATGATCGGTCCGATCGTCTGCGAAGCGAGCGGCTCGTGATCGGGTCGGCCGAGCCCCAGGGCGTCGGTATCTGCACGGTAATGCTCGGTCATCTCTGCTGCCAGCTCGGCGCTCGGCAAGCCCTGCGCCCGTGCAGCGTCGTAGATCTTGTCGTTGACGTCGGTTACGTTCACGACCAGATTCACCTTGTAGCCCTCGTGCTCGAGGAATCGCTTGAGCAGGCTGAACACGACGAACGGCCGTGCGTTGCCGATGTGAATGCGGCTGTACACGGTCGGCCCACACGCGTAGATCCCCACCTTGCCTGGGTCGCGAGGCCGCAGGGGCAGCAACTCGCCGGTGCGAGTGTCGTGCAATCGAATCTCGCGCATCGTTTCCGCCTAGCCCTCTTGGAGGCTTACGATCGCCAGCGCCGCGACGCCCTCGCCGCGGCCGACGAACCCGATGCCCTCGCCGGTGCTGGCCTTCACGTTGACGCGTTTCTCCTCCAACCCGATTGTCTGCGCCAGCCGCTTGCGGATCTCCTCGCGGTGTGCTCCGAGCTTCGGGCGCTCCATCACGATCGTGCAATCGACGTTCACGATCCTCAGTCCTGCGGCGAGCACGCTCGCCACGACGCTTCTGAGTAGCTCGATTGAGTCGGCGTCGCTGAAGCGTTCATCGGTGTCGGGGAAGTGCTCGCCGATATCCCCCATTCCCGCCGCACCGAGCAGCGCATCGATCACCGCGTGGGTCAACACATCCGCATCGGAATGACCCTCCAACCCGAGATCGCCGCCGGGGATCTCCACGCCGCCCAGGATCAGCCGGCGACCCTGTGTGAGGCGGTGCGAGTCGTAGCCGATCCCGGCGAAGCTCATCGAACTTCGGTGGGGTTGGATTCGATTCTCTGAAGCTGGCGCTCGCGCCGCTCGAACACGGACAACTCCTCCACGCCCGCCGCCGCCAGCAGCTCCAGCGCCTGCTCGTAATCGGCGCCCACGTCCTCGGGGCGGTGCGCGTCACTCGACAGCGCCACGGGCGCACCCGCTTCCAAGCACATCTCGAGGAACGCCGGCGCGGGATAGATCTCCTGTGCGCGCTTGCGCAGCCCCGCGGTGGAGACCTCGACCGCGATCTCCGACTCCGCGATCCCGTCGATCGCCAGCTCGTAGTAGCGGCGCAGGTCGCCTTCCGGACGTGGACGGTCAGCGCCCCACACCTTCACCAGATCGGGGTGCGCCAGCACGTCGAACAGCCCGCTGCGGGCGGCCTCGCCGAGGGTCTCGAAGTAGCGCCGCCAGATCTCCTCGGGGCTGCGGGTTTTGCCCCACACGCTGTAGTCCTCCATATCGACCGCCTCGTCGCGCAGGAAGTGCACGGACCCGATCACGTAATCGAAGTCGCGCGCCTGGAGCAGACTCGCCATGCGATCCTCGCCCCCGGGCACGAAGTCCGCCTCGATTCCCAGCCTGAGGTCCGTCTGCTCGCGCACGAACTCGCAGTATCCGTCGAGATCCTCGCGCGCGTTCGCCTGCCAGAACGGGTGCTTCCAGACATCGAGCGCCTGTTCGAAGCGGTACACGTGCTCGGAGACCCCGAGCTCGGCGATCCCCCGCTCGCTCGCCGCCATTCGGTAGCGCTCGGCGTTCGCCGGCGTGAAGTAGCGCTCGGCGGTCGTGCCGGGCTCGTCGGGGCGAAGATGGACATGGTAATCGGTCAGCATATGCCCGCGATTCAAGCAGCCCGCGAGGCCAGCAGCATCTCCGCCACTGCGAGGTCGTGTGGCGTGGTGACCTTCAGATTCTCGCTCGAGGACTCCACGACCCCGATCCGCCCGCCCGCGCGTTCGATCAGCCAGGCATCGTCTGTCGCCTGCGCCAGCACCTCCCGCGGCACGTCCAGCGCCCGTTCCAGGGCCGCGCGGCGGAAGACCTGCGGCGTCTGCACCGCCCACAGCTCGCTTCGATTCAGGGTCTCGCGCACCACACCGTCCCGCACGCGCTTGACGGTGTCGGTCATCGGCACCGCGGCAATCGCGCCCTCGATCGTCTCGTCGGCTTCCAGCGCGCGGATCGTCGCCCGCGCGAGCTCGGCCGTCAGCAGCGGGCGCGCGGCATCATGGACCAGCACCAGATCCTGGTCTCGCCCACCCCCTGCCGCCGCGAGCGCAAGGCGCACAGACTCCGAGCGCACCGCGCCGCCCCGCACGCCGCTCGTGCCCACCGGCGCGTCCGCGCCCACCGGCAGAGCCACGACGATCTGCTCGATCGCTGCAACGGTGCGGAGGGCGTCGACGCTCCACTGCACGAGCGGGCGCCCGGCCAGCTCCACGAACGCCTTCGGAGCACCGGCGCCGAAACGCTCGCCACTGCCGGCGGCGAGGATCAGAGCGATGGGCATGGCTTGAGAAACTCTCGCGCACGCGGCAGGCGCCTTGCGGCGGTCGCTGCCGCGTGCGTGAAAGTCTCGCTCCCGGCCGCTACTCGGCCGCGGCGCAGGCCATCTGGCTGGTGGCCGAGTTGGCGAGCAGCTCGTCGAGGTAGTTCTCGGCCTCTTCCTCGTCCTTGTCGAGCGCATACATCAGCTCTGAGGCAAGGATCTTCTTGGAACGGGTGTACATCTGCTTCTCGCCCGTCGAAAGGCCCTTCTCGGACTCGCGCAGGGAGAGGTTGCGAACGACCTCCGCGAGCTCGTAGATGTCACCGGTCTTGATCTTGTCGCGGTTGTGCTTGAAGCGCCGATTCCAGTTCTTCGGCATCTCCGAGACCGTGTCGCGAAGCACGTCCAGCACCTTCTGCACCGTTTCCTCGTCGATCACCCTGCGCAGGCCGGCGATCGCGGCGTTCTCGGTGGGAACCCGCACCGTCATGTCGTTGTGCAGGATCTTGATCGTCAGATACTCGCGGGTTTCACCGAGCATCTCCATATCCTCCTTCTTCAGCACCTTGCCGGCGCCGTGATGGGGATAGACGACGTGGTCGCCGAGCTCGAACTCGATGTACTCGACTTCGCGGGTGACCTCGAGCTCCTCGATCAGCTCTACCTCTGCGGTTGCTTGTGGCGGAATGGTGTCCTCCTTCGTTACGGCCGACCGTCGGACGGCCCGTGTCTCACGTCTTGGTCAAGTCTGCAGGTAGCGGTCCACGAGGTTGATCTCCTGCAGCCTGCGCAGGCCCTCGCGGATGTCCTTCGCCCTGATCTCCCCCACGCCCTCGACCGCCTCCAGGTCGGCGTCGCCGGCGGCCAGCAGCTCATCCAGCCCGCCAAACTCGCTCACGATCCGAGCGACCGCCAGTCGCGGCAGCCGCGGGATACGCCCCAGCACCCGGTAGCCGCGCGGCGAAACGGGGTAGTCGAGCGTGTTCAACTTGCGGTCGTACCCGAGCAGCTCGGCGAGCCGCCCGAAGTCGAGCAGGTCCTGGTGTGCGAGCCGCCCGATCTCCTCCAGCGCCGCGGCGAACGCCTCGTCGGAGTCGCTGGAGAGATAGTCGCGCACGAGCGCCGCCTTCTCGGCCGCGGTACCGACCATCGTCTCCTCGAGCTGCATCTCGATCAAGCGCCCCTCCGAGCCGAGCTCGACGATGTAGCGCTCGATCTCGACCGCCATCCTCGTCACGAGCTCCGAGCGCTGCATCACGGTCAGCACATCGTGCAGCATCGCGCCGCCCTCGAACTCCAGCGCGGTCAACCGCGTGGACACCTGGTCCAGGCGCGTGCGGTACTTGTCGAGCGTCGCTAGCGCCTGGTTGGCCTTCGCCAGCACCACCGGGATGTCCTCGAGCACGTACTTCGTCCCGTCCACGTACACAGACACGACCTCGCGACGCTGCGAGACGGCGATCACGAGCGCATCGGTCTGCTTGGACACGCGCTCGGCCGTGCGGTGGCGGGTGCCCGTCTCGTGCGAGAGGATCGTCGGGTCGGGCATCAACTGGACGTTTGCCATCGTGATCTTGGTCGCGTTCGCGTTGAGGATGATCGCGCCGTCCATCTTCGCCACCTGGTAGAGGAACGCGGGCGTGTAGTCGATGTCGAGCTTGATCCCGCCCGAGTTCAGGAAGCTGAGGTCCTCCGGCTCGCCGATCACGATCAGCCCACCAGTGTGCGAATCGAGGATGCTCTCGATGCCCTCGCGCAAAGCCGTCCCGGGCGCGATCATCTCCAGCGCCTTCATCAATCCCGGCTCCGGCCTCGCTTCTACATCGAAATCTTCACCGGAACGCAGGGGCACGATCACCCATTTTAGGGCATTAAGCCTTTGTTAAGCCGCTCCCCGCCTGGACATCCGTCCATGCGTCTAAACCCGCGCACCTTGGCACAGGCGCGCCCGTCGGCTATGGAGACACCTGGATTACGACCCGGACTATGCGATCACGGTCAGCGGCCGCTGGTCACGCTCGCCGGCCGGCAATGCCGCCCGCAGGGCATCGCGCAGGGTGGTGACCTCACAGGCGCCCTTGCCGCTGCCCGTTGGGGCGATCGTGCCCGCCAGACCGTGCTTTGCCGCCTCTTCGAGCCGACGCTCGGGATGACCGACCCAGCGCAACTCGCCCGTGAGCCCGAGCTCGCCAAAGCACGCTCGCGGAGTTCCCTTCAAAGGCACGCCGCGGCTCGCGCTCGCGACCGCCAGCGCGACCGCCAAATCGACGCCCGGCTCATCCACACGCATGCCGCCGACGATGTTCACAAATACGTCCGCGCCGCCTGTGCCGACGCGGCCGTGGCGGCCGAGGATCGCCAGCACCAGCGCCAGGCGGTTGCGGTCCATGCCCGAGACGACCCTGCGCGGATGCTCGAGCTCCGACGGCGCGACCAGTGCCTGCACCTCGACGAGCAGCGGCCGCGAGCCCTCCATCGCCGCCAGCACGACGCTCCCCGGCGCGCGCGTGGCCTCGGCGACGAACCGCGCGGAGGCGTCCAGCACCTCCACCAGCCCGCCCTGGCGCATCTCGAACAGCCCCGCCTCGTTGGTCGAGCCGAAGCGGTTCTTGAGCGCCCTCAGCTCGCGGTAGGGGCGCTCGCGCTCGCCCTCGAACTGCAGCACGCAGTCGACCAGGTGCTCCAGCACGCGCGGGCCCGCCAACGCGCCGTCCTTGGTCACGTGTCCGACGAGGATCACCGCGATCTGGCGCGCCTTCGCCAGCTCCATGATCCGGCCCGCAACCTCTCGCACCTGTCCCACAGAGCCCGGCGCGCCAGTCAGCTCGGCGGCGTTCAAGGTCTGCACGGAGTCGATCACACACACCTCAGGGGACTCTCCGGCGAGGGTGTCGAGCACGGTGTCGAGGTCTGTCTCCGCGAGGATCGGGACCCGCAGCGCACCCGGCGAAAGCCGCTCGGCGCGTAGGCGGACCTGCTCGGCGGACTCCTCTCCGCTCACGTACAGCGTGCGCCGTCCGGCGGCCGCGAGGTTGCCGAGCACCATGTTCGTCAGCGTCGACTTGCCGATCCCCGGCGAGCCGCCCAGCAGTACCAGCGCGCCCGGGACGAGTCCGCCGCCCAGCACACGATCGAGCTCACCGATTCCCGTACTCATCCGCTGGAGGGGCGCGGCGCCGACCTCGCTGAGCGGGCGTGGCGCGAGCCTCAGTCCCGCGCCGGCACCCACACCGCCGGCACGAGGGCCGCCGCGCCCGCTCGCGCCCGCGCCGCCGCGCGCCGCGGCGCGCGCGGTCGGGACGCGCTCCTCGACGAGCGTGTTCCACGCCTCGCAGCCGGGACATTGCCCCAGCCACTGGGCGGTTTGGTAGCCGCACTCCGAGCAGACTTGGATCGTTCCGCGAGCCATCTCCCCAGACTACGCGTCGCTTGGGACGGCTACGGCTTTCGGGCTACGAAGACCCCCGGGCAGACGGGCGTGCGGGACGTTTAGGACTCGTCGACGGGCTCGTCCGCGTCGGGCAAGGAGCCCTCGTCCGCGGCGAGCTCCTCGGCGGCGCCGACGCCGACCGGGGTCTTCTGCTTCTTCGGCTTGACGATCGTCAGGCGTACCTCGCCCTCCTCGCCCTCAGGGGCGGGATTGACCACGACGGTGGCGCCGGGGGTCAGCTGCTCGCGCAAGACGAAGTCCGCCAGCGGGTCCTCGATGTAGCGCTGGATCGCGCGGCGCAGCGGGCGTGCGCCCATCGAGGGATCCCAGCCCTTCTCGACGAGCAGGTCCTTGGCGGTGTCGGTCAGCTCCAGCTGCAGCTCGCGTTCGGCCATCGACTCGCGGATCCTCAGCAGGAGGAGCTCGACGATCTGCTTGACTTCCTCCTTCTGCAGCTTGTGGAACACGATCACGTCGTCGATCCGGTTGAGGAACTCCGGGCGGAAGACCTTCTTCAGCTCGCCCATGATCCGGTTCTTCATGTCGTCATAGGTGATGCCCGTCTCGTCGTCGGACACGGCGAAGCCGAGCGGAGTGTTGCGCGCGATCTCAGCAGCCCCGATGTTCGAGGTCATGATCACGATCGCGTGCCGAAAGTCGACCGTCCGCCCCTGCGCGTCGGTCAGGCGACCGTCCTCGAGGATCTGCAAGAGGATGTTGAACACGTCCGGGTGCGCCTTCTCGATCTCGTCGAGCAGCAGCACTGAGTAAGGCTTGCGCCGCACGGCCTCGGTCAGCTGGCCGCCCTCGTCATAGCCCACGTAACCGGGGGGTGAGCCGACCAAACGGGAAACCGCGTGCTTCTCCATGTACTCCGACATGTCGATCCGGATCATCGACTCGTCGTCACCGAACAAGAACTCCGCGAGCGTGCGCGCGAGCTCGGTCTTGCCCACGCCGGAGGGTCCCAGGAAGATGAATGAGCCGGTCGGGCGCTTCGGGTCCTTCAGCCCCGCGCGCGAGCGCCTGATCGCCTTCGAGATCACCTCGACCGCGGGGTGCTGACCGATCACGCGCTTGTGCAGTTCGTCCTCCATCCGCATCAACTTCTGCGTCTCGGCCTCGGTCAGCTTGAACACGGGGATCCCGGTCCACATCGAGACGATGTCGGCGATCTCCTCCTCGCCGATCGACGGCCGCTCGCCGGTCTCGCCCGATTCCCACTCTTTCTCGAACTCGTTTTTCTTGTTCGTCAGCTTGCGCTCCTTGTCGCGCAGCGCCGCGGCCTTCTCGAACTCCTGAGCCTCGATCGCGGCCTCCTTCTCGCGGCGCGTGGTCTCGACTTCGCCCTCGAGCTCGCGATTGGCCGGCGGTGAGGTCATCGACTTGATCCGCATCCGCGAGGCGGCCTCGTCGATCAGGTCGATCGCCTTGTCGGGCAGGAAGCGGTCGGCGATGTAACGACTCGCCAGTTCGCCGGCGGCGCGCAGCGCCTCGTCGGTGATCTGCACCTTGTGGTGCTGCTCGTACCGATCCCGCAAACCCTTCAGGATTTCCACGGTCTCCTCGATCGAGGGCTCCTCCACGCGGATCTGCTGGAAGCGGCGCTCCAGGGCCGAATCGCGCTCCAGGTACTTGCGGTACTCGTCGAGCGTGGTCGCGCCGATCGTCTGGAGCTCGCCGCGCGCCAGCGCCGGCTTGAGTATCGAGGCGGCGTCGATCGCGCCCTCGGCGGCGCCGGCGCCGACGAGGTTGTGCAGCTCGTCGATGAACAGGATGATGTCGCCGCGCTGGGTGATCTCCTTCATCACCTTCTTCAACCGCTCCTCAAACTCTCCCCGGTACTTTGAGCCGGCGACCAACGCGGCCAGGTCGAGCGTGTAGATCTGCTTGTTCTTCAAGAGCTCCGGCACGTCGGAGTTGGTGATCCGCTGGGCGAGGCCCTCGACCACGGCGGTCTTGCCGACGCCGGGCTCGCCGATCAGGACCGGGTTGTTCTTCGTGCGGCGCGAAAGGATCTGCATGATCCGCTCGATCTCCGTCTCACGGCCGACGACCGGATCGAGCTTGCCCTCGGCGGCGAGCTTCGTCAGGTTGCGCCCGAACTGGTCGAGCAGCTTCGATGACTTCTTGCCCTCGCCGGGTGAGCCGCTGGAGCCCGAGCCGCCGGAGCCTGAGGATTGTCCCTGGCGGCGACCACCTGGGCCCGAGAGCATGCGGATCACCTCGTTGCGGATCTTCTCCGAATCGGCGTCGAAGTCGAGCAATATCCGGGCGGCGACGCCCTCGTTCTCGCGCACGAGACCCAGCAGGATGTGCTCGGTGCCGATGTAGTTGTGCCCGAGGCTCAGCGCCTCACGCAGGGCGAGCTCCAGGACCTTCTTCGCGCGTGGCGTGAACGGGATCTGCCCGGAGGTGACCTCCTCGCCGGAGCCGACGATCCGCACGACCTGCGCGCGCACGCGCTCGACCGTGATGTCCAACGACTCCAGCACGCGAGCGGCGAGGCCCTCCTCCTCGCGCAGCAGGCCCAGCAGGATGTGCTCGGTGCCGATGTAGTTGTGCTTGAGCGTTCGCGCCTCCTCCTGCGCGAGGACGACCACCTGCCGGGCTCGTTCTGTAAATCGCTCGAACATGGTGTGGTTCCTTCCTCGAGGGTCGTGCCTCAAGCGCTATTTGGTCCTGGTTATGCCTCTCGGCCAGTCTACCAACCGGCCAGGAGACCTTCCGCGGGTGCCTTCAATCGCGCATCGCCGGGAACAGCACGACCTCGCGGATCGAGTCGCGTCCCGTCAACAGCATCACGAGCCGGTCGATGCCGAGGCCGACGCCAGCGGTCGGCGGCATGCCCTGCTCGAGCGCCTGCACAAACTCCTCGTCGTAGGGCATCGTCTCGGCCTCGTCGTCCAGCAGCTGCACCCGCTCCTGCGCTGCGAAGCGCGCGCGCTGGGTGTCGGGGTCGATCAGCTCGCTGAAGCCGTTCGCGATCTCCATCCCGCCCGCGAATGCCTCGAAACGCTCCACGAGCCCTTGCTTGGCATCGGAGGAGTGCTCGCGCGCGAGCGGCGAGATCTCCGTCGGGTAGTCGATCACGAATGACGGCCTCTCGAGGCTGGGCTCGACGTACTTGGAGAGCAGATCGTCGGCCATCTCGAACCACAACCCGCCGGTCTTGACGTCGAGGTCCCGCTCGCGGATCGCGGCTGTGAGCTCCTCAGCGGTCGAGTGCTCCATCACGTTGATGGCAGTGACCCGCTCGATCGCATCGACGAAGCTGACGCGCGGCCACGGCGCCGAGAAGTCGAGCTCGCCTGCGTATCCCACCGCCTCGGCGGCCGCGCGCACGATCGCTTCGGTGCGCTCCTCGGCGCCCGTGTAGTCGGCGTAGGCCTCATACCACTCGACCACCGTGAACTCCGGATTGTGCTTGTGGGAGATGCCCTCGTTGCGGAAGTCCTTGCCGAGCTCGTACACCCGCTCGAGGCCGCCGACGATCAGGCGCTTGAGGTAGAGCTCGGTAGCGATGCGCAGGTACAGGTCGCGGTCGAGCGCGTTGTGGTGAGTGGTGAACGGGCGCGCCATGGCGCCACCGTAGAGGGGCTGCAGCACCGGCGTCTCCGCCTCGATGAAACCGGCAGCGTCGAGATACGCGCGCACAGCGGAGATGATCCGTGCACGGTCGATGAACAGCCTGC
>Ga0302178_10000350_pt1 | contig 43098 bp, 28 predicted proteins | sample I_Palsa_E1_3_FD_198790 | JGI IMG/M metagenome (GOLD analysis project Ga0302178, IMG submission 198790) | Peat permafrost microbial communities from Stordalen Mire near Abisko, Sweden - I_Palsa_E1_3 | ecosystem: Environmental > Terrestrial > Soil > Palsa > Peat permafrost | place: Sweden... | reverse complement strand
CGGTGACCAGCTGATCAAGTAACTCTTTCGGAATCGGCGGCAGCGCCGTAGATGGTTTCGTTTTGCGTGGCATATTTTGTCCTTATCGACATTTTAATGCCCCGCACACAAAATTCCTGACAGGCTCGCCAAATAGGCCGGAAGTCGTAATAATTGCCTCTTCGTATCTCTCCGGCGCGTCTTGCTATCTTGGCATTGGTCATTATCCGCATCGTGAACCGCTTGTTGAATCGGCGGCCGCCGCTTCCGGCCGACCTGCCAACGATTCAAAAAAATCGCCGCGAAGGCCTGGCACATCGCACTTTACGGCTCGATGCTTGCGTTGCTTATCGTGGGGTGGAGTATGCTATGCGCCGACTTACGGCAACTGCATACGGTCTTGGCCTATCTGTTCTTTCTGACGATTGTGGTGCACATAGCCGCGGCATTGTTCCATGGTTTGATCCGCCGCGATGGTGTGCTGGGCAGCATGGCGTCCTGGCGCCTGAAAAAGTAAGACGCCTTGGGTGCCCTCGCCCTCGCCTCTCACCCTCGCCAACTTTTTGGAGACAGAGTCTTTGATTCATCCATTGGATAACCCCGTCTGGATGGCGCTTACCACTGCGCAGCGCGATTTCGGGCAAGGGGACCTGCTTGCGCGTCGCTACCGGGATCACCTCTTCCCCATAGCGGCACTGTCCGACTGGCGCAATCCGGCATGCTGGAAGTCGCTTGAAGATTTGCTTGATGCGAATACTTCGGTCGCGATTTTTGCTCCTGAACTCGAGGTCCCAAGCGGTTGGAACGTCGAGCTACGGATAGAATTTGTGCAAATGACGTGTGACAAGAACAGCTTTGTCGCGCGCTCGGACAAGGTCGCGCCGTTTTCACTTCGAGACCTGACGGTGTCGGACGCGCAAAATATGAGCGCGTTGGCGAGCTTAAGCCATATTGGACCCGTTGGTAGGTTAGCCACAACGAGCGGCCGATATGTCGGGGCCTTTAATGAAAGCGGCGCCCTGATTTCCATGGCGGGAGAACGGATGCGGCTCGACCGGCATATTGAGGTCGGCAGCGTGTGTACTTCGCCGGCTTATCAAGGAAAGGGGGCGGCAACATGCCTGGTCTATGCTGTGACCAAAGGAATCGTTGATCGTGGGTCTAGCGCTTTTTTACACGTGGAACACAGTAACGCGACAGCAATAGCCATGTATAAGAAGCTCGGCTTTCAAGCCCGAACCCGCATTGTGCTCACTCTCATTAGTCGGTCCTGAACAATTCGTTTCTCGTTGCTGCCGGCGCGATGGGTTCTCCCGCAATCTTGGCGCCCATCCGCCCGCTCGACGCGGCAGGACAAATCGGTAGCGTAACATCGCTACGATCATCAACGCGGCCAGAATGAGCAGGCCCGTGCGACATGGACATTGCTCTCCAGCTCACCGAACCTTCGCCTTAGCTTCAACGAAAGCGTCATATAGCATAGACGTAGAAACGCCCCTAACGCGGCGCGACCTGCAGACGGCGAATCGCTTTGTCCTTAGGTGCTTCTTTAGACACTTCCTCGGATACATTCTCATCCGTGACAAACGCCGGTATCGCCTTGATCGCGGTGATCACCTGCTTCGACTGGATCAGTCGCGTGCATTCGAATTGGCGCGGCGTGCCCTTATGACGTGGGCACCAGAGGAAATCGTGGTGGTCGAAGCGGACCTCGGGGTCGTTCCAGCAGCTATTGCAGGTGTGATAGTTGATCACGCGGTATGGTGTATGGAATTCGTTGATCTGATGCGTGAAACCGCTAATCATCACGACCGGCCGACCCATTGCCCACGCGAGCCAAGACAGCCCACTCGACAGGCCGATGAAGAACTCCGCGTGCATCAGCCAGCGCGCCCGTTCCGCGAGCGGGCGATCGCCGGTTTCGTCGTCCACGCCGTGCGGGATCTGGTTCCAGACGATGCCGCTGCCGTGCGTCGTTTTCTGGTCGATGCACACAACCCGGTAGCCATTGGCCTTCAGGAACGCGATCACCTCGCGCCAGCCGTTGGGGTTGTTCCAGTACTTGCTCTGGGTCGAGCTCTGCACTCCGATGCACACGTAACGTTCGGCAAGCGGACGCGAGGTGTCGGCGAGCGCGATGCGCGGCGGCTGCTCGGTCGGTTCCACGCCGAGAATATACGCGGCAGTCCGATGCAGCCCGACCAGCCGGAAGTCGCTCGGCTGGCGCGTGCAGTCGCGGTCGTCGAAGAATAGTCCGAGGCTGTAGCTTGAGTAGAAACGTTTGACCTTTAGCGCTTCATGCGTGACGAACTCGATCTCCGGATAGGCGTCGCGAAACAACGGGATGATCAGCGCCGACATCGCGCAAGTCATGCGGCAGCCGTGCTTGCGCTGGAACGCCACGGCATTCGGCATCCAGCCGAGAATGTCGCCGAGCGTGCCGATCGGGAACTGCACCAGCACCTGCTGCTCTCGCGCATCGTACTCGTGCCGCAGCACCGGCTTCGCGTCCGCTCCGCCCGGTGCCGTCAGATCCCACACGCTGATGCCGAAGCGGACATAGTATTTCTTCGAGCTGCGCACCGTTCCGGCGCCGATCTCGGTCTCATACAGCCGGTTCCCGGTGTCGAGGTCTTCCAACACGACTCGCCAGCGACCGTCCGGCAACGTCACCCGGCAACCATCGTTGAAGTCAAAGCGGATTCCGCGCGGCCCGCTCAACACCGGCACGGCTGCCGGCGGCGGATACGCCAGCTTTGGCGATGGCGCGCTCGCATCGCTGGATCCCACATTGCTGGATTCCACATTGCTGGATCCCGCGTCGACGCCAGTCACCGCAGCGCTCGCACTCGATGATGACGTGTTGGTGTCAGTCGTGTCGGTTTCGGTCATATCGATTCCTTACCCGCCAAATGTGTATTGTCAAAAAGCATAACGCATCGTCACGTTGATGGTTTGCTGCACGCCGCCGCCGGCGTTGTACGCACCGGTGTAACCGGCGCTCAGATGCAGATTTTTGCTGATCGCGGTATCCACTTGCAGACCCGCAAAGACCTGCGAACGCGGCAGCGCCGCGCCGGATGCCGCAAACTGCGTGCCATCCTGCGTGCTCACCGACATGTTGCGCGTGTCGCTCAGCAGCTCGCGGGCATAGCCGACGTCAAGCAGTACCGAGATCGGCCGTGTGCTGTCGCCGAAGGTCTTCGCCACCGACAAATCGACGTCCGGCTGTAGCGTGCGAATGGTCTGCGAACCCACGTTCAGGTCCTGCCCGGCGATGCCGGACTCGCCGAAGCTGTTGCCGTGGAAGTAACCGTACATCATGCCGACGCGCGGCGTGAAAGTCATGCCGCCGAGTTCGACCGGCACACCGGCCTGCATACCCGCCGTCAGTTGGTTGCCGCCGGTGTTGCCATACGCTATGCCCGCCGCGCCGAGCGGCCGGCGCGTATACATGTCATCGTAGGCATACGAGAGCACGCCGGAAAGCCTTAGCGCACCGATCGCGCGAGTGCCATACAGCGCTGCGCTCAGCGTATCCGCACGCGAAGTGTTGCCGGTCTGGTCCTCGCTCAGGTCGCTATGCCCATAGCCAAGCGCCGCGCCAAGCGTGGTGTCCGCGCCGACGCCCCAATCGTAGCCGGCCATGAACTGGTACTGCTGAGTTTCGAAGCCTGGGGCCGAGGCGCCGCCGTTAATCTGCGCACGCTCTCCGGTGTTCGACAGCCACACGCCGTCATTCGCCGGCATGCAGTATGCGTTGCCGGATGCGCCGGTTCCTTCGGCGCAGAACTGCGCCTGCCGGCTAAGCAGCCGCTCATTGGTCGACTGGGCAGCGAGCGCCATCGCAGTGCCGGCCGCCGAGAACACACTGGTGTCGAGCGGCGCCACGACCTCCGTGCCCGCCACCATCAAATCGACGGCGTTCGCCGTGTAGACGACGCTCTGGCTCACATCCGACGTGCCTTCGCCGGCGGACGTGACGTGACTGAACTGGCCGCTCACCGAGCTCGCCGAAACGATCGTATAAGTCGTGCTCGGGTTGTACGTGCCCGGATCGTATAGTAGCCGCAGCCCGCCGTTCAGCGACGCCTGGCCGATTACCCGGAGCTGCGATGCCGATATCGGGCTGAGCTCGATCGTCAGACCGGCGCCGGCCGCCTGCGTATAGCCGCCGGCAATGGTCAGCGTGCCGATCGAGCCGCCCGGTTGTACGGTACCGCCGTTGACCACCGCACCGGCGATGGTGCCATGTCCCATCAGCGTGCCGGACGAACTCACCTGCACGTTGCCGCCGAGTACCGCAGCGGGGTTCGCGCTATCGCCGACCTCAAGCGTGCCCGAGCTGACCTGGGTGGTTCCCGAGAACGTCGAGTTGTTGCCGTTCAGCGTCAGCATTCCCGCACCGGCCTGCACCAGCACGCCGGAGCCGGAGATCACACTGCTGTTGGTCACACCCTGCGAGAGATCGAATACCAACTGCCCGTCGTTGAGCACGTTGCCGGTCAATTGGCCGCTTGTGCCGCTTGTAGCACCGGTACCGACCGCGGCAAGCCCGGTGCCGACGCTGCTCGCGGCGCCCAACACCTGCAGGACCCCGCCCTGGTTCACCACCGTGTTGGTCGCGATCCCGCCGCTGTAGACCTTCTGCGTGCCGCCGCTGCTCACCGTCGTGTTGAGCGCGGTACCGCCCGACGCAACCGCCTGTTGACCGCCGCTGTTGATCGACGTGCCGCTGGCCAGCGCGCCCGACTGAACCATCTGCAAGCCGCCCGCATTGACGGTCGCATTGGTCGCGCCGCCGCCCGACGAGACGATCTGGGTGCCGCCATTGAGCTGCGCTCCGGTCGACAAGCCGCCCGCATAGACCATCTGGGTGCCGCCATTGGCGACCTGGGTCGCGAAATCGCGGCCATGCAAGTTTTCAAGTGCGCCGGCGAAGAGCTGCGTGGCGCTCGCCACACCACCCGAGAGCACGGTCTGGATGCCGCCGCCGTACACTGTCGCCGCACTCGCGATGCCACCCGCGGAGATCATTTGCAGCGCGCCGCTGCCGATCATGGTGCCGGTCGCGCTGCCGGCCGCCCCGACGTCCTGTTCGGCACCTGTGGTCAGGATCGTCGCCGACGCGACGCCGGCCGATGCAATTTGCTGCAAGCCGCCGGCACCGACTTGCGTGTTCAGCGCGGTCGCGCCGGCCAGCACTTGCTGAAGTCCACCGCTGCTTAGCAGCGTGCTGCTTGCGATCCCGCCTGAACTGACCGTTTGCGTGCCGCCGTCGCTCACTGTTGTGTCGTCGGCCAGGCCGCCCGCAACGATTGACTGCATGCCGCCCGAGCCGAGGTTGGCCGAGATCGCCGTACCGCCCGCGCTAACGGTCTGCGTGCCACCTGCCACTAGGGTTGTGGTCGACGCGGTTCCGCCGGAGCTGATCGTCTGTGCACCGCCCGACAGGATCGCGCCGCTGTCCACACCGCCCGCATAAATCGTCTGCGCGCCGCCGCTCAAGACCGTCTCGTTCGATCCGGCTCCCGACACATTCTCCAGCCCACCGGCGCTAATCGTGGTCCCGCTCCCCGTCCCGCCTGCGGCGATCGTCTGCACCCCGCCGCTGTTCACCGCCGCGCCATCGGCTACGCCACCCGAACTTACCGTCTGCGTCCCGCCCGTATTGATCGTGGTGCTTGACGCCACGCCGCCCGATGCCACCAGTTGTTCGCTGCCGCTGTTCACCTGGGTCGATTGCGCGCTGCCGCCCTCGCCCACCTGCTGGATCCCGCCGCCACTAAGCATCGTTCCGCTCGCCGTCGCGCCCGCGTCGATGTTCTGCATGCCGCCCGAGCCGACGCTCGCCGAGATCGCCGTACCGCCTGCGCTAATGGTCTGCGTACCCCCTGCCACTAGGGTTGTGGTCGACGCGGTTCCGCCGGAACTGATCGTCTGCTCGCCACCCGACAGCGTCGCGCCACTGTCCGCGCCGCCCGCGTATATCGTCTGCACACCGCCGCTCAGGACCGTCTCGTTCGATCCGGCTCCCGAGACATTCTCGATTCCTCCGGCGCTAATTGTGGTCCCGCTTTCGCTCCCACCTGCCGTGATCGTCTGCACCCCGCCGCTATTCACCGCCGCGCCGTCGGCTACGCCACCCGAACTCACCGTCTGCGTCCCGCCCGTATTGATCGTGGTGCTCGACGCCACGCCGCCCGATGCCACCTGCTGTTCGCTGCCGCTGTTTACCTGCGTCGACTGTGCGCTGCCGCCCTCGCCCACCTGCTGGATCCCGCCGCCACTGAGCATCGTTCCGCTCGCCGTAGCACCCGCGTCGATGCTCTGCATGCCGCCACTATTGATCGTCGTACCACTGGTTACCGCGCCGCCATACAGCGCTTGCGCGCCGCCGCTGTTCACCGTGGTACCGATTGCGATCCCGCCCGAACTCACCGCTTGCATGCCACCGCTATTTACCGTCGTGCCGCTCGCGCTCCCGCCTGAACCGACCGCTTGCGTACCGCCGTCGTTCACCGTCGTGTCGTCGGCCATACCGCCTGAAACGATCGTCTGCATGCCACCCGAGCCGACGCTGGCCGAGATCGCTGTACCGCCCGCGCTAACGGTTTGCGTCCCGCCTGCCGCGATGGTTGTGGTCGACGCGGTTCCGCCGGAGCTGATCGTCTGCGCACCGCCCGACAGGATCGCGCCGCTATCCACACCGCCCGCATAAATCGTCTGCGCGCCGCCGCTCAGGACCGTCTCACCCGCCCCCTCACCCGCTACGTTCTGTATCCCGCCACTGCTGATCAGGGTGCCGCTCGCCGTCCCTCCGGCCGAGATCGTCTGCACTCCGCCGCCGTCCACCGTCGTGCTCGACGTCACGCCGCCCGACGCCACCAGTTGTTCGCTGCCGCTGTTCACCTGGGTCGACTGCGCGCTGCCGCCGTCGCCCACCTGCTGGATCCCGCCGCCACTGAGCACCGTTCCGCTCGCGGTGGCGCCCGAGTCGATGCTTTGAATGCCGCCACTATTGATCGTCGTATCACTGGTTACCGCACCGCCATACAATGCCTGCGTGCCACCGCTGTTCACCGTGGTACCGCTCACGATCCCGCCCAAATCCACTGCTTGGGTACCGCCGTCGTTCACCGTCGTGTCATCGGCCGTGCCGCCGGAGGTCACCGTCTGGGTGCCGCCCGTATTGACGGTCGTGCTCGACGCCACGCCACCCGAACTGATCGTCTGTCCTCCACCCGACAGCGTCGCGCCACTGTCCACGCCACCAGCATAAATCGTCTGTACCCCGCCGCTCAGGATCGTCTCGTTCGATCCTGTCCCAGACAGGTTCTCGCCACCACCGGCACCGATCGTGGTCCCGCTCTCCGTCCCGCCTGCGGCGATCGTCTGCACTCCGCCGCTGTTCACCGTCGCACTGTCGGCCACGCCGCCCGAACTCAACGTCTGGGTCCCGCCCGCATCGATTGTCGTACCTGACGCCACGCCGCCCGAGTTGATCGTCTGTACACCGCCCGACACGGTCGCGCCGCTGTCCACACCACCGCTGTATATCGTCTGCGCGCCGCCGCTCAGCACCGTCTCGTTCGATCCCGTTCCCGACAGATTTTCGATGCCGCCGGCACCCACCGTGGTGCCGCTCTCCATGCCGCCCGCCGCGACCGTCTGCACCCCGCCGCCGTTCACCGCGGTGCCATTGGCCGCCCCGCCTGAACTCACCGTCTGCGTCCCGCCTGCCGCGATGGTTGTGGCCGATGCGGTGCCGCCCGAACTGATCGTCTGTGCCCCACCCGACACGGCCGCGCCGCTGTCCACGCCACCGGCGTATATCGTCTGCGCGCCGCCGCTCAGCACCCGCTCATCCGCTCCCGTTCCCGACAGGTTTTCAACGCCGCCGGTACTCACCGTGGTGCCGCTTTCGATGCCACCCGCCGCGACCGTCTGCACCCCGCCGCTGTTCACCGCGGTGCCATTGGCCACACCGCCCGAACTCACCGTCTGCGTCCCGCTCAAAGCGACGCTGGCCGAGATCGCCGTACCACCCGCGTTAACCGTCTGCGTCCCGCCTGCCGCGATGGTTGTGGTCGATGCGGTGCCGCCCGAATCGATCGTCTGCGCGCCACCCGACACGGTCGCGCCGCTATCTACGCCACCGGTGTCAATCGTCTGCGCAGCGCCGCTCAGGACCGCCTCGTTCGATCCCGTTCCCGACACGTTCTCGACTCCACCGGCGCTAATGGTGGTCCCGCTGTCCGTCCCGCCCGCCGCGATGGTCTGCACCCCGCCGCTCGTCACTGCGGCGGCACTGGCCGCACCGCCCGAACTCACGGTCTGCGTCCCGCCCGCACCGACGCTCGCCGAGATCGCGGTACCGCCCGCGCTCACGGTTTGCGTCCCGCCTGCCGCGATGGTTGTGGTCGATGCGGTGCCGCCCGAACTGATCGTCTGCTCACCACCCGACACGGTCGCGCCGCTATCTACGCCACCGGTGTCAATCGTCTGCACAGCGCCGTCCAGGACCCTCTCGTTCGATCCCGTTCCCGATACATTCTCGACACCACCGGCACTAATCGCGGTCCCGCTCGCCGTTCCACCCGCCGCGATCGTCTGCACCCCGCCGCTGTTCACCGTCGCACCGTCAGCTACACCACCAGTCAAGACCGTCTCGACACCCCCTGACGATAGTGTCGCGCCACTCGCCACACCGCCCGACGACACCGTCTGCGTCCCGGCAATTACGCCGCCCGACGCCTTGCCGCCTGTGTAGACCGTCTGCGTACCGCCCGCCAACACCGTCGTATTCGACGTCGTGCCTCCCGACAGGTTCTGCGCGCCGCCGCTGCTCACGGTCGTGCCGCTGGCGGTGCCGTGCGCATACACCAGTTCCCGGCCGCCGTTCAGAATCGTCGTCACGTTCGCCAAACCGCCGGATGAAACGAATTCTTCACCGCCGCTGCTGATCGTCGTCCCTGACGCGGTACCGCCCGAGAAGACGGTCTCGGTACCGCCGGCTTCGATCGTTGCGCTGATACCGATACCGCCGGCGGAGATATTTATCTGACCGCCGTCCATCGTATTGCGTGCTATGCCGCCCGAATGGATGAACTGGGCGCCGCCGGAATAGAGTGTCGCGCCGCTCGCCACGCCGCCGCTGATCTGCTGCTGGGCGCCGCTCGATATTGCTGTGTTCGAGGCGATTGCGCCGCTGTAGATGAATTGATCTCCACCGCTTAAGGTGTCGTTAAGCGACAGCCCGCCGGAGCTGATGTTCTGCCGTGCGCCGCCCGACACCAGCGTGGCGCTGACGGTGCCGTACACCGATTGGACCGCGTCACTGCCGCTGAGCTGGGCGCCGAGCGCAAAACCGCCGCTGTCGATCAGTTGCTCACCGTTGTCGACCACTGTACCGGTCGCGTTGGCGCCGCCCTCGATCTCCTGGGTGCCACCGGATGCGACCGTGCTGCCGATGGCAGAACCGCCGATGTCGTCCTGGTAACCGCCGCTGCTGATCAGACTGCCGCTGGTAACACCGTCCCAGATAATCTCTATCCCGCCGTTGTATACCACCGTGTCGGTGGCAATGCCGCCCTGGATGCTTTGGCTGCCGTTGTTGTTGACCTGTGTGCCGGAAGCAGATGCCCCGCTGTTGAGCAGTTCCTCCGCGCCGCTGCCATAGATTTGCGTGCCGGTCGTCACCGCTCCGTTTTCAACATTCAGTAAAGCGTTGCCGGTAAGCAGTGTCGTGCCGGTGGCGGTGCCGCCCCACAAATGTTGGGTGCCGCCGCTGTATACGATGACGTCGACCGTACTGCCGCCACTGACGATCTGCTGGCCGCCTTTGCTCACTGCCGCGCCGCTGTCGATGCCGCCGAAGGCGACGGTTTCGCTGCCGCCGCTGCGTATCGTGGTGGCGCTCGCTGTGCCGCCCGAAGACACCGTCAGCGCGCCGCCGTTTTCCAGCAGCAAGCCCGAGGCGACACCATTCGACAGGCTGAAGGTGCCGATGGCGTTGCTACCGCTCAACAGCGCCGCCGTCGTGTCGGTCACAAGCGCCCCGCCGCTCGATTGGGTGATGCCCGTCGCCGAGCCGCCCGAGCTTACGGTCAGCATGCCGCTGCCAAGCACCGTGGCGCTCACCGCCGAGCCGCCCGCCGAAACAAATTCACCGCCGCCGCTCGATACCGTTGTGGCGCTTGCGATACCGCCCGATGAAACGGTTTCGACGCCGCCGCTCAAGATGACCGTAGCACTCGTCAGGCCGCCGGTCGTCACAATCTGATTGCCGTGGGCGCTTAGCACCGTGCCCATCGTCGTGCCGCCCGAAGAAACGAGCTGGTCGCCGCCATCGACCAACGTAGCTGAAGCGAGGCCGCCATAAAGGACCTCGACCCCGCCCGCAGCAACAGTGGTGTCGTTGGCGACGCCGCCGGCAAAAATCGACGCGCTGCCGCCGCTGTTCAGCGTGGTGCTGGTTTCCGTTCCCCTGTCGTAGGCATTGCCGCCGTTGTCGATCGTCATGCCGAAGGTGGCGCCGCCCGAGGACAGATATTCGTTGCCGCCACTACTGATAGTCGTCAGATTGGCTAGTCCGCCGGAACTGACAACTTGTCCCGCGCCGCTGCTGACGACCACGCCGGTCGCCGTACCGCCCGACAGATACTGGCCAGCGCCGCTGCCAACCAGGATCGTCGAATTCGCCGTACCACTCGAGTAGACGATTTGGGAACCGCCGCTGCTGACCACGCCGCCACTCGCCGAGCCGCCGGAACTGATGATCTGGTTGCCGCCGGACAGCACCGTCCCGGCGCTAGTCACCCCGCCCGACACTGTCTCGATACCGCCCCCGCTGATCGTCGCGCCAATGTCGACGCCGGAATACACAATCTCGCTGCCGCCGCTGCCGATCAGCGTGCCGATGGCCGTGCCGCCCGAGACGGTCTCGATGCCGCTACCGAAAATCAGAGCGCCCGAGGCCGTGCCGCCGGCCGATATCCTTTCCTCGCCACCGCTAAGGAAAACCGTGGTCCCGCTGACGATACCGCCCGACGATACGATCTGCAAACCGCCGGACAATGTCGTGTCGCTCGCCGAGCCGCCGGCGTAGACGGTCTGGATCCCGTTGAACATGACCGTAGCGCCTACCCCGGTCCCGGATAAATCCTGTCGCGCATAGCCGCCAATCGTCACGCCGCTGTCGTAGCCGCCGGCATCCACCTGCTCGGCCCCCGCATTTCCGATGGTGGCGCCAAATGACGATCCCCCGGACGAGACAATTTCGTTGCCGCCGCTCGACACCTGGGTATTCGACGCGGCACCTCCTGCAAGAATCTGGATGGCGCCGCTGAGGAGCGTCGCACTCAATGCGACACCGCCCGCCGACACACTCTGAATGGAGCCGCCGCCGGAGATAGTGGCGCCGACATCGGTGCCGCCGGACGACACAATCTCTTGACCATTGCTGTCAATCACGGTCCCGGAGGCTTTACCGCCGCTGTAGACGACCAGCTCGCCGCCACTGCTGACCACGGCGCTGGTACCGGTGCCATAAAGCAGCATGGCGCCGCCACCGATGATCGTCGTGTCGGTGCCGGTACCGCCACCCAGGATTTCTTCGAAACCGCCGCTGTCGACCAGGGTGCTGGTCGCGGAAGCGCCGGACGAAACGAACTGGTAGCCGCCATTGCTGATCGTGGTATTGCCGACAAGGCCGCCGGATATCTCCTGCATACCGCCGCTACCGACGGTGGTCATGGTGACCGTGGCGCCCGAAAAGACGAATTGCGTGCCGTTGGCGATAATCGTGGTGATCGATGCCACACCGCCGCTGCTGACGAATTGCTCGCCACCGCTGCCGACGGTGGTACTGACCGCCGTGCCGCCCGACACGTGCTGCTCGGCACCGCCGGCAAGGCTAGTGACCGTGACCGTGCCGCCCGAATACACATACTGGACGCCATCGGCGACCAGGGTGCTACTGACCGCGGAGCCGCCGGAAATAGCCTGCACGGCCCCACTGCCGCTCACAGTGGTCGCGCTCGCCACACCGCCGTCGACCTCTTGTAAACCGCCGCTGTTGATCGTCGTCCCGACCGCTGTGCCCGATGAATCTATGACCTGGACGCCGGTGCTGTTGACCGTTGTCGAGGTAGCGGTACCGCCGGACAAGACGGTTTGAGTGCCACTGTTGATGGTGGCGCTGGTGCATGTCGTTGAACAGACCGTCTGGGCATCGGCGGGCGCCACGATATGACCATGGTTCGCGAATGCTACAAACATGAATACCCACAGCCGCGAACAACGCCCCTTGCGCCGGCCGAACCGGTGCAAACAGTATTTGCGGCGGAAGGTAATCAATTTCATACAAGCTCGATACCTTTCAGTGGGTCTTTGGCGCCGTGGACTCCGCGCAGACTTGCCCTTCTACCACCCCGTCCGGCGCCGACTCACGCACTAGTCCGGCCGATGCACACCGCACCATGCCGCGGCACGGGCGGAAATCGGACCGAACTCGAATCGAGGAATTAATCGGAACATATCGGGCACAACCGACCTGGCGTTGTGCCGCGCGAGCGATACGGACTGCCCCCCGGGGCAAACCGCAACGCTTTGGCTTGTAAACGATCTTCAGCGTGTCTGGCGACGACGACGCGAAGTAATCGTTCGAATACCGAAATTATTCGCGTGGATCATATCTTGCTCATTTTGTTAGCGACGGATTCTTTGACAATCTTTGACAATGTTTTGTCGAACGCATGAGCAAGATTTGTGGTAAGTAATCTGGCATGCATTCTGTCTGGCCGACTGGAAAGCCAAGCCGGCAAAGGATTTTATGGCAACAGGGGAAGAGCGGGATTGCAGTGCTTTTATAATATTTCTAATGATTTAGCAAAAACAATCCTTACATTAATATAACAAATAGCTTACAAAACTTGATATCGCGAGCCCGGTGGCAACAATTCCTTTCTTTTAGCTTTCATTTTTAATTAACCGCAGGATCTACTTGAGCCGCCCCTGAACAATTCAATTTGATTGCGGGCCATTGCAAGTGGACTATGAAAACGCGGCAATCGACGACGAACCGAGCACGAGCGATTGCCCGAGAACACTGACCGGAGGAGCATTTAACCGTAGTGTGACCCGTGTAGTGGACTAAACGAGGATTGGACCGTCAACGACGAATGTTGAGGACTACATTCAAAATGTCGAATGCATTCCGCAACCGCCAAACGCGGAATTGTTGGAAGCATTGCCGCCACACCCGAACATGCCGCATGCCGACGTCGACAGCACAACCACAAGCAGCAAGACGACGAGTTTTCCATGAGACCATTTCATTTGAATAACCATAGTGTGATCCGCATTGTTATATCGCCCGCCGAAGTGATGGGCTAGACCTTACACTGTGCATGCTGCCACGAACGCATTGACGAGTGGTGCGGACTCTTCTCTGAGAGCCGCACGCTCCGGTTGAAAAAGCGTGGCGACAAAAAACGGATGCCCATCCATTTCGACGGCACGCACGTCCCCGGCTTCATCATCGGCGGCAACGCGTAGCGGGCCCGAAACAAGCGACGTTCTGAACTTGGGATTAAGTCCATAGCGACAGCGATAACCTTCCATTGTTTGCTTGACTCCGTAAGCCGCGGCGATGCGAGTTCCAGGAAGCAGCCTGACTAGATCCACGGTGTCAACCAGCGCGCACTCAAGCGGCGAAATGACCGCGCGAGCAGTGTCTGGCGTTGTTTCAGCATGCTCCGCGTCAGCCCAGCCAAGTACGTTCCGGGCATACTCGACGACGGCATGTTGAAAACCTCCGCATGTACCCAGGAAGGGAAGCGCTGTTTCGCGTGCGTAACGAATGGCGAGCAAAGCGCCTTCCATATTTTGATAGGGACTTGCCGGGACGCACCAAATTCCATCGAATCGAGAAATTCGCGAAACTGAATTGATGTCCGCTGTGGGAACCCATTCGAATTCAACTTCGACTTGATTTGCCTCTGCTGCCCGCTTCAACGCAAGCGGAATAGCCTGGTGTGCCGGCACTGCTGGGTTATAGTCGCCGACAAGACCGATCATGATTTTTGCTCGCATTGCCTTTAACTCTCTTTGTGGCATCCCACAGCGCTTAACCGTGGTCTGACCCGTGTTTGCGCAACGCAGAAATGGGCTGTCGCGAGAGCCGACTGGCCGCCGCCGATAACCGCGACATCTATGTCACTAGGTGTTGGCCCGTTGGATGTTGCGACCGATGTTTGCTCCATATTTCGATGCTACTGGAAATGTCGCTTTTTGTCCGCAGGTGTGAAAACACCGCGAATTGGCGGCGTTAGATACCGAAGCTGAAAGACTGGCGGAGCATTTAACCGTGGTCTGACCCCGCGTTGTTAGTCACGTCAGTCTCGTGACCGGTGTCGACGGTTCACCTGCGACGGATAATTTCAAGGTGACTGGGAATAATTGAATCTTATCGGGTGTTATGGGTATGACGCAGCGCCTTTCTTTGAGAGCATGCCAGGAATCAACCTCGCCTACGTGTCGGCAAAGCCAGAAACCTGATTCTGTCGCAACAGTAGCAAATACGTCGAGCACGGCATGCTTTCACACTAAGTAGCAACGGCGCTTCGTAAGCCAAAGTTCCCGCTTTGCAACCCATCCCAGCCGAGAGATAGCCCGATGACAATATCTGAATCCGGTACGACGTCCATCGTCCGTCCTCTGACCGCTCAAGAGGAAATTTACTGGCAACTGACGTACACCGATCAAATTCATCCCGTATTTGCCGCACACGTTACCGGTTCATCCAGCCCGGAACAATGGCGATCCGCACTCGATGCGCTTCAAAAACGCCACCCTTCTCTTTCGGTCAGCATTGAGTCGCCGGGCAGCGCCGATATGCCTGGCCCGACTCAGCCATTCTTGCGCCGGCACAGCAACAAACCGATACCGCTGAGGGTCGTTCAGCGCGCCTCAACTCCCAGGTGGGAGGCAGAGATCGAACGGGAGCTTTCCATTCCATTTGAGTGCGGCGATGTGCCTCTGGCACGCGCAGTCCTGATTCACGACGACGCATCTGCGATCTTCATCCTCAGTGTGTCGCACTCGATCTGCGATGGCATCTCGCTTTCATTCATGATGCGCGATGTGCTTGCGGCAATCGCCGGTCAATCTCTCGAGCCGCTTGCGTATCCGCCTTCGGCGGAAGCATTGCTCGACGTCGCGCCAGTCGCTCCGGCCATGCCTGCGGAGGATACAGCGCTTAGCAGCGGTCCCGGCACCGACCTGCCGACGGTTCGAAGCTTGCGCTTTAGCCAAGCATTGACCCGGAGCCTGGTTGATCTTTCTCGACAACAGGGCACGACTGTTCATGGCGCACTCGCCGCTGCAACGGTTCTCGCCATGCGTGAGCTTGTGCCGCGTTTTGCGCTTGATCCGGTGCGTATCATTTCGCCCGTCAACGTTAGATCGGTCCTGGGTGTTGGCGAGGACTGCGGCATGTACTTCGCATCGCCAAAAGCTGAATTCGATCCAGCCCAGCCCCGCGAATTCTGGGACATGGCGCGCGATGCCAGGCGGAATATTGCCGATGGTTCGACCCGCGATTCGCTCATCATGGCGACGACCGGCATGCAGTCCATGACGGCGAACGGACTGACCCGAGCGGCGGCAGCAGATTCCCTCAATCATGCATTTGCGATTGATGTGCTCCTGACCAACCTGGGTCAGACGCCGTATACGTCGACCTTCGGTAACCTCAAGCTGGAGTCATTGTGGTTGACCGTTCTAGCCGGCCGTGCCGTCCAGGCCATCGGCGTTGCAACCACAAATGGTGCTCTCGGCCTGATGCTGACAGCCCGTCAGCCGGTTGAGGGGCTACTTGAAACCGTGCGGAAGATTCTTTCCGATCTCTGCATTTGATGCCGGCACTTCATTTCGGCATTGGGCCTGGCGCATGCGCCGCTCCGATCGTAAAACAATCGGAGACGCGCCACGGATAAAAGGCGCAACGATGACCGTGGCCGGCGGCATATGAGGAGCGACTCAGGAAAGTCATTTCCGCTGAGCCAAAATATCGAATATTGTGGGCTCTGTCTGCCCCCTGCCATTAAGTAGCAACGGCAGGGGCGGCAGCCGGCATGGGCACGAAACGACAGCGTGCCCACCCTATCGGAAAGTCCAAAGAGCTTCCCGGCACAATGCCCAACGGGCCTTGATTAAAACCGATGCATCATACCGACCAACACCGCGACTTCATTATTACCAGGCGCGACCGGCACTCCGGAGTACTGTGCTCCGGTCTGCGTAAAACTCGCCAGGCTACCGTTCTTGATTCCGGCAACCCCGGCGTAGACGCCTGTGCTACGGGATAGGTGATAATCGTAGCGCATCCCATATGAACTCGAATTCCCGGCGGAATTATCTTGCAATTTGTATTGACCGAAGCTGAACATCAGGCTGCCGTTGCTGTTCAGCACATTCGGAATGAGTGCCGAAACATCGTAGTAGATATTGTTGGGATCGGCAAAGCCGCTGAAGTTGGACGCGGTAATACTGCCCGCTCCACGGTGCACCATGACCAAACCGCCCAGCTTCACCACATTGAAGTCGTACGACGCGCCAAAGAACTCATAATTGCCGACCTGCGTCGGTGATGAAGAGGTAATCGTGGTTGTTTTGCTATAGACCTGGCTTTCATAAATAGCTTCTAGCGACAGAGGCCCGCGGTTAAAACTCAGCCCAAGTTCAGCGGTGTCGCCAAGCGTTGACGGTAATGTTGTGGAACCGTTGGCGCCTCGTGAGTACAACGCGGTGACCTGGAAACCCGCCATATTCGGGGACGCATAGTTGATCGAGTCCGAGACCCGGGTCATCGCAAAAAAATCATAGTTGTTACTGGCGTGGCCCCAATCCCAATGACCGAGGTCCCCCATCGAATAGTGGACCAAGCCCCACATCATCTCGGTGTTGTTCAACCCGGCCGTGATTGTCCCGAATGAACCCGTTGCCCCAACCCAGGCTTCGCGGCCAAACATCGCATTGGTCTGGGCATTGGCACCGTTGTTGACGTTGAAACCATTTTCCAATTTAAAAATGATTTTGGTTCCGCCGCCGATATCCTCTTGTCCCTTTAAACCCCAGCTCGAGGTTTGCACCTCGCTACTGTCCAGGCGTGTGGTGTTTTTACCGCCCGTGTTGGCATATTGGATTGACGTGTCGAGCAAACCGTACAGCGTGACACTGGACTGCGCTTGTGCGGCGCACGACATGGCCATAAACGACACAGCGCAGCCGACACCTTTGATATATGGCTTCATAGTTTTTGAGTGTTCACAATAATCTATCGAGAATGATCAGTCACACTTCTTCGCAAAGCGTGGACGCTACCCTGTGTAAAGCGCTAAAAATTTCAGTACTTCTTTGTGCAAAAAAATTACATCCCCGAGTTCTTGAAGACGAATGCTGAAAACCGGCATTCGAATCTTTACACCATCGCTAGTCGTAACGATTAGGGATACTTAATGGTAGGTCTCTACAAACTATGGGTAAACATCAAAAAATAATTGTGCACACGCGAAAAATTATTCAACTTTAAAAAAATATAGAGTGAACACTTTGGCCACGCACCACTTTTCCATTCGCCGCGGGTCAGCGACAATTTGCGCGCGACCGGAATCGCGATCGCCCGAGTCCACGGTGTGGCCATACCCCTGTAGGCACGGCAAATTGGAATGCGCAGGTTTATTTATTTGGAGAGACGCAAGGTTCAGCCTCGATCCAAATGAGCGATACTTACGATCGATCCATACGGTGCGCGACTACGACTTAAATTCGCCGGTGAGCGAGCGGCTAAACTATGCTTTCGCGCCGGAGCAGCGCGTATTTACTCCGGCAGTCAAACGTCGAGCGATGCGTCGCTGTTTTCCAGACCGGTTAGAGGGCTTTCGTCAACCATGCCGCCAAAATCGTTGGATAAATCTTTATCCAGGTCGAGCAGGCTCATATCGGCGGATTCCGCTTCAGTGCTCCAGTCTTGCAGTGCTTCCTGCAATTTTTTTAGACATAACATCACCGCCGGGTTGGCCGTCTGTACGTCGGAGATATAGCAGGCCAAGACTGAGGGTTTGATACCGGGTTCGTGTATCGGTACATAGACAATTTCCGGCCGCTCCGGATCCGGGCCGGGCAAAACCCGGATCTGACAGCCTATGCCCAGCCCCTTGGCAACCATGATCGCGATAAATTCGAACGAATTGGTCGTTACACTGAAAGTCGGCTTGACGGCGACCCGTGAAAATATCGAATTCAATACGTGACGCAAACGCTGGTCGTCGGTCGGCATGATGAAAGTCTCGTCGACCAGATCGCCGACGCGCACAAACGGACGGTCCGCGAGTGGATGATCTCGCTGTACTGTGATACAAGTTTGCAGGCTGAACGACGCAATCTGCTTCAAGCCAGTCTGTCGTTCCAGCGCATAGCCGATGATAATGTCGACCTCGCCCCGCAACAGGGTTTCGGCGAGTATATTGGAACTCGCGATAACCACTTCGAACGTGACTTTCGGATAACGCGCGCGGAATTCACCGAGAAAGCTCGCGAGAAATTCGCGAGCCGCTGTTTCATTGATGCCAATCCGCACATGGCCGGTTTGCTCGCCCTGCAGCACACCGATCTCCGAACGTGCGGTATTGAGTTCCCACATCATGCGCCGCACTCGATACAGCAAGGTTTCACCTGCTGAGGTCAAGCGCAGCGTATTGCGGTCCCGCACAAAAAGCTTGGTACCCAGTTCCTGCTCCAGCAATTGCACCTGGCGTCGGATCGCGGAAGCCGCGACATGCACTTTTTCTTCTACGGTCTGGAACGACCCATAGCGCGCCACCTCGTAAAAGTAGCGCAATGCCGAGGTGTTGACGAAGTTCGGGAGTAGTCCAAGTGTCATAAGTCGCTCTCATGCAAAAAAGGGGCGGTACTGACCCGCTCAAGCGAGTCAGCATCGTGTCTCCAGGATCATTGCATCACTGCGGAATCTTATGCCGGACTGCACTGGCCACAGCAAAGTCGAAAAAATCGCATTTCGACATATCGCTAGCATAGACAACCATAAAAATGTGTGCAGCTTATTGATGTCTTACCGCATCCAACGCCCCCCCGGCTGAACACGGGCGGACTCACGCCATGATCGGGCCGCCTGTGCCCTTGATCTGAATCCGATAACCCGATCGCACGTTCGGGTAATAATCCCAGATCGCTTTGTGCTGCGAGCAACGGTTATCCCACAATGCGATCGAGTGGTCACGCCATTGAAAACGGACCTGATAATCCGGTTTGGTGCAATGCGCATAGAGAAACCCGAGAATTGCGTCGCTCTCTTCGCGCGCAATCCCCTCGATATGCGAGGTCATCGCCGGGTTGACGAAAATCAGTTTTCGCCCACTGACTGGATGTTTGGCGATAACCGGATGCGAATTGACCGGTGCATTCGGGCCGAACACGCGGCGCCCGTCGTGGACCGCACTCAATCCATCGAGATAAATCTTCATACGGGGCGACAGGTTATCGTAGGCAGCATACATGCTGGCAAACAGAGTCGCGCCACCGCCATTGGGCGGCGTCTGGACCAGATGCAGAATACTGCCCATCGGGGGTATTGCCGCGCAGGTTTGGTCCGAATGCCATTTTTCGCCGGCAACGGCGACCGAGTTCTCGTCGAAATGCAACATCCGGATTCCAGGATTCTCCGCCAGCGGTTTGCTTTCGGTGGCCGGCCCAGTGTGAATATGGATCTCGCCAAAATGGGACGACAAGGCGACATGGTCGTCCAGGCTGATTGGCTGGTCGCGGAAAAAAATAACCTGATGTTCCGCCAGTGCCGCGTGCAGCTCCTTGACCTCCAGTTCGGACAGTGGCTGCGTTAAGTCGATGTTTTCGATCTCGGCACCGATATGCGGCGTCACAGGGATCACGCGAAGCTTTTGATACGACATCTTTTTTCTCCGGTTAAATAGAACGGTACTGCAATCTAGTGTGCTGAGTTGGAAGTTCCTTGATAAATGAAATCGTCCAAATGGTCGTTCCCCAAAAGGGACTTCCTACGGAATGCGTCCTAAAGGACGCTTCCTCCGGGGCGCACCCCAAGAGTACTTCCTACGGAATGCGTCCTAAAGGACGCTTCCTCCGGGGCGCACGCAAGGAGTGAGGAGGCGCAATAGCCTTTGCTATTGCAACGACGAGTGACGCCGCATGGCGGCCATTTGGGCGATTTCATATCATGCGAACTTCCAATTCAGGGCACTAATGTGCTGTGGCAGGACACCCTGCCGTTCTGTCGATCAGTTGAGCGACCGCGGCTTGCCGGACAGATGCAAACGCCGATGCCAGTCGGTCCGCCGTTGATAGGCGTAACCCGCGCGCAGCACGCTCCCTTCGCTGCCTCTTCTGCCGATCAATTGCATGGCCAACGGCAAGCCGGTCTTTCCGAATCCGCAGCATAGAGACAACGCGGGGTTGTCACTGAGATTGAAAGGAAGACCATAGCTGGGACGCTGCAGAAACCCCCACTGTGAAAGCGCACCCAGCAAGGGCGCTTCACCCCCCTGTATCGGCGCGAGCAACAGATCGCACTTACCCATCGTCGCATCGAGATCTACCGTCAATGCCCGGCGCATCTGCACCGCGTGCACGTAATCGGCGGCGCTTATGGCCGCGCCAAGCAACACGGCGTCGCTGAACGACCGGCCATATAAGTCGATCCGTGTCCGCAGCCAATATTCGTGCAAGGCAAACGCCTCGGCCAACAAGATAACCATGCCGGCGGCATGCCACTGCGCAAGTGGCGGCAAAGAAACCTCCGTCAAGGTATATCCCGCATCCTCGAATATCATCCGTGCGGCATCTACCGCGGCGCGGCAATCGGTATTTACCGATGGCTCATCGTCAAAAAAATTCCGTACCACACCAATCCGTAATCCGCGTACCTCGGCATCAAGCTGCGGATAACCGCTGATGTCGACGCCAACCGCACGCTGTACCGCGGGTTCCACCAACGCCAGAAACAGCATCGCGCAATCTTCGACACTGCCGGCAATCACCCCCAGTGCATCGAGGCTGGGGGCCAGGGCCAATGTTCCGCGCCGATTGACACAAGCGCGGCCGGGCTTGAATCCGGACATGCCGCATAACGCTGCCGGGCTGCGAACTGAACCGGCGGTGTCGCTACCCAGCGCACCCAGTACCATGCCACAGGCAACACCGACCGCGGCGCCGCTTGACGAACCGCCCGCAAAATGCGCGGTGTGCCAGGGATTGCGCGCCGGCGGCCTGGGTAATGCCGGGTCTGGAGAGCCAAACGCAAATTCATGCGTGGTCAGCTTGCCAAGGGATAATGCGCCGGCATCGAGCCAGCGCGCCACCGAGGCCGCATTGCGTAGCGGCACGTAATCTTCCATCTGGCGCGATTGCGCTCGGGTCGGCACACCCGAAACGTCGATAACATCCTTGATGCCCACCGGTATTCCATGCAAAGGGCCGCGCCATACACCGCCGGCTATTTCCGTTTCGGCATGACGCGCTCCCGCCAATGCACTTTCCGCTGTCATCGCAGCAAAGGCATTGACGTGCGGCTCGAACTGCTCGATCCTGGCCAGGCAAGACTCCATCAGTTCAACGGGTGACAATCGCCGCGCCCGGATCAGTCGTGCCGCCTGCGCCAGAGTCAATCGATCCGGCGGGAGAACTGAATTCATGGCGGGTCCTCTTGCCCACCGTACAGATCTTGCACCAAAGCCTCGTTCGTACTGCGTTTGGTTCGCACCATTTCCAACATGCGTTCGAGATAAGTGAGCGCGCCAACCAATTGGCGGCAGCGCAGCGACTCCACCGCTATGCCGCGCTGCGCAAGCAGCATGGCGAGTCCAGCTACCCGCTCAGTTTCAGCTTGATCAGGCCGCATCATGGCACCGCGCCCGCCAGGCCGCGAAATCGGCTCGCGATTGATCGGTGGCCGGGTACAGTCCTATCACGGTCCGGCCCCGTGTGATTTCCTGTGCTGCAAAGGTGTCGTATTGCGTCTGCTCGAATGCGTCGCAAGCAATCTGATGCACCATGCGGCGTGGAATAAATACGATCCCTTCCGCATCGCCGACCACGACATCGCCCGGATAAACCGCGATGTCGCCGCAACCAATAGGCACATTAAGCTCGACGGCCTGAAGGAAACCGAAGCTCGGCGCCGGAACCGCGATGCGCTGATAAGCGGGAAAACCAAGTTTGACGATATCCGGTGTATCGCGAAAACCACCGTCGGTAACGACGCCCTTGCAGCCGCGCGCTTTCAGCCGTCCAATCAACAAATCGCCACAGGAACAGCCACGCGTCTCGCCGCGTGTATCCATCACCAGGACATTACCTGCCGGACATTGCTCGAAAGCTTGTTGGTGAACATTACTCGGGCCTCCATAGCTGGCGACGCCACCCACGTCATCCCGCGCGGGAATGAAGCGCAATGTAAAGACCTCCCCGACCATGCGCGGCTGATCTTGCGCAAGCGGTGCGATGCCGGTCGGACAGGCACGTTTGACACCCGCTCGATACAGACAAGTGGTGATGGTCGCGACGCTAGCCTGCGTCAACTTGTCCAAGTCGTCGGCGGATATATGTTCCATGGCATCGTCCCGCGTGCTCATAAGGGAATCGCAATCAAAGTATCGATTCTCGACGAATCGAGTATCACTGTGCGCGAGCGGAAGCGGCATTGACCTTCTTCCAGCACGATTCGATCCACATAACGACCCGCGGCAAACAAGGTCATGCGGCCATCCAGCATGGTCCGCACGCAGCTGAAACTGGTCGCCACGCCGAGGTAATCGTCCGTCACCTCGACGGTACGCGAATCCGACAGAATGTGGCGGTAAACGTGCGGTTCGAAGATATTCGCGTGTTCAATGGCTTCGACGCGGTCATATAACATCGCCTGGTTGTCGCACAGCATGATGGACAGCGGCATCTTGGCGGCTTCGTTTTGCCGCGTGGTTATGCGGTAAATACCGTCGTGCGTGAAATACTTGGGCCAGTCCGACAGCATGCCGTCATCTATGGTATCCGCATAGTCCGCGATCAGCCGGCGCGCCTGTACCTCCCGATCGGATAGGGCACTGCGATACATCAAATCGCTCTCGCTCATTTCTTAAAATCCCATCAAAGCACGATAACCGGTCCAGAACCCACGCACGCTGCCTTCCGAGACGCGTGACCCGGGAATCGGCTCGATGCCGTGCCCGCCCATCTCGATCACAGCCGCTTTGTCCAGGCTGCCGGCGATACCCTGCTGCACCAGGCCGCCTATCATGCCGTCCTCCATCGCGATCAGTCCTGCCGGGCCCATCATATTGGATTGCTTGAGCCGTCCATTGAGCTTGCGTTCATCATCGTCTTCGTAGCCGAAGGCAATCCAGCGCAACTCCGATTCATGGGTTCCTTTCGGTACGACAGTCCGAACTGCCAGGCAATTGCGCAATTGCTGCAATACAAAATTCGGAAAGATAGTCTGGATCGTCATCGAAATACGATCGCCGAAGTCGTCCCACACATCGGTCATCGATTTATCGCGCAAACCGAAACCATAGGCGGTGATTTCCGCGGAGCGTAAATCACCGCTCGCATACACTTCATCCCCGCCATCGGTGCTCATTTTCGAATAACTGATATGAGACCAACCACGCGATCCCATCGTGATGCCGCCTTCCATGGTCAAGCGATCCTGCTTCATCACACCGTTGAACGCATGCAGAATCGACGCATGATAGGGGTCCTTCACGTTCTCGATATACAACTTCCAATTCGACGGCAAAGTCTGACTGTATTGGCCGAGAATGCGCAGTGGTTTGGCACAAACACGCTGGATATTCGCGATCAGCTCAGGGCCGACATATTCTTCGAATGGCGGCGTCTCGTCGCTCAAAGTACCGAACACCAAACCGCAAATACTGTGCACGCGCAGCTTCTGCAAGCCGTTATCTTCTTTCTTGAAAGTCGATGCCATACCGCCCTTGCCTCGCACGCCGCGCTCAAATGCGGCGGAGGTCATGTTGCCCTCAAAATCGAAGCACCAATTGTGATAGATGCACATAAAACGATCGATTTTTCCCGCGGGCAAGAAAACCAGCGGCGTGCCTTTGTGGGAACATCGATTGACCAGTGCCCCGACCGAGCCATCCTTGCGACGCAGCAAGATCACCGGCACCTCGCCCATTTGCGCCAGGACATAACAACCCGGCTCCGGAATCTGCGCCTCCAACCCAAGAAAATGCCAGATAGGGCCACGAAAAATAGCCTTCTGCTCAGCCTCGAATACCTCTTGACTTGAATACACCGCATAAGGAATGCGGCGCACCCCTTCTTCCGGCCAACGAATCAATTTCTCTTCCATTGCTGAAGTCACTTGGATTCCTGATAAAAATTCCATGATCTTGTCTTAAAAAATCGGTATGAATTGTCGCGCCGTTTTTTTAATAACAATGCCATTTATTTAGCTTAACTAATTAGATTAAATTTTTCGGCCCGCATTACGGCCATCTATTGCGTATTTAACCAGCCCTCAGATTAACTCTCGACATCCGCTGCGTAAACATCAAAAAATAGGCTCCCGGCAGCGAATAATCAGTTCGGGGCGAGTGGACCCGATGCCTATGCCGGTCCACTCGTCCGCCATGAGCTTATTGCCTGCTGGTATCGAACAGCGCATCGATCCGCCAACGACGCCGCGTATCAATGATGTCGTTGCGTTCCGTGCCGCGACCAGCGCGTAACCCGGCGTTCGATCACTATGCATATGGCATAGGCCATCACCGCCATTGCCGCGATCACCACCAGCCCGGCGAAGACCAGGGACACATCGAAGCGTGCCGATGCTTCCTGCATCAGAAACCCGATGCCGTTGTTTGCCGCTACCGTTTCCGACAACACCGATCCGACAAACGCCAAGGTAATGGCTATCTTGAACGACGCGAACAGGAACGGCATCATGGCGGGGATGCCCACTTTAGTGATGATTTCGAAACGGTTGGCTCCCAGTGAACGCATGACGTCTTCCATTTCGGGGTCAATCGAAGCAAGACCGGTGGCCACATTGACGATGATCGGAAACACCGCCAGCGAGAAGGCGAGAATCGTCGCCGGCACCGAACCGATGCCGAACCACAGCACCAGCAGTGGCATCAACGCCACCTTGGGCACCGCATTAAACGCCACCAGCAGCGGATAGAGGCCTTTATACAAGCGCACCGAAATACCGATTGCCAAACCAATGAATACACCTACCACCACGGCAATCGCAAAACCGAGTAGCGAAGTAAATAAGGTTTGCAGCGCATTCGACAGGATTGCATCGTGGTGCTTGATCATTGCGCCCGCGACCAGCGTGGGCGCAGGCAAGGTCAGACTGCTGTTTTTGACCAGCGACGATGCGGCTTGCCAGACCAGCAACAGTAAAGCGATGGCCAACCAAGGCATGGCTCGGTTAATGCTCCGATCCCAGGTTTTATTCATGATTCCATGGCCTCGACAATTTTCCTGCGCAAGTCTTTGACGATCTCGCCGAACTCCGGCTTATAAATGGTCGAGATCTCGCGCGGCCGCGGAAACTCGACGTGGTGTTCGAACACCACGCGGCCTGGACGGCTACTCAGCACAATCACACGGTCCGCCAGAAATACGGCCTCGCGCAAATCGTGCGTGACCAATATTGCGCTGAAACCCTGCTTTATCCATAGTTCTTGCGTCACGCCCCATAGCTCTTCGCGGGTAAACGCATCGAGTGCGCCAAACGGCTCATCAAGCATCAGCAGTCTCGGTTCATGCACTAATGCACGGCAGACATTGGCGCGCTGCTGCATCCCGCCCGACAATTCTCCGGGATGTTTGTCGGCGAAATCCTTCAGGCCGACCGTCGCCAGCAATTGACGCGCACGCTCGATATATTCTTCGGCGTTACGACGTAGTTGATGTTTGTGCGATTTGACGATTTCAAACGGCAACATGACGTTGCCCAGCGTGGTTCGCCACGGCAGCAGCGTTGCATTCTGAAACGCCATTCCGACATTTTTCACCGGCCCGGTGATACGTTTGCCTTCGTAATAGGCCTCGCCCGCATCGGGTAAAATCAAACCAGTCACCAGTTTCATCAAGGTCGACTTACCGGACCCCGATGGCCCCACGACAGCCACGAATTCCCCCTGCCTGACCTGCAAGTTCAATCCATCGATGGCCAAGGTGCGCTTGTCGCCGGTCCCGTAGACCAAGCCGATCCCTCGCAGATCAACATGTGCCTGACCGACACTGGGAACCCGTACTTCCTCGGGCATCGCACTTCTCATGAAAATCCTCAATAATGGAAGCAACGCGCGGCAGGCCGGCGCTTGCCGCATCGATGTCTTATCTGACTGGCTTTACTGTGCGGTAACGCTCAGTTCGGCCTTGGGCGGCAGGTACGAACCATCCCAGATTTCGTTCAAATTCGGTTTAGGTACGCCCAAAGCCGAAGAAATGGTCGCCAGCACTTGTGCATAACGCGTCGGGTCGACTTGGCTGAGACCGTCTTGCTTGACACGCGGCGTCAGGATTGCGTAATTCGTTGAAAAATCCAGCGCCTCGGCTTCGGATGCATCGTCGAGCAGCGAGTTATATTGATGCAGTGATGCCAGTGCGGCCTTGGGGTCTTTGATCGAGGCTTTTATGCCGGTCGCCGCGCAGGCCAAAAACGGTTGCAGCACCGCACGATGGCTCGCAGCCCACTGCGGTTTGACGATGACCGAGCTGCCCGGTACATCGACACCGTATTTCGCATATTCCATGGTGAATATCTTGTCGCGCTCGACACCCAGCGCCTTCATTCCGCTCAGCACCGTGAACATATGACCTGCCGCCGCATCGGCCTTGCCTTGCAGCAAACTCGCCTGGCGCAGGTTGGGCGCTACACTGACCCAGGTGATCTTGCTCAGGTCGATGCCGTTGGCCTTGGCAAAGGCCGGGAACAAAGCGCGGCTCGCCTCCCCTTGCGAATCGGCCAGGCGCCGCCCTTCTAGGTCTTTCGGCTTGGCGATGCCCGAGGTTTTCAGCACCGATACCGAGGTCGGCGAACGGTCGCTCACCACAAACACGATTTCCAGCTTGTCGTCAGGATGTGCCGCGTTATATGCAAGCACACTGCTGAAGTCAGCGACGCCGATGTCGTAGGAACCGGAAGCCACCTTGCCGATGGCATCGCTGGAGCCAAAACCTCGATCGAGCGTGAGATTCAAACCTTGCTTCTCAAAACATCCCGCTTGCGCCGCAGCCGTCCAAATTGCCTGAGGCCCGTCAAACGCCCAATCCATCACGAATTTGACTGGGGTTGCCGCCTCGACCTGGAGCGATTGCACAAGGGAAAAAAAAGCCAAGCCTGCCGCGCCGACAAGTTTATAAGCAGGGGTCATCGTCGTGCCTTTGATTAAGTTGACTCAGCTTATAGCCACCATAAAGATTGGGGAAGACCAGATTTTCGTCACGCGGGCGCACATTTTTCGATTCCCGTGCAACCGCGCTGGACGCCCGGCAAATCGGTACGTTTAGACCGGTGGCCTGAATTGTGCTCAGCCGATATGTGGCTAAGTTTTTTTATTAGCCAACATTTTTTTTCCGGCGCACAGTGTCGGTACACGTCCACTTAAGACTATCTAGTGTCCTGAGTTGGAAGTTCCTTGATAAATGAAATCGTCCAAATGGTCGTTCCCCAAAAGGGACTTCCTGCGGAATGCGTCCTAAAGGACGCTTCCTCCGGGGCGCACCCCAAGAGTACTTCCTGCGGAATGCGTCCTAAAGGACGCTTCCTCCGGGGCGCACCCCAAGAGTACTTCCTACGGAATGCGTCCTAAAGGACGCTTCCTCCGGGGCGCACGCAAGGAGTGAGGAGGCGCAATAGCCTTTGCTATTGCAACGACGAGTGACGCCGCATGGCGGCCATTTGGGCGATTTCATATTATGCGAACTTCCAATTCAGGACACTAGGGTCCGATACGAATTCGCCAACCGCTGCCCCCATGCCATTAAATATTCGGCAAATCGAAGTATTTCGCGCAGTGATGATCACGAGTTCCGTCAGCGGCGCGGCGCGCCTTTTGCATGTGTCCCAGCCTGCCGTCAGTCGTATGCTGGCCTATGCGGAGCAGCGACTCGGTTTTGCCTTATTCGAGCGAGCCAATTCACGCCTTCTCCCGACCCCGGAAGGCCGGGACCTATTCCGCGAAATTGAGCATGTGTACCGCGGTGTGCAGCAGGTCAACGATAGAGCGAGAGAACTCGGCGAGGGGCGTACCGGCGTGTTGCATCTGGTGTCCAGCCCCAGCCTCGGATATCGGATCATCCCCACCGCGATCGCGCGCTTTCGCCAGGATCACGCTCAGGTCAAGGTGACTTTTCGCGGTCTCAACGTGTCGCCGCTGATCGATTCGCTGCTATCGCATCAAGCTGAGCTGGGCTTGGCTATTGTGCCCGTCGAACACCCCAACCTGATTGTCACACCGCTTTGCGTGGGCGACATCGTCTGTATCTTCCCCGCGCAGCATCCGTTGGGCCGCCTGCAGCAACTCACGGTTGCCGACCTGCGTCCATACCCGCTGGTGGCCTATGCGCATGGCACCCCGTTCGGCACGCTGGTCGAAACACTCTTCGACAACGCACAGGAACCGTTGCGTATCGCAGTGGAAGTCGCCTCGCCGCAGGATGCCTGTTCAATTGTCGCGGCCGGCGGCGGGATTGCCCTGGTCGACAGTTTCTCGATCGAAAGCCGTCCCAACACCGGACTCGCGGCACGGCCTATTGCCCATAGCCCGAAGTTGACCGCCAGCCTGCTTCACTCTCGGTCCGAACCCTTGTCGCTGCTGGCCCGTGCCTTCTGCGACACACTCAGTGAAATCACCCGTGAACATGGTTTTGCCACGGCGGGTGCCAATGCGCCGAATGACCTGCAGGCGACCATCCGGCAAAGGGCATAATCTCCAGGCATAACCGCGCAACAAAAAGGTATGAGAAGAACTGCGGCAAGTCAGGCTAAGCTGGATTGCATAAACGCGCTTCCGGTTTTTATCTTTCCCTACCTTCCCTCTCGCGGAGACACGATGCCTGTTTCACCTGAGCAATTCTCGCCTGGCACAGCGGTGCCGCCTACCTCGTTGGATATTGCGCGTGGCGTCTTCACCATCTGCCCTACGCCGTTTTCCGACGACCTGAAACTCGATTTCGACAGCATTGCCAGCCTGGTCGAGTTCCAGATTGCCGCCGGCGTCAGCGGTTTGGCGATTCTCGGTTTTCTTGGCGAAGCCCACAAGCTCTCGACTGCCGAACGTCGCGCAGTCATCACGTCCTTCGTACTCCATGCCAACGGCCGCGTTCCCGTTTGGGTCGGTGTGCGAGCTCTCGGTATCAGCGGGGCGATCGAACAAGCATGCGAAGCGCAGGCTTTGGGTGCCGCGGCCGTGTTTGCCGCGCCGCTCGATGGCGCGGGCGATGCGCAACTATTCGACTATTACCGGGAGCTTGCCGCAGCGGTTTCAATTCCCGTTGTGATCCACGATTTCCCCGACTCGTTCGGCACGGAAGTGAGCGCCGAACTCGTCGCACGGCTTGGTCGCGAGGGCGGGGTCCACATGATCAAGATGGAAGAACCGCCCGTCACGCCGAAGATCAGCAAAATTCTCGATCTGGCAGACGGTACGGTAAAAATATTCGGCGGTCTCGGTGGCGTCTATTTCCTTGAAGAACTGCAGCGTGGCGCGGTCGGCACCATGACCGGCTTCGCCTTTCCGGAAATTCTGATCGCCATCTACAACACGTTCACGGCAGGAGACATAACGGGCGCCGCCGCGATTTTCGATCGTTACTGCCCGCTGATCCGCTACGAGTTCCAACCCAAGATCGGCTTGGCATTACGCAAGTACATCTACAAGCAGCGCGGTGCGATACGCAGTGCCGCCATCCGTGCGCCGGGAGCCAAGATCGATATGCGTACCGAACGTGAACTGCAGGCAATCATTGAACGTACCGGGTTGTCAATCTACGCCGCCCCCCCTCTCTTTATCAAATAAGTTTCCCTCAGGATCCACAGATGAATTTCGGCATAGAAGGACGGCGTGCACTCGTATGCGCATCGAGCAAAGGTTTGGGATTCGCCTGCGCGCAAGCGTTGGCCAACGAAGGGGTCGCCGTGACCATGCTGGCCCGCGGCAGCGAAGCACTGGAACACGCGGCCGCACAGATTCGCGCCAGCAGCGGCATGCGCGTCACCACGGTAGCGTGCGACATCACCACAACGGAAGGCCGCACCGCGGCACTTTCTGCCTGCCCCGAGCCGGATATTCTGGTCACCAACGCGGGCGGCCCCAGGAGCGGCGACTTCCGTGGCTTTTCGCGCAGTGACTGGATCGCGGCGCTCGATGCCAATATGTTGACCCCGATCGAGCTGATCCGGGCCACGATCGACAGCATGATCGCGCGACGTTTTGGTCGCGTGATCAACATCACCTCCGCTGCCGTCAAAGCACCGATCGACACGCTCGGCTTATCCAACGGCGCGCGCACGGGCCTGACTGGTTTTGTCGCCGGTCTGGCGCGTCAGGTTGCGCAACATCAGGTCACCATCAACAATCTGTTGCCCGGCCCATTCGCCACCGAACGTTTGCAGGCCACGGCCGCGGGAGCCGCGCAGGCCTCCGGCAAGACCGTCGACGCGGTGCTTGAGGAACGGCGCCTGGCCAACCCCACACGCCGTTTCGGCGATCCTGTCGAGTTCGGTGCCACCTGTGCGTTTCTGGCGTCGGTGCATGCCGGCTACCTTACCGGGCAGAATATTCTGCTGGACGGCGGCGCCTATCCCGGTACGTTCTAAATCAGCGCTGGCGCACGTCATACCAAACACGCAGCAGCCCCAAGGATACTCAGCCATGGCATATGACCTGACGATACGCAACGGCATCATCGCAACCGCCAGCGATACTTTCAACGCCGACCTCGGCATACGCGACGGAGTGATTGTCGCGATCGATGCAGCTTTGCCAAGCGGCCGCCGAGATATCGATGCCGCCGGCCGCCTCGTGCTGCCGGGCGGCATCGATAGCCATTGTCACGTCGAGCAGTTATCCGGCATGGGCCTGATGTGTGCCGACGATTTTTATAGCGCGACGGTCTCGGCGGCCTTCGGCGGAACGACGACCATCATTCCCTTCGCCGCTCAACATCGAGGCATGCAGATACCCGACGTCATTGCCGACTACACCCGGCGCGCCGCGGAAAAAGCTGTGATCGATTATGCTTTTCACCTGATTGTCGCGGATCCGACCGAGCGGGTGCTTACACAGGATCTGCCACAAGCAATTCGCGATGGCATCACGTCATTCAAAGTCTTTATGACTTATGACTCGCTTAAACTCGACGATTATCAAATGCTGGAAGTGTTGGACTTGGCCCGCCGTGAAGGTGCGCTGGTCATGGTTCACGCAGAGAACAACGAGATGATCCGCTGGCTGGCGCAGCGGATGATTGCCCGGGGCCGGAAAGCCCCCAAATATCACGCACTCGCCCACGATGCGCTGGCGGAAACCGAAGCCACCCATCGCGCCATCCAATTGGCGCGGCTGGTCGATACACCGTTGATGATTGTCCACGTCTCAAGCCCCGAGGCGGTTCAAGTGATCCAATCATCACAAATATTGGGTGTGCAGATTCACGGCGAAACCTGCCCCCAGTATTTGTTTTTGACCGCCGAGGACATCGATTTACCCGGTGTCGAAGGTGCAAAATTTTGTTGCAGTCCACCGCCCCGCGACAAGGCCGCCCAGGAAATCTTATGGGAAGCGCTCAAGCATGGCACGCTCCAGATGTATTCGTCCGACCATGCCCCATACCGCTTCGATGAAACGGGAAAACTGCCCAAGGGCGAGCAAACCAGTTTTAAGGAAATGGCCAACGGTGTGCCCGGGCTCGAAGTGCGGTTGCCATTGCTGTTTTCCGAAGGCGTGAAGCAAGGTCGCATCACCCTCAACCAGTTTGTCGCGCTAAGCGCCACGAACCATGCTCGCACTTATGGCATGTACCCCCGCAAGGGCACGATAGCGATCGGCAGCGATGCCGATCTGGCAATCTGGAATCCGGAGCGCAAGATGACTCTGGCAACCTCAATGTTGCATGACAACGTCGGATACACACCGTATGAAGGCCGAGAAATCTGCGGCTGGCCCGAAATCGTGATCAGTCGCGGACGCGTGGTGGTGGAGAATGATCTTCTGCAGGTTGAGCGGGGGTCAGGACAATATCTGGCGCGTGGTACACCGGGGCCGATTAGTACGGCGCGCGATATGCGGAAATCGCCGAATGCCGGCATCTTCAAGTGGTCCGCTCAGATCGCCGCAGCATCGGAGTGAAGTGCTCCGTCGTGCGTGGGGTATGCATTTCCACACGCACGAGATTAGCGCATTTGTCGTCACAGATCGAGTACCAGGCGTTCGCTGACGGCACCCGAGCAGCAGATCATCACTATCTTGTTCGAGGCGCGCTCTTCGTCGCTCAGCACCATATCGTTGTGTTGCGGGATTCCATCGAGCACATTCGTTTGGCAGGCACCGCAAATCCCCTGCTTGCACCCGTAAGCCACCTCCAGCCCTGCGGCGATCAAGATATCGAGTACGCTCTTCCCTGCCGGCACAAAGAAGGTTTGCCCGTTACGAGCCAACTCGATGGTGTAACTGTCGCCGGCAACCCGGCTGCCCGTGCTGAAATGTTCCCAATGGACCGTGGCTGGGTCACGGCCGGCCGCCACAGTCTTGAACGCATCGAGCATGGTTTTTGGACCGCAGCAATAGAGATGGCTTGAAGCCGGCGCTTGCTGCACAATTTTCGCAATATCCAGTCTCGGATATGCGGAGTCGTCACCGAACGACACACTGACCCGCCCCGGCAACGCAGCTTCCAAACTCTCCAGTTGGGCCAGAAACGCGGCGCAAGCGCGTTCGCGCACCGCGTAGAATAAATGCCAGTCGCCACCGATCTGCTCCAGACGCTGAATCATGCTCCAGATGGGCGTGATACCGATGCCACCGGCGATAAAAAAGCTGCTCGGCGCGTTTTCGATAAGAGAAAATTGATTTAATGGTGCAGAAATACAGAAACGATCGCCGATCCTCGCCGTTTCGCACAGATAACGCGACCCGCCATCGCCATGGGAATCCAGATTGATCGCCAGCGAGTATTCGCGCACCGAGCCAGGTTGGCTAACCAGTGAATAGCAACGTTCCAGCCCATTCGGTAAAACAATGCGGATATGCGCGCCGGCAGCAGCCGGAGGCAACGGAACATCCATTTCAGGCGCAAAGCCCAGAACAAAAATATCCTTTGCATGTTGCTCGATCGAGCTCAGGATAACTCCGATCAAATTAGGTACTCCCACAATTTACTTGGTCATTTACCAATGGATCCGGTCGCATGCACCAACCGCGATCTTTCGCCGCTTTGCCACGCGCAGATCGGCAGGACGTATAACACCCGCATCGCATTGCATACCGAGGCAGACATAGGCGACACGCTATCCGTCGACTCACAGTAACGGGTCTCGCGACGGGTTGTAAAGGATAAAAAGTCGCGGCGCGCAGGCGAAATTATCGCGGCGACCCAGATCCAATTGATCCGGGGTACAACTCAATTCGCCTGTTGCAGGCCGCCCTATCCCATCATTCCATAAAAAATTTTGCCTGCTAATATAGACAAAAGCCTTAACAAGCTGCGCTGACTGCACTGACAAACACCGGTAAGCACGAATTTTTGTAAGGTTCGGAGCAATCGCATGAACGGCCAGGACGACAAACATAACCCCGCGTCACCCAGGACCTTGAGCCCCCTGCTGCCGCGGCCGGTTTCGCCGCAGCGCGGTCCAAGCGGCTTGTCTCCCCTGCTGAGCACATCGTCGCCGTCATTGCAGTCATCGCCCCAGCCGCTTCATCCGCACCATTCGCTCGGCCCGTCGGTGCCGACGCCAAGCGAACCCGTGCAACATCGATTTACGTCTCTCGCAGGAAACCAGGATAGCGGCCATAGCCATCGCGGCGACGCTCATGCGCCGCAGTCAGCCTCCTTGTCAGCCTCCATGTCAGCCCTGAGTTCGATGCATCCGGCGCTCAAACGAAGCCCGGTACAATTATCGACCATGTCGACCAGCTCGCCGCGGCCTGGGCCGACGACGCTGTCCGATACGCCAAGCCCGCTGGCGCCCAAGTTTGACGAGGCTACGCATGAGCGATTCCAGGCTGCAACCGGCGGCGCCGACATCAAGAGCGAAGACAAGGAATTTCACATGCTGCCTGGAAGCCCCCATGTTTGGGCGGTAGCCAGCGGCGAAACGATTTCCCGGGAGTATGACGCGCTGCACATGGTAGACGCGCACGGCGGACCGACCGTTCTCGCCGGCCGCATGCAGGAGGTACAGCACCGGGGCAAGACCACTCAGGCTTATCCCATGCAATGGATCAAGAGGGGGATTTCGAGCAAATCCAGGAATCGGGATTTTCTCGCCGCCTTGCAGGCGCATCGGGATGCGCCGGAATTGCACGCAAGCATGAGCCAACTGCGCGATGTCGCAGGCAAACTCGATGTCAAGGATTTCCAGGTCCTGTTCGATCAGGATACCCGGCGTCTGATCGTCAACGATCCCAGGGGCGCGGAGTTGCGTAAGGGCAGCGAGCCGACGCCAATGGATAATCGTCTCAAGGAATGGAGCAACGCGATGGGCCTGCCGGCGCCAGGACACGGCACGTCGATGGCGTCGAGCACGCCCCAGGCTTTACGTGGAGCCAGTGCAACGGCCGCGCCCGCGCCTACCGAGCGTGACGTCGATTTTCATGACAGGTGGCGTCGGCGCGAGGTCGAGTTCACACCGGCAGATCAATTGCATAATCTATTCGAACCGCCTCAGCTTGAAGCATTTCATTCATCAAGACTGGCCACGGATCGCGGGGGCAACGAATGGTGGCATGCGCACGACAGCGTGTCCGAGAACCGTGTGTATATGTGGTCGCGCCATCCTCCGACCGATACCACCACCGAGGTGGCAACCGGACCTCGGCTTACGCCAGGTGCGTCCCATAACACCACCGCGACGCAATCCGACTCTCACTCGGTCACGCCCATGCAGAGGCCCATGCCGAAGCCGAAGCCACCGCAACGAGATAAAGGCGACAAGAAAGACTGAGGGCGGCCACGGCCCTCGCCGCCCGGCGTTCCGTCCGCGCCGGCAATCCGGGGCAGGCCAACCGCGGCCACGTGACTTCAGGCGACGCCCCCAATCCGCGTCATCTCCTCTCGCTTCGAATCCGCCGTTTATATCGAATCGCTTATACCCATTATCACAAAACGCCCCGCTATTCGGACGGGTTTAGGCATGCCCTGTGCTTATAGTCCCGGGGGTCGCGCTGGAGCGCCTCAAAAGCTGACCGTTTGATTAACAAGCTGGTGAGACTGCGGCATCTGCGCACGATTATTGGGCACTCAAGCACAAAGCTGGGCTATTCAGCCGAATCATTTTCGATCAAGGCACTTATGTTTAAACAGAGACTGCTTCGGATTCTTGTTTGCGCGGGTCTCGCATGCGTCATTCAAAGCGGCGCCTATGCGGCGCAGTCCCTTTCTGCACCGAGGCCGGTCAAGGTACTCATCATTTCCATGTTTGGACCGGAAGGGAAAACCTGGCTCGATCATCTCGGGCAAACACAGGCTATTGCCGTTGCCGGTTTATCGCCGGACTATCCGGCGGTCCACTGCAACCGCGACGATGTATGCGTGATCACGACGGGCATGGGCCATACCAATGCCGCCGCCTCGATGGCCGCACTGATTTATTCGAAGAAGTTCGATCTACGCCGGACCTACTTTCTGGTATCGGGTATTGCCGGTATCGATCCGGCGCAGGGCACGCTCGGTTCGGCGGCGTGGGCAAGGTATCTGGTGGATTTCGGTATCCAGTGGGAACTCGATGCACGCGAAATTCCCCCCGACTGGAAATCCGGCTATCTAGGGATCAACACCAAGAATGGGGATGAAAAACCGCCGCTCGACTACCGCACGGAAGTCTTTCAACTGAATGAAGCATTGCTGCAAAAAGCCTACCTGCTATCGCGCAATGTAACGCTCAGCGACAGTACTGAAGCGAAAACCTATCGGGCGAAATATACGAACGCACCGGCCAACCAGCCGCCGACAGTGATTCAATGCGACACGCTGGCTGGCGACACCTGGTTCTCGGGCAATGCGCTGGGACAGCGTGCGCGTGACTGGACCAAACTGTTGACCGGCGGCAAAGGGACTTACTGCACCACGCAGCAAGAAGACAATGCGACCTATGAGGTGCTCAAGCGCGCCGCTGCGGCAGGTTTGGCCGACACCAGCCGCGTGGCGGTGTTGCGTGCCGGGTCCGACTTCGATCGCCCGCCGGAAGGCATCTCGAACCTCGACAATCTGCTGAACTATCAGTCGCAAGGCGGCTTTATGCCGGCGGTGAACAACCTTTACCTGGCGGGTTCGCCTTTGGTCAACGCGATCATCAAGGATTGGGCGCAATGGAAAGACGGCATTCCCGATAACTAGCCATGGCGCTGCGGCGCACCGTGTGTTTAAGATCCAGGCAATACGCAATAGATTAGTAGTCCTACTCTAAATAGATTCGATCGATTTGTATGTAAGTGGCAGTGGTTTCTGTTGTTTCTGTTGTATCGGAGTACCAGGGCGGCGAAATGGAAAAATCGCACGCCGCCTGATGTCGAAAAAAACGCCCAGGCGCGACGTATTCAGTCGCGCAACGGGTTTGGCTTACTGACGAGAGTGAAGGGGAACCATGAAACAAAGGACTTTGACATCAGCCATCAGAAAGATACTTTGGGCTGAAATCGCGCTGTCTGCAGCACTCGGCACATCTGCGTTCGCGCAGAGCCCGGCGGCGACAGCAGACAATCCGGCGCCTGCCGCAACGGCAACACCCGCCGCAGCACCGGCTGCCGCAGCATCGGCTGCGGGTGCCGCGCCAACGGCCGCCACCTCGAACAACAGTGTTACCCAGATGAAGCGGGTCCAGGTGACAGGGTCGCTGATCCGCAGTGCCGACAAAGTCGGTTTTAATCAAGTCCAGACCGTCACGGCAAAAGAGATCCAGGATAGCGGGGCCAATAGCGTTGCCGACTTCCTGCGCAGTACCACCGCCAATTCGGCGAATAGCTGGAGCGAAGCCGAGTCCAACAATTTTGCGGCAGGTGCGTCGGGGATGGCATTGCGCGGTCTGAGCGAAAAATATACGCTGGTATTAATCGATGGCCAGCGGGTCGCGCCGTACGCTTTCTTTTCGAACGGGGTCGATACCTTCTTCGACCTGAATACGCTGCCGCTCAGCGCCATCGACCGCATCGAAATCGTGAAGACCGGCGCCGTGTCGCAGTACGGTTCGGACGCCATCGCGGGTGTGGTCAACATCATCACCAAGCACGATTACCAGGGTTTGCAGCTCGACGGCAGCTATGGCGGCTCAACCGATGCCGGCGGCGGCAACGGGACGGCGAAGTTCAGCGCGCTCGGCGGCTTCGGCAATCTCGCTTCCGACGGCTTCAACGTCACGGCCTCCGCGAGCTTCGACAGGGACAATGGCTCCACGCTGGCCGATCGAGGTTCGACGCAGAACCAGGATTTCACCAACCTGCCGGGCGGCATGTCGATGCTCGCGCCGTCATATTGGACCAACCCCACTACGGGAAATGCTCAAGCACTCAGTTCCTGTCCGTATGGCAGCTCGGTCAAACCGGCGAGCACCAATTTCACCACGGTTTTCTACGGCCAGACAAACGGCTCGGTCTGTGGACTGAACACCGCGAACGGCTTCTCCGTCGAACCCTGGAGCCAACGCCTGAGCGCCAAGGTGGATGCGGACTTCAAGATCGACGACCGAACCACGGCATTTGTCGATTTCTGGGAGAGCAACAATACCAGCGTCCAGGGCAGCGGCGTGTGGAACAACACCGTCGGCGGGACCAATTCGTCGCTGGTGTACAACCCGGCAAACAAGCAGTTTTCCCTGTTCAACAACACCGTGCCGGCGAGCAACCAGTACAACCCGTTTGGCGTTGCAACCCCGTTGGTCTATTCCTTCCCCAACTCGGTGGCGGAAACCACCGACGCCAACTATTGGCGCGCAGCCACCGGGATCAAGGGTTCGTTTACGCTGCCGAATGGCGATTGGGATTGGGCCACCACCTACACCCACTCGCAAAGCGATGTTTCCAATACATATTCGAACCAGTTGAATGTCGGTGCGCTGAACAACATCTACCAGAACGGCACCTTCGACTTCGCGGATCCGTCCGCTACGCCGAATGGGCTTAACGGTCTGTATATGAATGCCACCAATTTGGCGGTCTCGAAGCTCGACACATTGGATGCGACGATTTCGACCCCGACGCTGTTCCATTTGCCCGCGGGCGACGTGGGTGTCGGTTTTGGCGCCGAATTCTTCCACCAGAGCGAATCATTGGGGCAAGGCTCCGAGTATTCACAAGGCCTGGTTCTCACGCCGGATGAGGAAGAGGTACAAGGTCAGCGCAACGTCGGCGCGGTGTATTACCAGTTCGACATTCCGATTATCCAGAACCTGACCTTTAGCCAGTCGGGCCGTTACGATCACTACAGCGATGTCGGCGGCGCATTCTCGCCGCGTTTCGCCCTGCGCTGGCAGCCGATCAAGGCGCTTACCGCCTATGCTTCGTACGATCGAGGTTTCCGTGCGCCGACCTTTGTCGAGGACAGCCTGTCGCAAAACATGGCGCTGGTGATTAATCAGTCCGGTTCCGTCACGGCGCTGAACTCAGGCAATCCGAACCTGCAACCTGAACGCACCAAGAACTACAACATTGGCTTTGAACTGTCGCCGACCCGCACCACCGATTTCGGTGTCGATTGGTACCGTATCCACATCAGCAACGTGATCGGCCTCGACCAGCCCTCGTCGACGGTCTATTATCCAAACTCGACCACCCCCGAATACGAGACCTTCCAGTATCAGAACCTCGGCTTCCTCGACACCAGCGGTCTCGAAACCACCTTCCGTCAGTCGCTGCCGACACCGGTCGGTACCTTCACCCTGTCGGGCGACTGGGCCTTCGTCGACTCATTCAAGTTCGATCTGGATGGTCAGGTGGTCAACGGCGCCGGTAACAATCTGGCTCTGAATGAGCCGTTCGGCGGCGCCTTCCCGCGCTGGAAGGGCAATACCACGCTGAACTGGGCGTACCGGAAGTGGAGCACGTCGCTCAGCTGGCAGTATACCGGGCCGTATACCCAGACCTTCACCTTCATCCCGACGCCAACGCCGCAGAACGAGAGCATAGCGTCCTACAGCCAGTTCAACTTGATGGCGACCTACACCGGCTTCAAGCACTGGACCATCTACGGCGGCATCGACAATATTTTCAATCGCGTGCCGCCGTTCGATGCGGTATGGGCGGATGGTCCCCTGTGGCAACAAGGCTACGATACTTCGCAGTACACCTATGTCGGCCGCTTCGCTCAGGTTGGCGCCACGTACAAGTTCTGATGCCTGACGTGGAGAGTGGTTGGTTGTCACGCGATTGAAAGCAGGTCTGCCGTGCCTGCTTTTGCCCTCAAGCGGCAAAAGCAGGCACGGCGCTTCAAATCCTACTGCATTGACCTATCGTTTGTCTCAAGAAACTCGCTAGGCGCCCCACACCGAACGGGCAAGCGCCCGAATGCAAACCGCGGCATCGCCTTTAATAATCTTCGAGCTGGCTCCGAGCATGAGATTAAGCGGAAGGTCAAAGTCTTCAATGGTAAAGTTGCCGTCATCGACATGGACCTTGCCTTTTTCTGCTGGGTTTCCGCTCAAGCGCTCTACCAGCGTTCTATCGTCGTCAATGTAAGCCCACACGCTTTTTCCCAGCGCGACGGCATAGCCGACTTCAAAAGCGGTTCCGGAGTCCGGCTCGGATCCCCGAAACGGATTCAAGTTGGCAACCACAAAGTCCGCTTCTCTTATCAATCCGACATTGGCTTGATATATCCATTGGGCAAGCGCGCGCCCCTGCAAAGCAGAAGGAAGTTGCTTATCCATGGGGTATAGGCCGACAAATCCGTTGCGCCGGCATTCCTCACGCAAGTTATCCCCGTGGGTTATCGCGTCCGGGCGAAACACGTCGAAACCCGCCAAGTAAATTTTCATTTTTTATCTCGTAGGTAGATGAGTCAGATCTTACACAGCGACGTCATCGTCGCTAAAGTTTTTTCTCAGCACGCCGTTAACCCGGTCGGGTCTTGCTTTTTCTCGCTTGCCCTTAACACCTGCGGCACCTGTCCCAAACCTCAGCACAAAAATCTACGGAGCATCGCCCATGCCGCACATCGCATTCACCATCAAAGCGCGGCTCGCCTGGGCTATGGTGATTCTGTCAGCACTGTTGCTTGCAACCGGCGTCATCGCCTTATTCGGCATTTCAACCGTGGTGGACACGAACCGCGAGCTCTACCAGGAACGTCTGCCCAAGACCGTGGCTGCGGACAATATGCTGCTTTGGATGGGACGCCAGCGCACCTCGCTGGACCAGGCCTCGGTAACCACCGATGCCGCCTGGGCCGAGCGTATGTATCAAACGGCCGACGACGTCGGCAAGCAAGCCTTGGACTGGTGGGGTAAATATAAAGCCCTGCCGCAAACCGAGCATGGCAAGCAGTTGGCGCAGGATGTCACCGACGGCCTGACGCAGACGGAGCAGGCGATGGACGGTTTTCGCAGCGCCATCAAGAGCGGCGACCGCCAAGCCATTTCGGATGCTGCGCGTAAGGTCGGTACCATCTACACTGCCATGCAAAAAAGCGGGACCATACTCAACGAGTACGAAACCGAGCAAGCGCGCCTCAGCTATGAGGCGTCCGAGAACCGCTACCGCACCTTCCGTCTGACCTCCAGCCTGATGATCGTGCTGGGCTTGATCGTCGCCGCGTACGGCTGGTTCTCGCTGCGCCGCGCCATTTCGGACCCGATCAACCATGCGCTCAAGCATTTCGACGATATCGCGGCGGGCGATCTGACGCATCCGGTACAGGTCCATTCCTCCGACGAAATGGGCCAGCTACTGGCCGGTTTGGCCAGGATGCAAGACAACTTGGTCAAGACCGTGAGCACCGTGCGCACCGGCAGCGAAGCCATTGCCTCGGCCACCAAGCAAATCGCCGCGGGCAACCTGGATTTATCGGAACGCACCGAACAACAGGCCGCGTCGTTGGAAGAAACGGCGGCGAGCATGGAACAACTGACCAGCACCGTCAAACACAATGCCGATAATGCGCGGCAGGCAACCACGCTGGCCGGCAACGCTTCGGACATCGCCGGCCAAGGCAATGAGGTGGTCAACCGCGTGGTCGACACCATGGACGAGATCAAGGAAAGCTCGGCCAAGATTACCGAAATCGTCGGCATTATCGACAGCATCGCCTTCCAGACCAACATCCTCGCGCTCAATGCCGCCGTGGAAGCGGCTCGGGCCGGCGAGCAGGGCCGTGGTTTCGCGGTGGTGGCCACCGAGGTACGCACCTTGGCGCAGCGCTCGTCGAGTGCCGCCAAGGAGATCAAGACCTTGATCATGCACTCGGTAGACCGGGTGCAAACGGGCGCGGTGCTGGTACATCAAGCCGGCCAGACCATGAGCGAAATCATCAGCGCGGTGCAACGCGTGACCGATATCATGGGCGAGATTTCCTCGGCCTCGAGCGAGCAAAGTTCGGGGATCGACCAGGTTTCGCGCGCCGTGACGCAAATGGATGAAGCCACCCAGCAAAATGCCGCGCTGGTCGAACAGGCGAGCGCCGCGGCGCAGTCGCTCGAACAGCAGGCCTTGTCCTTGAAGGACGCGGTCTCGGTGTTCCGTATCGCGGGGCAAGCCACCCCAACCGCCTATGCAACGGCACCCGTCGCCACCCGCGCAGCCCCGGCGCCGGCAACCCGTGCCGCCGGTGCTCGCGCAACCGACCCGCGGCGCGCACCGGCCGCCAGGAACAGCGCCGGCCTTGCCAAGACCAGCCGGCCGGCCGCCAAACCGCTGCCGCTGCCGCCAAAGAGCGGCGGCGCCGACGAGTGGGAAACCTTCTAAAGCTGCGGTCTCCGTGCTTGGTTCGCCAAGCACGCCCAGCTCCGCCATACTTCGCTTGGGGTCGTATCGAATAAACCGGATCAATGCTCGTTCGATCGCTACCCCGCGCCGCGCCAAGCCTCACCAAACCGCGCATTCATCCAGCAACCCCCATCGACATTAGAGGAGAGGAAGATGAGTCAAGATGCCTCAGATACGCGTCCACGCCGTCATTTCTTGCGCACGGTCATCGCGGTGGCAGGCGCGGCGCCGCTTGCGCCGCAACAGGTGGCCGGCGCCGGCATTGCGGCCCTGGTCGCGGGTTCCGCCGCGGCAGCGGACGCGCCACAAGCTGCGGGCACACCCCTGCAGGTCGGTTATGCCTGTTTCAGCGCGGACGAAGCGGCCTTTGTCGAAAGCATGGTCAACGTGATGTGTCCCGCCGACCAATACACCCCCAACGGAGTCGATTGCGGCCTGGCAATCTTTATCGATCGGCAACTCGCGGGTGCATACGGACAAGGCGCGGGCCGTTATATGTCCGGCCCGTGGGCACCCAGCAAACCGCAAATGGGCTTGCAATTGCCGCTCACCCCCGCGCAATTCTTCAGCGCCGGAGTGGCTGCGGCCAATCGCCAATGCCAGGCGCAACTCGGCAAGACCTTCGATCAACTGGCGCCCGCCGAAGCCGACGCTTTCCTCAAAGATCTCAGCCACGGCAAGATCAAGGACGACGAGCTTGCGCTGGTGCCCTGGTTCAACGAACTGATGTATCCCTTGTTCGAACAAGCCTGTTTTGCCGATCCGCTCTATGGCGGCAACCACGACAAGGTATTCTGGAAGATGGTCGGTTATCCCGGCTTACCGGCCACACACACGCTGGACATGCTGGATTTTCGCGGCAAGCCCTATCCCGGCGCGCAAGATCCCA
>Ga0302178_10000347_pt1 | contig 43227 bp, 40 predicted proteins | sample I_Palsa_E1_3_FD_198790 | JGI IMG/M metagenome (GOLD analysis project Ga0302178, IMG submission 198790) | Peat permafrost microbial communities from Stordalen Mire near Abisko, Sweden - I_Palsa_E1_3 | ecosystem: Environmental > Terrestrial > Soil > Palsa > Peat permafrost | place: Sweden... | reverse complement strand
GGCTAGCCGATTGCCGCCGGCTTTTTCTGCGCAACTACGAAGTGCACATCAACATCGGCGTGCACGACTTCGAAAAGCGCGGCGAGCAGCGCGTCGTGATCAACGTCGAACTGTACGTGCCGCTCGCGCTGTCGACCCCCGTCGAGGACAAGCTGCGCGAAGTCGTCGACTACGACTTCATGCGTGCCACCATCGCGCGCCGCGTCGAGCGGGGTCACATCCATCTGCAGGAAACGCTGTGCGACGATCTCTTGACCGCGCTGCTGGCCCATCCGCAAGTGCGCGCCGCCCGCGTGTCCACGGAAAAACCGGACGTGTATCCGGACTGCGATGCGGTCGGCGTCGAAGTCTTCCGTATCAAAGAGGATTGAGCCATGAACGCTCCTGAGATCCTGAGCGCCGAAATGCGCCAAGCTGCGGCGGCTGAAGCGGCGAACGTCGCCGCAGCCGCCGAACGCCCCGCCAAGCCCGCGCTCACGCGGCGCGAGCAGAAAGAGGCGTACGAGAACAACAAGCTCTTCAAGCGGCTCGCGCGCCTCGTCGGCCAGGCGATTGGCGACTTCAACATGATCGAGGAAGGCGACAAGGTGATGGTGTGCCTGTCGGGCGGCAAAGACAGCTACGCCATGCTCGACGTGCTGATGCGCTTGCGCGAACGGGCGCCGATTAACTTCGACATCGTCGCGGTGAACCTCGACCAGAAGCAGCCGGGCTTTCCGGAGCATGTGCTGCCGGAATACCTGAAGCAACTGGACATCCCGTTCCACATCGAGAATCAGGACACCTACAGCATCGTCAAGCGGCTGGTGCCCGAAGGCAAGACCACCTGCTCGCTGTGTTCGCGGCTGCGGCGCGGCATCCTGTATCGCGTGGCGGGTGAGCTGGGCGCGACCAAGATCGCGCTCGGCCACCATCGCGACGACATCCTGCAGACGCTGCTTCTGAACCTGTTCTACGGCGGCAAGCTGAAGGGCATGCCGCCCAAGCTGCAATCGGATGACGGCAAGAACATCGTGATCCGGCCGCTCGCCTATGTGAAAGAGACGGATCTGGAAAAATACGCGGAATTACGCGAATTTCCGATCATTCCGTGCAATCTGTGTGGCAGCCAGCCCAACCTGAAGCGCGCGGAAATGAAGGCGCTGATCCGCGATTGGGACAAACGCTTCCCGGGCCGAGTCGAAAACATGTTCAACGCGCTGTCGAATATCGTGCCGTCGCATCTGATGGATCACAAGCTGTTCCCGTTCGCCGAACTGCGTGCGACGGGCGAGGCCGATCCGCAGGGCGATATCGCCTTCGACGAGGAACCGTGCTCGACCGATTCCGGCGATGGCTTGACGCTCAATGGTTCGAAGCCGATTTCGATCGTGCAGTTTGACGATCTGTGAAGTGACGCAGGTTCTTCTGCTTCTTTGGCATCTTCGATAAACCCAGAAGCCCCATGCTTCCGGGCTTGCGCGCCGCTGGCGTGCGCCGCGACGGCTGATTGGCCGTCATAAGCGCATGCTAGAATCATCGGCTCCAAACTCCTCCCCTCGCCGATGCCATGAACATTGTGATTTTGGCGGCAGGCACCGGTAAGCGCATGCGTTCTGCGCTGGCCAAGGTGCTCCATCCCCTGGCTGGCCAGCCGCTCCTGTCTCACGTCATCGACACTGCTCGTACCCTCAACCCCACCCGCCTCGTGGTGGTAGTAGGCCATGGCGGTGAAGCCGTGCGCACGGCGGTGGCGGCGCCCGATGTCCTGTTTGCCGCGCAGGAGCAGCAACTCGGTACCGGACACGCAGTGCAGCAGGCGTTGCCGCTGCTCGACCCCACGGTGTCGACGCTGGTGCTGTACGGCGACGTGCCGCTTACGCGGGCCAGCACGCTCAAACGGCTAGTCGACAGCGCGGCGGAAGGTTGCTACGGCGTGCTTACCGTGACGCTCGACGATCCGTCGGGGTACGGGCGCATCGTGCGCGACCAGACCGGCTGCGTGGTGCGCATCGTCGAGCAGAAGGACGCGACGCCTGAACAGTTGCGCATCGCCGAGATCAACACCGGCATCGTCGTGACGCCGACAGCCCAACTCGGCATGTGGCTCGCCTCGCTGAAGAACGACAACGCGCAGGGCGAGTTCTATCTGACCGACGTGGTCGAGCGCGCGATCGAAGCCGGTTTCGAGGTCGTCACCGCACAACCGGACGATGAGTGGGAAACGCTTGGCGTCAACAGCAAGCAGCAGTTGGCCGAGCTTGAACGGATTCACCAGCACAACGTCGCCGAAGCCTTGCTGGTGGCGGGCGTGACGCTGGCGGACCCGGCGCGGATCGATGTGCGCGGCACGCTCGAATGCGGGCGCGATGTGTCGATCGACGTGAACTGCGTGTTCGAAGGGCGTGTGACGCTAGCGGACAACGTGACGATCGGGCCGAATTGCGTGATCCGCGATGCGACGCTCGGTGTGGGCACGCGGGTCGAAGCGTTCACGCATATCGAAGGCGCCGAAATCGGCGCGAATGTGGGGCTTGGACCGTACGCCCGGCTGCGGCCCGGGGCGTCGCTGCAGGACGAGTCGCACGTCGGCAACTTCGTCGAAGTGAAGAATGCGGTGATCGGCCATGGCTCGAAGGCGGGGCACCTGACCTACATCGGCGACGCGGATGTAGGCGCGCGGGTGAATATCGGCGCGGGCACCATCACCTGCAATTACGACGGCGCGAACAAACACCGTACGATCATCGAAGACGATGTGTTTGTCGGCTCGGACACGCAGCTTGTCGCGCCGGTGCGCGTCGGACGCGGCGTGACGATTGCCGCGGGCACGACGGTCTGGAAGGACGTCGCGGAGAATGTGCTGGTGCTGAACGACAAGATTCAGACGAGCAAGACGGGCTTCGTGCGCCCGACCAAGAAGAAAAGCTGAAGGGCACCCGGCGTGCAGCCCATGCACGCCTTGAAACCCAACCCCTGCTAAGGACCAAAATCTATGTGCGGCATTGTCGGCGCGGTTGCGCAACGTAATATCGTTCCCGTCCTAATCGAAGGACTGCGTCGCCTCGAATATCGCGGCTACGATTCATGCGGCGTCGCCGTGCTGGCCAACGGCGAACCACACCGGGCGCGCAGCGTCGCCCGGGTGGCGGATCTGGACGATCAGGTGCGCGAGACTCACCTCGAAGGGATCACGGGGATCGCGCATACGCGTTGGGCCACGCACGGCGCGCCGGTCACCGACAACGCGCACCCGATTTTCTCGCGCAATTCGCTGGCGCTCGTTCACAACGGCATCATTGAGAACTACGAAGCGCTGCGCGAGATGCTGCGCGGCAAGGGCTACGAGTTCGTTTCGCAGACCGACACGGAAGTGATCGCGCATCTGGTGCATAGCCTGTATCAGGGCGATCTGTTCGCCGCGGTGCGCGCCGCGGTTCAGCAGTTGCACGGTGCATATGCGATTGCCGTGCTGCATAAGGACCAGCCGCATACGGTGGTGGGCGCGCGGCAAGGTTCGCCGCTCGTCGTTGGCCTCGGCGACGGTGAGAATTTCCTCGCCTCGGATGCGCTGGCGCTGGCCGGCAGCACCGAACGCTTCATCTTCCTCGAAGAAGGGGATGTCTGCGAGCTGACGCTCGAAGGCGTGCGCATTGCGGACCGCGACGGTCACGACGTGCAGCGCGAAGTGCGTCAGGTGGCGGCGTATGGCGGCGCGGTCGAGCTGGGTCCGTATCGCCACTTCATGCAGAAAGAGATTTTCGAGCAGCCGCGTGCGATCACCGACACGATCCCGCAAACCGAAACCTTCGATGCGACGCTGTTCGGCGAGGGGGCGGACAAGGTGTTTGCCGGCATCGACAGCCTGCTGATTCTGGCCTGCGGCACGAGCTATTACTCGGGGCTGACGGCGAAGTACTGGCTGGAGTCGATCGCAAAGATTCCGACCCAGGTCGAGATTGCGAGCGAGTATCGCTATCGCGAGTCGGTGCCGAATCCGAAGGCGCTGGTAGTGGTGATTTCGCAGTCGGGCGAGACGGCGGATACGCTCGCGGCGTTGAAGCATGCGCAATCGCAGGGGCATCAGCATACGCTGGCGATCTGCAACGTCGGCACGAGCGCGATGGTGCGGCAGACCGAATTTTCGTTCCTGACGCATGCCGGCCGCGAGATTGGCGTGGCATCGACCAAGGCGTTCACGACGCAACTGGTGGCGCTGTTCACGCTGGCGGTGACGCTCGGCAAGTTGCGCGGCCATGTGAGCGCGGCGCAGGAAGCGGACTACATCAAACAGTTGCGGCACTTGCCGGCGGCGCTCAACAGCGTGCTGGCGCTGGAGCCGCAGATCATTGCGTGGTCCGAGGAGTTTTCACGCAAGGAAAATGCGCTGTTCCTCGGGCGCGGTCTGCATTATCCGATCGCGCTTGAAGGTGCGCTGAAGCTCAAGGAAATTTCGTATATCCACGCTGAGGCGTATCCGGCGGGTGAGTTGAAGCATGGGCCGCTGGCGCTCGTGACCGAGGCGATGCCGGTGGTGACGGTGGCGCCGAACGATACTCTGCTTGAGAAGCTGAAGTCGAATATCCAGGAAGTACGCGCGCGGGGTGGTCAGCTTTATGTTTTCGCGGATGCGGATACGAAGATCGTCAGCGAGGAGGGGATCCATGTGATCCGGATGCCCGAGCACTACGGATCGCTGTCGCCGATTCTGCATGTGGTGCCGCTGCAGTTGCTCGCGTATCACACCGCGTGTGCGCGTGGCACGGATGTCGATAAGCCGCGGAATCTGGCTAAGTCCGTGACGGTGGAGTAAGGGTGGGGTGTCGTCGGTCCAGGCAGTCATTCAATGCGGTCCGACGACATCAAAACGCCACATCCGCTTTCGCGTAACCCGGACCTCGGCTACTGGACCGCAACAACATAGTCCAGTAGACCGGCGGCAACCGGACCGCAAACATGCGATCCGGCAACGCAGCTAATCAGCCTTCTAGCGGCGAGCAATCTTGCCGTCTAGAATGTCTGGGAGTCTGCGCCACTATTTCAGCAATTTTCCGTCCTCGCCCGTGTGCAAGCCACACGGCGTCCCGGCTATGACGTGCAGATGTCATCAGAGGGGATATTCGATGACACTCCCACCCGTCGAACAGCAGCCGCAGACCCGCACCGGCCCGCTACTTGGAACCTGGAAGCTACAGTCCTTCACGGACGAAGACTTGGCGACCGGCCAGAAGACCGATTTATTCGGCGCGCACCCAAGCGGTTATGTCAACTATGGGCCCGACGGCCGGATGTACGGCATCCTGCTTAAAGAGGGGCGAAAGGCGCCTGACACGCTCATTCCAACCGACGCGGAGCGGGTCGACCTCTACAGCGGGCTTATCGCCTACGCGGGGACCTACAGTATCGAGGGCGACTTGATTAGCCACCATATCGATGCATCGTGGAATCAGTTGTGGACAGGCACGACTCAAGTGCGTCAGTTCAGAATCGACGGCAACTCCCTGTACATAAAGACGCTGCCCGCCAGGAACCCACTGACCGGCAACGAAAGCTCGGCTGTGCTGGTCTGGATCAAGGTCGAGTAGACGGGCCTCGATCGCCGCGACCTACAGCGGGGCGAATACCACGGCCCCAACATTGGCGACGTGCGTGAAGCTTCGAAAAAAGCGGTATGTCTGATCGCCGACGGTTATCTGATTTGCACCGGAATACGTGAACTCAAGTATTTCGTCGGCCAGTGCCGTCGCGATGGTTCCACGAGGAGTCAAATCGCTTTCCTCGTCAGATGGATCGCCGACGTAGACAGAACAGACGTCTGTGCCGTGGCGCATCATGACGAGGGACTTTCCCTTGTCGAGCGAGAACTCGAGATACTCGGCCAGCGCACGCAATGATTCCGGCGGCTGTCCTTGCGCGCTGGAAGTCGAATCTGAAGCGGTAGTCATGGTGCGGTCCCCCGTCAAAGACGTTTGTCCTTAAACCGAAGCTTACCCCGAAGGGCGCCGCGGCTTCACTATCAGCGCCCATGACGGGTCATGTTACTCCGCGCCCGAATCTCGTCTGCCCAGCACGCTCAAAGCGCCTCGTGACAAAGCGCCATCATCCTTTGGACCATGGTGCTTGCGCCGTTCAGTTCCATCTCATTGGTGAATAGTGCGTTCACGCTAGATAGCCGAACGGCGACGCCGGCTTCCAGCAAGTCTTGACTGGCAATCTTCAGCGCAAGTTGACCAATCAGCACACGGTCGAGCCAGTGCATCTTCAGGCGGTTTTTCTTGAGCCACTGACGGCAACATTCCACAACATGGTCGACGCGCCATTCCTGAGTCAAGGCATACGATGCCGCTGCAATCGCGACGAGAAAACATAGCAAGTCGGGACGCGCACTGTCGGGCTCGGTAAATTCAGGTTTGTTCATGTTTATCGGCCTGCCTACTATCATTACTCGACGACCGCAGATATGGGCGTGAGCACGAGAATCAACCTCGGTGCACGTTCTGTGGCCCGGGTTCTCTCGCTGCTGCCCGTGGTCGGACCCCACCTTGTCCTGAGCCACTCCGCGCGTTCCATGCGGAAGTCTAAACGCGCTCGCGCGTTTCAGAGCTTCCGTTCAGCCTACAGTAACCATGCGTTACCGATCTCGTAGCGCTGTTGCACCCAAGCCGAGACGTGTCTTTTATACTGCCGACCGTACTCCGTCACCTGGCGCTCACGTGTGATCCTCGCAGGCACACTGCCGCGCTCATTCACACACGAGTTATTGACACATGAAAGCAAGTCGCATCAGTTTTGCCCTGTTCAGCGCCGCGCTGGCGTTCGCCACGATCGGAACCGCCAACGCGGCCGGTTGCATCAAGGGCGCGGTCGTCGGCGGTGTAGCCGGTCACTACGCCGGACATCACGCCGTGGTTGGAGCAGTAGGCGGTTGCCTCGTCGGCCGGCACCTTGCCAAACAACACGAGCAACAACAGGCCCAGCAACAGGCGGCTTTGCACCAGTCGGTACAGCCGCATTAACTCGTTCGACCCGTCACGCCCGTTTCACCGCCTCAGCCCGGCGCGGTCAGCGTATCCGCCGATGCACCAGGACAGCCTTTTTTGACTATGTTCTGACGAATTGGTGCCTTGTTTTTGAGCAACGGTATAATGCGAGACTTCTCCTCTCGAACGGTACCCGCTCATGAGCCGCTTAATCTGTCTGATCATGCTGTCGCTGGGCCTGGTGCAGATCGCAGCGGCCGATGAGAACGACCATGATCGCATCTCGGACTACCTGACGCAGAAGTTCGGCGTTGCCCGGGCGAAGGCCGAGCAGATCTCGGACGCCGTTCAGTCCGCGGCGGCGAAGTACTCGCTGCCGCCGGCGCTCCTGCTGGCCATTATCTCGATCGAATCGCGCTTCAAGGAAAAGGCCAAGGGCCCGCGCGGTGCGACCGGCCTGATGCAGGTCGTGCCGGCCGCCCATCGCGGGCTGCTGAGGAACGTCAAGGACCTCACCGAGCCCGGCGCGAACATCGAAGCGGGTTCCGCCATCCTGCACGGCTACATGCAATCAGCCGGCGGCGACCTGAACCAGGCGCTGAAGAGCTACGGCGGCTCGCTCGCATATGCGCAAAAGGTGAGCATGCGGGCCGGGACGTTTGCGCCGGTCGTCGCACGGCCGGACGACGGGCCATCTTCCGCCGCGCAACAAGCAGCCTGCGACGCCCACGCAACTGACGACTGCCCGGCGCCAGCAAGCGGCGCTCGCTCGTTCTACATTCCGTCGGCAAACGCCGCGGCCGGACCGGCTTCGCTGGGCTTGTCGGCCGCCGCACCGGCGTCGGCGCCCTGACGGCGTAGCGGCCATCACCTGGATCACCCGGCCACAGGCGTTAGCCCGCTCAGCGCGGGTCACGCTAACGAAATCCCTGCAAAGCTTTTTTGTTTCAACGCGTTACCTCCTTCGCGGGTAGTTCTCGTTTCGCCTGGCAACCGCTCTACAATGCATGCCATTCGACGTTAGTTGTCCGCCTCCCGGAATCATGCGCACCTCATTTTCTAAAGCCACCGCAGCGTCGCTGCTCGGGTTGGCCGTGCTCGCCGCCTGTTCGAGCGCGCCGCAGCCGAAGTTTCAGCAGGAACAGTTCGATACCGGCGCGAGTCCCTTCGCACGCAATTTCAACGCGAGCACCAACGACACCTGCGAAGCCGCGCGCCGCGCGCTGCTGAGCCAGGGTTACATGACGACGTTGACGCATTCGGATACCGTCGACGGCACGAAGAATTTCCAGCCCACCGGCGATTCGCACATCGTGGTGGAGTTTCACGTCGTCTGTACGCCGGGCGAAGAAACCAGCGATACGAGCATCGTCTATGTGAACGCGGTGCAGAACGGCTTTGCGTTAAAGAAAAGCGATACTTCGGCGACCGTCGGCCTGAGCGTGCTCGGCTCGTTGTCGCTGCCGATCCGCTCGAACAACGACGCGATGGTGAAGATCTCCAGCGAGACGATCCCGTCGGGCACGTTCTACGATCGTTTCTTCGCACTGGTCGACCACTATCTGCAGACCGTCGTGCGGACCACGCCGGTCAAGCCGAGCGATGTGGTGAGCACACCGCTTCCGGTCCCCGCTGCGGTTCCCGCGGTTGCACCCGTGCCTGTGGTGCCCGCACCGATGCTGGCGACTACGACGGTGGTGGCACCGCCTTCCAGCGCGCTGACCGTGCCCATATTGAGGCCGGTAGCGCCTGCCGCGCCGGATGCGTTGGGCCGCCCCGACATGACCCAGCCTGCCAGTACCCCCAGCGTGACCCAGTGACCGCCTGCGGCGGTGATCATCCATTGATCGGCCGCCGCATTTGGCCGGCCGTGCGGACTTTTCCCCAGTCTTTTACTTCATATGTATATGTATGTAGTAATAGTTAACAAGGGCCCCTCCGTCCTGTGGACAAGCGGGAAATCCTCCGCCAGGTCAACGCGGTAACAAAACGATAACGATGCGGAGCGCGCGTGCAGAGATGCAACGGGCCGGGGATAACTTCGGTGTTGCGCCTCCTCAAGCGCGAGTTATCAAGATTCCGCGCACAGGCTGTTAGCGGCGCTATCCCGAAGTTGTCCAAAGGTGTACGTGGATAACTCGGCGCCATTCACCGTAAAGTTACCCGCCAGAACGCCGTTTAACTGGTGTCAGAGCGGCGCGGCTCCCGACTTACGGCGCTATCCGCGAGCCTCTGCACCCATCCAGTTCGTTGCGGTCGCCAGCGCACATACTGCACTGCGCCAATGCGCGCACATTGGTATCGGGCGGTGCGGGCATCCAGTGCGCGTGACTTCGACCGCAACTGTTGCTATTTAGTCAAAAACTACACAGCTGTGCTCCGTCCGGGCATAAAGTTAAAGTGATTTGTGAAGTTACTTGTGCAGTGCGGGGGTTGCAATGAAACGCAGAACAGCACGACAGCTTGTCCGTCTCCTCTCAGACATCAGACATTCCGCCCATTGCAGTACGTTGAGGGCCGCGGCGACCAACCGTGTCATGGAACTGGCGGAGGACGAAGCGGATGAGTCGTCCACCTCGGAAAGTGCCGACGACACGCGCGACGTGGCTCAGGACGAACGCATGTGGAGAGGATCATGAGAGCCGCCAGCGAGCAGTCCCTGCGCTTCCTTGTCGAAAAGTGGCTCGCGCCGGGGCCGTCGATTCCCGTTCGCGTGACTGAATTCAGCCGCACCCGTACAGGCCGCAGACGCTACGTGCGGGTCGAAACGGCCCTCGCGGCGGGTGCCCGGGGCCTCTTCTTCTTCAGGCACGACGATGGTTGCTGGTGTGTGTTCCCACCTACGGCGGATCATCACCAACGCGTGGTGAACGAGGTCGTAGGGGCACAACTGGCGATGGCGGGGGCAGAGTAGTCTGCTGCGAAATCTCGTCCAGATCCGAGGTCCCAAGGCCGTCACGTGGATGCCAATTGTCTGCGCAAACCGCCCGACGGGATAACGAAAGAAACCTGTCTCCCGAAAAATACATGTGGCGCTATATGGGATGACAAACGCCCTACGCTGCGTAATACTCCCCCGCGGGAAGCCGCCAGGCGCCGCGTCGCCATGTCTGCTTCGCCATGCTGTTCTTATTCATTCACATTGACACAGTCGTTCAGGTTTGGGGATTAACACATGAAAAAAGTCATTGCCTCGCTCGCAACTGCAGCTCTCGCGCTGGTTTCCGTTCAAGCTTTCGCACAAGCATCCGACGCAGCAGCGCCGGCGGCAGCTAGCACCGCGAAGCCTGCCAAGCACCACAAGAAGCTGAAGACGCATGGCAAGCGTGCCGCCGTTTCGGAAGCTGCGTCGGCTGCCGGCACGAACGACAAGGGCACGCAGAACTAAGCTGCCGTTTTTGTCTGCCGCGCGAGCCGCGCCGGTTCGCACCCGCAGCCAGGCACGAAGCTGGCGCGGACTTCCGGACCGGTTGGGGATAGCAGGGAAAAGGCCAGAGCATTGCGCTCTGGCCTTTTTTCATGGGCGCGGCCGGATGCCGTGGTTCCAGGATGTCGAATCAGTACTGCGTACCAATTGCGGTCGGCTCGCTCAGAAGATGTCTGGGCGCGAAGCTTGGGAGCAGCCGCCCGGGGTGTTACGACGCGTCTGCAGCGAGGCCGCGGTTGATGACTTCGGTCAGCAGGCCAGTCATACCGTCCGGATGAGCCGCAGCGTGCTCCTTCAGTTGATCGACGAGTTCTGCGTTGAGCTTGCAGGCGAACGGCACGAGTCCTTGCGCCTGGTCGAGCTTGCGTTGTTCGCGGCGGTCGAGAACCGGAGCGGCAGCGGAGGCTTTGCCGAAGCGGTCGGCGGTCGACAGCTTCATCGAATTGGTCAGTTTGAGGGCCTTGTTCTTCTCAAGGTCGGTTTTTTTCATCGCCATACGGAATGCCTCTGCATGATAGGTAATCCCGCATTGTACGCACCGCGCCGCCTTGCCACTCAGGGGCAGCGTCGAGAGGGGTGAAACGGCGCGTCGACTGGCGAGGCACGCTCGGCCGCCATGCTGTCCATCAAGTCACGCATGCGCTGCCAGTGAGTGCCTTCCCAGAACACGCGGTGGCACATGTCGCAGGTGACAAACTGGGTGTGCCGCTCGAGTACGCCTTCCGGCGCACGGCCGACCACTTCATCCTTCGGAATGCGTCGCAGCGGCACATTGCAGGTGAGGCACAGGCGAAACGGACGGGCGCTGCCGGCCAGGTCCAGCCGGTCGAAAATCTCGCGCAATTGCGCCTTGGGTTTGAGCGTACGCACGTAGCAGCCGTGGGTGATGGTGCGCCGTTTGAGCAGTTCGCGGTCGCGGGTGAGGACGATGCGGTGTTCGGCGGCGGCCAGCACCTCGATGTCGGCGTCCGGGTAATGGTTATCGTAGAGTGTGTCGAAACCCGCAAGCCTCAGCAGTTGCGCGAGGCCGCCGAGATGCGCGTCGGCGATGAAGCGCATCACCCGCAAAGGACGCTCGCGCACGCGCAGCAGCGGCTGGATATCGAGTGCTTCGAACTTCGGATACACCGCCACGCGGTCGCCTTCCGCCAGTTGCCGGTCGAAGCCGACCGACTCACCGTTCACCAGAATCAATTCGACTTCCGTGTGCGGCACGCCGAGCGCTTCGATCATGTGCTTGGCGGTCGCGGCGTGCGCGCAGGCGCAGCTAAACGCGCGCCGGCGCAGCGGCCGGGCGAGAAAATCGTTCAGCTCCTCATAGAAGCGGAATGTCGCGGTGACCATCGTGTCAGTATGGCACCGTGTCCCGTGCCGCGCTGACTGCACGTGTCACAGGGCTATGCTTTACTTCCGGTTCCTTTGAAGATTGGAGCGAGAGATGGACATCGGTTTTATCGGTCTTGGCGAGATGGGCGTGGCTATGGTCCGGAACATGCTGAAAGCGGGCCACCCGGTTCGGGTCTGGAATCGCTCGCCGGAACGCGCCGAGGCACTGGCCGCAGACGGCGCCCAGGTGGTGGGTTCGCCGGCCGACGCGTTCACCGGCGACGCGGTGTTTTCGATGCTCGCCGACGACGCGGCACTGCGCGCGGTGATCGACGCGCAATTGCTGGAACATGCGCCGCGCGGGCTGATTCACGTGAACATGGCGACGATTTCCGTCGCGCTGGCTGAAGAACTGGCCCATGCGCATGCGTTGCGCGGGCTGCACTATGTGGCCGCGCCGGTGCTGGGACGCCCGGACGTGGCGGCGGCTGGCAAGCTGACCATTGTTGCCGGTGGCCCGGCGGAAGCGATCGACCGGGTGCAGCCGGTGTTCGATGCGATCGGCCAGAAGACGTGGCGCATCGGATCGCTGCCGCAACAGGCGAATGTCATGAAGCTCGCGGCCAATTTCATGATCGGATCGGCGGTCGAAACGCTCGGCGAGGCGGCTAGCCTCGTCACGGCGCATGGCGTCACGATGCAGGATTTTCTCGATGTAATCACGTCTGGCCTGTTCCAGGGGCCGGTCTATCAGGGCTACGGCAAGATGATCGCGGAGCGGCGCTACGAGCCGGCGCTCTTTAAGGCGCGTCTGGGCCTGAAGGACGTGCGCCTGGCGCTGGCCGCTGCCGATGCGGTGTCGACGCCGATGCCGGTGGCGAGCGTCGTACGCGATAGCCTGATCGAAGCGATGGCGCACGGCGACGGCGAGAAGGACTTCGCGGTGCTCGGGCAGGTGTCGGCGCGCCGCGCCGGGCGTTGAGGGCTTGCGCGGTGGGGCGATTGGACCCGCCGGCCGCACCGGATGCCGCCGGCGGGCATAATGCATGTCCCGCCATTTACTCGCTGTGTCGATCATGAGCCTGCATACCTGGTGGCTGTTTGTTGCCACCGTTTTCGTCGTTTCCGCCATTCCCGGTCCGAACATGTTGCTCGTGATGACCCACGGCGCGCAGCATGGGCTGCGGCGCTCGAGCGCCACGATGGCCGGTTGCCTGTCGGCGCTGGCGCTGATGCTGTCGGTTTCGGCGGCCGGGCTGGGCGTGTTCCTCGAAGCGTGGCCGACCATGTTCAACGCGCTCCGGATGATCGGCGCGGTGTATCTGATCTATCTTGGCGTCAAGTCATGGCGGGCGCCCGCCGATGAGGCCGCGCCGCACGATCCCGACGAACTCGCCGCGAAGCCGGCGCGCTCGCGCTTTGCGCTCTTTCGTAACGGCTTTCTGGTTGCCGGCAGCAATCCCAAGGCGATCCTGTTCGCCGCGGCCCTGCTGCCGCAGTTCATCGACGCCAGCCGCCCGACGCTGCCGCAGTTCGGCGTGCTCGTCGCCACCTTCGCGGTGATCGAGGTGAGCTGGTATCTGGTTTATGCCGGCTTCGGCACCCGCATCGGCACCACGCTGAAGAGCCGCAACGTCACGAAGGCGTTCAATCGCCTAACGGGCGGCGTGTTCGTCGGCTTCGGCGCGATGATGGCGCTGGTGCGCCGCTAGCGGCCCCGCGGCTTCAAGGCGACTGAGAAACCGGCAACTGAGCCAATAATTCCGATGTTGCGCAAACGCAACATCGAGGGTCTACCCTAATTATGATGTTGCGCCGCACCAAGCCTTTTGCTAGTATTTGTCTTGTCTCCTCCATGTCTCCTCTGATATGGATTCAGCCCGCCCACATAGGCGGGCTTTTTTTCGTCCTGCGTTTCCTGCCTCCTTGCAAAGCTTCGTGTCAGCGCTCCATGGGCGGCCGCCCCTACAGCGGCATCTGTGCGTATCAAAACTTATACGAAACAGCAAGGAACGAGATGATCGGATCGGCCTTCAGCTCTGCCTTGCTCACCGCGAGTTCCGTGCCGTCGGCTGCCTTGACGATCACAGACGAAGTGGTCTTCAGCGGGATATAGGTGACCGAGGCTATGAGGCCCCAGTGATCCGTAATGTTGTATTCCGCGCCCGCGTTGAACACCGGTTGCCATGACGACGAAGCCTTCGCCGACACCTGGGTGGTACCCGGTTTGCCTGCGCCGGCGGCCAGCACTGAGCCGAGATTGTTCTGGGTCGAGGAGACGAAGTTTGGATTCAACTGGATGTCGGAAAACCAGTTGTACGACACCCCGAGACCCACGAACGGGCGGAATTTTGCAGTCGGCTTGTTGAAGTAGTACTGCAGGATCGCCGCCGGGCTCCATTGACGTACGCTCTTGATGATCGGATTGCTCGACGGGTCACCCAGATTCTGGCTGCCGAGTGCGCCGGCCGGCCCGGGCGGTATGATCGTGCCGTGACCATAAACCTTGAACACCGGCGGCACGCCCGCGACCGAAGTTATCGCAATGTGGTCGGTCAGGAAGTGGCTGAACACGAGGCCGGCGGTGTCCGCATTGTTGGTCGAGAGGCCCGTGCCGGCCGAGGTGAACGAGTTCGGCAGACGCAGCGGCGTGTTGATCGGAGTCGGCGCGACGTACGTGGTCTGCGGCGAGCTCGATTGTTGCGGCGCGACGTGGAACCAGCCCAGCACGGCGAGGTTGTCGCCCGCCTGCTGCGCGTGGGCGCTGAGCGACAGGCACGCGACCAGCGCCGCGATAAGTATTCTTTTCATGACGTTTCTCCTGAGCGGGCGTCCCTGCTGCGCGCGGCGGCGGGGTTCGATTCCCGGCTCGCAGTCGCGCTCTGGGCAGACCCCGGCCGCTGCGTGTGCCGCAGCCGGGGAGCGGTTGCCTCGTTAGGTGATGACAGGGTTCGCTGCGTCCATTACTGGACGAAGGCGCCGATCGTGAAGTAGGGCGATGCTGGCGTCGTCAGATCGAGGTAGCCGAACACGCCACCGGTGAAAATCATCTTTCCGGTCGGCGTGGTGCCGGTCGATGCGCCCACGTGGGTCGTCGTCACGACGCCCGGCACCGCCTCGGTGAAGTCCAGATTCAGGGCTGTTGCCAGCGAGGCCTGCGACGCGTTGAACGGATCGAGCAACGTGGCCTGGGTGCCTTCGAGCGCCGTCGTGCGATAGTCGAACTGGCTATCCACGCCGATGTACTCACCGTTCTGCGAGTTCACCGCGGTCATTGACTGCGGCGCGAGAATCGAGATCCCCGATTCGTCGTCGGCTTGCAAGGCCGCCGGATTGGCTACACCGGTGCGTACCAGAATCGGCACAAGCTGGCCGCGCAACTGGCCGACGATCATGAAGCCCTTGGCGACCGGCGTGGTGGCGAGGGTCGCCTTTGCCTGGCCCTGGAAGTTGTCGGTCTCGAACGCCCCGCTGCCGTCCGAAGACTGCACGAGGTTGGTACCGGGCTGCTGGCACTTGCCGGCGTTGATACCCGTGTTGTCGCACTCGGTCCAGGTGCCGTCAGCGTTGATCGTGATCTTCGCGTCCACCGAGACCGGCAGGAAGTTCTGCGATGGAATCTGGTGATAGCCAAGCTGGTTGTAGGTCCCCGCCAGACTCGCAATATTCGTTTCAATCGACGAGAAGCCGATGAACGGGTAGTACGGGAACGTCGTGTCGGGCACTGCACCTACGCCGAGCACGCCACCGTACTGAATCTGCGCGCCGGGGATCGTGCCGCCCGCAACGCCTTCGCCAATGAAGACGCGCGCCGGGCGAGTCGGGTCGAGGCTGGCGCCGTTCAACTGAAACGCGCACTGGTTCAGCTTGGCGGTCGGCAGTCCGGTTTCGTCGGTTAGCGTGCCGCTCACGGTCTGGCCCGCGCGAGTGGGTGTCACCGTGCCCGTGGTTGCCGGAACCGGTGATTCGACATAGGTGATCTGCCAGGTCATCTTGGTGGTGTCGATCTGCAGCTTGGCAAGTTCGCCGTCGCCGCCGCCGCCCGTGTAGACCGTGTTGTAGTCAAGCGTGGTGGGACACAGCGCTGCTACAACGGGTGCTGGCGGCGTGCTGCCGCCACCGCCGCATGCCGTCACCAGCGGCGCTGTCAAAGCCAGTGCCGCGAGGAATTTCCATTTCATATCGCCCCCTCCAGAATGTTCTCGTTTTCGATGGCCGGCTCCCTGTCCGGCCATCCCTCGATCTAGTTGTTTCGCTTCTACTTGCTGACCTGTGCGCCGACGCCGAAGTACGGGCTCTGCGCTGTAGTGGAATTGGTCGAAGTCGACGTCACACCGTTGTTTTCCTCACCCTGGATGAGGATCGCGTACAGGCCGCCCGTGGCAATCGCGTAGCCGTTCGCGGTGCCGCCGCCGGTAGTCTGCGCGGTGACGCCGACCAGGCCCGGGCTAGCCGATACGCCGTAGGTCAGGCTGAAGCCGTCCTCGGCGCTCGACGTTCCCGGGTTGACGAAGCTGCCCGTGCCGCCGTTGATCAACGTTGCGGTGTAGTTGAAGTTCGAATCCGCGCCCACGTAGCCGCCATCAAAGCCGCCGGATGCGAGTGGTGTAGCTTGAGCGAGCAGCGCGAGGCCGGATTCGTCGTCGACCTGGGCGTCGGTGTGCAGCGGTGCGGTGCCGAGATTGACGTTCCCGGTGCGCACGACGAGCGGGATGGTCGTACCGTTGAGTTGGCCGAGAATCATGTGCGCGACGCCTGACTTGCCGGTCTGGCCTATCAGTGGCAGGGATGTCTGTGTAACGATCTGCGGCGCCTGGGTGCTATCGAAGTAACCATTGGTGTCGAGCGTCCACGGATTGCCCGTGCTCAGGCAACCACCGGCATTCGGCGAGTAGGCGGGGTTGGGGGTATTGGTGGACGTACAGGTGCCGCTCGCGTCGAAGGTCTCGGTGGTGTTGGTGCCGACCGTCAGATAATTGTTGGACGGCGTCAGGTGATAAAGCAGGCCGTTATAGGTGCCCGGCAGCTTTGTGATGTCCGTTGTCGTGCTGGCGAAGCCGAGGAACGGGTAAAAGTCGAAGTGGCGGTTCGGCACGGCGCCGACGCCCGTCAACACGAGAATCGTCAGGCCGTCGAATTCCACCGTGGCCCCTGGAATGCCGCCACCTGCCACGCCGTTGCCAACGAAGATCGTCGGCGGATTGGCGGCGTTGAACTCAGCCGTGGTGCTGTAGGAACCGTTAGGTCCTGAGCCGGTGCCAGGCTCCAGCATGAACGCGCAGCGCGTCTGTTCGGCGGTCGGCAGGGCGCCGGCAGGCGGGTGCGCAACCGGTCCGGTGATCTGCACGCCCTGGCGACTCGGCGATACCGTTCCGGTCGCGAGCGGAATAGGGGACTCGAGCCACGACAGCGTGTACGTCATTGCCGTGGCGTTGATGTTCAGGCGCACCACTTCGCCACTGCCGGCGCCGCCCAGATACGTGTTGCTGCCGATATCGGCAGTCGCCGGGCACAGCGAAGCCACGGTGCCTTGGGGCGGTGGGCCCTCCCCGGTGCAACTCGATCCCGAGCATTGCGGCGCGTTGATCGCACCTGGGTTACTGGGGCTTCCGCCGCCGCAGGCGATTAACAAAGGAGTAGTGACAAGGGCCAATGCGAGGCCTCTGTTTATGGCATCCCACATGCTGCTGTCTCCCTTTCATGTAATTGTGCGGAGTAATTTCGCTTCACGTTAGAGGGCTGTCAATTGACAGAACCGTCTAAAAAGATCGATTCAAACAGGCTCTGAAACACGCGACTCTTACTACCGTGAGGTTGCCGGGCCTTTTAAACAAAAAATGATTTTTCGCGTATATGAGCCGCAGCGTTGCTTCGCCGCACACGCTTGCCTGTCAAGCCTCGGAGCAAAATGGCTCTATCATCTTCGAACGATCGTTCGCGAAAAAATCAGGTATTTCCCTACGCGGAAAACTATGCGTATTTGGCCGTGACAGAGAACGATTTACCGATTCGCGAGTAACAGTGTGCTTCAGGTTTGAAGGTAATTGGGATTAACGCTAATCAGGTATTCTCAATGAAACTTTTGAAGCGGGAATTTGAAACAAAATGAAACAAAAAAGCCGGTTTATAAAAACCGGCTTTTAAGTTGAATCACAGCAAAGCGCTGTCGGGCAGAAGCGGATTAGCGTTTCAATCCGCTGTCTTCGGCCACGCCGATCGCGAGGTTCATGCACTGGATGGCGGCGCCCGATGCGCCCTTGCCGAGATTGTCGAGACGCGCGACGGTGACAAAGCGCTCCTCACTGCCGAACACGAACATGTCAACGCGGTTGGTGTCGTTGTTCGCCTGCACGTCGAAGAAGCCGCCGTCGAGATTGGCCTCGGCATCGAACGGGGCAACGCGCACGAACGCTTCACCCGCGTAGTACTCGGCGAACAGCGCGAGCACGTCCTGTGGCGTGGTCTTCTTGGCCAACTGGCTCGGCGAAAAGTAAGTAGTGACAGCCAAGCCCTTGTAGAAGTCGCCGACGATCGGCGTGAATACCGGTGCCGACTTCAGATCGGTGTGGGCCGCCATCTCCGGCAAGTGCTTGTGCGTGAGACCCAGCGCGTAAGGGCGTGGGCTCTTCAGCCTGTCGTTGCCGCCAGCCTCGTAGTCCGCAATCATCTTCTTGCCGCCACCGCTGTAGCCGGTGATCGAATAGCTGTGCGCGGCGAATTCCGGAGTGACCACGCCGGCTTCGACAAGCGGACGCATGGCCAGCACGAAGGCCGAAGCATGGCAACCCGGCACGGCGATGCGCTTGGCGGTGCGCAGGCGCTCGCGTTGCGAGCGAGCCAGTTCCGGCAAACCGTAAGCCCAGTCCGCACTGGTGCGGAACGCAGTGCTCGCGTCGATCAGCACGGTGTGGTCGTTCGCGACGAGCGAAGCCGACTCGCGCGATGCGACATCCGGCAGGCACAGGAAGGTGACGTCCGACGCGTTGATGAGACGACGGCGCTCCTCGATATCCTTGCGCTTCGCTTCTTCGATACGCAGGATTTCTACGTCGGCGCGTTGCGACAGGTATTCGAAAATCTTCAGGCCGGTTGTACCTTCTTGGCCGTCGACAAATACTTTCGTGCTCATCTCAATCTCACTGGCTTACGGGAATACGAGGGGCGCCGGAATGCGCCGGAACGTCATTTTAAGACCGGATGGCGCCCAGCGTACGCAAGCGTCGACGAAAAACGACGTTGCGCCCTGGAAATGACATTGAGATGACGGTTTTATGCGGCAGATGCCATCCGTAGACGGCGGGTTCGCGGCGCTTGGGTCCACGGCGCCAGGTCAGCGCCCGGCGATCCAGCGCGCCGTCGCGGCCGCAACACGCGCGCCGAATTCCTTCGCGGTTTCGAGATCGCCCGGTGGTGGCGCTTCTTCCGGCGATGCATCAGCGGGCGATTGCGTGAGCAGGCCGGTAAAGCCGCCCACGTAGTTCGGGTCGTTGCGCGTTGCCGCCTTGGTGTTGGATGGCATCATGCCTAAGCCCACCCAGATCATGCTGTGCTGCATGGCCAGCGTGACGAGGTACTGGATGGTGGAGAATTTGTCGCCGTTCATCGTCGCGGAGTTGGTGAAGCCGGCCGCGATCTTGTCTTTCCATTTCTGGGCGAACCACGGCTTCGAACTGGCATCCGCGAATCTTTTGAAGTCGGCGGAGGGGCCGCCCATGTAGGTTGGCGCGCCGAAAATGATGGCGTCCGCAGCGTCGAGTTCGGCCCAGCCGGCATCGTCCAACTCGCCCACTGCAATCAGCTTCGCGTCCGCGCCGGCGCCGAGCGTGCCGGCGAGCACCGCCTCTGCGGCCTTCTTCGTGTGGCCGTAGCCGCTGTGGTACACGATGACAATCTTCGACATGAAATTCTCCATGAGGATTGAACGCAGGAGCGAAACCGGCGCCACGGAACCCGCAGCACACCGCACCACAGCGTGGCGATGCGCGCCCTAGCGTCCGTAGTTGACCACCATCCGCGCGCTGCCGAGCGTTGCGGTGCCGATCTCATGATCGAACATCAGCGCCGGCCGGCCCTGGGCGAGCCGAAGATCGGTGGTGTTGAGCGCATACACGGTGATCACATAGCGATGCGGTTTGCCGGCCGGCGGACACGGGCCGCCATAGCCGTCGATGTCGAAGTCGTTGCGTGCCTCGACGGCGCCGATCTTCTTCACATAGCCCGAGGCGCTCGCATTTTCCGGCAAGCGGTCGATATTGGCGGGAATCTGCGCCACCGCCCAGTGCCACCAGCCGGGGCCGGGCGCGTCGGGGTCGAACATGGTGATGGCGAAACTGCGTGTGCCTTGCGGCGCGTCATGCCATGACAATTGCGGCGAGCGGTTGCTGCCCTTGCAATCGTCCTGGTCGAAAACCTGGACGGCATCGACGGTGCCGCCGTCGTGAAAGCTGCTGCTCGTCAGCGCAAAGGGGCCCTCGGCGAGCGCCCGTGGCCCGTGTGCGACGGCGAGCGCGAGACTGAGCATCGCAATGGCGAAAGACTGTGTTCGGGAGCGGGGCGAAGCAAGCGAAACGACCAGGCAACGCGAGCGCATGTGCCGATTCTCCATTCAGGGGTCGTGAACGATCATCCTCCCGTTCATTATTGCCCCAATTTTGTCTCGCGCGGTCGAATCGCGTCTAACATTTGGTCTGTTGCGACTTCCGGGCAACGCGCGGAGGGGCCGACGCGGCTTGAAATGGGCTATAGTCGGATGAATGCTCGCGTGGGCTGGGTCGCGGGCAAGTTCACACATTTAATACCTAGGACCTAGAATTTTTAGAATGATGCATGGCTGAGGTTTCGGAGAGCGTGTTATCAGGCGAAGGGAGAGCAATGCCAGATCCAGTCAGGGTCGTCGTGGCCGATGCATTCATGCGCAGCGTATCGAGCGAAGCCTTGACCGACGGACTCATGTACTCGAGATTGCGGGCGGCAAGAGCGACGAGGTCATTCTGTCGAAGCGCGAACTGGAAGTGGTGCGGCGTTCGTCTCCGGCATGACCATCAAGGAAATTTCGGAGCAGTTGAACCGCAGCATCAAGACCATCAGCACGCAGAAGAACACGGCCATGCGCAAGCTCGGCATTGAGCGCGATTCCGAACTGTTTCAATACGCGCAAAGCAATGGGCTATTGAATCTGTCATCGTATTCGGTGGGCGAGCGCGGCAACGAGTCCTGACGCGGCCCCGGCAGTGTTCTGGCTGCCTGAGTGTGAGATATCTATGCGGCGTATAAAAAAGGGCTGCCTGTCGACAAGACAGGCAGCCCTTTTTAACAACTACCGTCAGGACTGAGACTGAACCGCTTGGGGTGGTCGTGGCTCAGTCCGTTGCGGTTGGTGTGACTTACTGCGGCGACGCAGTTGCGCCGCCGTGCGCGGCCGACCACTCGGCCGGCGCGTGCAGGAATTTCTCGACTTCGTCGAGCGTCTTCGTGTCGAAGTAGCCGTTTTCCTTGGCGACCCGCAGCACGTCCCACCACGTGGCGAGCGCATGCAGATCGACGTCGATGTCTTTCAGCACCGACACGCTTTCCTTGAAGATGTTGTAGTGGAACAGTACGAAGCAGTGGTTCACCGTCGCGCCGGCGGTGCGCAGTGCGTTGATGAAGTTGATCTTGCTGCGGCTGTCGGTGGTCAGGTCTTCCACCAGCAGCACGCGTTGGCCTTCCGTCAGCAGGCCTTCGATCTGCGCGTTACGGCCGAAACCCTTCGGCTTCTTGCGCACGTATTGCATCGGCACCATCAGGCGGTCGGAAAGCCATGCCGCGAACGGGATACCAGCGGTTTCGCCGCCGGCGACCGCGTCGATCTGCTCATAGCCGACGTCGCGCAGGATGGTGGCTTCGGCCATTTCCATCAGGCCGCGGCGCACGCGCGGATACGAGATCAGCTTGCGGCAGTCGATATACACCGGGCTCGCCCAGCCGGACGTGAAGATGTACGGTTTTTCCGCGTTGAAGTGAACTGCTTGTACTTCCAGCAGCATCTTGGCGGTCGTGTCGGAGATCGTCTGGCGATCGAAGCCTGTCATGGGCGGATCCTTGGGTGAGAGCGGGGAGGGCGCGGGCTCAGGGGCCCGGTGGCGCAGCAAGCGGCGTATTCCGCGCCTGATGGGCGGAATACGCGGCCGGTCAGTGGAGTGCAGGCCGGTTTTGCTACGCGCGTAGCCCGACATTTTACCCGATTCGGACACTTCCGAGGAGGCGGTCGTGCGTGAAAACCCGTAATGACAGATATGGCGGCGGTAAGGGGAAGCGGTGGGGCGGGGATGGGCAGTCGGGTGGCGCCGCCGCATTGACCGCGAGTGGTGGCCTTTTTGGCTTGCTTGTGGCCCGGGCGGACGCCGATTACACTCACGCGAATTTTCAAGGGCGGGCGGCCTCGGCGCCGATGTCGTCACCCAAGCCACGCCCTACGGGATGCTTTCGATGACTGTCGCCTCTACTTCCACATCCTCCCATGCAACCGCACAACGCGGCTATGCCGGCCGCGCGCTGCTCGCGGCGGTGCTCGGCTATGCAATGGACGGCTTCGATCTGCTGATCCTCGGCTTCATGCTGCCAGTGATCGCCGCTGACTTGCATTTGTCGTCCGCCGAGGCCGGCTCGCTCGTGACCTGGACACTGATTGGCGCGGTGGCGGGCGGCTTTCTCTTCGGCATATTGAGCGATTATTTCGGCCGGGTTCGGATGCTCACGTGGACCATCCTGATCTTCGCCGTGTTCACCGGTCTCTGCGCGTTGGCGCAGGGCTATACGGATCTACTGGTTTACCGGACCATTGCGGGCCTCGGACTGGGTGGGGAGTTCGGTATTGGCATGGCGCTCGTCGCCGAGGCGTGGCCGGCATCGCAGCGGGCGCGGGTGTCGTCCTACGTGGGGCTGGGCTGGCAACTGGGCGTGCTGGCTGCCGCGTTGCTGACTCCGCTGCTGTTGCCGGTCATCGGCTGGCGCGGGATGTTCGCGCTGGGACTCGCGCCCGCGGTGGTGTCGTTTGTCGTACGGCAACGCGTCGAGGAACCGGCTCTGTTCGTCGAGCGCGCGGAACACGCGAGGCATGCGCGGCATGCAGGGCAAGACGCCGCGCGCAAGCTGCCGCTCACTCGCCTCGTGGCCGACGGACGCACGACGCGCGCGAGCATCGGCGTCGCGATTCTCTGTTCGGTGCAGAACTTCGGCTACTACGGCCTGATGATCTGGTTGCCCAGTTATCTATCCAAGACCTTCGGCTATTCGCTGACCAAATCCGGTTTATGGACTTCCGTGACGGTACTTGGCATGGCCCTCGGCATCTGGCTCTTCGGTGTCGCGGCTGACCGCTTCGGCCGCAAGCCGACCTTCCTCTTCTATCAGGTCGGGGCAGTGGTGATGGTGTTCGTCTACGCACACCTGACCACGCCGTTCGCGCTGTTGATCGGCGGTGCGATGATGGGCGTGTTCGTCAATGGAATGATCGGCGGTTACGGGGCGCTGATCTCCGAGCTGTATCCCACCGAGGCACGGGCCACCGCGCAAAACGTCCTGTTTAATATTGGGCGGGCCGTTGGCGGTTTCGGGCCGGTCGTGGTCGGCGCGCTGGCTGCGCGGTATTCGTTCGGCGCGGCGCTTGCGCTGCTCGCCTCGATCTACCTGCTCGACATTCTCGCGACGCTTTTCCTGATCCCCGAACGTCGCGGTGCCGCACTCGACTAAGCTATGCGCTTCACGTTTCTGCGAACTGCAAAAGCAGCGCGCAATGCCTCTCGGCAATGACGCGCCGCAGCATTGCGGCGACCTGCGCCGTGTGCGATCAAGTCCTTGTTTCGCCGATGGTTAGCGGCACTAAAGGCTACGCGTAATGACTCATGCGGGGTGTACACTAACTCCCCCGCAAATGCTCTGCACCGTCTCGCCAAACGCTTAGGTTCGACGCTGCGCCTAACCGGCGCAGGCGAAAACCGCTGCAGTCGATTACCCATTCGATTCATGCAAGCGAGGCGCAGGGTGCTATGAGCTGGGCCCGATTACTTACGTCTCGCAGGCCAAAAAATGGACGAACAACTGAAGCAAAGCGCTCTCGCGTATCACCAGAATCCGAAGCCCGGCAAGATCTCGGTCACGCCGACCAAGCCTCTGTCGAACCAGCTCGACCTGTCGCTCGCCTACTCGCCGGGTGTCGCCGCAGCCTGCATGGCGATCTACGAGGAACCGCTCGACGCGCAAAAGTACACCTCGCGTGGCAACCTCGTGGGCGTGATCACGAACGGCACGGCCGTGCTCGGTCTCGGCAACATTGGGCCGCTCGCCGCCAAGCCGGTAATGGAAGGCAAGGGGTGTCTGTTCAAGAAGTTCGCCGGCATCGACGTGTTCGACATCGAACTGTCCGAGACGGATCCGGACAAGCTGGTCGACGCCATTGCGATGCTCGAGCCGACGTTGGGCGGCATCAACCTGGAAGACATCAAGGCGCCGGAATGCTTCTACATCGAGAAGAAGCTGCGCGAGCGCATGAAGATTCCGGTCTTCCACGACGACCAGCACGGTACCGCAATCATCGCCTCGGCTGCGATCCTGAACGGCCTGAAGGTGGTCGGCAAGAAGCTCGACGAAGTGAAGCTCGTCTGCTCGGGCGCGGGCGCTGCGGCGATTGCCTGCCTGGACCTGCTGGTGCACCTGGGTCTGTCGAAGAAGAACGTGCTCGTCGCCGATTCGAAAGGGGTGATCTACGAAGGCCGTGGCAATCTGGATCCGTCGAAGGAACGCTACGCGGCGAACACCGACGCACGTACGCTAGCCGATGCGATTCGCGGCGCCGACGTGTTCCTCGGCTGCTCGAGTGCCGGGGTGCTGAAGCCGGAAATGGTCGTGGAAATGGGCACCCAGCCGCTGATTCTCGCGCTGGCTAACCCGGAACCGGAAATCCGCCCGGAAGAAGCAAAGAAGGTGCGCCCGGACGCGATCATCGCCACGGGCCGTTCGGACTATCCGAACCAGGTCAACAACGTGCTGTGCTTCCCGTTCATCTTCCGCGGCGCGCTCGATGTGGGCGCGACGACCATCACGGAAGAGATGAAGCTCGCGTGCGTGCGCGCGATCGCGGAACTGGCCGAAGAAACCGACCAGGGCGATGAAGTGGCGAAGGCCTACGAAGGCCACACGCTTGAATTCGGTCCCGACTACCTGATTCCGAAGCCGTTCGACCCGCGCCTGATCATCAAGATCGCCCCGGCCGTCGCGCAAGCCGCGATGGATTCCGGCGTAGCGACCCGTCCGATCAAGGACATGGACGCCTACCGCGAAGAACTCGGCACCACCGTCTACCGTACCGGCATGGTGATGCGTCCGGTGTTCGCTGCGGCGAAGTCGGCGCCGGCGCGCATCGTGTTTGCGGAAGGTGAAGACGAGCGCGTGCTGCGCGCGGCGCAGTTCGTGCTGCTGGAGAAGATCGCCAAGCCGATTCTCGTGGGCCGTCCGTCGGTGATCGAGATGCGCCTGAAGAAAATGGGCTCGAAGCTCAAGTGCGGCGAAGACTTCGAGATCGTGAATCCGGAAGACGATCCGCGCTATCAGAAGTGCTGGCAGGAATACCACGAGATCGGTGCGCGCGAGGGCGTTACGCCGGAAGTCGCGAAGGCGGCGCTGCGCAAGTTCAACACGCTGATTGGTGCGCTCCTTGTGCGTGTGGGCGACGCGGACGGCATGATCTGCGGGATGATCGACACGTACCAGAGCCACCTGAAGTTCGTCGAGCAGGTGCTCGGCAAGGCGGAAAACGTGCAGAACCTGGCGGCGATGAATCTGCTCATGCTGCCGGGCCGCAATCTGTTCATCTGCGATACGTACGTCAACGAAGTGCCGACCGCGGAGCAACTCGCCGACATGACGGTGCTCGCCGCGAGCGAGATCGAGAAGTTCGGCATTACGCCGAAGGTCGCGCTGCTGTCGAACTCGAATTTCGGCAGTGTGCCGTCAGCGTCGTCGCAACGGATGGCCGAAGCGCGCAAGCTGATCGTGCAACGCGCGCCTGCACTCGAAATTGACGGTGAGATGCACGGTGATGCCGCATTGTCGGAGATGGTCCGCAAAGCGGCGTTCCCGGGCACGAAGCTCACGGGCGAGGCGAACCTGTTGATCATGCCGAACGTGGAAGCCGCGAACATCACCTACAACCTGCTGAAGATGATCGGCGGCGAAGGCGTGACGGTGGGGCCGTTCCTCCTCGGTTCGGAGAAGCCGGTGCATATCCTGACGCCGGCAGCAACCGTGCGCCGGATCATCAACATGACGGCGGTGGCTTCGGCGAATGCGCGGGTGCGCGTCAACGCAGAGTAACTGTTGCCAAAGCAAAAACGCCACGGAATTGGATTCCGTGGCGTTTTTTTTGCACGTGTCGTTGGCGACGTCTTGTGTGTTTTGATGCGTTGAGAATACGTCTCGGGAGACCCTGTCGCGATGGAGTCTTAAGAGGGCATGCCATCTTTAAGAATGCTCTTATTCGTTCTTGTGTCGAGAATTTGTAAAGTTACTTCTGAAGCGCGGCACATCACATCGATAGGCGACGGGACGCCCTTCTGGCAGACATGCTTCGACGCGTCCCAGGCACAGCGCTTCATCCAGTTTCGTAGTAGCGGTAGCTGTAGTAGTCGTAGATGAAGTTGTAGTGAGTCGTTGTGGTTAGGGGTTGTAGAGGGTTGAAGTAGCAATAGTCGCAAAAATGAAGTTGCAGTATTCGGTAAGTAGTACGTAGTAAGTAGTGTGTTGTAGTTAGTTGATGGGTGAAGTAGTAGTAAGTCGTAAGTGAAGTTGCTGTAAGTAGTGTTGGTGTTGTAGGTGGTAGTAGTGGTGGTAGCAGTACCGCCCGTTCCCGCGCTTCAGTTTCATGCGTGGGCCACAGGCAAAAAAAGGCGGCTGCCCTTGCGGGTAGCCGCCTTTTCCATTTTCATTTACCGCGTCGTGTTCGGGCTACCAGGTCAGGCGCGTACCCCGATAGCTGCGGCCGCTTGCATGCTGCGCAGAAAATCTCCGATCAGGCCGCGTGTTGCGCCTGACCGCCCTGCGGGGAGCGCCAGCGAGCCAGCAAGTCCAGCCATTTCACGCGCACGCCCTTCAGGTTGTTTTCCTTCACGTGTCCGTAACCGCGGATGCCGTCCGGCAGGTTCGCCAGTTCGACCGCCAGGGCGTGCTTTTGCACGCTCAGACCGAGAATCAATTCACGCACCAGGGCCTCATACTCGCCGATCAGCGCCCGCTCGGTACGACGTTCCTCCGTCTTGCCGAATACATCGAACGCCGTGCCGCGCAGGAACTTGAGCTTCGCGAGCACGCGCATGGCGCTGAGGATCCACGGTCCGTACTTCTTCTTGATCAGATGACCGTGCGCGTCCTTCTTCGAGAAAGCCGGCGGCGCGAGGTGGATGTTGACCTTCCAGTCACCCTCGAAACTCGCCTTCAGCTTTTCGATGAACGCCGGATCGGCGTACAGGCGTGCGACTTCGTACTCGTCCTTGTAGGCCATCAGCTTATGCAGGTTTTTCGCCACCGCTTCAGTCAACGGCAATTGACCGTCGCCGATGTCGAGCGCCGATTCCGCCACCCGCACCTGCGCCACCAGCTCGCGATAGCGTGCCGCGTAGGCGTCGTTTTGCCATGCGCTCAGGTAGTCGGCGCGCTTGTCGATCAGCGTATCGAGCGCCTTCGGCGTGTGCAGCGAGATGATCTTGCTGTCGGCCGTCTCGGTGGCAGCGCTGCGCCCTTGCGACTGCGTGAGCTTGCGCACCGCCGCTAGGTCGTGCGCGGCACGGCGGCCCCATTCGAAGGCCGCACGGTTCTTCTCGACCTGCACCGCGTTCAGTTCGATCGCACGCATCAGCGACTCGTACATCAGCGGCACCCAGCCCTTTTGCCACGCGTAGCCGAGCACGAACGGGTTCGTGTAAATCGCATCGCCGAGTAGCGCGACGGCGAAGTGGTTGGCGTCGATCGCATCGACCCCGGCATCGCCCGCACCCAGGCGCACGTCCGATTCCGCGTCGGCGCCGGGGAATTGCCAGTTCGGGTTCTTGATGAAGGCGGCGGTCGGCGTACGCGCGCTGTTCAGCACGACGCGCGTGCGTCCCACTTGCATCCGCGAGACGCATTCGTCGGTGGCCGTGACGATGGCGTCGCAACCGATTACGAGACGCGCTTCACCCATGGCGATGCGCGTCGCGTGGATGTCGGCGGGCTGCTTCGAGATCTGCACGTGACTCATCACGGCACCGCCCTTCTGCGCGAGGCCAGTGACGTCCAATACGGTCACACCTTTGTTCTCGAGGTGCGCCGCCATACCTAACAGCGCGCCGATCGTCACAACGCCCGTGCCGCCCACACCGGTCACCAGCACACCATACGGCCGCTCGATCGACGGCAACTCAGGCGCCGGCACCGGCGGCATGGCATCCGTCGTCGCGTCTGACGATGCCTTGGGCTTGCGCAGTTGTCCGCCTTCGACCGAGACGAAACTCGGGCAGAAGCCGTTCACGCACGAGAAGTCCTTGTTGCAGGTGGACTGATTGATCTGGCGCTTGGTGCCGTATTCGGTGTCCAGCGGTTCGACCGACAGACAGTTGGACTTCACCGAGCAGTCGCCGCAGCCTTCGCAAACGGCTTCGTTGATCACGACGCGGCGCGCCGGATCCGGATAGGTGCCGCGTTTGCGGCGACGACGCTTTTCAGTTGCGCAGGTCTGGTCGTAGATCAGGATCGACGTGCCGGCGATTTCCCGCAACGCGCGCTGCACGTCGTCGAGCTGGTCGCGGTGATGGATCGTGATGCCAGGCGCGAGACCGACGTTCGCGTTGTACTTCTCCGGCTCGTCAGTGACGATCACGATCTTCGATGCGCCTTCGGCGGCGAGCTGATGCGTGATCTGCGGCACGGTCAGCACGCCGTCGACCGGCTGGCCGCCCGTCATCGCCACCGCGTCGTTGTAGAGAATCTTGTAGGTGATATTCGCCTTCGACGCGATCGCCGCGCGAATCGCCAGCAGCCCGGAGTGGAAGTAGGTGCCGTCGCCGAGGTTGGCGAACACGTGCTTGTCATTCGTGAACGGCGCCTGGCCGATCCACGCGACGCCTTCGCCGCCCATCTGGCTGAAGGTGCTGGTGCTGCGTTCCATCCACACGGTCATGTAGTGGCAGCCAATCCCCGCCATCGCCCGCGAACCTTCCGGCACGTTGGTCGACGTGTTGTGCGGACAGCCGGAGCAGAACCACGGCTTGCGTTCGACTTCCACGCGCGGCCGGGCCAGCGCTTTTTCCTTCGCTTCGATCACGGCGATACGCGAGGCGATGCGCGCGCGCACGTCGGACGGCAGGTCGAACTTGTCGAGACGTGTGGCGATCGCCTTGGCGATGATCGCGGGCGACAACTCGTAGTGCGCCGGCAGCAGCCAGTTGCCCATCGGCACCGACCATTCTCCGCCCGCGCCGTCCTTTTCGTCGAACTTGCCGAACACGCGCGGACGCTGCGCGTCCGGCCAGTTGTATAACTCTTCCTTAATGGCGTACTCGAGGATCTGACGCTTTTCCTCGACCACCAGAATTTCTTTGAGGCCGTGGGCAAATGCGTGTGCGCCTTGTGCCTCGAGCGGCCACACGCAGCCCACCTTGTAGAGGCGAATGCCGATGCGCGAACAAGTTTCGTCGTCGAGGCCGAGGTCGGTCAGCGCCTGACGTACGTCGAGATAGGCTTTGCCGGCCGTCATGATGCCGAAGCGCGCGTCCTGCGAGTCGATTTCCACGCGGTCGAGCTTGTTGGCGCGGACGTAGGCGAGCGCGGCGTACCACTTGTAGTCGAGCAGGCGCGCTTCCTGAACCAAGGGCGGATCGGGCCAGCGGATATTCAGACCGCCGTCGGGCATCGCGAAGTCTTCGGGCAGGATGATTTTCGTGCGATGCGGATCGATATCCACCGAAGCCGACGATTCCACCACGTCGGTCACGCACTTCATCGCGACCCACAGGCCAGAGTAGCGGCTCATGGCCCAACCGTGCAGGCCGAAATCGAGATATTCCTGCACGTTCGAGGGGAACAGCACCGGCAGGCCACAGGCCTTGAACATGTGTTCGGACTGGTGCGCGAGCGTCGAGGACTTGGCGGCATGGTCGTCGCCGGCGAGCACAAGGACGCCGCCATGTTGCGACGAACCGGCTGAATTGCCGTGCTTCAGCACGTCGCCGGAACGGTCGACGCCCGGCCCTTTGCCGTACCACATCGAGAACACGCCATCGAATTTGGCGTTCGGATACAGGTTGACCTGTTGCGAGCCCCATACGGCGGTGGCGGCGAGATCTTCATTGACGCCGGGCTGGAACACGACCTGGTGTGCGGCGAGATGCTGCTTCGCCTTCCACAACGACTGATCGAGACCGCCAAGCGGAGACCCGCGATAGCCGGAAATGAAACCGGCGGTATTGAGCCCTGCGGCCTTGTCACGCTCCTGCTGCAGCATCGGCAGGCGCACGAGCGCCTGAATACCGCTCATATACGCGCGACCGCGTTCGAGCGTGTATTTGTCGTCCAGCGTGACGGAATTTAGCGCGGCTTCGAGCGAGGCTCGCTGACCAGCGTCTAGCGGGGCATTCATATATGTGTACTCCTCCACCCTGTTTGGGATCACCAAAACCTGTTGGCCTTGGCATCTTGTGAATGCCCGGACCGGGGTCGCAATATTGACGTGTTTTAACGGATGGTAGCACTGGGAGAAACCCGCCGCAGGGCATCAAAAGTGCTCTCATGCTGTGCGTATTCCTGATGGCCGACGGGGCGGTTGATTACGCGGCGATGACAGCGCAGCATTCAATTGAAATCTTTGCTGTCGCTTCTGTAACAAGCTGTAAAAGCTTCAAAGTTGCGGAACCGCGCTTGAAAAGCCTGTCTAACCACCCACCTGTGCACGTGTCTGCGCAACGCTCCGCGGTTGATGGGAGCTTCACGACGACAGGCAGTCAGAAAAGGAGTACGCATGAACACCAGAAACATCCAGACCTTCCTGATGGTCTCGGCCGCATTTTTTGCGATGAGCGCCCCGGTTCGCTCAGGCGGTGCAAGGACGCTCGCAAACGCAGTCGCTCATACCGTGCAGGTTGCGCCGGTGAGTCTCGCTTCGGAGCGCATCACACTGTCGAACGAGTCCGACGAAGACGAGCAGGCTTCCTGACGGGCCGCTGAGGCGACTTGTCGATCCATTTCTTGTCGTCGCCGGAATCCGACGGCGGCGTATACAACGATGGGCGAGGATCTTGCGATCCCCGCCCTTTTTAATTGGCGCTGCGTTTTTCCACAGGCCGTGTCCGGCTTTGAGGCTGAAGCTTTACGCCTTGTCCTGCACTACACCGCGGCGAATCTGGTCCAGCTCGATCGACTCGAACAACGCCTTGAAGTTGCCTTCGCCGAAGCCCTGATTGCCCTTGCGCTGGATGATCTCGAAGAAGATTGGTCCAATCTGGTTTTCAGTGAAGATCTGCAGCAACAGGTCTTCGGGTGCGCCGTCGATCAGGATCTTGCGCGTGCGCAACTCGTCGAGCGGTTCGCCGTGATTCGGCACGCGGCGATCGACTAGCTCGTAGTACGTGTCGATCGTGTCGAGCAGCGCGATCTTCGATTCGCGCAGTCCATCGACGGTGCGATAGATGTCATTGCTGCCGAGCGCGATGTGCTGGATGCCTTCGCCGTGATACGCGTCGAGGTATTCCTGGATCTGGCCGGCCGTTTCCGACCCTTCCTCGTTGATCGGAATGCGGATCTTGCCGCACGGCGAAGTCATCGCCTTCGATTTCACGCCGGTCACCTTGCCTTCGATGTCGAAGTAGCGCACTTCGCGGAAGTTGAACAGGCGCTCGTAGAACTCCGCCCATTCCTGCATGCGGCCGCGGTGCACGTTGTGCGTCAGATGGTCGATATAGGTGAGGCCGTGGCCGACCGGGTTAGGGTTGGCGCCGGGAATCGGCACGAAATCGACGTCGTAGATGCTGATGTCGCCGACGCTGTTCGGCTCCGCGCCGTTCTTGCCGCGCCAGCGGTCCACGAAGTAGATCAGCGAATCGCCGACGCCTTTGATCGCCGGAATGTTCAGTTCCATCGGGCCGGTCTTGTTGTCGAAACCCCATGCGCCTTTTTCCAGCGCCTGCTTGTACGCCTTGGCCGCGTCCTGCACGCGGAAACCGATGGCGCAGATCGACGGGCCGTGCAGCCGCGTGAAGCGTTGCGCGAACGAATCCGGTTCCGCGTTGACAATGAAGTTGATCTCGCCCTGGCGATACAGCGTCACGTCCTTGTGACGATGCCGCGCGATCGCGGTAAAGCCCATCTGTTCGAACAGCTTGCCGAGCGCCTTGGGATCCGGCGCGGTGTATTCGATAAACTCGAAGCCGTCGGTGCCGACGGGGTTATCCCAGGTTTGAACCTGCATGCTTGTCTCCTAAGTCGACCAGCGTTCGCGCTTTAGCGCACTGCTCTGGTCCATGCGAAGCTAAGGGGGGCGCGCACGGAGCGCGACGGAATGACGCAAGTGTAAAGGGCGGTATGCGGCGAAAACTTGCGAACTTAATCGCTCTTGCGTAGGCTGGCGCTATTTCATAGCTAAAACATAGAACCTGGCGGCAGAAAATGGCTGATATTGAGATGGACGCAATCGACCGGCGGATTCTCGCCATCCTGCAGGAAAACGGCAGGCTGTCGAATCAGGAGATTGCGGAGCGAGTGAACCTGTCGCCCAGTCCTTGTCTGCGGCGCATTCGCCACCTGGAGGACAGCGGGGTGATACGCGGCTACGTTGCGTTGCTCGACGCACAGCGGCTCGGCCTCGATTTGCTCGCGTATGTGAATGTGCGACTGGAAAAACGGGGTGTTCCGGCAATCAACCCGCGCGGCGAAGGCACATCTGCCCGGGCAGGCGCGACGCACGCTGAACTCTTTCGCGCCGCGGTGCAGGCCTGGCCGGAGGTGGTCGCGTGCCATGCAATGACGGGGGATACGGATTACCTGCTACGCGTGCAGGTGGAGGACATGGCGCACTTTTCGCGCTTCGTGCAAGACCGGTTGCTGCACCATCCGTCGGTGATCGACGTGAAATCGAGTTTTTCGCTCGAGACGTTCAAGGAAACGACGGCGTTGCCGATTTTGTAAGCCGATCAGACCGGCGCCGCCGGGCACTGCGGGTTTGCAGGTAACGCAGGGCGCCGGTAGGGAACCGGCTGTGCAAAAGGAAAAGGGCGGCCAAGCCGCCCTTTTCCTTATTTGATGCAGGTGCCGCTTATGCGGCGACAGCCGCCGGCAGGAACGATTCGAAAATTTTCGATGCCTGACGCGCCTGGCGCTTCAACGCATAGTCGAACACGGCGGCCTGCTCCTGCAGCATTTCGGCAATGATGCTCGACTGGTCGGCCGGCGGCAGTGTCAGATAGGCGTCGGCTTCGCCATACGCGTATTCGATCTTCATGCCAGCCTTCTTGGCGATGTGCATCATCGTCGAGTTGCGCGACAGGCAGTGCATATAGAGCATGGTGACGTGCGTGTTGCGGCTGCGAATGGCAGCACGCTCGAACAGCTTGCTGCCGATACCCTGGCCGCGCACGCTTTCCAGCACCGACACGCCGAACTCGGCCGTGCGCTTGTCGCCTTCCACGGGCAGATAGGCGAGGTGGCCGACGCCGACCAGTTGCAACTGGTTGTCGAACACGCCGAACACGGTATCGCGGGCGAAATCGATGGAGCGCACGTAGTTTTCGATCACGTGGTCCGGCACGATCTGGCCAAAGCGCAACAGACGGTCGTCTTCATCGAGTGCGAGGAAGTGCGTCAGCAGGCGTTCGCGGTCGATCGCGGTCAGTTCCCGTACCAGAGCATGCGCGCGACCTGCCGCCTGCAACAGGCGATCCGGTGTGACGATCGGCTCCGCGGCGCGAGTAGAGGGCGTGGTCATGGTTGGGTTCTCCTATTAATCGAGCGGCATGGTGCACCGCAAGATCGATTCTATCGGAAACACCATCCCATAACTAGGGAAAACCCGCATGCCAATTCGACGTTCAATTCTATTTTGTTGCGATTCTATTTTTATCTGATTGATTATTAATGATTTTCTATATTTCGCGTGTAATGCTGAAGGCTGTGGCTCGTAGGCCACTCTCTCATCTGAAGAATGGTGCCGCGCAACAGGGTGACGCTACTCGGGCGCCCTTAATCCATGGTCGACCATCTCGACCACCTGCTCGGCGAACTCCCGATAACCCATCCGGCCGCCGGGTTTCAGCCACGTGAAGGTCCAGTTGATCATGCCGAATACCATCATCGTCAGCGCCGTCTGGTTTTCGCGGGTGGCGCGCTCCGGATAGGCCCGTGTCAACTGGCGTGCGAACGCCGCCACGACGTCGCGCTGGCGGTTCAGGATGATCTCGCGCTGCGCGTCGACCAGGTATTTGACGTCGTTCAGCAGCGCGACGTGCCGGCTGTGCGAGTTTTCATATTCCGACAGAAACGCGCGGATCAGTTCGGCGAAGGTTTCGCGCTCGGTCAGCCCGCGCCGCTGGCTCACGCCTTCCACCTCGGCAATGATCAGCATCAGCCGCTTCGTGTAGCGATCGAGCAGGTCGAACAGGATCGCTTCCTTGCTTTCGTAATAGTGATACAGGCGCGCTTTCGAGGTGCCGCTCGCGGCGGCCAGATCGGCCATCGAGGTGCTCGGATAGCTCGTCTGGGCGAACTTGGCAGCGGCCAGTTCGAGGATCTGGTCGCGCTGGGTTTCGTGGTCGGGGGCGCGGGTGCGGGCCATGGTCCTTGGGATCCTTAGCTTGAACAGGTGGAAACGGCCGCGCGCAACTCCAGCCCATGCGATCCGGAGGCATTGCCGCGCAGGCTGACGCGCCCGCTCGCGGCAAGCTCGCGAAAGCGCCACAGGACGAGGCTGTCGCTGACAAGGAAGCCCAGATCGGTGACCATCAGTTGCGCGGCGATGCGGGCGGCGGGCTGCCACGCATCGCTGGCGTGTTCGACGATCAGCGCGTCCAGATCGCCGAAGGTGCCGCTGGTGAAGGTGTTGTCACGCCAGCGGCGGGTTTCGCCGTTCGCCTGCTTGACCTCCTGCCATTCCAGAGCGAGGCGGCTGATGCGCAGTACCGAGATCGGCGCGACCTCCGGGAGGCGCGTCTGCAGGACGTCGGGCGCGAACATGCCGACGGACGTGGCGCGGTCCGCCCGGCTGTGAGCGAAGGCGCCGGGATCGGTGAGGTCGCGGATCGAGAGGCGGACTTCGTTCAGGCGCTGCGGGCTGTTGCGCAGGTGATAGCAGACCCGGCGCAGGGTCAACTGGTCGGCGGCGCTTTGGCCGTGCCAGACGGCGACCTGCGCGTCAGCCGCTGCGATCTGTTCCAGCACCGTCGCCTGTTCGGTGAATTCGCGCAGGAAATTGCGGGGCGCGCCATCGCATTGGGTGCCGTCCATCACGCGTTGCCAGAACTCCGCGCGCACCTCGGGTGTGTCGTCGACACCGCGCAGCGGGCCGACCGCAAGGTCGTCGCGCAACGCCTGTACGTGATCGTTGCGTCCTGCCTGTTGCAGGGCGGTTCGCAGGGAATCGGCGGCAACATCGCCGTTGGTCAGGTGGATCGTGCTCATCGACAGCTCGCAGGCAAATCAGTCACAAAAAGGGCCGCTCGGCGAGCGGAACCGGGTCCCGATCGCGAGCGGCCCTTAGTGTAAGCGGATCGCGGGTGAGCTGAAAGCGCTCAGGCGTGCATCGTGGAATTGACGCCCGTCTGTTGCTTAACGCTCGTCGTAGCTAACCACGACCCGATCGCTCACCGGGTGGCACTGGCACGTCAGCACGAAACCGTCGCGAATTTCGTGTTCTTCCAGCGTGTAGTTCTTTTCCATCCGGACTTCGCCTTCGAGCACCTTCGCGCGACACGTGCAGCACACGCCGCCTTTGCATGCATAGGGCAACGCGAGCCCGGCCTTCAGGCCGACGTCCAGCACGCTGACGCCCTGGTAAGGCAGGCGCAGCCTGCGTTTTTTACCGTCGAGGACAATTTCGAGGTCGGCAGCCGGCGTGTCTTCGGTGATCTCGACAGGCGGAACCCCGGCCTGCGGCAACGGTGAGCCGAAGCGTTCAACGTGAATGCTTTCGTGCGGCACGCCCGCGGCCTTCAAGGCGGCCTCGGCGGCGTCCATCATCGGCGCGGGGCCGCAGATAAACGCTTCGTCGATGGCCTCGACGGGCACCAGGTTCTCTATGAAGGCCGCGCACTTTTGCTGATCCAGCACGCCGTTGAACAGTTCGACATCCTGCAGATCGTCCGAGAGGACGTGGTACAGCACGAACCGGCTCATGAAACGATTCTTCAGGTCCTCGAGCTCTTCCGCGAACATGATCTGGTCGACGCTGCGATTGCCATAGACCAGCGTAAAGGTGCTGCGCGGCTCGACTTCGAGCGTGGTCTTGATGATGGCGAGCACCGGCGTGATGCCCGAGCCGCCGGAAAAGGCAATGTATTGCTGGCCTTGGTCCGCATTCAGGTGGGTGAAGAAGCGGCCATCGGGCGTCATCACGTCGATAGTGTGACCAGGCTGCAGCGTGTCGAAGGCGAAATTCGAAAAACGGCCGCCCCGTACGCGCTTGATGCCGATGCGCAGTTCGCCGTCGCGGTCGTAATCGGTCACGCCGACGCAGATCGAATACGAGCGGCGCGTCTCTTCGCCGTCGATGTGCGTTTTCAGCGTCACGAACTGTCCTTGCGTGAAGCGAAATTGCTCGCGCAATTCAACAGGGACTTCGAAGGCGACCGAGACCGCATCGGCGGTTTCGGGCCGGACTTCGCGGATACGCAGGGGGTGAAATTGCGGGGTGGCCATATCAGTATGGTTTGAAGTAGTCGAAGGGTTCGCGGCAATCGAGGCAGCGGTACAGCGCCTTGCAGGCCGTCGAACCGAACTGCGCCAGACGTTCGGTATGAGCCGAGCCGCAGCGCGGACAAGTTGGTGCGGGAAGCGCCTTGGGCACGAAGCGAATGACTTTCTCGCGGGGTGCGTCGCTCGCACAGTTGCCCGTGGGCGGGGCGATGCCGTAGGCGCGTAACTTCTCGCGTGCGTCGGCCGTCATCCAGTCGGTGGTCCAGGCGGGGGCAAGCACGGTGGCGACCCGGTACGGCGCGAGCTTCGCGACTTCCAGCGCGTGCTCGACGTCCTCGGCGATCTGCGACATCGCCGGACAACCCGAGTAGGTCGGGGTGATGACGACCTCGAGCACGCCGTCGGCGGCGCGTCGGACATCGCGCAGAATGCCGAGCTCGCGAATCGACACCACCGGAATCTCCGGATCGGGTACGGTTTCGAGCGCGGCCCACGCGCGTTCCAGCGCGGGGTCGGTGGCGGTCGTGGCGTGTGCGGTCGAGGTCATTATCGTGCTCCGGCGCTTACCATCTCGCGCCGGGATGTTGTCGTGCGACGCTCTGCAGCTCGGCGAGCACGTAGCCCATGTGTTCCGAGTGCTCGCCATGCTTGCCGGTCGAGATGTGCTTCACCGGTTCCGGCAGCGTGAGCGTGGCTTCGTCGAGCGCGGCCTGCACGTCTTCCTCCCACGCGGCTTGCAGATCCGCCGTCAGCGGACCGATACCGGCAGCCGCGATGGTCTCTTCAACGGCGTCCACACTAAAGAATTCGCGGGTATAGGGCATGAGATAGTCGAGCGCGGCCTGCGCACGGCGATGCGATTCGTCTGTGCCGTCGCCCAGCCGGATCAGCCATTCGCGCGCATGGTGAACGTGGTAACGGGCTTCCTTGATCGATTTCGCGGCAATCGCGGCAAGCTGCTCGTCGGTCGAAGTCGTGAGCGCCGTCCACAGATGCGCCATCAGCGTCGAATACAGGAAGTTGCGCGCAATCGTGACTGCGTAATCCTTGTCCGCATGCGCGGTGCCGGCGAGCGGTCCGTAGTGCGGCAGTTCGGCGAGCGTGTAGTTGGCGAATTCGCGCTCGGCACGGAAGTACGCGTAGTCGTCCTCGCTCCTGCTTGTGCCCGTGAGCGTGTGCTCGAGCGTCGCGGCATGCGTGTACAGCAAGCGGGCCTGGCCGATCAGGTCGAGGCTCATGTTGGCGAGCGCGATGTCCTCTTCGAGGATCGGGCCGTGGCCGCACCACTCGGCATTGCGCTGACCGAGGATCAACGCGGTGTCGGCGAGGCGCAGGACGTACGAAAGATGTTGGGGCGTGATGTCCATGACGCGCTTACATGTGGTTGACTTCGTCGGGGAGCGTGAAGAACGTCGGATGGCGGTAAATCTTGTCGCCGGCCGGTTCGAACAGCTCCGCCTTGTCCTGCGGATCGGACGCGGTGATCGCCGAGGACGGCACCACCCAGATGCTCACGCCTTCCTGGCGCCGCGTGTAGACGTCGCGCGCCATGCGCAGCGCCATCGGGGCGTCGGTCGCGTGCAGACTGCCGCAGTGCTTATGGTCGAGGCCCTGCTTGCTGCGCACGAACACTTCCCAAATTGGCCATTCCTTGTTCACTGACTTGTCCATTCTCGAATCTCCTGAATCTTTCGCTGCAGCTCTTCGCTGGCATCACGAGGCATTGCCTGCGTTGAGCTGATCGTCGCCGGGATTACGCGGCGTGCTGTTGCGCGCGCTGGCGCTGCTTTTCCGCGTGTGCGAGGGCGGCTTCGCGTACCCAGGCACCGTCGTTATGGGCTTTCACGCGGGTGGCGAGGCGCTCCCGGTTGCAGGGGCCGTCGCCGTTGACCACGCGCCAGAACTCTTCCCAGTCGATGTCGCCATAGTCGTAGTGACCGCGTGCCTCGTTCCACTTCAGGTCTGCGTCCGGCAGCGCGACGCCGAGCACCTTCGCCTGATCCACGGTGGCGTCGACGAATTTTTGGCGCAGATCGTCGTTGGAGATACGCTTGATGCCCCATTTCGACGACTGGTTGCTATGGATTGAATCCTTGTCGCTCGGGCCGAACATCATCAGCACCGGCCACCACCAGCGGTTCACCGCCTGTTGGACCATCTCGCGCTGCGCTTCGGTGCCTTTCATCATCGACAGAAGCGCGTCGAAACCCTGGCGCTGGTGGAACGACTCTTCCTTGCAGATGCGGATCATCGCGCGGGCATAGGGCCCGTAGGTGCAGCGGCACAGCGGGATCTGGTTCATGATCGCCGCGCCGTCGACCAGCCAGCCGATCACGCCGACATCTGCCCACGTAGGCGTCGGATAATTGAAGATGCTCGAATATTTGGCCTTGCCGGCGTGAAGGGCGTCGACCAGCTGATCGCGCGAGACCGCGAGCGTTTCCGCCGCGCTATATAGATAGAGACCGTGACCTGCTTCATCCTGCACTTTGGCGAGCAGGATCGCCTTGCGCTTGAGGCTCGGCGCGCGCGTGATCCAGTTGCCTTCGGGCAGCATCCCCACGATTTCCGAGTGCGCGTGCTGCGAGATCTGCCGCACCAGCGTCTTGCGATAGGCGTCGGGCATCCAGTCCTGCGGCTCGATTTTGCCGTCGGCCTCCATGACCGCGTCGAAACGCACCTGCTCAGGCGAACTGGCGGGCGCGTCGAGCGGGGCGACGTTGCCGGGAATGTCGAGGGATTGCGTATACATGGCGAACGCTCGTCCGAAGTTGTCTGTGTTCGGCAGTATAAACCAACCGACCGGTCGGTTAATAATTTTTTGAGAATGATTTTGGGGTAGGTTCAGACGCCTCAGATGAGTTACGGTGGAGGCGATTGGCGCGTCGAGCGCCGGTACTGGCTAACGCGAGGGTAGAGCAGAGATGACGGAGCGGATCTATTTGCGGCATCCGGTGAGGGACGAGACGGTCGAGGTGAAAACCGGTTTTAGCTGGGCGGCTTTCCTGCTGGGTTTCGTCTGGGCATTGATGAAGAGGATGTGGCTCGTCGCGCTGCTGATGCTGGCGGCGGATCTGGCGATTGGCCTGATCGGCTTTGCGGGCATGACGGCCGACGTGGTCAGCCTCGTGCTCAGCATCGTGTTCGCGATTTACTGCGGTGTGAGAGGCAACCAGTGGCACCTCCGCGACCTGGAGCGCAAGGGCTACGTGATCGCGTCGCAGACCTGAAAAGAGCCGGCCCGATCGCCATGTTTTGACGCGAAATGCACGCCGCAGGCTTCCCGATCTCGGCTGTTGCAGCCCCTGGCCTGTCGCAGAACCTATAAAATCGCGGATTGGCTGCGATTTTGCGCCTCCAGCATCCCCGGTCCCCATGTTACGTTTAAGCGAAATCAAACTCCCACTCGATCACCCCGAAAGCGCTCTCGAAGCCGCGATTTCCGCGCGCCTCGCCGAGCTCGGGGTGCCTGCCGACGGGCTTATCCGCTCCACCGTCTTCCGTCGCGCGCATGACGCGCGCAAGCGCGCCGATATCAAGCTGACCTACATCGTCGATGTTGAGGTCAAGGACGAAGCGGCAGCACTGAAGCGCCTGGCTGATGTGCCGCATTGTGGCGTGACGCCTGACACGGAGTATCGCTTTGTCACCAAGGCGCCCGAGCATTTGGCTGGGCCGCGCCCGGTCGTGATCGGCATGGGCCCGTGCGGGCTGTTTGCCGGGCTGATCCTCGCGCAAATGGGTTTCCGCCCCATTATTCTGGAGCGGGGCAAGGCTGTGCGCGAGCGCACCAAGGACACCTTCGGCCTGTGGCGCAAGTCGGTGCTGAACCCGGAATCCAACGTGCAGTTCGGCGAAGGCGGTGCTGGAACCTTCTCCGACGGCAAGCTGTACAGCCAGATCAAGGATCCGCACCACTACGGTCGCAAGGTGCTCGATGAGTTCGTCAAGGCCGGCGCGCCCGAAGACATTCTTTATCTGAGCCGGCCGCACATCGGCACCTTCCGCCTCGTCAGCATGGTGGAGAAGATGCGCGCCACCATTCACGAACTCGGCGGCGAAGTGTGGTTCGAGACGCGCGTCGAGGACATCGAGATCGAGCAGGGCAAGGTGCGCGCGTTGCAGTTGTCCAATGGTGAGACGCTGCCGTGCGATCACGTGGTGCTGGCAGTCGGACACAGCGCGCGCGATACTTTCGAGATGCTGCACAAGCGCGGTGTCTATATTGAGCCGAAGCCGTTTTCGCTCGGTTTCCGGATCGAGCATCCGCAAGGACTGATCGACCGCAGCCGCTTTGGTAAATTTGCAGGCCATAAGCAACTCGGCGCCGCAGACTACAAGGTGGTGCATCACTGCAGCAATGGACGCGCGGTGTATAGCTTCTGCATGTGCCCGGGCGGTACCGTAGTGGCGGCGACCTCGGAGCCTGGCCGCGTGGTGACCAATGGCATGAGCCAGTACTCGCGGGCCGAGCGCAATGCCAACGCCGGCATTGTCGTCGGGATCACGCCGGACGATTACCCGGGTGGACCGCTCGCCGGCATCGCATTTCAGCGCAAATGGGAAGAGCGTGCGTTCGAACTGGGCGGCCGGAACTATTGCGCGCCGGGCCAGCGGGTGGGCGACTTCATTGCCGGGCGGCCGTCTACGTCGCTCGGTTCAGTCGTGCCGTCGTACAAGCCGGGCGTGACTCCCACCGATCTCAGCACGGCGCTGCCTGATTATGTGATCGAGGCGATTCGCGAAGCGTTGCCGCAAATGGACAAGAAGATTGCCGGCTTCGCGATGGACGACGCGGTGCTGACTGGGGTCGAGACGCGCACCTCATCGCCGATCCGGGTTCGCCGCAAGGACGACTACCAGAGCATGAACGTCGAGGGTCTCTATCCCGCGGGCGAAGGCGCGGGATACGCGGGCGGCATCTATTCTGCGGCCATCGACGGGATCGAAGTGGCGCAAGCGTTGGCTCTGAGCATGACTTCGGGGCGCGCTGGCTGAGTCGCGGGACGGCGGAGTGTCCGAGATCCACGCCTTGTGCTTGTCGGTCACTCATTGCGATCGATCGGGCACAATGGGCGCTTTGCCTCCAGCCCATCTCCCGAATGACCCTCCGTACCCTGGCCGCTGCGTGCGGCGTCGTCTTTCTAGCCCAATTCGCCGTTTCGCCGGCCGCCATTGCCGCCGATGCGCCTTCACGCTGGGTCGCGACGTGGGCAACTGCGCTCCAGTCCATCCCTCAGCAGGCCAATTTGCCACCGCTGTACCGCGCACCGGAGGTCGCTGGGCGCACGGTTCGTCAAATCGTCTATCCGACGCTGTCCGGCAATACCGTGCGGATCCACCTCAGCAACGAGTTCGGCAAGTCGCCGCTCGTCATCCAGGCGTTGCGCATTGCGCGCTCGGCGGGAGGGGCCGCGCAAAGCAACGCTGGCGTGCCGGTGACGTTTAGCGGCAAGGAATCGGTGACGGTACCGCCCGGCGGCGAACTGGACAGCGACGCGGCGTCGCTCGACATTGTCGCCGGCGCGCCGTATGCCATCAGTTCTTATATGGGGGCCGAACAGCGTCTCGTGGCGTGGCATCGCGTGTCCAGCCAGGTCAACTACGTTTCGTTATCCGGCAATCACGCCGACGATGCCGTGGCCGCCGCTTTTCATCAGCGCTTCACGCAGTTTGCATGGGTGACGGGCCTCTCGGTGGAGGCGCCGTCTTCGGCCGCCGTCGCCGCGATCGGCGATTCGATCACCGATGGTATGCGCTCGAGCCTGAACGAGAATCACCGCTGGCCGGACGCCTTCGCGCGCCGGCTCGCGCGGGAGGGGGACCGATCGACCGCGGTCGTCAATCTGGGCATCAGCGGCAACCGTCTGCTTAGCGATTCTCCGTGTTACGGCGATGCGCTGGTTAAGCGTTTTGGCCGGGACGTGCTCGAGCGCCCGGGGGTGAAGACGGCAATCTTGCTGATCGGCATCAACGACATCAACTTCTCTTCCATGCCGCCGCGGGCGGGGCTGGATTGCGACTACCCGCATACGTCGGTGACGGCGGCCGACTTGATCGCAGGCTACCAGCGCGTGATTGCCGAGGCTCACAGCCATGGCGTCCGCATATTCGGCGCGACGCTCACACCGGCCTCGTTATCGCCGCAACGTGAAAGCATCCGGCTGGCGGTGAATCAGTGGATCCGGACGACCCGGGCGCTCGACGGCGTGGTCGACTTCGACGCTGCGCTGCGCGATCCCGCGCAGCCCGATCGTCTGCGGCGCGGGTACGACAGCGGCGACAACATTCATCCAAGCGACGCTGGATACGCCGCAATGGCGGAGGTGATTCCGCTGGGTGCCGTAGTAAATTCGACTCGGAAGTGACTCGCCAAAAAAACATTTCGGTCAAACCCTTGTCATATGGCTGATGTTCGCCTACTATTCGCCTCCTCGTTTGTGAACGAGCGCCGCTGCGGGAACCAGCGGCCGTAGCGTCAACAAGGTTTTAAGCGAAAGCAAAAAATGTTGTTGACGAAGCGAAAAAGATTCTTCATAATCTCGTTTCTCTGCTGCTGATGCAGCGACGCAGAACGAAGCGGTGCCGGGTAGTTGTGATGCTGACAATGCGCGG